>Ga0209458_1000018_pt1 | contig 121660 bp, 109 predicted proteins | sample WorMetLIZAISLAND_FD_187411 | JGI IMG/M metagenome (GOLD analysis project Ga0209458, IMG submission 187411) | Marine gutless worms symbiont microbial communities from Max Planck institute for Marine Microbiology, Germany - Inanidrilus manae... ...
GTGGTGCTATCCTCTTCCATGGTGGCTCCTGGTTCCTCCTCTGGCTCAAAGGTTTCGCGACTTCAAGCCTGAAGGGTTTCGGGGCCACCAACCCCATCCAAATGTGCGAAAGATCTTTTACGTTATCCACGTCCCTGTCCCGCCGCGCCTTCCTGCTCGGCGCAACCGCCGCAGCTGTCACGCCGCGCTGGGCCGGGGCGGCGGTGCCGAGCAACCCGGATGTCGTTGTGATTGGTGCCGGGGCGGCCGGACTCGCCGCGGCGCGGACTTTGATGGAAGAGGGCCTCAGCGTCGCGGTGCTGGAAGCGCGCTGGCGCATAGGCGGTCGGGCCTACACGGAGAGTGAAACCTTCGGCGTACCCTACGACCATGGCTGCCATTGGCTGCACAACGCGGGGCACAATCCCTGGATCAACTACGGCAAGGATAACGGCTTCACGATCTATCCGGCTCGAACGGACGCAACCTTGTTCGCGGGTGCGCGTGAGGCGACGGAGGCCGAGTACGAGGCCTACGGCAAAGCCTACGATTTAGCGCTGCAGGCCATCTCCAAGGCAGGCCGTGCCGAGCGGGACATCGCGGCGAGCCAGGTTGTCTCGAACAAGGGAGCCTGGGCGCCGCTGGTCGCCGCGCAAGAAGGCGCCTGGTCGATGGGCAAGGACCTCGACGACTTCTCCTGCCTCGACTGGTGGAACAGCGCCGGCGGCAGCGACAGGTTCTGCAACGAAGGCTTCGGCAGCCTGGTTGCCCATTACGGCCGCGGCCTGCCTGTGCGGCTGTTCTCTCCGGTGCGGCGAATCCGCTGGGACGGGCCGGACGTCAGCGTCGAGTTCCCGGCCGGCAGCCTGCGCGCCAAGACCGTGGTCGTCACGGTCTCGACCGGCGTCCTGACGGCCGGAAAGATCGCCTTCGACCCGCCGCTGCCGGCGGAGACGCGAGAGGCCTTCGAACGCATCTCCATGGGCACCTACAACAACATCGCCCTGATGTTCTCGGAGGACCTCTTCGGCCTCGGCGACGACGCTTACGTTGCCTACCAGCTCGACTCACCGCGGGGCATGGGGCTGGTCACCAACATCTCGGGCACGCGCCTCAGCTTCGGCTATGTGGGCGGCAAGTTCGGGCGGGAACTGGAGCGGGCCGGCGTCGAAGCAGCCGTCGACTTCGGCCTTGGCGAGGTGCGCAAGCTCGTCGGCGGCCGCGCCGACCGCGCCTTCATCAAGGGCACCATGTCGCGCTGGGGCGAGGACCCCTGGACGCTCGGCGCCTACGCCTCGGCCGAGCCCGGCTATACGCATCTGTGCGAGGTTTTACGCCGGCCGGTGGCCGAGCGTGTGTTCTTCGCCGGGGAGGCCTGCCATCCCGAACTCTGGGCGACCTGCGGCGGTGCCCTGCTCTCCGGCATCCAGACCGCCGACGCTGTCATAGGCGTCTTGCGCTAGTGTCGCGATTGACCGTTACTGAGCCGATCTAAAGCGCAGCGAGGACACTCCGCGCGATGCCCGACGACCAGCGCCCCTTCCGCTTTTTCGACAACCGCGAGAAATACCTGCTGTTCACCACGACCTGCAGCGAGAAGCAGGAAACCGCCAGGCGCATCGGCCTGGAGTTCGAGCAGCTGGCGCCGCGCCCGCCGGCCCTCCGCGTGTTCCAGGCCGGCGCCGGCGAAGGCACGCTGCTCAACCGCGTGCTGCGGCAGATGCACACCCGCTGGCCGACCCTGCCCTTCCTGGTCGTGGTCAAGGAGATCAGCCCGGAGTTCATCCGCATGGCGGTGCGCAACCTGGCCGACCGCTTCCGCGAGCATCCCGAGCTGGTGCTGGTCTTCACCAACATGCTCTACGGCGAGGCGCCGCGCCTCTGCCCGGAGAAAGCGGAGGACCGTGACCGCCTGCTGTGGCGCGAGCTGGCGCTGACCGGCACCTCGGCGCACGGCTTCGAGGCGCAGATCAACGCCGAGATGGCTTTCGTCAACGAAGGCTGGCGCTATCGCCAGAGCCCGACGAGCGGCAGCTGGTTCTACTGTGAGCCTGCCGTGCTGGTGCTCTACCGGGCCGATCAGTCCTTCGTCCTCGACCGGGTAATCCCGCGCAAGGGCGAGACCGATGACCTCGGCTACGAGCTGATCATCGCCTCGCAACCCTACCGATCGCGCCTGTCGGCAGCCACCAAGGTGCGCACACTGCTGGCGCCGCTCGCCAAGTCGCTGGCGCCAGGCGGACGCATGATCACCATCCAGGCGAAGGGCGATGACCCCGGCATGGAGATCATCCACGAGATCTGGCCCGACTCGAATCCCTTCGCAACGCAGCGGCATCTGCTGCTCGACGCCTTGCGCCGGGACCCTTCGCTAGGGGCAGACCGTTTCGACTTCATCGACCCACCCGACGGCACCGGCGAGTTCCGCCACTGCCTGCAGCTCAACCCGCACGAGGCGGAAAGCAGCATCGGCACCTCGACCCTGCTAGCTGCCTGGAACGCCGCCTCCTACGTCGCCCAGATCGAGGACGAACGGCTGACCGAAGCCATGTGCCACAGCGGCTATCTGGAAGCCACCAGCCGCGTGCTCAACCGCCACGGCGGCCTCTGGTTCAACAACGAATGTTTCGTGGTGGCGCGGCGCGGCGACTGATTGAGCAAGCACCGTCACAGTTACTGCAAACAAACGCCACCCTCACCCTCCCAACGCTTCGCGTCGGGCCCCTCCCTCTCCCCTCGAGGGCGAGGGAGACAAACCACGCACCAAGAAACCCTCTCCCTTGAGGGGAGAGGGAGGGGCCCATGGTCACGAAGGGACCATGGGAGGGTGAGGGTGAGAAGAAGGCTGCGACTTACTCCGGCTTGCGGATCACGACGAAGGACTCGTCGATGAACCAGAGTCCGCCGTGGCGGGTCAACACCTCGCGGGTCGCTTCCAAGTAGGCGCTGCCGCTCATCGCCTCGGCCACCTTGCGGTCGTCGATCTGGGCGACGTAGACCGCCGCGTTCCAGGCGGCCAGTAGGGTCGAGGTGGCGATCGGCCCGCGAACGGCGCCCGGCATGGTGTGCATCCCGTAACGGAACAGGCTGTTGTGCTCGGCATCGGTGACGAAGCCGTCGTCCCCGAGAGTCTCCCACAGCGCCTCCAGCAGCATGGGACCCGGCGTCTGGAAAGGCGCCTCGTCCGGCCAGACCCGGCGGATGATCTCCATGCCCGGGTCGAGGCCGGTCGACTGGATGGCGATCATGCGCCCGCCCGGCGCCAACGCCTTAGCGAGTGGCGCCAGCACGAAGCGCACCTTGGTCTCGGCCGGCTGGCGAGCACGATAGGGCTGCGCGGCGATCACAAGGTCGTAGAACCGCGACGGATCGTCGCGGCGCGGGATCACGCCTTCCAGCATGAACCTGCGATCGGCACGGTAGAGCAGCAGCACCGAGGGCGTGCTGTAGAGGGGATTACCCGTCTTCTCGCTGTTGCTCACCTGCCACCAATCCGTGATGAGCGGTAGCAGCGCACCGATCTGCGCATCGAAGTCGTGCGCGCAGTCTCCCTCCAGCAGCACCTCGCGCCAGTTGAGACGTGCCGCCTTATTCGCCGTCGAAGGGGTCAGGGAAGGCGCCTCGGCGTAGTGCATGTTGGTGACCGCAACCACCATCTGGGGATGCTCGGCGAAGCGGTCCGGCAGCTTCTCCAAAGTGAGGCGCAGGTCCTCGACCGAGATTTCCTTGCCGACGACCAGGAACGGCACGGTCGGAAAGAGCTCGTGCAGGTGGCGCAATACGCTCGCCAACACCGTGCCGTCGCCCATGCCGGCATCGAACAGACGCAGCGCCGGCGGCCGCGGTGCGATCTCCTCCAGCTCCTGCCCGACCCGCTCGGCGATCGACCACTTCTCGCCGCAGGTGGTGACGAAAAGCAGATACTTCTCCCGATTGTCGAAGAAGCGGAAGCGGCGATCCGAGGTCAGGCTGTCGGTTGGGGCGGAGGGGCTCATGCTCTGGCGGCTGTTGCTCCCTGGCTAGTGTCCCCTAAAGCGACTGTGCCGCAGCGCAAAGGTTCTGCAGCTTCTCGACTGCCCGCTCGCGGCCGAGCAGTCCCAGGCCGCAGTCCGGCGCGGCCAGCAGGCGCTCGGCATCGATGTGCTCGAGGGCGGCCTGCAGCCGCTCGCGGATCTCCTCGACCGACTCGATGCGGCTCTTGGCGATCGCCACGGCGCCGAAGATGACCTTGGTGTTGGGAAAAAGCTCCAGGAGAGAAAGGTCGTTATGCCGGTGCGCGTCCTCCAGGGAGACCGCGTCGATGCAGCTCCGGTCGACCGCCTCGGCGAGCCGGAAGTAGGAGTCGCGGTCGGCCTTGGGATAGTCGGCGTGGTCCAGGCGGTCGGGATAGCCGCAGCACATGTGCATCACGCGCGTCACGCCGTCGGGGAGGCCGTGGAAGCAGCGCTCCAGGTTCTCGACACCGTGGGCAAGGGCGATGTCCGGCTTGCGCGCGAAGACCGGCTCGTCGATCTGAATCATGCGGCAGCCGGCCTCGGCCAGGGAGAGCACCTCGGCGTTGAGCGCCGCGGCCAGATCGGCGCCCAGCTGCCGCTCGTCGTCGTAGTGGATATTGGCTGTGGTATCGATGATGGTCATCGGCCCCGGCATGGTGATCTTGACCGGACGATCGGTACAGGCCTGGGCGGCGCGCCAGTCGTGCGCCAGGAAGTGATCGCGCGCCTTGACCGGCCCGATGATCGACGGCAGCTCCGCTTTGTAGGCGCCGCCGCGCAGCTCGCGGGTGGTGAGATTCTCGAAGTCGATCCCCTCCAAGTGCCGGCAGTGATAGTGGATGTAGTTCTCGCGCCGGATCTCGCCGTCGGTCGGGATATCGATGCCGGCGTCAACCTGATCCTCGATCGCTTCCTTGGTGCCGCGGACGAAGAGTTCCTCGGCCTCCTCGCCCATCTTGGCCAGGGCGGCGAGATAACCCTGGGTCGGGCGCGCCGTATCCGGGCCTTCCTCGGCGCGGAACCAGTCCGGGATCGGCACGTAATCGGGCTTGGGATAGGCCCCAATGGTGGTTGTCAGCAACGGCATGGCGCCCTCCCCGCTCTGCTTTTGCGGGACGAGAGTGGCACAGGGCGCGCCCCTTCGCAAAGACGAGAATCGCGCGATCTTTCCGCTTTTCCGGAAGGCTGCTAGCCTGTGCCGGATGGTTGCTGCTCAAGGGGCAAGCGGCCGGTCATTCGGGGAACAGGGATGGCTTCGTTTGTCAAAGCCCTTCGGCTCGTTCTGTTGGTCGTAGGTCTCGCCGCCTTCGGCCAGGCCACCCTGGCGAACGACGCGGTGCTTGGCCTCTGGCTCACCAAGGATGGCGAATCGCGGGTCAAGCTGGAACGCTGCGGCGCCGTCATCTGTGGCACCATCGTCTGGCTCAAGAAAGAGCAGAACGACGACGGCTCGCCGATCGTCGACAGCAACAACGACGACGAGGCTCTGCGCTCCCGCCCCATTATCGGCCTGCAGATCATGTCCGGCTTCCGCGCAACGGACGAGCGCGAATGGGGCGAAGGCGAGATCTACAACCCGGATGACGGCCGCACCTACGAGCCGACCATCACGCTTCTGAGCGACGAGCAGCTGGAGCTCGAAGCCTGCATCCTCTTCTTCTGCCAAAGCCAGATCTGGCAGCGGGTGGAGTGACTCTCGTCGGTTTAGAACGGCGGGCGCGGCTCCGCCCAGGGCCTCGCGATCTCTAGAGCGGCGCCGATCGACAACACCGTCAAGTCGTCGAAGCGGCGGCCGACGATCTGCAGGCCGGTCGGCAAGCCCGCGGCGGTGAAGCCGGAGGGCACCGATAGCACCGGGCACTGGCTCACGAAGTTGAAGACGGCGGTCATGTCGAGGCCGTGGAAGCGGCCTTCGGCGTCGTCGTAGTCGTAGTCGGCATCCGAGCCGCCGATCTTCGGCGCCGGCAGGGCCATGGTCGGGCAGAGCAGGGCGTCGCAGCGCTCCAGGATCGGATGGAGCTTCCGCCATTGCTCGGTGCGGATGAACTCGGTCTTCTTGAAGTCGACCGCGCCCATCGCCTGGCCGGCTTCGATCAGGGCGACGACGTTGGGGTCCATGCGCGCGCGATGCTCAGCCAGAGTGTGGCCGAAAAAGGTCGCCAGATAGATGCCCCAGTGGGCCATCCAGGCATCGACGATAGCGCGGCTCCAGCCCAACTCGACCTCCTCGACCTCGGCGCCGGCATCGGCCAACGCTTTGGCGGCGGCCCGCGTGTTGGCCTCGATCTCCGGGTCGACGTGATAAAAGCCGAGATCGACACTGAGGGCCAGGCGCAGGCCTTCGACCAAGGCCGGCGGCGGAACCGCGACCCCGAGCGCCGGCTTCAAGGATTGGATGTCCCGTTCGTCGGGACCCTGGGCGACCTTGAGGAAAAGCGCGGCGTCGGCCACCGTGCGGGCGAGCGGCCCGAAGTGGGAGAGCGAATCGAAGATGCTGGGTAGGATGGTGAAAGGAATGCGCCCGAAGCTCGGTTTCAGGCCGACGCAGCCACAGCAGGCCGCCGGGATGCGCACCGAGCCGCCCATGTCCGAGCCCTCGGCGAGCGGCACGCAGCCGGCCGCCACCGCCGCGCCCGAGCCGCCGGAGGAGCCGCCCGGCGTGCAGTCGCCGTTCCAGGGATTGCGCGTCGCGCCCCAGAGCGGGCTTTCCGTGAAGCTGGCATAGGCGAACTCCGGCGTGGTGGTCTTGCCGACCAGGATCGCGCCGGCACCGGTCAACGCCTCGACGATCGGCGCGTCTTCCTCCGGCACCCAGTTCTCGTAGGCGTAGGAGCCCAGGGTCGTGCGCTTGCCGCGCGTCGGCGTCAGGTCCTTGATGGCGATCGGCACGCCGTGCAGCGGGCCCAGCGGATGGCCCTCCATCACCGCGGCCTCGGCGGCGCGAGCCTTCTCCAGCGCCTCCTCGGGATAGGTGAAGCAGAAGCAGTTGAGCCGCGCGTTGACCGCCTCGATACGGGCCAGCGTGTTGGTCATCACATCGACCGGCGACAACTCGCGCGCGGCGATGCGCCGGGCCAGCTCCGTCGCCGGCAGATAGGCGAGGTCCAAATCGACCATGCTCACTGTGCCCCTCTCGTAACGGCCCGTGCAAAAGCCTCGACCGCCGCAGCATCATGATTAGACTGCAGGACAGGGTCAAACGGAGGCCGGACCTGTCTATGAGCGCGCATGATCACGATCCCAACGGGCACAATCCCCTGGAGCAGGGCCTAGCCCTACGGGTGAAGGCCCTGGAGGAGCTTCTCGTCGAGAAGGGCCTGGTGGATCCGGCTGCGCTCGACGTCTTCGTCGAGCAATACGAGAGCAAGATCGGCCCACGCAACGGCGCGCGGGTCGTGGCCCGCGCCTGGAGCGATCCGGACTACAAGGCACGCCTGCTGAAGGATGCGACCAGCGCGATCAAGGAGCTCGGCTATGGCGGCGCGCAGGGCGAGCATATGGTGGCGCTGGAGAACACGAGAGCCGTCCACAATGTCGTCGTCTGCACCCTCTGCTCCTGCTACCCCTGGCCGGTGTTGGGCTTGCCGCCGACCTGGTACAAGAGCCCCGCCTACCGCGCCCGCGTGGTCAAGGAGCCGCGCGCCGTGCTGGCCGAGTTTGGCCTGGAGCTGCCGCGCGAGACCGAGGTACGGGTCTGGGACTCCAGTGCAGAAATCCGCTACCTAGTGCTGCCGCAGCGCCCGGCCGCCAGCGAAGGCCTGGACGAGGCGGCGCTGGCCGACCTGGTCACGCGCGACGGCATGATCGGTACCGCCGCGGTCTAGAGGGAACGAGGAACGGACAGGCCATGGACGGCATCCACGATCTGGGCGGTATGGACGGCCTCGGCCGCATCCCGCGCGAAGCCGACGAGCCGGTCTTCCACGGCGAGTGGGAGCGCGGCGTCTTCGCGCTCTCCGAGGCGACCGGCTGGCCCGTGCCCATGACCATCGACGCCTTCCGCCAGGAGGTCGAGCGCATGCCGCCGGCGGACTATCTGGCGGCCCCCTACTACGCACGCTGGCTTTTCGCACTGGAAAGCCTGCTCGAGCGGGCCGGTGCCGTGACGGCTGTAGAGATCGAAGCCCGCGTCGCCGGGGGCTCAGCGCAGCCACCCGCTGCGGCCCACCCCTCCGTCTGCCGGCCGGAGCAAGCGATGAAACAGATCGCCGAAGGAGGCCGCTACCCGAGAAAGACCGCCGAGGTGCCGCAGCGCTTCCATCCAGGCGATGCCGTGGTCGCGCGCAACATCCATCCGCCGCACCACACACGCCTGCCGCGCTACGCCCGCGGCCGGCGCGGCGAAATCGTCGGCGATCACGGCATCTTCGTCTTTCCCGACAGCAATGCCCAGGGCTCGGGCGAACGACCGCAGCACCTCTACGCCGTGCGCTTCGCCGCGCGCGAGCTTTGGGGGCCGGAGGCGGCGGAGAGCGACAGCCTCTTCCTCGACCTCTTCGAGGACTACCTGGAGCCGGCGACGCCATGAGCTTCGCCAGCCCGCTTGCGATCCCGCGCGATGGCGACGATCCGGTCTTTTCCGCTCCCTGGGAAGCGCGCGCCTTTGCCTTCGTCGCCGCCCTGGCCGAGAGCGGCAGGATCACCTGGCCGGACTTCCAGGCGGCCCTGATCGCCGAGATCGAAGCCGCCGGCGAGAACCCGGCAGCGGAGTACGATTCGGCGACCTACTACCGCCATTGGCTGGCTGCCGCCGAACGGCTGCTGGCCACCCGTAAGCTGCTCGGCGACGAGGAGTTGGAAGAACGAATCGAGACACTGAACAACGCCCGATACCCGCAGCCACCGAAGGGAGCCTGAGTCGTCCGACGACGCGCTGCGGCCCGAGCAACAGCCTCGATCCGGCAGTCGCCATTTTGCCGCAAGCGGTGGGTTGAATCACCAGCGGCGGGCCGACATATCGCAAGGATCATGCTTCGCGCCTACGACCCGGCAGAGCGATTGATCGACGGCATGGTCCATGCAGCTGGCGTGGTCGCCTCGGTGATTGCGGTGGGTTTGTTGCTGTCTATGGTCGTACCGGCCGGCGACTCGCGCGCTATCGTCGCCGCCGCGATCTATGGCGTCGGCCTGATCGCCATGCTGTGGCTGTCGGCTGCCTACAACCTGGTCAATCATCCAACCTGGAAGGAGCAGTTTCGCCGCCTCGACCACGCGGCCATCTTCCTGATGATCGCGGGCAGCTATACGCCCTTCATGCTGGTCGCCATCGGCGGCGGCCTGGGCCTGGGATTGCTCATCTTGGTCTGGATCTCGGCGATAACCGGCATGGTACTGAAGCTGCTGCATCCCAGGCGGTTCGAGCGTGTGTCCGTCGTCTTCTACCTGGCGCTGGGATGGGCCGGTCTGCCGGCAGCAGGCCCGCTGATCGACGCCCTCTCGACCTCGACCCTGGTACTGCTCCTCGTCGGCGGATTTCTCTACAGCATCGGGGTGGTGTTCCATCTCTGGGAGCGGTTGCCCTTCCAGAACGCCATCTGGCACGGCTTCGTGCTCGCGGCCGCCGTCTGCCACTTTCTGGCGGTGTTCAACGTCGTGGCTGGATAGGTCGCCGAGAAGTTTAGCGGTCTGCGACATAACTGCGGCGCTTCGGCGATATCGCGCTGCCGGTGTTTCCCCTATGGGTGTTTGCCTTATGATGGGTCAAACGAAAACTTGCTGCTAAGGGAGCTCGCCATGAGCGTATCGGTCCAGGAACAGGCCATCGTCGCCAGCCTGAAGCCGCTGTTCGACGAGGCCGAGGAAAAGGGCCTCTGGTTCTTCCACGAGTCCGGCGAGGTCGGAGAGGTCTGGTGCTCGCCGGAATACCTGCACCTGCAGCAGTCGAAAGGCGAGATGATCTGGGCGCCGGAGCATTGGGAGCTGCGCAATCCCACGGCCTATCTCAAGAAGCTGCACATGCAGGCCGAGGCGGCGGTCAAGGAGTACAACGAGATGGCCGCCCGGCTCCAAGCCGATTCGAGCCTCAAGCTGACCAAGGTGATCAGCAGCGAAGCGGCTAGCGGCCACGGCTAAGCGAAGAAGTAAAAGGACTAGCGCGGCTCCAGCGCGGCAGCGACCCCCGCCCGGCGGCTCCACGTCCAGGCCCAGGCGAAGATCGCGATCAGGGCACCGACGGCAAGCGGCCAGCGCAGCCCGACGAACTCCGACGCCCCGCCCATGATTAGAGCGCCGACCGCTGGGCCGCCGCGGAAGATCAAGCCGTAGAGGCTCAGCACGCGGCCGCGCATGGCGCCGTCGACCGAGAGCTGCAGCAAGGTTTGCGTGCCGACACCGCCGACCACCATGCAGAAGCCGGTGATCCCCAGCGCGACGACCGCCACCCAAAGCTGCGCGGTCGCGACAAAGAGCAGCAGCGCTAGGCTGAGCACCAGGACCGATCCGACGGCAATGCGAGTCAAATCGTCACCACCGCGCTGCGCCAGCCACAAGCCGCCCGCCACGGCGCCGATCCCGACCGTGGCGGTCAGCAACGCCAGGCCGCCGGCACCGGCCGCGAAGACATCGGCGGCGAAGCCCGGCAGCAGCTCGACGAAGGGCCGCGTGCAGAGACAGACCACAATCAGGAGCAGCAAAAGCGGCGCGATGCCGGGATGGCGCGCGGCATAGCCGATGCCGGCCCGCACCTCGCCGAGCAGGCCGCTGGTGTGCTCCGCCCTCGACAGCCGTTCCTGTGCCAGCCGGATACGGGATAGGGCCAGCAGAAAGAACGCGAAGCTTATCGCGTTACCGGCAAAGGCGGCTGCCGGGTCAAGGGTCACGATGATCACGCCGGCGACCAGCGGGCCCACGAAGCGGGCCGAGTTGAAGATGATCGAGTTGATCGCGACCGCGGCCGGCAGATCATCGGCCGGCACCAGCTGTGGAATGAGCGCGAGGCGCGTTGGTTGATTGACCGCGATGACGATGCCGAGGGCCAGGGTCAGGGCCAGCAGCAGCTCGACTGTCATGAGGCCGGACACGGTGAATCCAAACAGCAGCAGGGATTGCAGCATGGCCAGGAATTGGCTGATTTTCATGATCTTCAGCCGGTCCCAGCGGTCGGCGGCAACCCCCGCCAAGGGTCCGACGATGACCGTTGGGAAGAGGTCGGCGAAGGCCATGGCCCCGAGCCAGGCGCCGGATTCGGTCAGCTGCCAGGTCAGCCAGCCGACCGCCACCCGCTGCATCCAGGTGCCGATCAGGGAAACCGAGCTGCCAGCCGTGTAGATCCCGTAGTTGGGATTGCCGAGCGCCCTGACGATGCGGTGAAAACCGGAGAAACCAACCATGCCCGGGCGATTATGGCAGACTTGGCCCAGAGTCGCCGCGCCCGGTGGTCCATTTGGCACCGAAAACCGTTAATTTCACGTATTCACTAATAATATTTGTAGAATATGTTTTTTTATCGATTGATGATGTATTTTATGTTGACACGCCCAGTCACCGACGTAAATTATCTCTAGCGCCGTTTTGAAGCCGTCAGCTTGCGGGCGCTCAAAAAATGCAGCTAAAGCGACGGGCGACAACCGCCCAGCCGAAAGATGCGGCGGTTTTTTCGTCGGTTTGGTCCGCCGTTATCGGAACCCGCGGGATTTGAGGGGGCAGCTTGCGACCGCGTCACAAACCGCTAAAGCGCCACGGGGTGTGCTCCGTGGGCCCGTCGAGGAGAGCTTGAGGAGTATGGCCGAATGCCAGATCGCACCCGAAATCCCTCCGCGTATTTGAGAACTGCCTGCCGTCGCTCGGAGGCGCGGCGGTGAGGTACTTCCCCGCCTTCCTCGATCTTGACGGTCGCCGCGCTCTGATCGTCGGCGGCGACGAGGCGGCGGCGCGCAAGCTGCGCCTGCTGCGTAAGGCGAAGGCCTGGGTCACTGTGGTTGCGCCCGAGGCGGTGCCAGAGATCGCCGAGCTGGCCGAGTCGGGCGAGATTGCCTGGGTCGCCCGCACCTTCGAGGCCGGTGACGTGCTCGGCCAGGACGTCGTAGTGAGCGCCACGGGCTTGTCCCCGGTCGACGAAAGCGTCGCCAAGGCGGCGCGCACCGCCGGCCGGCCGGTCAACGTGGTTGACCGGCCCGACCTCTCCAGCTTCATCACCCCGGCGATCGTCGACCGTGACCCGATCGTCATCGGCATCTCCAGCGGCGGCAGCGCGCCGGTGCTGGCCCGTCGCATCCGGGCGCAGATCGAAAGCTTGCTACCGGCCAAGCTCGGCCGTCTCGCCGACTTCGCCGAGAGCTTCCGCGGCGCCGTCGCCGCCACCATCGCACCGGCCGGGCGCAAGCGCTTTTGGGAGCGCTTCTTCGACGGCCCGGTCGCCGAGGCGGTGCTGAAGGGCCATGAACGCGGTGCCCGCGAGCGGATGCTGAGCCTGGTCAACAGCCCGGCCGCCCGCGCTCGCGAAGCCGGCATCGTGCATATCGTCGGCGCCGGCCCGGGCGACCCGGACCTGCTGACCTTCCGCGCCATGCGGCTGATCCAGGACGCCGACGTGATCTTCTACGACAAGCTGGTCGGCCCGGAAATCGTCGACTACGCCCGCCGCGACGCCGAGCGCGTCTACGTCGGCAAGTCCAAGGGCAACCACAGCAAGAGCCAGGACGAGATCAACACCCTGATGGCCGAGGCCGCCGCCGCGGGCAAGCGGGTGGTGCGTCTCAAGGGTGGCGATCCCTTCGTCTTCGGCCGCGGTGGCGAGGAAGCGGATTACCTGCGCGCGCTCGGCCACACCGTCGAGGTGGTGCCGGGCATCACCGCGGCCACCGGCTGTGCCGCGGCGGCAGACATTCCGCTGACCTTCCGCGGAGTCGCGCAGGCGGTCACCTTCGTCACCGGCCACGCCGCCGACGGCGAGCCAGATCTCGACTGGGCGGCGCTCTCCGATCCGCGCCAGACCCTGGTGATCTACATGGGCGTCTCGACCGCCGGCACCATTGCCCAGCGGCTGATCGAGCATGGCGTCGAGACCGCGCGGCCGGTTGCCATCATCGAGAACGGCACCCGCGCCAACCAAAAGGTGGTCAAGGGCAGCCTCGGCGAGCTCGAAAGCCTAGTCGAACAGAACGCCATCACCGGCCCCGCCCTGATCGTCGTCGGCGAGGTCGTGAAGCTGGCTGGGGCGGATGCCCTGCCAGAACTCGCCCGCGCGGCGAACGGGTAACAGGAGAAAGAGCCATGCCCCTTTCGGTTCTAACCGCCAACGGCCTGCTCGACGGCGAGGTGCTCTACCTGACCGTAACGGGCAACTGGTCGCAACGGCTGTCGGAGAGCGAGGTGGCGCGCAGCCCGGAAGACGAGGCGCGGCTGCTGGAAATCGGCGAGCGCGCCGTGGCAGCGCGGCTCGTCGTCGGCCCCTACCTGGCGAAGGTGGCAGAGGCGGACGGTCAGATCCAGCCGCTCGGCCAACGCGAGATCATCCGCGCCAAGGGGCCTACCGTAAGAACCGATCTCGAGAGGCAGGCACTGGGGCGTGAAGCCGCAGCCTAGAGGAAGACCGCCATGTACCGTTACGACGAATTCGATGAAACCCTGGTCGCCGAGCGCGTGGCGCAGTTCCGCGAGCAGGTGCAGCGCCGCCTCGATGGCGAACTGACCGAGGACGAGTTCAAGCCGCTGCGGCTGATGAACGGCCTCTATCTCCAGCTCCATGCCTACATGCTGCGCGTCGCCGTGCCCTATGGCACCCTCTCCTCGCGGCAGATGCGCAAGCTCGGCCACATCGCGCGGCGCTATGACAAGGGCTACGGCCACTTCACCACACGCCAGAACATCCAGTACAACTGGCCGAAGCTGGCCGAGGTGCCAGACATCCTCGATGAGCTGGCCAGCGTCGAGATGCACGCCATCCAAACCAGTGGCAACTGCATCCGCAACGTGACGGCCGACCACTTCGCCGGCGCCGCGGCCGACGAGATCGAGGACCCGCGGGTCTATGCAGAGATCATCCGCCAGTGGTCGACCCTGCATCCGGAGTTCTCGTTCCTGCCGCGCAAGTTCAAGATCGCCATTACCGGCTCGCCGATCGACCGGGCCGCCGTGCAGGTCCACGACATCGGCCTGCAGATGCGTCGCAACGAGGCGGGCGAGCCGGGCTTCCGGGTGATCGTCGGCGGCGGGCTCGGCCGCACGCCGGTGATCGGCGACACTATCCGCGGCTTCCTGCACAAGCGTCACCTGCTGTCCTACCTAGAGGCGATCCTGCGGGTCTACAACCAAATCGGCCGGCGCGACAACCTCTACAAGGCGCGCATCAAGATCACTGTGCAGCAGACCGGCGTGAAGGAGTTCACCCGCCTGGTCGAGGAGGAGTGGCAGCACCTGAAGGACGGCCCACTCGAGCTGCCGCAGGAGGAGATCGACCGCATCAAGGCCTACTTCGCGCCGCCGCCCTTCGAGAAGCTGGAGGCGACGCAGCGCGACTTCGAGGTCAAGCGTTTCGAGGACGCGGCTTTCGCCCGCTGGGTGAAGACCAATGTCTCGGCGCACAAGCAGCCGGGCTACGGCATCGTCACCATCTCGCTGAAGCCCGAAGGCGGCGCCCCGGGCGACGCCACGGCGGAGCAGATCGAGGCCGTCGCGGATCTGGCCGAGTGGTACAGCCACGACGAGGTCCGCGTGACACATGAGCAGAACCTGGTGCTGCCGCATGTCAAGCTGACCGATCTCTACACGGTCTGGCAGAGCCTACAGCGCCATGACTTGGATACCCCCAACGTCGGCCTGATCTCCGACATCATCGCCTGCCCGGGTCTCGACTTCTGCAACCTGGCGAATGCCCGCTCGATCCCGGTCGCCCAGGCTATCACGCGGCGCTTCGGTGACCTGCAGCGGCAGCACGACATCGGCGAGCTGAAACTGAAGATCTCCGGCTGCATCAACGCCTGCGGCCATCACCACGTCGGTCACATCGGCATCCTCGGCGTCGATAAGAAGGGCGAGGAGTTCTACCAGATCACCCTCGGCGGCAGCGCCGACGAGAGCGCCGCGCTCGGCAAGATCGTCGGACCGGCCTTCGCCTACGACGACGTGGTCGACGCTGTGGAGACCATCGTCGACACCTACCTGGAGCAGCGCCAGGACGGCGAACGCTTCAACGACACCTATGCCCGTGTCGGGCTGCAACCCTTCAAGGAGAAGCTTTATGCCGCTCATTAAGGACAGCCAGCTGGCCGAGGACTCCTGGGTCCATTTGGACGACGAGGCAGCGCTCTCTCCCGATCTGCAGCCGATCGTCAGCCTGGAACGCTGGCAGGCCGAGCACGAGACCTTGCGGCAGCGGAACGCGCCGCTCGGCATCCGGCTCAAGAGCGACCAGTCGCCGGCGCTGATCGCCGACGACATCGCGCACTTTGCGGTGATCGCCCTGGAATTCCCCAAGTTCACCGACGGCCGGGCCTATAGCTCGGCGCGTCTACTGCGCGAGCGCTATGGCTACGAGGGCGAGTTGCGCGCCGTCAGCAACGTGCTGCGCGATCAGTTCCTCTTCATGCAGCGCTGCGGCTTCGACAGCTACGAGGTCAAGGACGCCAAGGCGGCCGAGGCCTGGGCCCAGGCGATCGCCGCAATCACCGTCGCCTATCAGCCCGGCGCCGATGCGCGACGGCCGGCGATCGCCCAGCGGCACCGCCGCCGTCAGACCGCACCGGCGGAGGACAAGGGTGCAAGCGACGAGCCTGCGCCGGACGCAAAGCCTCGGCGACTGGCGCAGGAGGAACGGCTCGAAACGGCCACGCTCGTGCGGCCGGAGGCGGACTACGACGCGCATCGGGCCTACTGATCGGCACCGAAACGGCAACCTTGTTTGGAGGATCGCGCGATGCCGGACCACTCCGGCAAGCAGGAGATTAGCGGCCAGGGCCACCGCGATGCCGCGAGGACCGGGCTACACGACGATCTGGCCTGGACCGCGGCACGACAAGCAGCCTGGCTGGAGGCGCAAGAGCTGCTTCGGGTCATGCTGCTGCACGCCTTCCCGGGGCGGACCGCGGCGGTCTCCTCCTTCGGCGCGGAATCGGCGGTCCTGCTTGACCTGGTGGCATCGGTCGATCCCGGCACGCCGGTACTCTTCCTGGAAACCGGCAAGCATTTCACCGAGACCCTGACCTACCGCGATCGCCTCATCGAGACCCTCGGCCTGCGCGACGTCCGCTCCCTCCAAGTGCCGCTGCACGAACTGGCGCGCGAAGACGCGGCCGGCGACCTCTGGCAGCGCGATCCCGACTCCTGCTGCGACCTGCGCAAGACCCGGCCGCTGCAGCGGGCGCTTGCCGACTTCGACGCTTGGATCACCGGCCGCAAGCGCCACCACGGTGCCGAACGCAGCGAACTCGGTCTCATCGAGCGCAGCAACGGTCAGGTCAAGATCAACCCGCTTGCCCACTGGAGCGCCGACGACATTGCTGCCGCCATGACCGCCCGCAACTTGCCGGAGCATCCACTCCTGGCCGAAGGCTATCTCTCGATCGGCTGCGCTCCCTGCACCCGGCGCGCGATTTGCGGTGCCGATCCGCGCAGCGGCCGCTGGGCCGGCCTTGCCAAGACCGAGTGCGGCATCCACAAGGCGCCCTGGGCAGTTACTCTCGGGGGCTAAACCGAACCGACCGGCGGCGGCTTGCGGCGCAGGCCGGTGAGGGCGCGACCGGCGATGGCGGTCAGCACGATGGCGCCGCCGACCACGGTCAGCAGGCGCGGCACCTCCCCCACCCCAAGCCAGACCCAGAGCGGGCCGAGCACGACCTCGGTCAAAGACAGCAGCGCCAGTTCCGCCGCCGGCACGTGGCGCGAGCCGGCGGTGAAGAGCACCATGCCGAAGCCGATCTGCACCACGCCCATGACGACGCAGATCAGGGCGTCGTGCAGCGAGATGTCGAAATCCGGCACCAGGGCGGCAGAGGCGAGCGCGGCGAACAATCCGGCGAGGCAGGCGGCCGGCAGCATGTCGGCGGCGCGGCCCCAGCGCAGGGCCACAGCAAACCCGGCAAAGCCCAGCACCGAGATCAGCGCCATGAGGTTGCCGAACAAGGCACCGACACCGAGGCTGTCGACCACCATCACGGCGATGCCAACGACAGCGACGGCAATCGCGATCCAGGTCTGACGCCGCACCGCCTCGCGCAGCAGCAGCCAGGCGAGAACCGCGGTCGCCAGAGGCGCGGCGCTGAGGATGAAGAGCGCATTGGCCACCGTGGTGCCGAGTATGGCGAAGATGAAGCTGATGAAAGCGACCGCCAGACCCATGCCGCCCAGCACGGCGGCGAGACCGGCCTGGCGGAACTGTGCCGACGTCTGGCGCCCATAGCGAAAAATCATGATGAGCAGCAGGGTCGCGAAGGTCGCGCAGGATCGCACGAAAAGGATCTGCCAGCCGTCCGCTGCCTCTATGTTTCGGATCAGGATGCCGGCCAGGCTCCAGAAGGCCCCAGCCACCATGACCAGGGCCACGCCCCGGAGGTAGAGCGGCGAAGCTTCGACAAACGCGGCCGCGCTGCCGCTGTCCGCCTGGCGTAGAGGCTCCCGTCCGGTCACAATAGCCCTCTCGATTCACAAAGGCGACATTACCGCCGCGCACCGGCGGGAAGCTTTGCGTTGCAAGGCCGCGGCCGTCGAGTCGAATCTTGCGCTCAAGGGAAGGGCGAACAGCAAAACGGGGCGCACCGCTCGAGTCTCAAGCGTAAGCTGCCGAGACTAGAACAGCTGCTGTCCAAAAGGAGGCAAGCCTTCGCTGGCGGAGAGTCCACTGGGACTGCGCGCTGCCGCTCGGCGCATCGAAGGCCGCATCTACCACGGGTGCTACGGATTGCCCTCCTCTGTCTGGCCGACATCCTTTGTTTTCAGGGAGGTGCAGCCCGCGGCTTTAGTCTTTTCGGCGGACCGTAGCTGTAAAACTAGGTTAACTCTTTCAGGCTAGACTGAAGCTGCAGAATCAGACTACCAGTCAATTCAGGCAGATCAGACCCATGCGGCGGCGAAACATCTTGGCCTCCTTCTGGAGCGCTCTTTCACTTGTCATTCTCCTGAGCGGCACTGGCTCGGCCTTGGCGGCACGGCCGCAGCTACTGCTGACGACGGAAAACTACCCACCATTCAACATGCAGCAGGACGACGCCAATGTCATCGTCGGCATATCGACCGACATCGTGCGCGAAATCATGAAACGCGCCGGGGTGTCCTACGCCATGAAGTTCTTGCCCTGGCAAAGGGCCTACAACATGGCTTTGAAGACAGAGAACACCTGCGTCTTCTCGACCACGGAAACCGAGGCCAGAAAGCCCAAGTTCAAATGGGTCGGGCCTCTGGTCCAGAACGACTGGATCTTTTTTGCCAGGCCGGATAGCGAGATCACGATCTCGTCCCTCGAGGATGCGCGCGGCTACCGGGTCGGCGGCTACAAAGGCGACGCGGTCGCCCTATTCCTCGAGCAACAGGGCTTTCGCCTCGATCTGGCATCGCACGACCATGTCAATCCCGGAAAGCTGACTGCCGGCCGCTTCGATCTCTGGGCCACTGGCGCGCACCTCGGGCCTTACCTGGCACGGCAGGCCGGAGTCGCCATCGAGCCGCTTTTCACCTTTCGCGAGACTGTCATGAGCCTGGCCTGCAATGTGGCCGTCGAGGACGAACTGATCGCGGATCTGAACCGGATCCTCTCGGAGCTCAGAGTCGAGGGCGTGGTCAGCGAGATCTTGGCGCGCTACCGCTAGCGAGCCCGCAGCGAAGAGCGGATGAAAGGCAATGGCTGAACCAGGCGTAGAGGTGTCGGCGAAACACGACGCGGAGGCCGGCCATGCGAAACGAAGCTCGCTCCGGTTCAAATTTCTCTTCATCAACCTCACCATCGTTCTGGCGTTGGCGACCGTGCTTTTCGGGCTCTGGGAATTCACCTTCTACCGATCGGCCAACGAAGAACTGGAGCGCAAGCTCGATGAAGTGGTGAGCTTCCAAAGCGAGATCTTGGCCATACCCGTCTGGAATCTCGAGACCGACCGCATCCAGCTCATCCTGGAGGCGATCCTGCGAGACGACGATTTCGTCATGGCCGTGGTGACCGACGAGAGCGGCAACACGCTCGTTCAAAGCAGCGGGGACTCCGCCAGCGATCTGCTCATCAACAGCAGCATCGACGGCACTTCTGTTAGTGGTCCCCAGGCCATCCGCAGGCTTACCCTGATCGCGGAACGCCTGCATATCACCACCAGCAGCATCGTTTACGACTCTGACGGTGGCCGCCAGATCATCGGCGAGCTTACCCTGATCGCCGACCGTAAAAGAATCCTCGGCCAGGCGCGCATGCGCATCGTCCTGGACCTGATCATGATGGTCCTGCTGATGACCGCGGCGGTGATAGCCGCGCTCACCGCCTTTCGTCGCACGATCGATCTGCCGCTGAGCAAGCTCTTGCTGGCCATCAACCGGACCACGCGCGACGGCAGCCGCGAAGCCGTGCATTGGCACAGCAACGACGAGATGGGAACGGTGATCAGGGAGTACAACGACATGCAGGCGCGCCAGGCTGGCTACGAGGCCGAGCTCAAGCAGGCGCGAGATCTCTTGGAAGAGCGGGTCCGCGAGCGTACCGCAGAGCTGTCCGACGCGCGCGATCAGGCCGATGCGGCCAACCGGACGAAGTCGGACTTTCTCGCGGTCATGAGCCATGAACTCCGCACGCCCCTAAACGGCGTGCTCGGTCTGGCCGACATCGTGCTCGACAGCCCACTGTCGGCGGAGCAGAAACGCTCGGTCGGGCTGATCAAAGACTCCGGCATGACACTTCTGGAATTACTCAACGATATCCTCGACCTCTCCAAGATCGAAGCCGGGCGGATCGATCTGAAGTGCATTGACTTCGATCTGGACCGCTTGCTGACGCGCATCCGTGAGTTCTGGGCGCCGATCGCCGAAGCCAAGGGCCTTGCCTTTCGCTTGGACACACCGAGCGGACCTCTTGGGGTCATCGTGGCCGATCCCTCACGGGTGCGCCAGATCGTGTTCAACTTATTAAACAATGCCTTGAAGTTCACCGAGGACGGATGCGTGACCCTGAGGGTTCAATGCGTGACGCCGGCTGACGATGACGCCCAGCCGGACTGCCCATCGAGAGAGATCCGGTTCGAGGTGATCGATCAGGGAATCGGTATTCCGTCAGAAGTGCAGGACCAGGTGTTCTCCAAGTTCACGCAGGCCGACAGTTCGACGACCCGGCGCTTCGGCGGCACCGGGCTCGGCCTTGCGATCTGTAAGGAACTGGCAGTGCTGATGGGGGGAGCGATCGGCGTCAGCAGCGAGCCGGGTCAAGGGTCGACCTTTTGGTTCACGGTCCGGTGTGAGGTCGGCGATCCCAGCCGGGCGACGGACAGCTATTGGGATGAGCACCGGGCGCCGCTTTCGCCTCAGCCGCTGGCTGGCCGGCTGAAGATCCTTGCCGCCGAAGACAACAGTGTGAACCAGGTCCTGCTGTCCGCCCTGGTCGATAAGATGGGACACGACCTGGAGATAGTCGGCAACGGTGCGGACGCGGTCGCGGCGATCCGTGAAACCCGCTACGACCTTGTGCTGATGGACGTGCAAATGCCCAAAATGGATGGCGAGACCGCCACCAAGGCGATCCGCGCACTGCCCGGCGCTGCCGGACAGGTGCCGATCATCGCGGTGACGGCCAATGCCATGCGCGGCGACCGCGAACGCTATCTAGCCTGCGGCATGAACGACTACGTGACCAAGCCGATCAGGATGCAGGACCTGCTGGCGGCAGTCCACGGATGTGTCGGCCGAGGTGAAAGCGCCAGCCACGAGCCCGCCGACCCGGCGGAAGCCACCTTGGAGGGCGAGCTGGCCCAGGATCCGGCTGCGACAAAGGCCCTTCAATCGCTGGTCGAGGATTTAGATTCCCTCGGGATCGGCTAGCCCGAGTTTCTCCCCAGAATAGTGTCGCCATAGATAGGATCGCCCTGCATGCGAGGAAACGACGCAGGGCGATCCAGGCCATCGGGCCGACGGCTTGACGCGGGCTTTGCGTTGCGAGGCCTCGACTGCCCACTCGACCACCCCGTGGCCTTTGCCGATCAAGGGACGGTGATCGGCAAAGCGGGGCACACCGCTTGAGTCTCAAGCGCAAGCCGCCGACATTAGAACAGGTACCGCCCGAGAGGGGGCAAGCCTTCGCTGGAGAACATTCCGCTGGGACCGCGCGCTGCATTTGGCCTCCGCGCTGTCGGTCTGGCGCTTGTGGCACTCTCAACGGCCGCGAGCGCGCAGGCCGAGGTCGCGCGTCTGGAGATCCTGAATCGCGAACCCTTCGCCGAGGGACGCATCTACGACGAAAGTGGCGCCTACGAGATCATCGAGGGTCGGCTGCACTACAGCGTCGATCCGAACGATCCGGCGAACCGGCGGATCGTCGATCTGGCCCTGGCACCGCGCGATGACGAGGGACGCATCGCCTTCTCAGGTGACTTCCTTCTCCTGACCCCGCTCGATCCGGCCCGTGGCAATCGGCGCCTGCTCTACGACGTGACCAACCGGGGCAGCCTAGTCGCCTTGCATCTCTTCAACGACGCTTCCTTCGGCAATACGCCGGAAACAGCCGCCGATGCCGGCAACGGCTTCCTGCTCGAACAAGGCTACAGCCTGCTGTGGAGCGCCTGGAACTGGGATGTGGTGCCCGGCGACGGCCGCCTGCAGATCGATCTGCCGATCGCCACGGAGGACGGCGAGATCATTACCGGGGCGGTCGCCGCCGAGATCGCGCCGCTCGACAATCGGCAGTACATGCCGGTCGCCTGGGGCAACTCGCGCGGCTATCCGCCGTCAGTCTGGGACGACCCGGCGGCACGTCTCACGGTGCGCACCGCACCCATGGCCGAACGCACGGAGGTGCCGCGCGACCTCTGGCGCTTCGCCCACATAACCCTGCCGGGTGCAGCCGACGGCATGGTGGCGCTGGTGCTGGACGAGCGCTTCCATGCCGGCGCCCTCTACGAGCTGGTCTACGAAGCCAAGGAACCGCGCGTGGTTGGCCTCGGCCTCGCCGCGATCCGCGATGCGATCTCCTTCTTTCGCTACGAGACGGCCGACCGGGAGGGGACGCTCAACCCGCTGGCCGACGGCGACGGCCCCACGGCAGAACGCGCGCTGATCTTCGGCGCCTCGCAGTCTGGCCGCGTCATCCAGCACATGCTGTGGGAGGCCCTGCACATCGACGAGGCGGGCCGATCGGTCTTCGACGCCGCTTTCATCCATGTCGCCGGCGGCGGCAAGGGCTCCTTTAACCACCGCTTCGCCCAGACCACGCGCCACCCGAGCCATTGGGAGGATCATCTCTATCCGGCCGATGTTTTTCCCTTCACCAACCAGCCGCAGGAGGACCCGATCACCGGGCAAAGGGCCGGGCTGCTCGACCGGGCGCGGGCCACCGGCCAAGTGCCACTGATCTTCCACACCACGACCTCGACGGAATACTGGACCCGCGCCGCCTCGCTGCTGCACAGCGACGTGACGGGAGGCCGTGATCTGCCGCCAGAGGAGAATACGCGGATCTACTTCCTGGCCGGCATGAAGCATACCGCCTCGGGCTTCGGCCGCCGCGCCGGCTACGCCCACTGCGGCAACCCGGCCGACTACCGCCCTGCCCTACGCGCCCTACTGCTCGCGCTCGATGCCTGGGCCAGCAAGGGCGAAGCGCCGCCGCCGAGCCGCGTCCCGAGCCTGGCCGACGGCAGCCTGGGATCGGTCGAGGCCTATCGCGCCGCCTTCCCGGCCCTCGCGGACATTCGATTGCCGAGCGGTAATCTGCGTCCACCGCGGCTCGATCTGGGGCCGCGCTTTGCCAGCGACGGCATCGCTGACCGGCAGCCGGCCGAGCCTGGCGAACCTTTCGTCACCCTGGTCCCACAGCCCGACGCTGATGGCATCGACCGCGGCGGCATCCGCCTGCCGGAGATCGCCGTGCCGCTCGGCAGCTACCAGGGCTGGAACCTGCTGCCGACAGGCGGCGGCACGTGGGAGCGCCTCGGCCGCTGGCGCGGCAGTTTCCTACCCTTCGCCGCCACGGAAGCCGAGCGGGAAGTCGGTGGCGACCCCCGTGCATCCCTGGCCGAGCGCTATGCCTCGCGCGCCGCCTTCCTCGAAGCCACACGCGCCGCCGCAAGGGAGCTGATCGATCATCGCTTGCTGTTGCGTCGTGACATGGTCGGCCTGCTCGGCCGCGCCGGGCGGGCCTACGACGCGGTCACCAACCGCGGAGCGGATGGGCGCTGCCGTTTCCTCGACGACTGGTAGTGTCTCTGTTGGAGAGTCCCGCTAGCGCTGGCAGCCAGCATTTGCCGTTCGGGTCCGCCGCTTCGAGGAAGGCGGCGGGATAGCCAATGGGACAGGGCTGACCGTCCCGCGCACTGAGATCAATCCACGCAAAAGACGAACGCCCGCACATACAAATCCGGCTCACCAATAATGTAGGGGCGAAAGGGACCTCGTTCTTCCAGCAGCGTCCAGCGCCTGGCGCCGCTTATCGCTTTCAGCTTGCTTGCGAAGCCCTGTGCCTCCCAGGTGTCTTCCCGAACATTGAAGATTATCGCTGCGCCCGGGCGGGCGACTCTGACCAGCTCATCGAGCGTATCGGGGGGCGCATGGCCCGGCCCGAACAATCCAATGCAAAGAACGCCCGCAAAGGTATCGTCGGGATAATCCAGGCTCTCGCCCAGAACCTGGCGTTTCAGCTCGCTATAGGCCTCCGTGCGCGCCGCAACGGCCAGCATCTGCTCCGAGATATCGCAGCCGACGATGTTGCGGTAGCCCAGGACCTTCATCGCGCTTCCGACCTGGCCCGTCCCGGCTGCCGCGTCGAGGATCGGTCCGGCGTCGCTGGGGATGTGCCGCGCAGCGAAGGCGCTCGCCAGTGCAGGCAGCCGAAACCCCAGTGCCGCATTGTCCGCGTCATACCGTTCGGCCCAATCGTCGTAAACTCCCTCCGAACCGCCTTGGCTCGCCTGCTCGTAGATTTTTCCAGTCGGCGAGCCGCCAAGATTGTCCGCCATAGCAGCCTCTTCATCCGCGCCTGTCGCTTTGAAGGTACTATCGCCTCCATCACTTTTGCCCTCAAGCTCCCGGAGCCGATCACGAGGCTCAAGGTGAGACGTGGCCCGATGGTCCGCGGGCTTGCCGTCGCCGTCTCGACCACGCAGACTGGTGCGGCGCGTTCGGCATCTGCGCGACCGCGTTTCCCGTTACGTTCAAAGGTATGCGACCATGCGAGTCCTAGTTTTGGGTTCCGCCGCGGGCGGCGGCTTTCCGCAGTGGAACTGCAACGGCCCCCTATCGCGGCGGGCGCGCAGCGGCGATCCGCACGCACAAGCGCGCACGCAGTCCTCGATCGCAGCGAGCGCCGATGGCGAGCGCTGGGTGCTGTTCAACGCCTCACCAGACCTGCGCCAGCAGTTCACCGCCAACCCTCAGATGCATCCGCGCAACGGCCTGCGCCATACGCCGGTTGCCTGCGTCGTGCTCACCAACGCCGACGTGGACCACGTCGCCGGCCTACTGACCATGCGGGAGAGCCAGCCCTACGTGATCTGGGCCAGCCGGCGGGTGCTGGATGCGCTGGACGCCAACCCGATCTTCACCGTGGTCAACCCGAAGTTCGTCGAGCGGCGCGAGCTCGCACTTGGCGAGACGCAGGAGTTGATCGGCCCGGACGGCGCGCCGACCGGGCTCGCCGTCGAGCCCTTCGCGGTGCCGGGCAAGGTGGCGCTCTACCTGGAGAACCCGGAGGCCGGCGCCAACTTCGGCACCGCCGAGGGCGACACCATCGGCCTGCACATCACTGAGCCGGCGAGCGGAACCGGCTTCTACTACATCCCCGGCTGCGCCACGATCGACGAGCCTTTAGCCGCGCGCCTGAAAGGGGCGCCGCTTGTCCTCTTCGACGGCACGCTCTTCACCAACGACGAAATGATCGAGGCTGGCCTGGGCGTGAAGACCGGCCAGCGCATGGGGCACATGAACGTATCCGGCTCTGACGGCTCGCTCGCCGCCTTCCAGGCCCTCAACGTCAAGCGGCGGGTCTATGTCCACATCAACAACACCAACCCGATCCTGATCGACGATTCGCCGGAGCGGCGCGCAGTCGAGGAAGCCGGCTGGGAAGTCTCCTACGACGGCATGGAGATCAATCTCTAGCGGCACGCAGCCTGCGCTTTCGCGGTATAGCCTCTTTGACAGCCCCGCGCGCCTCCTTCGGCTGGCCGCGCCGGATCGAGGCCTTTCTGCCCTGCGCCGCGGCGGCCAGGTCGGGAAACGAGGAGATGAAGAGGGAGAAAAGCTCCGACTGGGAGGAGATGCCGAGCTTGGCGTAGATGTTACGGCGGTGAATCCGCACGGTGCCCGGCGCAATGCCGAGCTGACGTGAGATCGACTCTGAGGAATGACCGCGCAGCACCAGACCGACCACTTCGCACTCGCGCGGTGTCAACACCGAACGGCCAAAGGTCTGAAAGGCGGCCTGCACGATCGACTGCAATAGTGTGACGTCGGGTTCTTTCTCGTTGTTGGTCTTACGGGTACCGCCGGCAAAGAGCGCCGCCAGATCGTGCCAATGCTTGCTCGCCGCCTCACGCACCACGGGCTCGACAATACGCAACCGCGACATCTCACGTTCGGTGAATACCGGACTCTCGCCCGCCCGCATCAGGGAGATCACCACCGTGATGTCCTGCGGAACCCGCAGGAAAAAGCCGATCTCTTCGGTCAGGCCTGTGCGGATATAGTAGGAGCGGAAATACTCGCTCTGATAGAAGCGGTCCGGCGCCAGGTTGCGCATGCGGTAGAGGCCCGGCGTGATGCGGTCGCGGCAGGCGTGATAGAAGGGATCGAGCAGATAGGGCCCGGTCTGGTAGAGCGTGACGAAGACTTCACGCTGCTTGGGCGAGAAGTTGTCGTAGAGATCGATTGGCCGCGTTTCGCCTTGGTAGGCGAAGATCACCGAATGATCGAACATGACGATGCGCGACAAGGCCTTGACCAGGGTTCCCGGAAAGTCGGTCGAATCGAGCCGCGCAATGATGCGGCCGATCTCCAGGTGCCAATCGATGGTGCCGAGGAAGGCTGCGGAACGGCCGCTCATTTACCCGTCATCCTTGCGCGTGCCATGCCTACCATGAAACACAGACTATAACAGCTGTTATAGGAGCCGGGTGGTATATACTTCCAGCCGGCCCTGTGAAGAATAGGGGCGTGCCGAGGCAGATGGCGGGGAGCTGCCCCGAGGCCGCAGTGAGCCGAAACGGGCCAACCGCGGCACGCCTACCGACCGCGGTGCAAGACGAAGGCAGCAGCCGGAGGAGGCGCTGGGCGTGCAGGGCGAGACGCCGCCTGACGTAGAGTTCACCAAGGTGTCCAAGAGATTCGGCGAGGTCGTCGCACTCGACGGCGTCGACCTTTCGGTCGCGCGGGGTGCCTTTTACAGCTTTCTCGGGCCCTCGGGTTGCGGCAAGACCACCTCCTTGCGTTTGATCGCCGGCTTCGAGCAGCCCAGCGATGGCGAGGTGCGCATCGCCGGCCAGTCGGTGGTCGGCGTGCCGCCGCATCGCCGTCCGGTCAACATGGTGTTTCAGCACTATGCGCTCTTCCCCCATTTGAACGTCGCCGACAACATCGCCTATGGCTTGCGCCAGCAGTTGCCGCGCCCAGCCAAGGCTGAAATCGCCCGGCGCGTCGGCGAGACCCTGGAGCTCGTCCGCTTGCCCGGCTACGAGAAACGCCGCGTCTGGGAGCTGTCCGGTGGCCAGCAGCAGCGGGTCGCACTGGCCCGAGCGCTGATCAACCGCCCGACCGTTCTGTTGCTCGACGAACCGCTCGCCGCGCTGGATCGCAAGCTACGCCGCGAGATGCAGATCGAGTTGCAAACCCTGCAGCGCGAGGTCGGCATCACCTTCGTCCTGGTCACCCACGACCAGGAAGAGGCGCTCTCCATGAGCGACCGCATCTGCATCATGCGCGCTGGCCGGATCGTGCAGATCGGCACACCGAGCGACCTCTACGACCAACCGGTCAACAGCTATGTCGCCGATTTCGTCGGCAAGTCGAACTTCTTCCCCGGCACCGTGGAACAGGTCAACGGCGTCGCCGCCGTGGTGCGCTGTTCCGTGGCGGCCATGCAGGGGCGCATGACCGAAGGCTCGGATCGCCTGGCGCCCGGCGAGGCGGCCGTGATCGCCCTGCGCCCGGAACTGATCGAGCTGCGCCGCCCGCAGGAGGCCGCCGAAGCCGCGGCGCGTGGGGTCGTGAAGAACCGCATCTTTCTCGGCGAGCACACCGAGTATCTGGTAGCGACCGAGGGGCTGGGCGATGTGCTGTCCCTTGTGTCGAAGCACGTCGAGGCGACGCGCGGCGGCTTCCAGCCCGGCGACGAGGTGCAGGTGGCTTGGCCGCCGGGATCGGCGCTGGCCTTGCGTAAAAACTGATGGAGCACCGTGGCCCGGTTAATCGGTACGTAAGCCGGGCCGCGAGCAAAACCTTTTGCAAAGGGAGGACAAGATTTTGACCAAGAAAGTTCCAGACAGCCTGCCGGCCAAAGAGTTCATGCACCAACTGCGGCGCTATCAGAAGGGCTCGATCAGCCGGCGCCAGTTCCTCGGCGTTACCGGCCTCGGACTGGCGAGCGCCGTGCTCGGCGCCGCCGTGCCCTCGCTCAGGCCGCGCCCGGCTATTGCCGCCGGCGATCTCGGCGACCGCCTGGTCTTCTCGACCTGGCCGAACTATCACGATCCGGCCAACCTGGAGAAGTTCACCGAGGAAACCGGCGTCCACGTCCAGGTCAATGTCTTCGGTTCCAACGAAGAGATGCTGGCCAAGCTGCAGGCCGGCGGTAGCGGCTGGGACGTCTTCGTGCCCACCAACTACACCATATCGACCTATGTCGAGCTGGATCTGATCGACCCGCTGGATCTGGCTCAGATCCCAAACTTCGAATCCGGATCGCACGACCAGCGCTTCACCGGCGAGGGCACTGTCAATGGCACCGTCTACGCCGTGCCGAAGAATTGGGGCACGACCGGCTACGTCATGAACACGCAGCATGTCGATCCGGCCATGTCGACCTGGAAGGAGTTCTGGGACGGCACCATGGGCGACTACTCCGGCCGCACCATCGTCCATGACTATCAGCTCACCACCATCGGCAATGCGCTGAAGTATTTCGGCTATTCCTTCAACTCGGTCGATCCCGACGAGCTGGCCCAGGCCGAGGAGCTGTTGATCAAGGCCAAGCCGCACCTCTTCGCCATCACCAGCGACTATCAGCCGCCGATGCGCAACGGCGATGCCTGGCTGTCGGTCTGCTGGACCGGCGATGCGACACAGCTGCACCGCGACATACCGGAGATGCAGTACGTGCTCGGCAAGGAAGGCGGCGAGCTATGGACCGACTTCTACGCCATCCCGAAGGACGCGCCGCACAAGCCAGCCGCCTATGCCTTCATCAACTTCCTGCAGGACCCGGCGGTCAACGCGCGGGAAGTCCAGGCGCATGGCTATCCGGCAACCGATTCACGCACTAACGCCCTCTTGCCGAAGGAAATGCTCAACGATCCGATTCTCTATCCGGCGGCCGAACTGTTGGATGCCTTGGAGTTCGGCGCAGCGGCGACCCTGACGGATCCGCTGCGGGCCGAGATCCTAGCTCGCTTCAAGTCGGCCTGATCGCCCGGTCAAGACGGCGACGGGGGAAGCCAGAAAGGTGCAGCGCAACGAGCGTTTCGTGACGGCGTTGCTGCTCACGCCGACCACGCTTTGGTTCTTCTTCCTGTTGGTCCTGCCCCTCGTCGTCGTTCTGATTTTCAGCTTCGGGGAGCGCGCGCCGGCCGGCGGCTACGCGCCGGCCTTCACGCTGGCGCAATATGCCAACCTGCCGTCGCGCCTCACCGCCTTCCTCAACACCATGACTTTGGCGCCGCTCGGCACGCTCGCCTGCCTGGCGATCGCTTATCCCTTGGCCTACTACATCGCAGTCAAGGCGGACCGCCGCATCAAGCTGTTGCTGTTGGTGCTGGTGATCCTGCCGTTTTGGACAAGCTTCCTGATCCGCACCTACGCCTGGATCTTCATCCTCGGCGGCCGCGGCATTCCGGCACTGCTCGGCTGGTTCGGCCTCGAGGGCATCCGCCTGATCAACACGCCCTTCGCCGTGCTGCTCGGCATCGTATACGGCTATCTGCCGCTGATGGTCTTCCCGATCTTCGTCAGCCTGGAGCGGCTCGACAAGAGTTTGCTGGAAGCCTCCGGCGATCTCGGCGCCAACCCGATCCGCACCTTTCTGCAAGTGACCCTACCGCTCTCCGCGCCGGGCGTGATCACCGGCTCGATGCTGGTCTTCATCTTGTTGATGGGCGAGTTCCTGATCCCGGCCCTGCTCGGCGGCGGCAAGGTCTTCTTCGTCGGCAACGCCCTGGTCGATCTCTTCCTGCAGTCGCGCAACTGGCCCTTCGGTTCGGCGGTCGCCGTGACCCTGGTGCTGGTCATGCTGCTGACGGTGACGCTTTACCTGCGAGCCACGCGCCGCCCGGGCCGGCGCGAGCAGTCGGTCCTCTGAGCGGAAGAGCGATGCGGATCTACGCAATCGCCGTCTATGTCTTCCTTTACGCACCGATCGCGCTGATCGTGCTCTTCAGCTTCAATGCCGGCCGGCACGCCAGCGATTTCCGCGGATTTTTGGTGCAGTGGTACGGGAAGGCGGCGAGCAATCCCTTCATGATCGACGCGCTGACGACGAGCCTGATCGTTGCCGGAACGACGGCCTGCCTAGCCACCGTTCTCGGAACAACCGCCGCCTTGGCCTTGCAGCGCGTGCAGGGGCTGATCCGTCTGCTGTTCGATGCGTTGATCTTCATCGCCATCATGGTGCCGGGCATCGTCATTGGCATCGCCACCCTGATCGCTTTGGTAACCGTCTTCGATCTCCTAAATCCGGCATTGGCGGCGGTCTGGCCGGCCCTGTTGGGCGAGGCGCCGCGGCTCAACCTCGGCTACGCCTCGGTGATCGCGGCCCACACACTCTTCACCATGTCCCTGGTCATCGTCATCGTGCGCGCTCGAATCGAGGGTATGGACCGCGCTTTGATCGAAGCCTCGGGCGATCTCTATGCCACGCCCTGGGGCACCTTCCGGCAGGTGACGCTGCCCTTGATCCTACCGGCTGTCATTGCCGGCTTCCTGCTGAGCTTCACCTTTTCTTTCGACGACTTCATCATCGCCTTCTTTGTGGCCGGCTCGGAGACCACCTTGCCGATTTACGTCTTCTCTTCGATCCGCCGCGGCGTCACGCCGGAGATCAACGCCATCGGCACCGGCATGCTCGCCATGTCCTTGACGATGCTGTTCACCGCGCAATGGATGTTCCGCCGTCAGGCGCGACAAAGCAGTGCAGGCCGCTAATCCCCCAAGGCGGGTCGCGCCCGGCGCTGCCCGAAGACCTCGGCCAAAGTCGCCGACATGATCAAGCCCGCGCCCAGCAACTCGCGCGGGCCGAGGGTCTCGTCGGTCAGCAAAGCGGCCGAAGTCAGGCCAACGACGATCTCCAACATGAGGAAGATGGCGACGCGTCCCGGATCGAGCCGGCTGCCGCCGAACATCGAGAGCCAGACCACCGGCAGCATCCAGAGGAGGGCAAAGGCGATGAGCCAGAACCAGGCCGTGCCGAGCGCACCAGAGGCCATGCTCGCTACCTCCCGTGCGCCGGGAATCAGGGTCAGCAGATAGAAGGCCGGCGCAAGAAAGATGAACTGCACGAAGATGCGATCCAAGATCGGCCGCTCGGCGGTGCGGTTCACGTAGACCATGGAGACCGCCCAAGTCATGCCCGCGGCCAGGCCCATCCAATCGGCTGCCGAGCGCGGTAAGGGAATACCGGCATCGATCCCGAAGATCACCAGCATGCCGGAAAGGCCGAGCAGGATGGTGGCGACGCGGCGGCTGGTGATCGGCTCGCCGAGCATCGCGCGGCCGAGCAAGCTGCTCCAGACCGGCGTCAAATAGAACAGCAGGATCACCCGCGCCACTTGGCCCCGTACCATGCCTTCGGCGTAGAGAGCGATCGCCAGCGCCATGAAGAGCCCGGCGATCAGCACCGGCCAGCCACCCTCGAGAATGCGCCGCCAGCGGGCCAGGGCGAAGGGCAGCAGCAGGAGCAGACAGAGTGCGAAGCTGGCGGTGCTCGCGAATGCCTCGCCGAGCCCGGCCGCGTTCATCTGGCGCAGGGGAATCCACAACGTGCCCCACATGAAGGTCGAGGCGACGATCGCCGCCGTCGGCGCAAGGTCGGATGGGGACCGATGGTCGCTCGGCGTCACAAGCACCTCCACTCTCCGGCATCGGTCTGCATAGCCGATACGAGAGCTGGGCGCCATCGGCCAGCCCCTGCGCCGCTACAACCACCTCGGCCGTCGTGGCGGCGGAGAGGGGTGCTTACGCCCAGAGGCCCCGGCGATGCTTCTCGTGCGTGATGGTCTCGAAACGGAGGCCTAAGGCCTGGGCGTGGCCATAAGCCTCGCGGATCTCGCTCCGCGCCGGCCGGCGCGCAATTTCTGCATAACGTTCCTGGTACTTCCCGCTGCCGGGATCGCAGTAATTGTCCGGCCGGTACTGGTCCATGATGTTCACAGGCACCTCGGGCATGGTTGCGGCGAGCCAGTCCAGCAGCGGGCGCGTGCAGCAATCGACATGGCCCGGCATGACCAAGTGGCGGATCGTCAGGGCCTCCCCCCAGTTGTGGATCAGCTTCAAGTTGTGGGTCACGCTTTCCCAATAGCGGGGCGTGCGCGACAGACCGATGGCACAGCGACCTGGACCGAACTTAAAATCCGGTAGCCAGACGTCAATCAGCAGGCGGAGGATCTTCATCGCCGGATCGGACATGAAGAAGTTGCTGTTCCACAGCATCGGGGCGTTGAAACGGCCCGCGTAGCTGGCACTCTCCGGTGAGAGGATCGCGGCCGCGAAATAGTCGGCCTTGGGCGGCAAGGCCTTCGCCAGATCCTCGCGGCTGGGCCTGAAGCCCCGGCCCAGGTGGGCGATCGCCGCGACGATCCTATGCAAATGGATGGTCACCTCGCCACCCACCCAGTTGATGTTGTGGCAGCCTTCCATCCGCAGCAACCAGGCCATGGTCGCCAGTGTGCGGGAATCGGCCACCATGCCGTTGTCCTTGTCGGTGCTGATGTCGCCGTTCTGGCAGAAGGCGCAGCGCATGTTGCAGGACGTGAAGAAGATGGTGCCGGAGCCGCGGTTGCCGCGATAGACCAGTTCCTCGCCCGGATGATGGAAGTAGCTCGAGACGCGTGCCTCGGCGGCCAGCTTGCAGGCCCCAAACTTCGTCCCCTGGCCACGCCCTTCACTGCGGTCGATCCCGCAGTCCCAGCGGCAGAAGTTGCAGTGCGTCAGCATGCGATCCGCCAGCTCCCGGCAGAGGTCGAGAAGACTCGGCCCCACGCAGGGGGCGGCAAGCGTCGCCGCCTGGTCGCGAATGCCTGACCAGATTTCCAGGAACAGCGGTGTCAGCCGATCGAGCTCGTCCCAGAGCGCCGATTCCGGCAGCTCCGTGAATTCGATCGAAAGCGGGATCGTCGCGGCAATGCGGAATTTCGCCGGCATGCGGTTAGCGGCGACATCGCGATACCAGGCGAGCGGCCCCGCCAGAGCCGCATCGTCCCACACCCAAAGCGTATCGAACTCGGACATCGGGAGCCTGCTAGTTCGATGATGCTAAGCCCATACCTGGCCGGCGTCTATGGTCCGCTCGCAGGATGTTCAGTTGAATAGCAAAAACGGACGCGCCACAATGGCCCCACAAAGGGAGATCAGCCGAGGCAACACACTCAGCAATAAAAATTGGGAGGACACTCAAAGTGGTGCGCAAAACATCCACAAAAACTGCGCTCGGCCTTGTTACCGGGCTCGCGATAACTGCGGTCGGCATCGGTTCGGGCGCGCAGGCCCAGTCGACTAACCTCGACAAGCTCTCGGCCTTCAAGACGACGGGCACGTCGCTCGAAATGGAAACGGTCGATCAGACCGGCGCCCGCGCCGATCAACTGCGCAAGAACCTCGAACGAATCAATCTTCCCGCCGGCTTCAAGATCGGTCTCTACGCGATCGTTCCGGATGCCCGCCACATGACTGTGGCGCCGCAAGGCACGGTGGTCTTTGCCGGCACGCGCAAGACCAAGGTCTGGTCAATCTCTGACCGCGACCGCGACCGCGTGGCCGACGAGGTGAAGCAGTTCGCGCCCTCGATCGACTTCGTCGTCCCGAACGGCGTCTGCTTCTCTGAGGACGGCTTCCTCTTCATCGCCGAGCAGAACCGGGTGCTAGTCTTTCCGGCCGCCGAGTTCTTCTACGAAGGTCCCGACGTAGCGGCCTTCGAGGTGCTGGGGCAAGGCAAGCTCATCCCGGTCGACGAAGAGTCATACAACCACACGGCGCGTGTCTGCCGCGTCGGCCCCGACGGCAAGCTCTACATCACGCTTGGCCAGCCCTTCAACGTCTTCCCGGAAGAGAAGATGGAGCTCTACGACAAGACGGGCATCGGCGGCATCATCCGGATCAACACCGACGGCACCGGCCGCGAGGTCTTCGCCAAGGGCGTGCGCAACTCGGTCGGTATGGACATCAACCCGGCGAACGGCCAGGTCTGGTTCACCGACAACCAGGTCGACGGCATGGGCGACAACATCCCGCCCGGCGAGCTGAACCGCGCTACGAAAGCCGGCCAGCACTTCGGCTTCCCCTGGTACGGCGGTGGCGACACCCGGACGAACGAGTACGAGAAGTCCGAGCCGCCGGCCGACATCGTGTTTCCGGAAGTCACCATGGACGCACACGCGGCGGACCTCGGCATGAGCTTCTATTCGGGTAAGATGTTCCCGGCCAAATATCGGGGCGGCATCTTCTCGGCCCAACATGGCTCATGGAACCGCACGACGCCGGTCGGCGCGCGGGTCATGTTCACCAGCCTGAACGAGGAAGGCGGCGCGGCCGAAACCGTCGTCTTCGCCGACGGCTGGCTGGATAGGGAGACCGGCGAATACCTCGGGCGGCCGGTGGACATCACGCAGCTTCCCGACGGCTCGATCCTGGTATCCGACGACTATGCGGGTGCGATCTACCGCATCTGGTACGAGAGCTGATCGGCAACTGCCCAGATTGTTCTACAGCAGCGTCCCGGCCACCGCGTGCCGGGACGCTCTGTCTTGCAAAGCAGCATCGAACGAAGACATGAGCAAATCCATGAAACCGACGGCCGCCGCGTTCCTTTTCGCAGCGGCGGTCTTCGCCATCGGTTCCGGCACCGGCACCGCGAGCGACGGTGCGGCCGGCAAAGCCAAGGCGCAGCAGTGCGCCGTCTGTCACGGCATCGACGGCCTGGCCAAGCGGCCCGACGCGCCGCATCTGGCCGGCGAAAGCGAGCTCTACCTACGCAAGCAGCTCGAGGCCTTCCGGTCCGGCGCACGGCAGCACGAGATCATGACCATCATCGCCGAAGCCCTGAGCGACGAGGATATCGGCGACCTGGCCGCCTGGTATTCGAGCATCAAGGTCTCTGTCGAACTGCCGAACGCCGAGTAGACGGCGGCCGCGTCGCGAAAGCACGAGACAGACCGTGCCCTTGGACAGGCCCCCACAACCCTTCCCGGACATCAAGCCGTTCGATAGCCGCAATCTAGCGGTCGGCGACGAGCACGAGCTCTATGTCGAGCAGGTTGGCAATCCAGAAGGCGTTCCAGCCGTGGTCCTGCACGGCGGGCCGGGCAGCGGCTGCAACCCCGGTCACCGGCGCCTGTTCGATCCGCAGTGCTTCCGCGTGGTACTATTCGACCAGCGCGGCGTCGGCAAGAGCAGGCCAAAGGGCTCGCTGGCCGCCAACACCACGCAACACCTGATCGCCGACCTGGAATGCATACGCGACGCGCTCGGCATCGAGCGTTGGATGCTGGTCGGCGGCTCTTGGGGGGCACTACTCGCCATCGCCTACGCCGAGGCTTATCCCGAACGGGTCAGCGCCATCGCGCTGCGTGCCCTCTTCCTTGGCAGCGCGGTGGAGACCGACTGGGCCTTTCTTCGCGGACCAAGGATCTTTCGCCCCGAGCTTTGGCGTAGCTTCGTCGCACGGCTGCCCGAGGCGGAGCGCCGCGATCCCCTGGCAGGCTACGGCCGCCGTTTAGAAGATCCCGATCCGGCGGTGCACGGCCCAGCGGCGCGCGCGTGGCACGACTATGAACGCACACTTTCCGTTCTCACGCCCGGGCAGTCGGACCTGCCCGAGGCGGACACGACGGCCGGCACGACTGCCAGCAAGACTTGGCTGCCGAACACGCCCTTCTTCGAGTGGCACTACGTCAAGCACGGTTTCTTTCTCGCGCCGGAGCAGTTGCTGCGAGACGCCGGGCGCCTGGAGGGCATCCCTGGCATCGTCGTGCAGGGACGCTTCGACCTGCTCTGCCCGCCCCGCACCGCGCACGCCCTAGCCGCGCGCTGGCCAGGCTGCGAGCTTCGCATCGTCGAAGGCGCCGGCCACGATGCCGGCGAGCCGGGCATCGGCCCGGCGCTCATGGCGGCGATTGATCGGCTGGGGCGCGAACTGACCTGAGCGTCGTTTACGGACGGCTAAGCGACCTTCTCCGGCGTGCCGCTCAGCCCGGCGATTTCCGCCAGCAGCTCGTCGGTGTCGCGCTGGCGGCAGTAGCCCTTGATCGCCCGCAGGCTGTAATCGTGTCGCTCCTGGCTGTAGGTGGCGCAGGCGTCGGGCACCAGGGTGACGAGATAGCCAAGGTCGCAGGCATCGCGCACCGCTGATTCGACGCACTGGTCGGTCAGCACCCCGCAAAGGATCAGATAGCGCACGCCTAGATTGCGCAGCACGTAGTCCATGTTGGTGGAGACAAAGACGCTGGAGGAGGTTTTGGGAATGACGATCTCGTCGTCGCCCGGCGCGATGGCGTCGATCACCTTACCGTCCCAGGAGCCCTTGGGCACGTTGAAGCCGGTGATCTTGTAGTCCAGGCTGCGGTCCCGGCCGTCCTTGGTCAGGCTTTCGATCACCGTGAAGAGCACCTCAATGCCCGAGTTGCGGCAGGCCGCCTGCAACCGCTGCATGTTTGGCACGGCGAGCCCCTCCAGGCGCTCGAAGAAATAGCTCAGCTCAGTCGTGGCGTCCGGCTGCGTTATCGTCTTGAATTCGCTGCCCTGGCGATGGGCGCAATAGTTCTGCACGTCGATGAACAGCAGGGCGGTCTCGCCCGGCGCGATGGCAATGTCACGGCTCAAAGTTTTGGTCATGCTGAACTCCGGGCTCGGCAAGAATGGGCTTGCGGGCTGGACAGCGCCGCCAGGCCGCAGTACTGACGACTAAGACCGCAAGATTAACGAGGATGGGGGGCCCGCGCGAGTCATGAGCGACGATCTGCCGCGAATCCTGGCGCCGGACGAACCGCCGCCGGTCATCGTGCACCGGCCCGAAGGCAGCTCCGACTTCTTCTTCACCTGCGATCACGCGGGCGACCTCATACCCCGCAGTCTCGGCACCATGGGGCTCGGCCCGCACGATCTGGTGCGCCATATCGCCTGGGATATCGGCGCCTCCGGCCTCTCGCGGCGCCTCGCCAAGCGGCTGGACGCCTGCCTGGTCACCCAGACCTACTCGCGCCTGGTGATCGACTGCAACCGCGCCCTCACGCGGGCCGATTCGATCGCCACCAGGAGCGAGAATACGGAGGTGCCGGGCAACGCCAATCTTACCCCTGCCGATGCCGAGGCACGGGCGCGCGAAATCTTCTGGCCCTATCAAAACACCATCGAAAAGCTGCTGGACGAGCGCAAGGCGGCCGGGCGGCCGAGCGTGCTGATCGCCATGCACAGTTTCACGCCCGTCTACGATGGTGTCTCCCGGCCCTGGCACATCGGCCTGCTGTACAACCGCGATGCGCGGCTAGCGCACGTTCTCAAGGATCTGCTCGCCGACGAGCCGGAGATCTGCGTCGGCGACAACGAGCCCTATCATGTCCACGACGAGAGCGACTACGGCATCCCGGTGCACGGCGAGCAGCGCGGCATTCCCCACCTGGAGATCGAGATACGGCACGACCTGATCGAGACGGTCGCCGGCCAGGAGGAATGGGCGGAGAAGCTCGCCGACTGGCTGCCGCGTTGCCTGACGCTGTTGAACGAAGGCTGCTGAGGGCGAGCGACCGTATAGTCTGAAGGCATGGCCGAACAACCCCATGACAACGCCCTGAACAGTCAGAGCAGCCTACCGGCACCGCCTGACCAATGAGTCTGGAGGTGACAGCCCTGGTCCTTCTGGCCGCCGCGCTGCACGCCGGCTGGAATGGGCTGATCAAGGTCCAAGGCGACCCGCTCTCGGTGATGGCCTTGGTCACTCTGATGGGCAGTCTCTTCTCGCTGCTCGCCCTACCGTTCGTCGAGGCGCCCGCGCCGGCCAGTTGGCCGCTCCTGGCGCTCAGCATTCTGCTGCACACCGGCTATCACTTTTTCCTGCCGGTCGCCTACGATCACGGCGATCTGGGCCAGGTCTACCCAATCGCGCGCGGGGCCGCGCCATTGCTGGTTGCCGGCGGCGCCTTTGCCTTCGCCGGAGAAGGCCTCACCCTGCTTGCCCTAGTCGGGGTCCTCTGTCTGGCCTCGGGTGTCATGAGCCTGACCTTTGAGAAGAACCGAGGCATCACCAAGAATCCGAAGGCCGTCATCTACGCGCTGCTGATCGCCATATGCATCGCCAGCTACACTGTCGTCGATGGCCTGGGCGCTCGGCAAGCCGGTTCGGTGCTCGGCTTCGCCGTTTGGATGACCATCGGCGACGGCATTCTGACATTCATTATCGCCGCTGGCTGGAAAGGCCGGGCGCTCTGGAGCGCCGCCCGCGGCAGCCTCTTCACCGGCGCCCTCGGCGGCGCCATGCAGGTCGGCGCCTATTGGATCATCGTCTGGGCCCTGGCACTGGCGCCGATGGCCATGGTATCGGCACTGCGCGAGACCAGCGTGCTTTTCGTGGCGATCCTTTCGACCTTCGTTCTGAAGGAGGGCTTCGGCGTCTGGCGCTTCGTATCGACCGGCCTGGTAACCCTGGGGCTCTTGATATCCCGATCCGAAAGGTAGGCGAGTCCGGTCCGGTATTTCGATCGGCATGGGCGCCGCCGCTATCGGTTTCGGCCCTGTGTTATAAGACGGCCCTGGGGCCTTCCCCTTTCCCGCAACGGACAAACGAGAACGCGAGCGCAGCGCCTTGACCGACCTCACCCTGCCCGACCTGATCGCGATCCTTTGGTTCGCTGCCTGCTGGCTCGGCTACACCCACCTGGCCGACCACAGCCGCCTGCACAAGCGCAGCGTCTCGGCGGCCATGAGCGACTACCGTCACCGCTGGATGCGCGAGATGCTGAAGCGGGAGAACCGGATCGTCGATACCCAGGCGCTGGGCAACCTCCTGAACGGCGCCGCCTTCTTCGCGTCCTCGACGATCCTGGCGATCGGTGGTCTCTTCGCCCTGCTGGGTGCGACGGAAAAGGCGATCGAGCTGGCCGAGAGCTGGCCCTTCGCGCTCCCCGTCTCCCGCTTTGCCTGGGAGATGAAGGTGATGCTGCTGCTGATTATCTTCGTCTACGCCTTTTTCAAGTTCGTCTGGGCCTACCGGCTGTTTAACTACTGCTCGGTCCTGATCGCTGCGGCACCGGTCGACTGGCAGGACGATCCCACGGCCGAGGAGATCGCCGAGCGCGCCGCGCGCGTCAACGACCTGGCAGCCGGCCACTTCAACCGCGGCCTCAGGGCGTTTTTCTTCACCTTGGCGGCGCTCACCTGGTTCCTGCATCCCTTCGTCTTCATGGCGGTGACCGCCTGGGTGGTGCGGGTGCTCTATCGCCGCGAGTTCCGCTCGCGCTCGCTCGCCGCCATCCGCGATTCGCTGTAGAGCTCTCGCCTAGACCAGGATGCTGCGGACCAGATGCAGGCCGGCGAAGAGGCCGGCGATCGAGAGCGCAACCGACGCCAGGATGTAGAGTGCCGTGTGGCCGAAGGCGCCGCGTTCGAACAGCAGCGCCACGTCCATCGAGAAGGTGGAAAAGGTTGTGAAGGCGCCCAGGATACCGACGGCAAGAAAGGCGCGGACCTCCTGCGTGGTCGACCAGACCAGCGCCATGGTCTCGATCAACGCGCCCATGGCGAAGGAGCCGATGACGTTCACGGCCAAGGTGCCCAGCGGAAAGCCGGTGCCGAACCAATGCCCCACTTGGCTGATCACCAGATAGCGTCCCACCGCGCCGAGAGCGCCACCCGCAGCCACGGCCAAGAGCATCTTCATGCCGCTTCGACTCCCCTCGCGAGACCGAACGCAAGAGCGTCGGCCCACCGATCCGTTCTAACAAGCCACCGAAAGCAAGGCAATTTCACCGCCACGGGCGCAGTGTCTCAGCCTGAGGTCCGCGAGCAGCCATTGGCCCAAAGGGCCCGTCCCGCCATCACTCCTGAACGTCTTTTGCCGATTACTGTCGCCCTGCCCTCACAGCGAAGACTACGATCATAGTTATACAAACATTGCTAGAAACGCTGCTTAATCTCCTCTACTATGCAATTTATGAAAGTATGACGGCGCGTTAAAGCTGACGATAGGTTGCTGAATCTAACCTTTATCGAGGGATGGAATTGGGCCTGTAAAGCCGGTCGCGATGGGCCGAGCCAGGGAGATGGTGGCGAGTTGCGGGGACGGCACGGGGATTTGCATTGCGAAAGGGGCCGCTGAGCTTGAACTAGACTGAAAACGGCGGTCTTCGTCTGGCGCCAAGCGCGCGGGTCCGGTTCCAGAGAACCGGAGGCTACAGCTGTGGCGGTGACACTGGAACTGACCATCCTGCCGGATGGCGCGACGCAGACGAATTTCCTGGCCGACGGCGCCATGCTCGCCGTTAGTCCCTCAACCCACGTTTTCTTTCCCGGCTACGACCCGGCGCAGATCGTCTACACGCGCGACGGCAACGACCTGATCGTCTCCCTGCCCGACGGCCAAAGCGTGCGGCTACAAGGATTTCTGGCAGACCTCGGAGCAGGCGATGAAGTCGGTGGGGTCGTCGATGCCGAAGGGAACCTGGTCGCCTCGGTGATCGAGCTGGGCGTGAGCCCGGCGGCGGGCCCGGCGATACGGACAACCCGAACAACATTCTGCTGAACGCGAGCAGCACGGCACCAGCGGCTCCCGCCAGCATTCCTGCCGTCAACAGCGCCCCCGTCACTCTGCCCGACACCTCCACGGCAACCGAGGACACGGCGCCCAACCCGGTTGTCGGAAACGTCCTGACGAACGACAGCGATACGGATGGCCCGGCCGCCCTTACGGTTTCCGAGGTAAACGGCGCCGCCGGCTATGTGGGCGCGGTCGTCGCCGGCACCTTCGGCAGCCTCACCCTGAACGCCGACGGCAGTTACGCATACACCCTCGACAATACCCTGGCCGCGGTGCAGGCCCTGGCCCCGGGTGCGCAGCTGCTGGATCCCTTTACCTATCAGGCCTTCGACGGCCTTGTCGGGACCGACTCGACGCTGACCGTCACCATCGAGGGGACCAACGATGCGCCGGTGGTGGACCTCGATGTGGATGATTCCAGCGGCGCGGCCGGCGGCGACTTCACCGCCGGCACTTTCACCGAAGGGGGCCCGGCGCTTAGCCTTGCCGATCTCGATCGCGACATCAGCGACGTCGACAACGCCACCATCGCGTCTCTGACCCTGACGCTCGCCGCCAATCCGGATGGCGTCGATGAGACCATCGCCGCCAATGCCGCCGGCACCGGCCTGACCGTGACGCCGGTCTCAAACACCCTGATCCAAGTGACCGGAGCCGGAAGCCTGGCCGATTTCGAAGCGGTGCTCGGCACGCTCACCTACGAAAACACCTCGCAGAACCCGACGGCCGGCGCGCGCAGCGTCACAGCCATCGCCAACGATGGGACCGACGACTCCGTTGCGGCCACGGCCAACTTCATTGTGGCCGGAGACAATGATGCGCCGGCAGTCGACCTCGACGCCGACGACTCGAACAGCGCCGGCCTCGGCTTCGATGCCGGAAACTACGCCAGAGGCAACGCCCCTCTGACCATCGTCGACACGGATGCCTCGGTGACCGACATCGACAGTCAGATCCAGACCCTGACCGTCACCTTCTCGGCCGCGCCGCCGGACGGCGCCAGCGAGCTGCTGGCCGTCACCCTGGGCGCTTCCGGCCTGGTCTTGGCGAACATCGCCAACGGGATCCAGCTGACCGGCCCGGCCGACCCGGCCGTCTTTCAGGGCGTGCTGCAGACGCTAACCTACGAGAATACTTCGGCCACGCCGAGCATCGGCGCGCGGACGATCAACGTCACGGCGACCGACGCCGACGCGGCGCCCCTGACCAGCCCCGTCGCCGCGGCGACCGTCACCGTCGTGCCGACAGTCTTCTTCATCGACAACTCCGTGGCCGGCGGACCGGGTGACGGCAGCCAGACCAACCCCTTCCGATCGATCGCCGAGTTCAACGCCGTCAGCGGCCAAGCAGGCCTCGGCAACCCGCAGGCCGGCGACACGATTTTTATACGCACGGGCACGGGAACCTACAGCGAGGCCGACGGCATCAACCTGCTCGACAACCAGACCCTGTTGGGACAGGAGCGGGCCGACCTCCTGCCCGCGGGGGTCACAGGCGAGGCGGTCGGCACGGCCCCGGTGATCGCCGTCACCGCCGCGGGCAACAACGGCATCGATTTGGGCAGCGGCAACACGATCCGCGGCCTCGACATCGGTGATACCACGGGTAGCGGCATCGAGGACGGCGGCGGCACGGTGGGGACCCTGACGATCTCGGACCTGGCCATTGGCGGCACCGGCAAGGCCATCGACATCGATCAGGGCGGCACGCTCGCGGTTACCCTCGAGAGCATCACCTCGAACAACTCGGCCAGCGAAGGTATCGATCTCTCAGGCATAAGCGGGACCTTCGCCGTCACCGGCACCACTGCGGTCTCCGGCAACAGCGGTAACGGCGTCGACCTGACCGGCAATACGGCCACCTTCTCCTTCGCCGGCCTCAGTGTCACTACGGCCGCCGGCAGTACCGGCGGCGGCCTCAACGCCACCGGCGGCGGCACTGTGACGGTCACCGGACCCGGCAGCATCATCGACACTTCGGCCGGCACCGGCACGGCCGTCAATATCGCCAGCACCACGATTGGCACTGACGGCGTCACCTTCCGCAGTGTCTCCGCCGATGGTGCAACCAATGGCATTGTCCTCGACACCACGGGAGACGGGGCCTTCACCGTCACCGGCGACGGCACGAACGCGAGGAACAATTCGGGCGGGACGATCCAGAACACGACCAGCCATGCGATCGTACTGAACGACACCGGCGGCTTCTCGATCTCCTCGATGCTCATCTCCGACCCGGGCGACACCAATGTGGCCGGCGGCGGTGATATCGATGGGATCCACGCCACCGAAATCCGCGGCATCAACCTGATCCGCGGCAGCACCTTGCAGAGCATCAACTCGGCCGGCGGCGACAGCCACGGCATCGAGCTGGAGAACAACGGCGTTTCCTTGGTCGAGTTCCGCATCGTCGACAGCTTCTTCGACGACTCGCTGGGCGGCAGTTCGGCGCTGCGAGCCGATCTGGAAGCCGGCACGGTCAACGGCAACTTCGCCATTGTTAACAACATTTTCGAGGACCACAGCGTGGCGGCCGTCGATTTCGCGATCGGCGACAGCACCGGCGGCAGCGGCACCATCGACATCGTAATCGCCGACAACAACTTCAATGGCCGCAGCGACGTAATCGTCAGCAACGACATCATCATCGCCGTGCAGGACGACTACACGGTCAAAGCCCTGGTCCACAACAACGCGATCACCGAGGTCAAGCCGGCCGCCTCGCTGGCCGGTGTGATCAGCGTGGTGGTCGGCAAGGGGGGGGCCGGCGTCGCCGACGGTCAGAACCCGGACGGGCCGAACGTCGACCTGCGCTTCACGGAGAATACGATCGACGAGATCCGCGGCCGCCGCGGCTTCAACTTCATCATCGAGGGCGAGGTCGAAGACTACGACCTGACCCTGTTCAACAACATAGTCACCGATCTGGTGAACGGCACGGGCCCGGCGATCAACGCTTTCGGCCGCGAGGCGGTCGAAATCAATATCGAAGACGATGCCGGCAACGGTGAAGTCCGCATCGTGGAGAACACTCTGGGCACCACGGCCGAACCGGTTGCCGGCAACGGCTCGCGCGAGGCGCTCAACATCATCGTGGAAGACGGCAGTGGCGACGAGAGCGTGAACCCCGAGGTTCTGATCCACGGCAACAGCCTCGTCACCTCGGCCATCAGCACAGGCGAGGCGATCGAGCTCGACATCGAGGACACCAGCTCGATCGAGTTGACGGTGACGAACAACAACCTGACCGGCGGCAACCAGGACGAAGGCTTCACCATCGAGACGGAGGACGCCGGCTCGACCGCAAACGTCAAGTTCACCGGCAACACCTCGGCCGACGAGATCGAGTTCGATGAGGACGCAGGGACCCTGACGATTACCGATCGCGACGCCCTGGCCGCCGACAACCCCGGCGTTACCGGCGCCTTCTCTCTGGTCGACACGCCGGGGACAACGGCCGCAGATCCCACCCTACCGTCCGGCGTGGTGCTGGCGACCGGCGGCCTGTCGCAGATCGTCGCGACAAATGCGGCGGCCGGCACCGACTTGCAAGTGACCGTCCTGAACGCCGACGGCTCGCGCGCGGCCGGCGTCACGGTGACCTTCACCGCGCCGGGCGCCGGGGCGAGCGGCACCTTCACTGGCGGCAATACCGCGGTGACGAATGCGCAGGGCGTTGCCACCAAGGGCTTCACGGCTAATGGCACGGAGGGCGCCTACGAGATCACAGCGACGGCGGCCGGCTTCGAAGGCACCAGCTTCTTGTTCCAGAACGAGGCGGTACCGGCCCTATTCCTGACCGCGGCCGAAGTGGCCGATCCGTCACTCGACGGCGCCGACGGGCTGTCACAGGCCGAGCTCGATGTCACGGTCGAGGCGGCCGAAGCCCGCTGGGCGGACGCGAACCTGAGTGCGGGGCAACTGGAGACCTTGCAGAGCCTCAGCTTCGAGATCGTCGACCTTGGGGGCGCGGCGCTTAGCGCGATCAGCGGAACCCAGGTCCAGGTCGACATCGATGCCGCTGGCCATGGCTGGTTCGTCGATGAGACACCGTTGGACGACAGCGAGTTCGACGATACCGATGGCCCGGCATCCGGCTCGATGGACCTGCTGACCGCGGTCATGCACGAGATGGGGCACGCCCTCGGCCTTGAAGACCTCTACACGGAAGCCGAGTCCGGAGACCTAATGTTCGCCCTACTCGAAACCGGCGAGCGCCGCCTGCCGGGCGAGGCGCAAGCGGACGGGGAGCAAGCGGACGGGCCGGTGGTGGCCCTGGCAACGGACGACTTCTTGCAGTCTCCGAACCAGGACGGCGGGCTGTCCCAGCTGGGCGAGGCGCCGCCAACCAGCGCCGGGACCCAGTCGGCACCGCCCGGCAGGCCCGCCGAGCTTGCCGAGATCGGCTCATTGAGCATCGCCGAGAACGGTCTCGAGAGCACTATCGTGGCGTAGGGGAACGGCGCGCTCGCAAATATTGCCAAGCCCGCGGATTGGCCGATACTACGGCGCCGCGTGCGTCCTGCCCGCACACCGGAGACGCCAACAGAAACGAGGCCAAGACGATGGTGCTGTCCTCTTACTACGAGCTTGCGCCGGGCGGCGACCGGGCCTTCAGCGTGGAGGCGCCGAAGATCAAGTTCGGCACCGGCTCGCTCGCCGAGGTCGGCGAGGATGCCCGCGCCCTCGGCATGACCCGCGTCGCAGTCTTCACCGATGAGTTGGTCGCGACCCTGGAGCCGCTGGCCAAGGTGCGCGCGGCGCTCGAGGCCGCCGGGCTCGACACTGAGGTCTACGATGCTGTCGAGGTCGAGCCGACCGACCGTTCCTTCAAGGCCGGCGCCGCTTTCGCCAGCGAAGGGAAGTTCGATGGCTTCGTCTCTGTCGGCGGCGGCTCGGTCATGGACACCTGCAAGGCGGCCAGCCTGCTCTCCACCTACCCGGCCGACTTCCTCACCTACGTCAATGCGCCGATCGGCGCGGCGCAGCCGGTGCCAGGCCCGCTGAAGCCGCATATCGCCTGCCCCACCACCTTCGGCACGGCCAGCGAATGCACCGGCATCGCCGTCTTCGACTTCCTGGAGATGGAAGCCAAGACCGGCATGGTGAGCCCCTATCTGCGGCCGAACCTGGGCGTGCTCGACCCTGAGAGCCTGGCGACCCTGCCCAAGCTGGTGGTCGCCGCCAACGGCTTCGACGTCTTCAGCCATGCCTGCGAGTCGCTGACCGCGCGCCCCTACACACAGCGCCCGGCGCCCGAATCCTCGAGCAAGCGGCCGCTCACCCAAGGGGCCAATCCCTATAGCGACATCGCCTGTCTGGAGGCCATAAAGCTGGTCGGCGCCAACCTGGTGCGCGCCGTCGAGGAGCCGGACGACGCGGCGGCGTGCGAGCCGCTGATGTTCGCCGGCATGCTGGCCGGCATCGGCTTCGGCAATGCCGGCTGCCATCTGCCGCACGGCATGTCCTACGCCGTGGCCGGGTTGGTGCGCGACTACCAGGCGCAGGGCTGGCCCTCAAACCATCCGCTGGTGCCGCACGGCATCTCGGTCATCGTCAACGCCCCAGCGGTCTTCCGCTTCACCGGCCCGGCCTGCCCGGAGCGACACCTTGAGGCCGCCGCGGCCATGGGCGCCGACACGAGCAATGCGAGCCCAGAGGCGGCCGGCGACCTGCTGGCCGACCGAGTGATCGACATGATGCGCGCGACTGGCATTCCCAACGGCCTGGGCGGCGTCGGCTATTCGGAGGACGATCTGGAGCAGCTGACCGACAAGGCCTTCCCACAGAAGCGCCTGCTCGACAATGCGCCCTGCCCGGTCAGCCGCGAGCAGCTGACCGACATCTTCCGCGGCGCCCTCAGCTATTGGTGAGACCCAAACAGGCCCGAAAACAACTCACTCGGCGGCCTTGCCACCCTCGCCTTCCCCGCTGCGCTGCTTGATCACGCCGGCGTCGACCAGCTGCTTGGCCATGTCGTTCAGGGAGCCGACCGTCCGAATAAAGGCCTCCAAGGGCATGATGATACGCTGGGTGACCACCGCGTCCTTGGCGTCCTTGTGGTCCAGCGCCTCGGTGGCGCTCACCAGGTCGATACGGACCACGCCGCCGGAAAAGCGGTACGCCCCGATTCCATCGATAAAGATCTCGGGCGTCGATTTGTCGGGCATCCTGGCTCTCCTGGTCTCTTCCCCTCCAGGAGAGACTAGCCGAGCCGGCGACAGCCCGCTATGTGCAATTGCTCCGAGTAGATCCCTCTATGGCCGGCGGGCTCCACCCCCAGCCACATCCCGCAGCCAGGATTCGACCAGGAAGCGGGCAATTGAATCCCGGCGCGGCAGGCGGAATTCGGCGTCTTCGTCACCCCATTCGCCGAAGCGGGAGACCTGTTCGGCGGTGAACCAGCGGGCTTCCTCCAGCTCGGTGCGGTCGATGGTGAGCGCCAGGCTTTCTGCCCGCGCGCGGAAGCCCAGCATGATCGAGGCGGGGAAGGGCCAGGGCTGAGACGCCTGATAGACGACCTCTCCAACGCGGACACCGGCCTCTTCCCAGACTTCCCGTGCCACGGTCTCCTCCAGGCTCTCGCCCGGTTCGACGAAACCGGCAAGAGTCGAATAGATACCGGGCGGCAAACGGCGGTGACGGCCGAGCAGACAGATTGGCCGACCGTCTTCCGCCGAACTGGCCTGGACAAGCATGATGACGGCCGGGTCGATGCGCGGGAAGACCTGGTGGTCGCAGGCGCCGCAGACCCGGGTGTGGCCGCCATTGCGGCTCTTCGTCGCCTGGCCGCACAGGCCGCAGTAGCGATGTGTCCGATGCCAGGTAAGCAGGCCGCGGGCGTAGGCCAACAGCGCCGCGTCTCCGGGCTCCATCAGCGACCCCGCCTGCCGTAGATCGATGAAGGCGGCATCTCGGGCGAATGGCGCCAGATGCGCTTCGTCGCTAGTAGAAAGATCGGCGGCGAAGACCGCGGTCTCGCCATCGATCCCGAGAAACGCGATTTCCTCCGCGGCGGCCAGAATATGGTCCGTGGACTTTCGCGGGTACGTCACTGCAACCGTTGCCGCCGCATCCACGCCAAGCTCGGCGACCAGATTGCGATCGCGCCAGACCGGGACAAGGCGGCTGTCCGGCTGTGCCAAACGCGCGGCCAGCCAGGCCGGGTCTTTACGCCGCTCGTCAGCCCTCTCAAGCCGCGCGCCTGAATAACACAGGCGCTCGGCCGGAGCGCGGCTATCGGCTACCTGTTCGCCGCAGACCGAGTGCATAGACCATTCCCAAGGAAACGATAGCGAGCCCCGACAGCTCGAGCCAGGTCGGCCTCTCACCGAGCACGGGGTAGGCCAAGACGATCGCAACTCCGGGCACCAACGCGGCAAAGACGGCCCCGCGTGCCGCGCCGAGGAGCGCCACCGAGCGGCTGTAGAACAGCAGCGCCAGGATCGCTGCAAAGAGGCCTTGGAAGGCGGCCTGAAAGGCGACCTCGGAGAGCGGCGCCACGAACAGCCGCGGCTCGCCGAGCGCCAGGTAGGTCGGCAAGTAGAGCAGGAACGACAACACGGACACCAGCGCCGTCCCGTGCAGCGGATCGACCGACCAGGCACGCGAGGCCACGGTGTAGCTGGCCCAGAGAAAGCCCGCGGCGACGAACAGCAGATCGCCGATCCAGGCCCCGGCGGCACCCTGGGCGAGGCCCTGCCAGCCGATCAGCAGAACTCCGGCCATGATCAGGCCCAAACCGGCCAGGCGGTCTCGACCCGGACGGTCGCCGAGGAACAGCCAGCTCCCCAAGGTGGAGAAGGCCAGCATGCAGCTCGGGATGATTACCCCGGCGTGGCCGGCTGGCGCGAAGGTCAGGCCGCCGACGGCGCAGAGCACGTAGGGCGCGCCGGCCCCGGCGGCAAGCAGCAGCGCGCGCGGCCAGCCGACCGCACCGACACCGCCGCGCCAGACCAAAGGAAGGAGCAGCAGGCCAGCGACGGCGAAACGGAGGGCGGTGATGTCGGTGAAGGCCAAGGTCTGCTGCACGCCGAGGCGTGAGACCACCGGCCAGCCGCCCCAGATGAGCGCGGCCAGGATGCCGTAGAAAATGCCTGTCGAGAGGGTCTCGCCCTCCGCCTTGCTTGCCAAAGACATGATCGACCTCCGAACTTCACCGTCCGCGCGGCTTTCACCGGAGCCGTGATGCTAAGCCAAGCAGGGCATCGGGAAACTGCAAATACGCCCAAGACGCGCCGGGCAACAGCTATTTTTCTACAAAATTCGCTGCTAAACTGCGCAAATGAGCGAACTCGATGCGTTTGACGTCAAAATCCTGAACTGCCTGCAGGCCGACAACCGCCAGACCTCCGAGGCCATCGCGGAGGCGGTCGGCCTCTCTCCCACGGCCTGCCAGCGGCGCATCAAGCGCCTGCGCCAGAGCGGCGCCATCGCCGCCGAAGTGGCGGTCGTCTCTCCCGAGGTGGTCGGCGGTCGGGTCACCATGATCATCCAGGTGCTGCTGGAGCGCGGGCGGGCCGACATCGTCGATTCCTTCAAGCGCGAGGTCCGCAGCATTCCCGAGGTGCAGCAGTGCTACTACGTGACCGGCGAGTACGATTTCGTGCTGATCGTGACAGCTAAAGACATGGCGGATTACGAGCGCCTGACGCGGCACATTTTCTTCGACAATCCGAACATCCAGCGCTTCCACACCAGCGTCACGATGGAGAGCGTGAAGGTCGGCCTGCAGATCCCACTCTGATCGCCGCTACGGCATCCAAACCCAGAGGATCATTGGCACCGCAACCAGGATGATCAGGATGTCCAGTAATGCCCCCATGCGCATGAAGTCACCGAAGCGGTAGCCGCCCGGCCCCATGACCAAGGTGTTCGACTGATGTCCGATCGGCGTCAGGTAGGGCGAGGCGCTGCCGACCGCCACGGCCATGAGGAAGGGGTCGACCGGAACCTCCAAGCCCCGTGCGATGCTGGCGGCGATCGGCGCCATCAACACCGCGGTCGGCGAGTTGTGGATCAGATCGGAAAGCAGCATTGAGACGGCGATCAGCAGGGCCAGCATGGCCCAGAGCGGCACCTCGCCGGCCAGACCGATGATGCCGCCGGCGATCAGCGCCGTGCCCCCGGTCTCACTCAGCGCCTCGCCCACCGGGATCAGCGCTCCGAGCAGCACGATGATGTGCCACTCGATGCTGTCGTAGGCATCGCGCAGGCTGAGCGTGCGGGTCAGGATCAGGCCCGCCACGGCGGTCACGAAGGCGACCTGGATCGGCACCAGGTGGAAGGCGGCCGCCGCGATCGCCGCGCCAAAGATCGCCACCGGTGTTACCAGGCGGCGGCGGCCTTCAAGCCGCAAGCCGCGCTCGGCCAGTGGCAGACAGCCGAGAGACTTGACCACCTGCTGCACAGTGTCGCGCTCGCCCTGCAACAGTAGCACGTCGCCGGTGCGGAACTGGATATTGGCCAGCCGGGCCATCGGTGCATGCCCCTGGCGGGCCACGGCCAGCAGGTTGACGCCGTAGCGGTCGTGCATGCGCAGGCCACGCATGGACTGTCCCTCGATGGCGGAGCCCGGCATGAGAACCGCTTCGACCAGACGCACGTCGTCGGAACGGATCTGCTCCGGCTGCACCTCCTGGCTGCCCATCTGGGCCAGCTTTCCGCCCTCGAAGAGCGGGCGCAGCGCCGTCGGATCGCCTTCCAGGATCAACACGTCGCGGGCCAGCAGCACCTCGGTCCCGGCCGGCGCCAAGTGGCGCTCACCGCCGCGCAGGATAGTCATGACGGTGGCTTCGTTGTCGCACAACTGCTCGATGACGCGAACCGTCTGGCCGACCAGCGGTGAGTTACCCGGCAGGGTCGCCTCGGTCAGGTAAGCACCGATGCGGAACTGGTCCTCGGCATCGCCCCCGCCCTGCCGGCCGTCGGGCAGCAGGCGCCAGCCGATGAAGGTAATGAAGGCGATGCCGCTGGCCGCAACCGCGAGGCCGACCGGCGCAAAGTCGAACATGTCGAAAGGCGTGCCTGTGGTCTGCCCGCGAAAGGTCGCGATGATGATGTTGGGCGGCGTGCCGATCAGCGTGATCAAGCCGCCGAGCAGCGAGGCGAAGGAGAGCGGCATCAGGATCTGCGCCGGTGAGCGGCCGGCCTTGTTGGCGTTGCGCAGGGCAACCGGCAGCATCAGGGCGAGTGCGCCAACATTGTTCATGAAGGCCGACAACAGGGCCGTCAGGCTACCCGCCGCACCGATCTGCAAGGTCGGATCGCGGCGCGTCGGTGCCAGGAAACGGACCAGCAGATCGACCACGCCCGATTGGCGCATCGCCCGGCTGATCACCAGCACCGCGGCAACCGTGATCACCGCCGGGTGACCGAAGCCGGCGAAGGCCCGCTCCGCCGGTATGATATTGGCGAACACCAGGATCAGGAGGGCGCAGAGCGCTACAATGTCATAGCGCCAGCGACCCCAGACGAAGCATAGCATCGCCCCGCCGAGGACAGCGAACACCATCGACTGTTCCATGGTCATCGCCGCCCGAAGCTCCCCGTTCCACTTTCTTGGGCGGCGCGCCCTCGCGAATCCAGCCGGGACGCCGCCGAGTCTTTCCACAAGGCTACCCCAGCGGCGCCCGCAATCGAACCGTCATAAAAAAGGGGGTCAGTCGGTGCCAGACCCGATGCGCCGGCGCAAGGGACTCTCCGTTGCCGGCCAGATACCGCTCTCGACGGCGCGGCGCCCCTCGAAGACCAGATAACTCTTGCGCCCATAGTGCGGCAAGGGGCGAAGCAGGGCCTGCAAAGCATCCGCATCGTCGGCAGCCACGACCAGCATCGGCCGGCCGCCGTCCCGGGACGCCGTCCAGACTCGCGCGCTACCGCGCCCGGCTAAGGTCTGCGGCACGGTCGCCAGGCCCGTCTGCTTCAACAAGGCCTCGATCCGATCGGTCAGGCCGATCACCAACAGCGGCGCGTTCGCGTCGGCCGCCGAGTCCGCGCCGACCACCTCGAGCGGCGTATCGAGCATGCGGTCCGCCAGCTCTCGCGCCGGGCCGTCGTCCGCACCGCTTGCAAGAACGGTCAAGGCGTCGGCCGCCAGGGTCACGTCGCGCAGGATCGGCGGCGCCTCGCCGGGCAGCAGCCGGCGGAAGAGGTCGTGGTCCGGATCGACATGCACGGCCGTCGCCGGCGCGTCGAGCGCCAGCGTGATCGTCGACTCGTTCTCCTTCAGGACGGCGGTCTTGCGCTCAACGCCCGCCCCGGTCCCGATGTTAACCGGAACCGACAGGCGATAAGCGGGCCCCCGCTGAGCCAGGACAAGGGACAGGCTCCGTCCATCCGCCTCGACCGTTATATCTTCGAGGGAGAGCTGCGGCGCCCCGCTTCGCGTCAGCCACTGCTCGAAAAAGGTTGACAGATCGGCGCCGGAGACCTCCTCGAAGGCCTGTTGAATTTCCGCCCAGCCGGCGACGCGGAAACGCTCGCGTTGCCAGAAGAGACGCAGGGCCTCCGTAAAGGCCGCTTCGCCGACCTCCAGCCTCAGCATATGGAAAATGAACGCCACCTTGTTGTAGCCGATCACCTGCGAGGCGTCGTGGCGCTTGGAGGTGAAGCTCGTGACTGCAGCATCGCGCTCGGCCGGCAAGGCGGCGTAGTCGCGCAGCCAGCCAAGCCGCATTTCGCGCGCCTGCTCTTCGCCGCGGTCTGCCGCCAGTGCGTAGTCGGCCATGTAGGTCGTCAGCCCCTCGGCCCAATTGCCGCCGGCATAGTCGATGGCGACGCCGTTGCCCCACCAGTTGTGCAGCACCTCGTGCGCCAGGGAACGCCCGCGGATGAAGGGCAGCGGCAGCACGCGGCGGCCGATGTAGGTCAGATTGGGAAAACCGAGGCCGACGGGCAGCGGCGCCGAGATGACGTGGAAATCCCGATAGGGATAGGGCCCGATCTGCGCCGAGAAGCGGCCGATGAAACGGGCCGCGTCCTCCAGGTAGCCGTCGGAAAGCTCGCCCAGCTCGGCATGGAAGTAGGTGCGCAGGCGGACTCCGTCCTCTTCGCGCTCGCGCACCTCATAGGGGCCGGCGAAAAGCGAAGGCGGCTCGGCGGGGTAGTCGGCGGCAAAACTGGCCTCGTTCGTCTCGTCGCCCAGTGTCTCCTGCTCCAGGCGGCCTGTGGACACGGCACGATAGGGCGCCGGCACCGCCACCTTGAGCGTGAAGGCGATCCAGTCGTCCTCCGTCAAGGGAAGCCAGCCGGTCCCAGCGGGCAGGAACACGCCCTCCGGACCGCCGACGGCAGCGTAGAACCCGTCGCGCGCCGCTTCCGACGGTAGAGGCGGCACGACACCGCCATAGAGAAGCTCAATCGTTTGCTGGCCGGACAGCGGGAGCTGATACACGCCACCGGCTGCGCCCAACGCAACAGGCTCACCGTCGATCGACGCCCGCTCGATCGTGAGCCAGGGCGCAAGCTGGAAGGCAAAGCTCTCGCGTCCATCGACGGCGATGCGATCGACGACCTCCAACCTACCGCTGTCGGGGTCGAGCGAAACCTCGATATCGTGGCGAAGCGGCGCGTCTTCGGCCAAGGCGCTCGTCGAGGCCGGCAAAAACAGGACCAGCGCCAGAAGAAGGTTTCGGATCATTCCGTTGCTTCGAAGTCGCGCGGGAAGCGGGCAACGAACTCCAGGCCCTCGCCATCCCGTCTTATTTGGAGGGGCAGCCAGGTGCCGGGCGCTTGGCGCTGTACGATCTCGATCAGGTCGGACACCTCCGCGACCGGAAAGCCCGCCGCTGAGACGACGATGTCGCCGGTCTTCAGCTCCGTCGCCTCGGCCACGCTGTCGGACAGGACGGACATGATGCGCACACCCTCCTCCGCCGTCTCGATCATCACCCCGAGGCGCGGCTTCGCATTACTCGCCTTCACGCCATCCAAGCGGTCGACCACGAAAAGCGCATCGGCAAGGTCCGCCAACAGGTCCTCGCAGGCCCGCGCCGCCGTCATCGGCAGCAGCTTGGCCGTGTCGGCAATGCCGAGGTCGGCCAGCTGATGCGGCACACCGTGACCGTAGTCGATGTGACCGCGGCCCATGACACCGACGACCAGCGCCCCCGGATGCTGCTCGCGCGCGGTCGCCAAGGCTTCCGCCATAGCCCGGTCCCAGGTCTGCTGTGCCTCGACGAAGCGGCCGAAGTCCTCGCGCGCCAGAATAGCCGCCAGGTCGAAACCGCCAGCTTCGGAGGCTTCGCTCTCTTCGAGCTTGTCCTTGTCATCATCGGGAAGGTGGCTTGCGAAGACGCGGGCCAGAGAGTCGCGATAGGCGGCGCTGGCCGGCGCCGGGTTGCTCAGGCCGGCCCGCTCGTCGGCCGGGATCGCCTGCCAACCCTCGTCTCCGACCCGGGAAATGAAGGCCCGATCGACGTTGAGCGCCACCATGGGCAGGCGGTTCTGCCGGGCGAAGTGGAAGAGCGGAAGATAGAGCGCGGCGTCGAAGCCCCAGACCTCGCGCCAGGCACTCTGGTCGAGGAACTCCTCGACCGAAAGCTCTCCCGCGACCCAGCGGTCCAGGGCCGGCTGGACCCGTCGGGGGAACATCTCGAAGCCGATCACGAGGTCGGGCTTGCGGCTATAAAGCGCGGCGAGGGTATGGAGCTGCCAGCGATGGTGCTCCGCATTGTCATGCAACTCACCCAGCAGTACGACCGGCCGCTCGACCAGCGAGGCGAAAAGGCCGTCGGCTGCCAGGGTGGCGCCGGTATCCAGGCTGCGCCAGCTGCCGACCTGGGCGCAGGCCTGCCCGGCATCCACGGCGCTCTCATCGCCCAAGGCCGAGGGCGCGAGGGCTGCCGAACCAATGACCAGGGCCGCGAGCGCGCTCAGGCGCCTTTGCGTGATCGGTCCGGCGCGCCTAGGCCGGCTTCCGGAAATCGATCGAACCACTCTGCACCCTCCCTGCGTTATCCGCTCTGCAAGCCGAAGCGAGCGTCATCCGCTCCGCGAGACGTCCACCAGCCGCCTCCGTTCGCTATAGATGACCAATCGAGCGGTTCGCGACAATGGACGCAAGGGCGAAAAATTCGTCCAAGACCCCGCCAACCCGCCAACTGGGGCCCGCCAAAGCCGGATGATCGAGATCAATGTTGGGGGCGGGCAGCACTCCTAGGATTGCCCTTCCGCTCTGGCGAGCGGGGTGGAGGGAGAATTGCCATGATCAAAACCATCCTCGTTCCAACGGACGGCTCCGATCATGCCGGCAAGGCGATCATTCTCGCTAGCGATATCGCCGAGAAATACGGCGCCAGGCTGGTCATCCTGCACGTCATCACGTCGGACAGCTTAACCGAAGAAGCCCGTCACATGGCGGAGGTCGAGCATCTCGCCCAACCCGCGGCGGCAGGCGGCCCTTTCGCCGCGAACGTACCGGCTTCGACGGCGGCGGCGCTGCACCGCGCCCAGACCGACGAGGCGGAGGAACAGATCCTGGGTCGGATCGGCGAGCGTATCCTGGGTGCCGCAGAAATGACCGCCCGCGAAAACCACGTCGAACGCGTCGAGATCCGCAGCGAGAGAGGCGATCCAGTAAAATGCATTCTAAAGGCGGCCGAGGAGGAAAAGGCTAATCTCATCGTCATGGGCTGCCGGGGCCTGAGCGATCTGAAAGGACTGCTGATAGGCAGTGTTTCGCACAAGGTAGGCCAACTCGCGCCCTGCACCTGCGTCACCGTGAAATGAACGGCGCAGGCGCTCGGAGCCAGGCCGCTCGGTCGGAATCGCTGTAAGCAACGGCCCATAGCGGAGGCGTGGCGCGTGCCATTCGACATCTCCCGACTCAAGGCACAGTTCCCGCTACTGCAAGACGAGCAGTTGCACTATCTGGACAACGCGGCGACCGCACAGATGCCTGATGCGGTGCTCGAGGCGCTTCGCCGCTTCGAGACGACGCAGCGCGCCAACGTCCACAGCGGGGTCCACCGCCTGGCCAGGAAAGCAATCGAAGCCTACGAGGGCGCGCGGAATTCTGTCGCCCGCTTTATCAACGCACGGTCGTCAAGCGAGGTGATCTTCACCTACGGAGCAACCTCGGCGATCAATCTGCTCGCCCAGTCCTTCGGCGAAAGTCTCGACGAGGGCGACGAGATCGTCATCTCCAGGCTAGAGCACCACAGCAACATCCTGCCCTGGCAGAAGCTGCGCAAACAGCGGGGTGTCACGCTCAAGGTGCTGCCGGTGACGGCCGAGGGACGTCTGGACCTCGATCACCTGGGGGACTGCGTAACCCCGCGTTGCCGGCTCATCGCGGTGACGCACTGTTCCAACGTGACCGGCGCCCTGACCGACGTCGGGCCCATCGTGGCCGCCGCCCGCGCAGTCGGCGCCAAGGTGATGCTCGATGGCGCGCAGCATGTGCCGCACGGGCCGGTCGACGTGCAAGGGCTGGGCGTCGATTTCTATGCCTTCTCCGGGCACAAGATGTTTGGTCCAACCGGGATCGGCGTGCTGTGGGGACGGCACGACCTTCTGCAGGCGATGCCGCCCTTTATGGTCGGCGGGCAGATGATCGAGCAGGTCACCATGGAGGACGCGAGCTTCGCCCCGCCGCCACGGCGTTTCGAAGCGGGCACGCCGCCAATCGCCGGCGCAATCGGGCTGGGCGCTGCGGCACAATGGCTGGAGGAGTTGGACTGGGCGGCCGCTGCGGCGCAGGAGCTGCGCCTAACCGAACGAATCCTGAACGGACTGTCGGACCACAGAACAATCCGGCTTCTCGGTCCAAACGGCGTGCAGCAGCGCCGCGGTGTGATATCCTTCAACTTGAAGGGTGCGGATACGAAGGATCTCTGCCGCGTTATGGACGAGTACGGTGTTGCTTTGCGCTGCGGCCACCACTGTGCCCAGCCGCTAATGACCGCGTTTGGGCTTCCGGGTACTGCACGGGCGAGCCTCGCGCCCTATAATGACGACGCCGATGTCGACGCATTTCTCAATGCGCTCGAAGACGCAGTGCGGAGGCTACGATGAAGGGGACCCCGAAGTGGCTGAGCGCCGCCGCCGTCGCGGCAGTTGCCTTCTTCCTGCTGCTTCTGCTCTTGCAGCCATCCGAACCGGTCGGCGGACCGCAGATCGCCTATAGCGAGTTCAAGCAGTTCGCCGCCGACGGCGCACTGAAGCAGGTGAGCCTCCGCGGCGACGAGGTGAGCGCGACCTTGAAACGCCCCTTCCAAATCGGGCCGAGGGGCGAGGAAATGACGACGATCCAAACCCGCGTTCCCGACATGGGCGATCCGCAACTGCTGCCCTTGCTCGAAGCCCACGGTGTCGAGCTGCAGATCCTGCCGGACCGGGAAGAGGGCGGCCGTTGGCTTTATGGGCTGCTGCCCTGGTTGGTACTTATCGGCGTCTATGTCTGGTTCTGGAACCGCATGCAGAAAAACGTCATCGGCCACTTCGGCGGACGGGACGCCAGCGATTTTTTGAGCGGCTCGGCGACGAGAGAGGAGAAGCGCGCGGAGAAAGTGACCTTCGACCAGGTCGCCGGCCAGGAAAATGCCAAGCGCGAGGTGGCCGAGCTGGTGGAATTCCTGCGTGACCCGGAACGCTATACCCGCCTCGGTGCCGAGGCGCCGCGGGGCGTGCTGCTGATGGGGCCACCGGGGACCGGCAAGACCCTGCTGGCCCGGGCGCTGGCCGGCGAGGCGGGCGTACCCTTTTTCCATATATCGGCCTCAGAGTTCATCGAGATGTTCGTCGGCGTCGGCGCCTCGCGCGTACGCAAGATGTTCGACGAAGCCAAGAAGCGGGCGCCCAGCATCATCTTCATCGACGAGCTCGACAGTGTCGGCCGCGTACGTGGCGCCGGCCTCGGCGGGGGGCACGATGAGCGCGAGCAGACTCTCAATCAGATCCTCGCCGAGATGGACGGCTTTGCTGGCCACGAGGCGGTTATCGTGCTGGCCGCAACCAACCGGCCGGACGTGCTCGACCCGGCGCTGCTGCGGCCCGGCCGTTTCGATCGCCATGTCACCTTGGAGCTGCCCGACATGGCAGCACGCAAGGCGATCCTCGAGGTGCACACCCGCAAGGTGCCCCTGGCCAAGGACGTGGATCTGGACATCGCCGCGGCCGGCACGCCCGGCTTCTCCGGCGCCGACCTCAAGAACCTGGTGAACGAGGCAGCCATGCTGGCGGCACGGCAGGGTGCCAACGCAATCACTATGCAGCATCTCGACGAGATGCGGGACAAGCTGATGATGGGCTCGGTGCGGACCCTCGCCATCCAGCCGGAGGAGCGGCACCGGCTGGCGGTGCACGAGGCCGGCCACACTCTGCTGGCGCACTTCTTGCCGCACGCCGATCCGCTCTACAAGGTGACTATCATCCCGCGCGGCCGCGCGCTCGGCGGCACTCACATGCTGCCGGAGGAGGAGCGGCACACCCTGCCGGAGGACTATCTGAAGGACCGCCTCGCCGTCATGCTGGGCGGCCGCGCAGCCGAGAAGGAGCTGCTTGGCTCGGTGAGCTCCGGCGCCGACGACGATATCCAGCGGGCGACGCAGTTGGCTCGCGCCATGGTCAGCCGCTGGGGCATGTCGGAGGAGATCGGCCCGGTCGATCTACGGCAAAGTGAGGAACATCCTTTTCTCGGCAAGGAATTCGCCCAACCACGCCGGTTCAGCGAAACCACGGCGCACGAGGTGGACGAGGCCGTACGCCACCTGCTGCACGACGCGGAGGCACGGGCGCTCGACACGATCCGGCAAAACAAGGCGCGCCTTGAAACGCTCATTGCCAGGCTCGAAAAACTGGAAACTCTGAGCCGGTCGGACATCGAGGACTGCCTGGGCGCCAGCCACAACCGGACGCCTCCGGTACGCCTCGTCGCCAGGAACGACGAGAGCTGAAGGCCGCCGTTTCCCGATGGCCTGATCTGCGGGCGGAACCTTAGAAGAGATTGCCGTCCTCTTGGCCGCGCCGATCGCGACGCGCGGCGGCTAGCACGCGCGCTGGCCGGCGCGCCAGCCAGGGACGCGATGTTGCTCTTCGAGGCCGCGAGCCTGCCCTACGGCCGCTAGAGAGCTTCAGGGCTTTCCGCCCGCATTGATCGAGATCATTCCTCGGCGGCGCATCGGCTGGTTTGCTATCTTGCTGGGAGACCCACCAAAATGACAGCGAGGCGAACCGTGGCAGATGTAATGCAACAGCTCAGCGAGGATCACCGCAACTTCGCCCGACTGCTGGCGATCCTGGAACGGCAGCTGGCCCTCTTCGATCGGGCCGAGCGCCCGGACTACGAGCTGCTGACGGCGATCACCGACTACTTCACTGGCTTTCCCGATCGCTGCCACCATCCCAAGGAGGACCTGATTCTTCGCCGCATGCGGGAAAAGGACCCGGTGGCGACCGAAACGGTCGGCGATCTGGAGGCCGAGCACGAGAAGCTCGGTGAGCGAGTCCAGCGCTTCAAGGAGGCGGTGCAAAACGTGTTAAAGGAAATCGAGATGCCGCGCAGCGCCTTCGATGCTGTTCTCCGCCACTTCATTGAGGATCAGCGGCAACACATGCTGATGGAGAACGAACGCTTCTTCCCGCTCGCGCAGAAGATTCTGACCGACAAGGACTGGGCCGAAATCGACAGGGCGGTAAGCAAGGAACAGGATCCCCTCTTCGGCAGCGAAGCCGCCGAAGAGTTCGAGTCGCTGCGCCAATCGATCCTACGCTGGGAGGCCGAGGACCGGGAGGCGTCGGGATAAACGAAAGCGCGCGGACCCATCGGAGAGGTGCTTGCTAGGCCCTCACGTCGAGCTTCGGCCGGTTGTAGGGCAGCAGGCTCAGCAGGCTCGCCATGGCACAGGTACCGGAGATGCCGGCGAAGGCGAGGCCCGCGCCGACGAAGGCACTGAGCGCGAAGAACCAGGGCGAAACCAGCCAGCCCAGGATGACGCCCAGCAGCACCAGACTGCCGGCGATGATCTGCACCTGTCGCATGATGCTGATCGGCGCCTTGCGGTTGATCCGAGTCTCCAGGCCAGCCTGCTTCCAGCCAGCGAGGCCGCCCTTCAGCTGATAGACCTCTCTGAAGCCGCTGGCGAGGATTTGCGGGGCCGCCGAAGCGGTGCGCGTGCCGCTCGCACAGAGGAAGACGGCAATTCTCTCCCGGCTCTGGGGAAAGTCGGCTTCGTCGAACCCCGAAAGCGGCGTGAGGTGCGCCCCGGCAATGTGCTCGCGGGCGTACTCGTCGCCTTCTCGGATGTCGATCAGTACGGCCTCTCCATTGTCGAACCAGGCCTTGGCGGTTTTCGCATCGACGGTTTGCAGCATGGCGTTCATAGAACTTCGTCCTCTGTCACGAGGGGTAGGCCGGCTTCGTCACTTTGCGGCGCACAGTAGAGTTCGTAGAGCAACAGGATCACCCGCCGCGCGGCATCGCCGGACAGTGAGTAGTAGATGGTCTGACCATCGCGGCGTGGCACCACCAGGCCCTTCCGGCGCAGCAAAGCCAGTTGCTGGGACACCGCCGCCTGCTGGATATCGAGCAGCTGCGCCAGCCGGCCCACCGACTTTTCGCCGTCTACCAGCTGGCAAAGCAGCATCAGCCGGTTTTCGCTCGACAGCGCCCTCATAAGGTTGGCGGCCTGTTGCGCCGCATCATGCATATTTTTTATATTCATACTTGCGTATATATATAGGTTTGAATATATCTCGTCAAGACAAGCCGAAACCTGCCGGAAGCTGGGAGCCGTCGAAGCGTTCGAGCCGCGAACGAATTACAGCGTGAGGAGTGTATGCAGATGAAACCAGACGTCACCGCGTTCTTCGACGAAGCGACCTTCACCGCTTCCTACGTCGTGCAGGAGCCGGACGGCACGCACTGCGCGATCATCGATTCGGTGCTGGACTTCGATCCGAAGTCCGGCCGCACCGATACGGCCTCTGCCGACAAGGTCATTGCCTTCATAGGAGAACACGGCCTCACCGTGGACTGGATCCTGGAGACCCATGCCCATGCGGACCACCTGACCGCCGCGCCTTACCTGAAGAGCGAGCTCGGCGGCCAGGTCGGAATCGGGGCTCACATCACCGACGTGCAGGTCACCTTTAAGAAGGTCTTCAACGCCGACGGCGAGTTCCCCACCGACGGCTCGCAGTTCGATCGCCTGTTCAAGGACGGCGACAGCTTCCAGATCGGCGCCATGACGGCGAAGGTCCTGCACACGCCGGGGCACACGCCGGCCTGCATTACCTATCTGATCGGCCACGCCGCCTTCGTCGGCGACACTCTGTTCATGCCGGACTTCGGCACCGCCCGCTGCGACTTTCCGGGTGGCGACGCGGCGACGCTCTACCGCTCGATCCAGAAGATCCTCTCGCTGCCGCCGGAAACCCGCCTCTTCTTATGCCACGACTACAAGGCGCCGGGCCGCGACCGTTTCGCCTGGGAGACCACCGTGGCCGAAGAGCGCAAGGCGAACATCCACGTCCGCCAGGGTGTCAGCGAGGCCGATTTCGTTGCGATGCGCCGCGCCCGCGACAAGACCCTCGATATGCCGGTCCTGATCCTGCCGTCGGTGCAAGTCAACATGCGCGCCGGCGAGCTGCCGCCCCCGGAAGACAACGGCGTCCACTATCTGAAGCTTCCGGTCGACGCGCTCTAACCACAGAGCCGCGAAAAGCGGCAACCAGGAGGACCTGCACCATGGAGAAGATCCGGCCCCTTACCCCCTTCCTTTCCGTCACGCCGCAGATCGGGGAGGCCGATGTCGGCGTGGCCGCCGCTCAGGGCTTCCGCGCCATCGTCAACAACCGCCCGGACGGCGAGGGCGACGATCAACCAGACAGCGCCAGCCTAGCCGCCGCGGCCGAGCGCCATGGGCTGGAGTACCGCCACATCCCGGTCGTGTCTGGCAAGGTCACCGACAACGATATCGCTGACTTCGCCACGGCGATGAGCGAGCTGCGCGGGCCGGTGCTTGCCTTCTGCCGCACCGGGACGCGCTCGACCACCCTCTGGGCGCTGGCCGAGGCCTACCACCTGCATCCCGATGCCGTGCTCGCCGCGACCCGCAGCGCCGGCTACGAGCTCGACGCCCTGCGGCCACGCTTGGAGGTCCGCTGGCGCAGCGGCCTAGCCGCACAGGACAGTGGCAACATGGTGCCGATGGAGCGACCGATTCCGGCGACGACCTACGACGTCCTTCTCGTCGGCGGCGGCGCGGGCGGCATCGCATCAGCCTCGAGTCTGAAGAAGCGCCGGCCGGACCTCTCGATCGTGATCGTCGAGCCGCGCGATCAGCACTACTACCAGCCGGGCTGGACCCTGGTCGGCGGCGGCGTCTTCGACCGTGCCCTGACGGAGCGGCAGATGGCCGCGGTCATGCCGCAAGGCGTGAAGTGGATCCGCGCCGCAGTCGCCGCCTTCGAACCGGAAAACAACCAGGTCGTGCTCGAGGACGGCGAGCGCCTGAGCTACCGCACTTTGATCGTCTCCCCGGGCATCAAGCTCGACTGGGGCGCAGTGGAGGGTCTGCAGGCCACCCTCGGCGCTAACGGCGTCACCTCGAACTACCTCTTCGACATGGCACCTTACACCTGGGAGCTGGTGCGTTCTCTGCGCAACGGGCGGGCGCTCTTCACCCAGCCGCCGATGCCGATCAAATGCGCCGGCGCGCCCCAGAAGGCCATGTACCTGGCCTGCGATCACTGGCTGCGGCAGGGGGTCTTGAAGGATATAGAGGTCGAGTTCGACACGGCCGGCGCGGTGCTGTTCGGCGTCAAGGACTTCGTTCCGCCGCTCATGGCCTATGTCGAGAAGTACGGAGCGAACCTCTGCTTCAACGCCAATCTCAAGGCCGTTGACGGGCCGGCAAAGAAGGCCTGGTTCGAGGTCAAGGCCGAAGACGGATCGAGCGGGACCGTCGAGAAGACCTTCGACATGATTCACGTCTGCCCGCCGCAGTGCGCGCCGGACTTCATCCGCCAGAGCCCGCTGGCCGATGCCGCCGGCTGGATCGAGGTGAGCCCGGAGACGCTGCAGCACGTGCGCTACGGCAACATCTTCGGTCTCGGCGATGCCTGCTCTGCCCCCAACGCGAAGACGGCAGCGGCGGTGCGCAAACAGGCGCCATCGGTCGCCGAGAACGTCCTGGCGGTGCTGGACGGCCGCGGCCCGCGCGCCATCTACGACGGCTACGGCTCCTGCCCGCTGACCGTTGAGCGCGGCAAGATCGTGCTCGCAGAGTTCGACTATGGCGGCAAGCTGCTGCCGACTTTCCCCTTCCTCAACCCGACCAAGCCGAGCCGCCTGGCCTGGCTGCTGAAGGAGAAACTGCTGCCGCCGATCTACTGGGACCTCATGCTCAAGGGTTACGACTGGCTGGCCAAGCCCGAGCTGCTGCCGCACGAGCCCGGCCGGCACGAAACGCAGGAAGCCTGCGACTTCACGCAAGGCCAATCGCAGCGCAGCGCCTAGGCCATAGTGCCGTGCCACGCCCAGTCTCAGGGTGCGCTCTATGAACGGTTGGCTCACACGGGTCTTCCTGCCGCCCTCTGGCTGCGCGGCTACCGGCGCGACGACCTGGCGAGCGACGCCATGGCGGCGGTGATCGTGACCATCATGCTGATCCCGCAAAGCCTGGCTTACTCCCTGCTCGCCGGGCTGCCACCGCAGGTCGGGCTCTACGCCAGCATGCTGCCCTTGATCGCCTACGCCCTTTTCGGCTCCAGCCGCACCTTGGCCGTCGGACCGGTCGCCGTGGTCTCGCTGATGACGGCGACGGCCGTCGGCAAGTTCGCCGAGGAAGGCTCGCCGGAGTACCTGACTGCGGCCATCGCACTCGCCCTGCTCTCGGGCCTCATCCTCATCGGCCTGGGGCTGCTACGGCTCGGCTTCCTGGCGAACCTGCTCAGCCATCCGGTGATCGCCGGCTTCATCACCGCCTCCGGCATCCTCATTGCGACGAGCCAGCTCAAGCACATCCTCGGCATCGATGCCCGCGGCCATTCTCTCATCGAGCTGGGCCGCTCCCTGGCCGAGCATGTCGCCGCGACAAACTGGTTTACCGTCGCCATCGGCACCGCCGCGCTGATCCTGCTGTTTTGGCTGCGCGGCCGTTTGAAGCCGCTGCTGCAGCACCTGGGCGTCGGCGCACGTTTGGCCGATGCGTTGGTCAGGGCCGGCCCGGTCGTCGCCGTGATCCTCTCGATCCTGGCGGTTGGCCTGTTCGGCCTCGCCGACCGAGGCGTCGCCGTGGTCGGTGGCTTGCCACAGGGCCTACCGCCGCTGCAGGTTCCCACCTTCGACGCCCAGCTGTGGCGCGAGCTGCTGCCGGCCGCTGCGCTGATCAGCGCCATCGGCTTCGTCGAGTCGGTCGCCGTGGCGCAGACCCTGGCCGCAAAGCGCCGGCAGCGAATCGACGCCGATCAGGAGCTGGTCGGGCTCGGCGCCGCCAACGTCGCCTCCGCCTTTTCCGGTGGCTATCCGGTGACCGGCGGCTTTGCGCGCTCGGTGGTGAATTTCGACGCCGGCGCGCGCACCCCGATGGCCGGCGTGCTTACCGCGGTCGGCATCGCGCTGGTCGCGGCCCTGCTGACGCCCCTGTTCTTTAACCTGCCCAAGGCGACGCTGGCCGCGACCATCATCGTCGCCGTCCTGTCGCTGGTCGACCTGGGTGCGATCAGGCGCGCCTGGTGCTACTCGAAAGCCGACTTCGCCGCCATGATCGTGACCATTGCCATGGTCCTGGCGGTCGGCGTCGAGGTCGGCATCGTGACCGGCGTGCTGCTGTCGATCCTGCTGTTCCTCTGGCGCACCAGCCGCCCGCACATGGCCGTGGTCGGCCAGGTGCCCGGGACGGAGCACTTCCGCAACGTCGAGCGGCACAAGGTGGCCCAGAGCCGGACGGTGCTGACGGTACGGGTGGACGAAAGCCTCTACTTCGCCAATACCCGTTATCTGGAAGACCGGATCTACGATCTGGTAGCGGCGCGCCCTGACCTGACCGACGTGGTATTGATGTGCCCGGCGGTGAACTTCATCGACGGCAGCGCCTTGGAGAGCCTGGAGAGCATTCTCGAGCGCCTGAAGGACGCCGGCGTCCGCCTGCATCTCTCGGAGGTCAAGGGGCCGGTCATGGACCACCTGGAACGCTCCGATTTCCTCGACCACCTGACAGGCGAGGTCTTTCTCACCCAGCACGAGGCCCTGGCAACCCTCGATCCCCGGACCACGCGCTTGGCCGACGCCGCGGCAAGACCGGCCCTGCGACGAGCCTGATCAGCCGCCAGACCAGGAGACATGTCATGAGATCTACCGTCACGATGCTTGCCCTTGCCGCCCTTCTCTTCGCCGGGCCCGGCGCCATGGCCTCGGACGATGCGGAGGAGCGTGCGGCGGCCAGCCGCCAGGTGGTCAAGGCTTTCGCCGGCGCGCTGAAGGGCGAGCTGCAGCAGGCCATCGAAGCGGGCGGGCCGCCCAATGCCATCGAGGTGTGCAATCGAGTGGCCCCAGGCATCGCCGAAGATCAAGGCGAGCGACGCGGCTGGGAGGTCGGCCGAACCAGCCTGAAGCTGCGCAACCCGGACAACAGCCCCGATGCCTGGGAGCGCGAGGTCTTGATGAGCTTCGAGGCGCGCAAGGCCGAGGGAGAGGACGTCACCAAGCTCGAGCACTATGCCTTCGTCGAACAGGAGGGGCGGCAGATCTTTCGCTATATGAAAGCGATTCCCACGGGCGACGTCTGCCTGGCCTGCCACGGCAGCGAGCTGTCGCCCGAGGTAACCGCGGCCCTCGCCGAGCTCTACCCGCAGGACCAAGCGACCGGCTTCCAGCCTGGCGACATCCGCGGCGCCTTCACGATAACTCAGCTCGTGACCCAATAAGGCGAAAGCGAACCGGCCGCGCTCAACTCCAGTCGAGCACGACCTTGCCGGAGTTGCCGGAGCACATGACCTCGAAGCCCTGCTGAAAGTCGTCGACGGCGAATCGGTGGGTGATCAGCGGACTGATATCGAGGCCTTCCTGGATCAGCGCGACCATCTTGTACCAGGTCTCGAACATCTCGCGGCCGTAGATGCCCTTCAGGGTCAGGCCCTTGAAGACCACGCCGGTCAGGTCGAGCTCGGCCTTGCCGGGCGGGATGCCGAGCAGGGCCACCTTGCCGCCGTGGATCATGGCCGCCAGCATGTCGTTTAGGGCCTTCGGGCTGCCCGACATCTCCAGGCCGACGTCGAACCCCTCCTTCATGTCCAGGTCCTGCATGACCTGGTCGAGGCTTTGCTCGACCACGTTGATGCAATGAGGGATGCCCAGCTTGCCGGCGAGCTCCAGGCGGTATGGGTTGAGGTCGGTGATGACGATGTGGCGCGCGCCGACCTTCTTGGCGATGGCGCCGGCCATGATGCCGATCGGCCCGGCGCCGGTGATCAGCACGTCCTCGCCGATCAAGTCGAAGGAGAGCGCCGTGTGCGCCGCGTTGCCCAAGGGGTCGAGGATCGAGCCGATCTCGTCCGGCAACTCCTCCGGCAGCTTGTAGGCGTTGTGCGCCGGAATCGCCAGGTACTCGGCGAAGGCGCCCGGTCGGTTGACGCCGACCCCCTTGGTGTCGCGGCAAAGGTGTTCGCGCCCGGCCCGGCAATTGCGGCAGTGGCCACAAACGATGTGGCCCTCGCCGGAAACGCGGTCGCCCGGCTTGAAATCGTCGACCTCGGCGCCGACCTCGACGATCTCGCCGACGTACTCGTGGCCGACCGTCATCGGCACCGGAATGGTCGCCTGCGACCAGGCGTCCCAGTTGTAGATGTGCACGTCGGTGCCGCAGATCGCGGTCTTCTTGATCTTGATCAGAACATCGCTCGGGCCGATCTCCGGCTCCGGCACGTCGTCCATCCAGATGCCGGGCTCCGCCTTGGCCTTGACGAGGGCTTTCATGCTGCGCGCTCCTTCACGAAATCACGCCGAGCTCGCGGCCGACCTCGGCAAAGGCGGCGATCGCCTTGTCCAGGTCGGCGCGGCTGTGTGCCGCCGACATCTGCGTACGGATGCGGGCCTGGCCCTTTGGCACCACGGGGAAGGAAAAGCCGATCACGTAGATGCCCTTCTCCAACAGCTTCGCCGACATGACCTGCGCCAGCTGCGCCTCACCCAGCATGACCGGGATGATGGGATGGTCCGCCCCGGCAAGGGTGAAGCCGAGGGCCGCCATCTCACGCCGGAAGATATCAGCGTTGTCCATCACCTTGCGGCGCAACTCGCCGCTCTCTTCCAGCAGATCCAGTACGGTGAGCGACGTGGCGGCGATCGCCGGTGCCAGGGTGTTGGAAAAGAGATAGGGTCGCGAGCGCTGCCGCAGCCAGTCGACCACCTCGGCTCTGGCCGCTGTGTAGCCGCCCGAGGCACCGCCGAGGGCCTTGCCCAGTGTGCCCGTCAGGATCTCGACTCGGTCCTCGACGCCGCAGAATTCCGGCGTGCCGCGGCCATGCTCGCCGACGAAGCCGACGGCGTGGCTGTCGTCCACCATGACCATGGCGTCGTACTTTTCCGCCAGGTCGCAGACCGCCGGCAGATTGGCGATGATCCCATCCATGGAGAAAACGCCGTCGGTGGCGATCAGGCGGAAGCGGCAATCGGCTGCCTCCTTTAGGCGCGCTTCCAGCTCGGCCATGTCGTTGTTGGCGTAGCGCAGGCGCCGCGCCTTGCAGAGTCGCACGCCGTCGATGATCGAGGCGTGGTTCAGGGCATCAGAGATAACGGCGTCCTCCTGCCCGAGGATCGTCTCGAAGAGCCCGGTGTTGGCATCGAAGCAGGAGGAATAGAGGATCGCGTCCTCCTTGCCGAAGAAGCCGGCCAGGCGCGCCTCGAGCTGCTTGTGCTCCTCCTGGGTGCCACAGATGAAGCGCACCGAGGCCATGCCGTATCCGTAGCGCTCAAGGGCCGCCTCGGCCGCCTTCACCAGTCGCGGGTGATCGGCCAAGCCGAGGTAGTTGTTCGCACAGAAATTGAGGACCTCCTGCCCATCGGTCACCGCGATATGGGCGCCCTGGGGCGAGGTGATGACCCGCTCGGCCTTGTAGAGGCCGGCTTCTTTCACCGCCTCCAACTCGGCCTTGATGTGCGCGGAAAACGCCGCCGTCATGACCCTTCCTCCCTGCATACCAGTGCGCCGCCTTTGAGGCCGCTTCGGAACCACCAGCGCTCGATTCTTCGCAGCCGCTTAGACCCTCGCGCACGGCGAGTCCAGCCCGAGAATGAGTCTCCGGTCTGATAGCCCGATCTAGGGCTGCGCAGTCCTCAGATTAGCCAAGGGCGACATCCGCCCCAACCCATCGCGATCGCTAAGCCAAGGTTGGTGATCCCGACGCCATCTAATTCGACGAGGCGCTTCCCTAACGCTACGCTCTGCTCGGCTGCAGACACAACGGCTTGCCGCAGTACTGGCCGCCGATGTAGTCGGCTAACCAGGGACTCATTCGTACCTGCAGCAATACAGTCCGTACTCGCCCCAACCGAACACGGAAGGATCGAGGCCTAGATGTCGAGCACCCTCAACTATTGGACGCGCCGATCACCCTTCTTCGAAAGCGCGCGTCGCGCCGGATGCAAAGGATGGTCGGTTGCCAACCACATGTATCAGCCTCATTCGTACGACGACCCAATCACCGAGTATTGGCACCTGATCAATGGCGTAACTCTGTGGGACGTCGGAACCGAGCGACAGGTGGAGATTTCCGGGCCAGACGCCGCCGCTTTCGTCGACCGCCTGACGCCGCGCGACGTCACTAAGGTCGCGCCGGGGAAATGCCGCTACATCATCGTGACCTCGGAGGAAGGCGGGATCGTGAACGATCCGGTCATGCTGCGCCTCGCCGCGGATCGGTACTGGCTCTCTTGCTCCGACAGCGATCTGCTGCTGTGGGCCAAGGGCATCGCCGTCCACGCCGGCATGGACGTGCAGATCCATGAGCCCGACGTCAGCCCGGTCCAGATCCAGGGGCCGAAATCGAGAGCGCTCATCGAATCCCTGTTTGGCGAGGACATTGCCGCCCTCGCCTATTACACCTTGGCGGAAACCGCCCTGGACCATATCCCAGTGGTTGTGACGCGCACCGGCTGGAGCGGCGAGTTTGGCTACGAGGTGTTTCTGCGCGATCGCCGCTATGGCGCCGAACTCTGGGACCGCATCCTGGAAGCCGGAACGCCGCAGGGCATTGCCGTCACCGGGCCATCCGACATTCGCCGCGTCGAGGCCGGCATTCTCGGCTACGGGAGCGACATCGGCCTCGACACCAACCCCTTCGAGGCCGGCATGGAACGGCTGCTCGACCTCGACAGTGGGCGCGAGTTCATTGGCAAGGAAGCCCTGCTGAGAATTAGGGCGGCCGGCGTGAAGCGTCGGATTGTCGGTGTGGAGCTGGCCGGAGAGCCGCTGGAGCAGGGTATTTTCACCGAACGCTGGCCTGTCATGAAGGATGGGCAGATCGGCGACGTCCTCGTCGCACTACATTCGCCGCGCCTTGAAAAGAACATCGGCTACGCCATGGTTGCCATCGAACATTCGAGCCTCGGCTCGTCCATGACCGTCGATTCGCCGCTTGGCGCGTTGGCGGCAAGAGTAGTCGAAATGCCCTTCGTCAAGGCGGTGAAGGCCTGAAAGGGAGTGTTGCTCACATGAGAGCGAGTGATCGGAACTATTGAGGAACGGACAGGGAAACTATGGGACTCCTCGACGATAAAGTCGCGTTGGTCACCGGCGCCAGCCGGGGAATCGGACGCGGTGTAGCCATCGGTCTCGCGCGCCAGGGCGCTCGGGTCACCATCACGTCGCGAACCATGACGCCGGGTGAGGCTCCGCTCCTCGACCGCGACGGCCGGCGGGTGCCGGGTAGTCTCGCCGAGACGCAGGAAGCCCTCGGCGAGGTGGGGGCTGAAGCGCTTGCCCAACCCGCCGATCTGGCGAATGTGGAAGGCGTAAAGGGCCTGGTGAGCCAAACGGTCGAGCGGTTCGGCCGCATCGACATCGTCGCCAACTGCGCTATGGGCTTCGCCGACGACTACGAGGGAACGTCGTTCTGGGACAGTCCGGTGACCGATTGGGATGCACAGAACGCGGTGGGTGTCAGGTCGCACTATCTGACCAGCTATTTCGCCGCCCCGCACATGGTCGATCAGGGCAGCGGCCTGATCGTCAACATATCGTCGGCAGGCGCGATCGGAGAGTACTACAACGTCGGATTTCGCGTCGCCCACGCCGCGAACAACCGCCTTGCCAAGGCCATGGCCTTCGACCTGAAGGATCACGGTATCGCCGCTCTAGCGCTTTGGCCTCGCTGGGTGCTCACGGAGCGGGTGAAGCTGGCCGCGGAGAAGGACCATCCGGGCTTCCACGTCGAGGAGTCCGAGTTGGCGGATGCCGACACGCCGGAGCTGATCGGCGAGGCGATCGCCCGGCTCGCCGTCGATCCCAAGCTGATGGAGAAAAGCGGCCACGTTCAGCTCATCGCCGAGTTGGCCGCTGAATACGATCTGGTCGACGCGGATGGGCGAAAACCACGGATCGATGACTTCACACGCGAATTGCGCGACAAAATCGACCGCATCGAGGCCGCGTTGGGCTGGTAGCTGGGAAGGCTAGCTTGGCCAGAGATCAGGAGCGCGCCGGCGCCAAACTCCCGTCCAACGTGCCGAGAGCACCGTAGAGGTCGGGCCGGCGGTCCCGGAATAGCCCCCAAGCGTCGCGATAGGACCGAACGGCTTCAAGATCGAAACGGTGGACCAAGACGTCTTCGTCGCTTCGGTTCGCCTCCGCCACCTTGGCGCCTGTGTGGTCGGCGATGAAGGAGGAGCCGTAGAAAGTCATCTCTAGAGAGTCGTCGTGGCGCGCGCTCGGTCCCGATCCGGTTGGAGGCGACGACCGGGACGATGTTGGCCGCGGCGTGGCCGCACATCACGTTCTGCCAGTGGCGGGCGGAATCGATGTCGGGGTCGACCGGCTCCGAGCCGATGGCAGTGGGGTACATCAAGATCTCGGCGCCCTGCAGCGCCATGCAGCGGGCCGCCTCCGGGAACCACTGGTCCCAGCAGATGCCGACCCCCAGCCTGGCATAGCGGGTATCCCAGACCTTGAAGCCGGTGTCACCCGGCGAGAAGTAGTGCTTCTCCTGGTAGCCGATGGCGTTGGGGATATGGCTCTTGCGGTAGACGCCGAGGATCGCGCCGTCGGCGTCTATCGCGGCGAGCGAGTTGAAGAAGACGTTGCCGGCGCGCTCGAACCAGCTGGTCGGCAGCACCACCTCCAGCTCCCGCGCCAGCTCCGCCATGCGTTGGACGACCGGACTCTCATCGAGCGCGCAGGCGAGATCCAGGTGGGCCCGGTGCTGCTCGATGCAGAAGTAGGGCGTAGCGAAAAGCTCCTGCACCAGGATGACTTGGGCGCCCTGCCCTGCCGCCGTGCGGACCAGCCTTTCGGCTGTCGCCAGGTTTTCCTCCAGGTCCCAGGAGCAGGTCATCTGCGTGGCGGCGACCGTCACCTCCGTCATGCCTTCTCTCCCCTTTTGCCTCAGTCCACCGAGTCGCGGATCAGGGGGCAGGTCGAACAGTGGATGCCGCCGCCGTTCAGCTGCACCTTGTCGTAGGGCAAGGTGACGATCTCCACGCCATGACCCTCCAGGGTATCGCGGGTTCGGTCGGAGATGCCGTCCGGCATCAGCAGGCGTCCCGGGCGCACCGCCAGGCCGTTGACGATCCAGCTGTTGTCCTCCGGCGTCATCTCGATGGTGCGGATGCCCAACTCCTTCAGCTTTTCCAGGAAAGTGAAGGGCAGGCCGCGCGGCCAGACCAGAGCCAGGTCCACGTCGACCATCAGGAAATGGCCGTCGATGTGGATGTCGTAGCCGCGCAGGTCGACCACGATCAGCTCCACGCCCTGCACCTTCAGCACCTCGGCAACCTGCGAGATGGCTTCGTCGTTGACCCGGATACTGCGGCCGACCACCGCCGTCTTGCCGTTGAGCCAGGCGAAGCTGCCGCCTTCGATCATGCCGCTGCCGTGTACAGTACGCAGGATCGGCATGCCGAGCTTGGCCAGGGTGCGCGTGACCGGCTGCTCCTCGCCATGGCGCATGCGCGGGGCGAGCCGTGTGACGATGGCGCCGCCCTTCACGGCGAAGGAGGAATCGCGCGTGTAGACCGACTTGAAGCGGCCGCCTTCTACACCCTCCAGGTAGATGACCTCAGCCCCTTCGGCGCGCAGCGCCTCGGCGAGCGCGTCGTGCTGCGCCTGCATCTCGGCGAGCGGCGGAATGATCTCGCTCTGCCAGTACCAGCCGGCCTCCAGGTCACCGAAGGAGCCGATCTCCTCAATGCGCTTGGAGGGGTCGATGACGTCGAACTCGCTGCCCGGCCGGTGCATCAGAACGGCGCGGATCTGCCCGACATCGTTGTCGCAGCCCCAGCGGCGCCCCCAGAGCGCCTCCAGGCGCGTAGCGTCCTCGAAGGCGGGCTCGGGCTCGGAGCCGAAGAGCTTGATGGTGGCGTTGTAAACATCCTTGTTCTTGGGCTGCGTCATGGTTTTTTCCTGGCTCCGGTTTCGGATATCCCGTCGGTGGCACGGCTGTCTCGCGCTGCGACGATCAGCCAGTCGTGGAAGCTACGGATCATGGGGCGGGCGAGATTGCGGTCGGCGCAAACGGTGTAGTAGCTGAGCTTGCTCTTGAGCGGCAGGTCATAGGCGACGACCAGGCGTCCTTCGCGTAGGTCGTCGGCCGCCAGCAGCAGGCTGCCGAGCGCCATACCCTGCCCGTCGGCCGCGGCTTGGAGCAGCAGCCCGGAATCGCTGAAGTTCGGCCCGGCGACGGGAGGTGTGGCGGCAACGCCCGCCTTGGCGAACCAGCTGCGCCAATCCTCGCGCCGCTCATCGTGCAGCAGGGTGAAGTCGAGCAATTCGCCGGGCTGTTCCAGCCGCCGGCCGTTCAGCAGGGGCGGCGCGCAGAGCGGCATCAGATCCTCTTCGAACAGTTTGGTGACCTCCAGGCCCGGCCACTTGCCGTCGCCAAGCCAGATCGACAGATCGACTTCCTGCCGCTCAAAGTCCATAGGCTGGTCGGTGGTGTAGAGCCAGACATCAAGGTCGGGGTGCTGCGCGCGGAACTGTGGCAGGCGGGGCAGCAGCCAGCGGCTGGCGAAGGCGTGGCTGACGCTGACGATCACCTGGCCCGGCTTCTTGTACTGCTCAAGCCGGCGCACCCCGTCCTCCAGCTGGCGCAGGCAGGCCTCGACCGTGCCCAGCAGGTCGTAGCCGGCATCGGTCAGCACGGCGCTGCGATTGATCCGCTTGAAAAGCGGCTGACCCAGGAAGTCTTCCAGGCTCTTGATCTGGTGGCTGACGGCCGACTGGCTCATGGCCAGCTCCTCGGCGGCCTTGGAGAAGGAGCCGAGCCGGCCGGCGGCCTCGAAACCGCGCAGCGCGCTCACTGGCGGCAGGCGCTTAGACATACGAATACATGAGCAGTTTCGATGATAATCATCAGATCGTTTCGTTTGAATACTGCCATTAGGGCGACTATCTTGGCCATTAAGCCCGAATCTTGGGCGAAGAGCGCGGAAATGTAAACACGAAACATGAATTTCGTTGATGGGTCGTAATTGTGCCCGCTGGAGCAGTTCCAATGATCGACAGACGCAACTTCGTTACCTTGAGCATCGGCGCCGCGGCCTTGGTCGCCACGGGCGCAAGGAGTGGAAAGGCCATGGCAGCGGTGGACTACAGCAACACAGGCGCGGAGGTCCGCAATCGCGCACCGGCCGACGATGGCTTCTTCATGCCGGCCGAATGGACGCCGCACGAGCGGACCCTGATGCAGTTCCTGCCGCCGCAGAACTGGTATCCCCATCAGCTGGCCTCGGCACGGGAGGAATGGGCCCTGGTCGCCAACAGCGTCGCCAAGTTCGAGCCCGTGACCATGGCGGTGCGCCCGGCCGACCGGGCCGAGGCGAAGCGACTGCTGTCCTCGGAGATCGAGCTGGTCGAGATGCCGATGAACGACGGCTGGTGCCGCGATTCGGGGCCGGTCATCCTGGTGAATCAGGACGGCGAGCGGGCCGTGGCCGGCTTCGAGTTCAACGGCTGGGGGGCCAAGTTCCCGCCCTACGACGACGACGCCCTGGTGAAGGCGCATCTGGCCGACCACTTCGGCCTGCCGCTCTATCCGGCGCCCCTGGTGGCCGAGGGCGGCGGCATCGCCGTCGATGGCGAAGGCACCTGCATCACGACCGAGGAATGCCTGCTGCACAGCAACCGCAACCCAGGCAAGTCCAAGGATGAGGTGACAGAGGTTCTGAAAGGCTGGCTCGGCGTGGAGCAGGTCATCTGGCTGAGCCGCGGTCTCACGCCCGATCCCATCACCGACGGCCATGTCGACGGCATCGCGGCCTTCGTCGAGCCCGGCGTCGTGCTACTGCACACGCTCGACGACCGCTCCGATCCGAACTACGCCATTACCCAAGACGCCAAACAGCGCCTCGAATCGACCACGGACGCACGTGGGCGGTATCTCGAGGTCGTCGAGCTGCCACTCGCCTACGACATCGTGCATATGAACTTCTACATCTGCAACGGCGGCGTCGTAGTCCCCACGGCGGGCGACCCGCGACAGGACGACGAACCGCTGGCGGTGCTGCGCGAAGTCTTCCCGCAGCACAAGGTCGTTCCCGTTTCCGGGCAGATGCTGTCCGAGGGCGGCGGCGGCGTCCACTGCATCACCCAACAGATGCCGGCTATCTGAGGAGCACCCACCTCACTTGCAGGATGCCTGATCTCGGCCGAGTGCAGTCTTTAACGGTCCCCCTGTCATGCGCTAGCCTAGGCGCATGCTTACCGAACTCCTCGCCGTTGCGGGTCTAACCGTTTTGATCATGATTAGCCCCGGACCGGACCTCGCGCTCGTTGCGCGCAATACGGTCGTGGGCGGCAAGGGCGCAGGAGGTTGGACAAGCGCGGGAATCCTGACCGGTAACCTGGTTCACCTGACCTACTGCTTGCTTGGAATCGGGTGGTTGATCGCCAACAGCATCGTCGCTTTCACGATCCTCAAGCTTGCGGGCGGCGCCTACTTGATCTTTCTCGGCCTTCAGAGCCTACGCCCGAGCTCGAACACAGCCGAGGACATCGAAGCGTCGCCGAGCTACGGCCGGAGGTGGTGGCTGCAGGGACTGCTGAACAACCTGCTCAACCCAAAGGGCCCGCTGTTCTACCTCGGAGTGCTTGCGGTGTTCGTGCATCCGGACTCAACCATCGTGTACCTGGTGCTGCTCGTATGCACGACGATCGGTATCAGTGCGAGCTTTTGGGTGTTGTTTGTCTATGTGCTTCAGATTTCCCTCGTACGCAGCCGCCTGCGAGAAGCAGGCAGATGGGTAAGCCGGCTACTCGGGGCTGTGCTGATCGCCCTGGGTATTCGACTGTGGCTCACGGAGGCACCGGACCTATCGTGAGCCACCAGATACCAGCCCTCGTTTTTCTGATCTCAGTAATGCGACCAGGGAAAATGCGCGCCACTTCAGATCAGTCGTGCTGTCGGCAATGCAATCGGGACGGCCGGCGGCAAGCCTAAGCGACCTCGAAGCGGACCTTGTCGCCTTCGCTATAACAAGAAACGACCCGGCTCCCGCGATCAGCGCCGGCACCTGCCCTTTGTCGCCAACCGCAGTGCATCAGCACCTTGACAATCGGCTCTGCGTTCCTGTTATGTTCTCTTGGCCGTGAATGTCAAAACCACACCACGGCCGATCATGTCCGAAGACACGTTCGATTGAGTCGTCAGAATGGCAGCGATCGCCTCCATCCTCCATGCGGACCTCGACGCCTTCTACGCCTCTGTCGAGCAGTTGCTCGACCCGTCATTGCGCGGCAGGCCCATCGCGGTCGGCGGCGGAGTGGTGCTTGCCGCATCGTACGAAGCCAAGGCTTTCGGCGTTCGCAGTGGCATGCCCGGACGGTGGGCTCGCGAGCTCTGCCCAGACCTGCGGTTTGTCAGTGGCCACTTCAAGGAATACCAACGACTAGGCGATGCCGCCATCAACGTGCTGGGTGATTTCACGCCCCTCGTCGAACGTATCTCGATCGACGAGGCCTTTGCCGACGTCGCGGGCTCGGTACATCTCTTCGGTTCGCCGGAAGACATGGCGAAAACGATCCGAAAACGGGTGCGGGTGGAGGTGGGCCTGCCGATCTCCTTGGGAGTGGCGCAAACCAAGCACCTCGCAAAAATCGCCTCGCAAGTGGCCAAGCCCGACGGGCTGGTCATCGTCCATCCCGGGACGGAACGCGATTTCCTGCGCGATCTGCCGGTTGAGCTGATGTGGGGCGTGGGCCCCGTCGCCAAGGCGCGGCTTGCCGCTACGGGCGTGTTCACCATCGGCCAGTTGGCGCAGACCCCGGGGCGGTCGCTGGAGTGGCTCTTGGGCCAGGCGGTGGGGAGCAAGCTGGCGGCGCTGGCGGTGAACCGGGATCCAAGGAAAGTCGTGACGCAGTGTCGCGCGCGGTCGGTGGGGGCGCAGTCGGCGCTCGGCAGAAAGCCTGCCGTAGAGGAGGTTTTCCGACCCACACTGCTCTATCTCGCCGACAGGGTTGCCTCCCGGCTCCGGGCCAAGACTCGGGCCGGTCGAACCGTGACCGTGCGGGTCCGCTTCGCCAACCTCCGCGCCGTCACCCGCTCCATAACGCTGCCCGCGGCGATTTCGGCGACTGCGATCCTTGCCGAGATCGCCGAGGATCTGGTACGCGCCGCCCTGGCCGATCACCCTGACGAAACTGCCATCTCGCTGCTGGCGGTTTCGGTGTCGCATCTCGAAAAGAATGGGACGCTGCAGCTGGAACTCCCGCTCCAACTGGAAGATGACAAGCGTCGGCCCGGGACCGAGAAGGGCGCTGCGCGCTGGGTGGTTGATCGCGCCATGGATAGGATACGCGATCGCTTCGGGCGGGAGGCGATTGGCTACGGGTCGATCGTCTTGGCGGATCGTCGCGCCGTCCCCGACGCGTTCCGCGAACTCGCCGAACGGGAGCTGTGATCGTGCCTGCGGAATTTCCGCAGCCACTTACCATCCGGTTCACTGCAAGATATGCCACCGCTCCCATTCCGCGAACGGCAGTTTGGAAGAATGCCACGGGCCCTGCCCATTCGGCACGACGCCACGCTTAAGCGACCTCGAAGCGGCCGAACTCGAAGTCGCGGCCGGGGGCGGCCTCGAAGAGCTCCTTGGTGTAGCGGTGCTGCGGGGCGACGAAGATCTCGCTGGCGTTGCCGTACTCGACCACCTCGCCCTTGAACATCACGGCGACCCGGTCGCAGACCTGGGCAGCGACGCGCAGATCATGGGTGATGAAGAGCATGGCCAGGTTGAAGCGCTGTCGCACGTCGTCGAGCAGCTCCAGGACTTGCGCTTGCACCGAGACGTCGAGCGCCGAGACCGCCTCGTCGGCGATCAGGATCTCCGGCTCCATGGCGAGCGCCCGGGCGATGCAGATACGCTGCCGCTGGCCGCCGGAGAACTGGTTCGGAAAGCGGTCGATCGACTGCGGGTCGATGCCGACCAGCTTTAGCAGATCCTGCGCGCGCGCTATCGCCTCGGCCTTGGTGACGCCGAAATTCATCGGTCCTTCGATGATCGCGCTGCCGATGGTGCGGCGCGGGTTGAGCGAGCGGTAGGGGTCCTGGAACACGATCTGCACGCGGCGGCGATGCGCGCGCAGGGCCCGGGGCGACAGGCCGGCGATGTCGTCGTCGTCGATCAGGATCTGGCCGCTGGTCGGATCGATCAGGCGCACGATGCAGCGCGCCACGGTCGACTTGCCGGAGCCGGATTCGCCGACGATGCCCAGGGTCTCGCCCCTACGCACCTCGACCTCGACTTCGCGCGCCGCCCGCACGGCTCGGCCCTTGCGGAAGAAGCCGGAGGGCCGATAGTCCTTGCAGAGGCCGCGCGTGGCCAGCACCACCGGCTGCGCCTCCTTCGAGGGCCGGCCCTTGGGATGCAGGCTGGGAACGGAGGAGATCAGCATCCGGGTGTAGGGATGCTCGGGCCGGCGCAGCACGCGCTCGGCCGTGTCGTATTCGACGATGTGCCCGGTCTGCATGACCGCTACCCGGTCGGCGATCTCGGCGACCACGCCGAAGTCGTGGGTGATGAAGAGGACCGCGGTGTCATGCGTCCGCTGGATCTCCTTGATCAGCGCCAGGATCTGCGCCTGGGTGGTGACGTCGAGCGCCGTGGTCGGCTCGTCGGCGATCAGCAGCGCCGGTTCCAAGGCGAGCGCGGCGGCAATCATGATGCGCTGGCGCTGCCCACCAGAGAGCTGATGCGGATAGCTGGTGCGCAGGGCCTCCGGCTCCGGCAGGCGCACGGCGTGGAACACCTCCAGCACCCGCTCGAGCCGCGCCTTCTGTCCCATGTCGGTGTGTATCTTCAGCACCTCCTCGACCTGCTCGCCGACCGGAACCACCGGGTTCAGCGCCGTCATCGGCTCCTGAAAGATCATCGACATGCGGGCGCCGCGCAGCGCGCGGATCTGCCGCGGCGACATCTGCAGCAGGTCCTCTCCCTGTAGCAGGATCTGCCCGGCGACCGGCTTCAGCTGCTTCGGTGGCAGAAGGCCCATGATGCTGTGCGCGGTGACCGACTTGCCCAAGCCCGATTCGCCGACCACGCAGAGGATCTCGCGCGGTCGTACCGCGAACGACGCCTGCTCCACGGCGAAGTGCCGGTCGGCACCCGCCGGCAGGCTGACGGAAAGATCTTTGATCTCGAGAACCGGCGCGCCGGCGGAAGACTCGCTCATGTCCGCATCCGCTTGGCGATGCGCGGGTCCAGCGTGTCGCGCAGGCCGTCGCCCAGCACGTTGACTGCCAGCACGGTCAAGGCCAGCGCCAAGCCCGGCACCAGCACAATCCAGGGCGCGATCTGGAAGTAGAGACGGCCCTCGGCCATCATGTTGCCCCAGCTCGGAATCTCGGGCGGCGTGCCGGCACCGAGGAAGCTGAGAATCGCCTCGGTCAACATGGCCGAGGCGCAGACATAGGTGGCCTGGACGATGAGCGGCGGAATCGTATTCGGCAGCACGTGGCGCCAGAGGATGGCCGGCAGCGGCGTGCCGACCGAGATCGCCGCCTCGACATAAGGCTCCTCGCGGACGCTGAGCACGATGCTGCGCACCAGGCGCACGACGCGCGGAATCTCCGGTACCGTGATCGCCACGGTCACAGTGACCAAGCTTGCGCCGGAGAGCGACACCAGGGCGATCGCCAGCAGGATCGGTGGGATTGCCATCAGGCCGTCCATGATGCGCATCAGCACGGCGTCGAGCAGACGGACATAGCCGGAAAGCAAGCCGATCAACAGGCCGGCGGCGACGCTCAGGCTCGCCGCCGCAAGCCCGACGATCAGCGAGATCCGCGTGCCATAGACGGTGCGGCTGTAGATATCGCGGCCGTACATATCCGTGCCGAGCCAGTGCGCGGCATTCGGGCTCTGCAGGCGGTCGATCGGCGTGAAGGTGATGGGATCGAGGGTGAACAGATAGGGCGCAAAGATCGCCACAAAGACCATCAGTGCGAGGAGACCGCCACCCAGTCCGATGGTCGGTAAGTGCCCGAAGAGCTGACGGCGGAAGCCCGCCAGCCAGCCGCGAAGGCCTACCTCCTCTCTATCGTACAGGACGGTCAATAGCGGATCCTCGGATCGAGAAAGGTGTAGAGGATGTCGATCGCCAGATTGACCAGGATATAGACGAAGGAGAACATCAGGATCAGGCCCTGGATGATCGGGTAGTCGCGCTTCAGGATCGCGTCGACCACAAGCCGCCCCAGGCCGGGAATGTTGAACACGCTCTCGGTCACCACCACGCCGCCGATCAGAAGCGCGATACCGATACCGATGACGGTGACGATCGGCACCGCGGCGTTCCGCAGGGCGTGGGCGATCAAGACCATGCCCTCGGTCTGCCCCTTGGCCCGAGCGGTGCGGATGTAGTCTTCCTCCAGAACCTCGATCACGCTGGCCCGCGTGATCCGCGCGATCAGAGCTATGTAGATTACGCTGAGGGTGACCGAGGGCAGGATGATGTTGTGCAGGAAGGGCCCGAGGCCTTCGGTGATCGACTTGTAGCCCTGGACCGGGAAGAGCTTGAGCTCGATTGCGAAGCCAAAAATTAGGATGTAACCCAGCACGAAGACCGGGAGCGAGAAGCCGAGCACGGCGAAAATCATGATGCCGCGGTCGATCCAGCTTCCCGCCTTCCAGGCGGCGATCACGCCCAGCGGAACCGCGATGCCGACGGCGATGACGAGCGTGGTCAAGGCCAGCATCAGCGTCGGCTCCAGGCGCTGTCCGATCAGCTTCGCCACCGGCAGGTCGGAGAAGATCGAGATCCCCAGGTCGCCCTGCAGCAGGCCCCAGACCCAGGTGCCGAACTGGATGTGGAAGGGCCGATCCAGACCCAGCTTGGCCCTGATGCGCTCGATGTCCTGCGGCGAGGCATAGTCCCCGGCGATCACCGTGGCTGGATCGCCGGGGCTTAGATGCAGCATGAGAAAGACGACGAGCGCCACCACCCCCATGACGGGGATGGTGGCGAGGAGCCGCCTGAGAATAAAGGCGAGCATTACGACCGCTGGCGCGGCGCTTCGTCGTCTCTAACGGGCTATTCCACGTCGATGTTCCAGAAGAACTGCACCGGCGAGCGGATCAGGCCCTTGACGTTGTCGCGATAGGCGACCGGCACGAAGAACGTGCCGTAGTTGCCGTGCGTCGCGACTTCGATGGCTCGGGCCTGGATCTGGTCGGCGAGTTCCTTCTGCTTACCCGCATCCGGCTCCTTGGAGAAGGCGTCGCGCAGTTCCTCCAGCTTGGCATCCTCGGGCCAGCCGAACCAAGCCCGCTCGGTGCCGCCGGCAGAGAGTCCGATGTTGCTCACCGGATTGGCGATGTCGCCGCCGATCCACCAGGTATGGAAGATGTTCCAGCCGCCATCGGCCGGCGGATCCTTGACGGCTCGCCGCGAGGTGAGCGTGCTCCAGTCCATCGCCTGCATGTCGACCTCGAAGCCGACTTCGCGCAGCTTTTGCGCCGTCACCAAGCTGGCCGCGTTGAGGATCGGGATGTCGGTCGGCTGCAGCAGCACAACGGGCGTGCCATCGTAGCCAGCCTTGGCCAGCATCTCCTTGGCGTCTGCGATATTCGCGTCTTTGTAGACCTCGGTCCCGGACTCGCTCGCCAGGGCCGATTCGCAGGGATAGTAGGTGTGGCAGATCTTGTAGTAGGCCGGATTGCCGACCGCCGCACGCATGTAGTCTTCCTGATTGATCATCCGCAAAACGACCTGCCGCATCTCCGGATTGTCGAAGGGCGGATAGAGGTGGTTCATGCGCAGCATGCCCTGGTTGCCCAGGGGATCGTTGACCTCGACCGTGACGTTCTCGGCCTGCTCGAGGATCGGCACCAGATCGGCCGGCACCTGCTCGTAGTAGTCGACTTCCCCGGCGATCAGCGCATTCATCGCAGTGGTCGCGTCCGGCAGATAGATCCACTCCACGCGATCGACCTTGGCGACCTTCCCACCAGAAGCCGAGCTCGGCTCTTCACTGCGCGGCACGTAGTCCTCGTTCTTGATGTAGACCACCTTGCTGCCGGGCACCCACTCGTCCTTGGAAAACTTGAAGGGGCCGGAGCCGATGATCTCGGGCACCTGCTCGAAGGGATCGGTCTCGGCGATGCGCTTGGGCATCATGAAGGGCACGTTAGAGCTGATCTTGCCGATCGACTCCAGCACCAGGCCATAGGGTTCCTTCAGGGTCAGGACGATGGTCTTGTCGTCCTGGGCCACGAGGCTGGCCGTCACGTCCATCAACTTCTGGCCCATGCCGTCGCGCTTGCCCCCAGCGCTCGAGCGAGGCGACGCAGTCCTCGGCGGTGACCGGCTCGCCGTCGTGCCACTTCAGGCCATCACGCAGGACAAAGGTCCAGGTCAGGCCGTCGTCGCTGGTCGTCCAGCTATCGACCATCTGCGGCTGCGGCTTCAGGTCGTCGTCCATCGCGAAGAGCGTGTCGTAGACCATGTAGCCGTGGTTGCGCGTGATGTAGGCCGTGGTCCAGATCGGATCGATGTTCTTCAAGTCGGCGTGCGGGATGACGCGCAGCACCTTCTCCGCCGCGGCGGGCGGGCTGCCGGCCAGAAATACGAGTGGAACAGCGAGGGCGGCCATCGTCATGAACGCCCGGCGGACAATCCGTTTCATGCCTCAGTCTCCTGTTCTCGGTGGACAATTGCGATTGGAAAAAGACGACGAGCCCCCGACTCGAGACTCGACCGCATGCCCATCATCTTGCTTGGTGGCATGATTAGAGCCTTGATTCTGACGACGCGTAACGGCTTGTTGCGAAGATCGCGCCGCGCTTGACGGACTCTGCTCCTACACGCGACTCTGCCGGCATCGATGGGACGGGAGCGTGCCGGGCGCCAAGGAGCGTCACGGGTGGCCTACAGTCCGTCGCACAACAAATGGTCGAACGCATACGGTCAAAGAGGGAGGAGCGAGGGAGATGCGCTTGCTGGTCGCGATGATGAAACACGAGACCAACACCTTCTCACCGGTTCCCACCGACCTAGGACGGTTCGAGGACTGGTTGCTGCATCGCGGCAACGCGGCTGCCTCCGCCCTGCGCGGCACCAACACGCCTTTTGCGGCCTATCTCGACCTGGCCGAAGAGGCCGGCGCGGACATCGTGACGCCGATCGCCGCGGAAGCCATGCCGAGCGCGCCGGTGCAGGCGGCCGCCTACGAGGCGATGGTCGAGGCTATCCTAGAGCCGCTTGCCCGAGGCGGCATCGATGCGGCGCTGCTCGATCTGCACGGCGCCATGGTTGCCGAGGGCGAGGACGACGGCGAGGGGGGCCTGCTTGCGCGCATGCGGCAGATTGCGCCGGACTTGCCGATCGCCGTTGCCTGCGACCTGCACTGCAACCTGACGGCGCGTATGGTCGAAAACTGCAACGTGCTGGTGGGCTACAAGACCTACCCGCACATCGACATGTACGAAAGCGGCGAACAGGCCGGCCGCATCCTGCTGCGCGCCCTGGCCGGCGAGGTCAAACCGATCATGGCCTGGGGCCAGGCCCCCTTGCTGGCGCAAACGCTCTGCATGGGCACGGACGACGCGCCGATGGGACCGATCCAGGAGATGGCGCGCCGTGAGGAGAGCGGCGCCGTACTGGCGGCGACGGTCTTCGGCGGCTTTCCGCTCGCAGATATCGCCGATGCCGGGCTCTCCGCCGTCGTCGTGGCCGATGGCGACAACAGCGCGGCCGAAGCGGCGCGGGATCGCCTGCTCGACGCCGCCTGGCAGGAACACGAAGCTTTCGCCTACGGCGGCCGGCCGCTCGCCGAAGCGCTGGCCGAGGCGAAATCCATCGAGGAAGGGCCGGTCATCCTGCTCGACCATGCCGACAACGTCGGCTCCGGCGGTACGCAGGACTGCATGACGGTGATCGAAGCGCTGTTCGATGCGGGCCTCGATGATGTCGCCGTCGCCGGGGTCTGCGATCCGGAGGCGGTTGCGGAGATGGCCGCGGCCGGCGTCGGCACCGAAGTGACCCTCGATCTCGGCGGCAAGACCGATATGCCGTCCATCGGGCGCCGCGGCGAACCGCTGAACCTGACGGGCCGGGTCAAGGCGCTGACCGACGGCTGCTGGATCGTGCGTGGACCGATGTACACCGGGGTCGAGGTGAACACCGGGCCGACAGCGCTGCTGCAGGTCGGCGGCGTCGAGATCGTGGTCACCTCGAAACACCATGAGCCCTGGGACCTGGGCATCTTCACCAACAACGGCATCGATCCGCGCGAGCGGCGCTACCTGTTGCTGAAGTCGCGCATCCACTACCGCGCCGGCTTCGCGCCGCTGGCCAAGGCGACGATCCGCTGCGATGGCACCGGCGTGACCACCTCGGACAATGGGCAGCTCGACTTCCACAAGGTGCGGCGCCCGATCTATCCCCTGGACCGAACGGCCGCCTTCGAGACCTGACCGGTCTAAGGAGACCCTGGTGCCGGCTTGCGGTGAGTTGGCGGAGCCGTTACCGCAAGACCGACAGCGCGGTGCGCACGTGCCGCCGGATGTAGTCGTCGCTGCAGCCGAAGCGCAACAAGAGACCCAGCCCGTAGGCGGTCGTCGTGAGGAACTCGGCCGTGGCGCCGATATCGCTGTCTCCGGCGGCGCCTTTGCCGGGAGGCTCCTCGGAGAGCTTGGCTCGAAAGGCATTCCGCAGGAGCTTCATGTGCGCCCGGACCTTGGTCGCCACTTCTTCGTCGCTGGGCGCGAGCTCGACCGCAGCATTGCAGATCAAGCAGCCAACGCGGCCGTCCGGGGTCTTGAGCAACGCCAGTAAGCGATTGAAAGCACGCTGTATCGCCGGCAAGGCCGGGCCCGGTTTCTTCAGCTCGCGGACGACCTCGCGCGTGACCGTGTCGCGGTAGCGGTCGAGCGCGGCGAGATAGAGCCCGTGCTTGCTGTCGAACTCGCCGTAAAGTCCGTAGTAGTTGACGCCGGTCCGCTCCACCAGGTCGCGGATCGAGGTGTCGTGATAGCCCTTGAGCCAAAACGCCTGCATCGCCTTATCCAGGGCTTCCAGCGGCTCGAACTCTTTTGGTCTGGCCATGCCATTCCATTTCCATAGCAAGTGCTGTGAAATCAGCTAATCACGCATCCGAGGCCTGTCAAGGTTGCGGCACGCGCCGTGGCTTGTGCGCATGTCGACCGGCCTAGCCTATCGGCCGTTCACTGTCGGCGACGATAACGGTGGTGCTAGTCTTCGGAGTCCGTGACGACGCAAGTCAGCCGCGGCCCGAGCCGGCAGGTTATGAGGGCGCGCGGCGAATGCGTTGACCGCAGCGGCAGGAGGGGCACGTCTCCGCGCGTCTGCGACCAGTCGTCGCTCGCGCCGCAGACGATGTTCTCGATCATCTTGCGTCGACCGTCGTTGCTGCGGACGAAGAGAGAGCCATCCGCGTCGTCACGCTGAAAAGCGACGGCCAGCCGTTCGCCGGGTGCGATGGTTCCCAGCTCGTCCGACATGAAATGGGCGATCACCATCAGGCAGCGCAGTGCACGGTCGCCGCTGTTGCCGAGATCGAGGGTCATGCTGCGCACCTCGGCGTCCGCTTGGCCCACCGCCAGCAGCACGGCAATCGCGCCGACCGTGCTCGCAAAGGACCGATTGCCCATAGCCAACTCCTTGAAACAACGCACTAAACCGGAACCTCAGCCGCAGCCAGCGGCGCCCGGCCGGCGAGCAGGTCGCTCGCCCGCTCGGCCAGCGCGACGACCGCCGCGTTGACAGGCCCCGTCGGGATGCGTGGCATGACCGAGGCGTCGACGACATAGAGACCCTCGATGCCCCGCACCGCCAAGTCCGGGCCGACCACGGCGTCGGCATCGCGGCCCATGCGACAAGTGCCGACTGGATGGTGATGGGTGAAGGCGGCGCGCTCGAGGAACGCGAGGCGCTGTGCCTTCGTTCGACAGCCCGGACCGGGCAGGAGCTCGCGCTCCCGCCAGTCGTCCAGCGCCGCCGCAGCACCGATGGCCTGCGCCAACTCCAACGCTGCGAGATAAGCCTCCCTGTCCGCCTCCTCGGCCAGATAGTTCGGGTCGATCAGCGGCTTGTCGCGCGGATCGGTGGAAGCGAGCCTAATCGTCCCGCGACTTCGCGGGTGGGTAAAACCGAACATGATGGTATAGGCCTGGCCGAACGGCGGCGCTTCGAACATCTCAGTGACGACCGGCGCGACGACGCACGCGAGGGCGGTCTGCGGCGCTCCGTTGTCGTCGGGTCGCGCATAGAGCAGCGATTCCGAATGCTGATAGCGCGACGGCGGCACCTCTTTACACGCCAGATAGAGATTGCCGCCAGCAAGCAAGTGATCATGCAAGTTGCAGCCGACGCCGGGCAGATCGACCTGCGGCGCGATGCCGAGCCGGCTAAGCGCTTCGGCCGGTCCGATCCCCGAATGCAGCAACAAGGTTGGCGAGCCGATGGCACCGGCGCTGAGAATCACACCTTGGCTCGACATCAGCTTTTCGATCTTGCCGTTCGAGTCGACCTCGACCCCATGGCAGCGCCCCGAAGAGTCGAACAACAAGCGAAGAACGAGATGCTCCGTCAGCACTGTCAGGTTGCTTCGGGACAGCGCGGGGCCCAGATAGGCGTCGGCGACGCTTTGCCGCCTGCCGTCCTTGATTGTCAGTGTGTTAAGCGTGGGCCCGATCATGGCCGCGCCGTTGTGCTCCTCGATCCGCGAGAAACCCAATGCCTCGCCGGCCGCCATGTAGGACTGGGTGATGGGATGGGGCTCGCTCGGCGTCAGAAGCGTCACCGGCCCGCTGTCGCCGTGATAGGGAGAGGGCCCGAAGGGGGAGGTCTCCGAGCGAATGAAATAGGGCAGCAAATCGCGGTAACCCCAACCGTCGCAGCCGTCCTGCAGCCAGCCATCGAAGTCGCTCGGATGGCCTCGCACATGGGCCATCGCATGCAAACAGCTGGAGCCGCCGACGGCACGTCCGCGCGGCCAAGCATGCACGCGCTGCGCGTTATTCTTCTGTGGTAGCGTCTCGAACCGCCAGTCGACCTCGGAGCCCTGCAACGCGACCCAGGCGGCCGGGTCGGTGATGCGCGGATCGCTGGCAAAACTACCGGCCTCGACTAGCTCAACGTTAATTTCGGGAGCCTCGCTCAAGCGTGCCGCAAGCACGCAGCCGGCCGAACCGGCGCCGACGACGAGGTAGTCGAATTCGTTCACGAAATGCCCCCTAGATGCCTCTAAAATCGAGGAAAATTCACTATAACAGCTCCCCTCTCCGGGCCGCAGGGGTTATCATTAAGACAGCAAAAAAATCGTGGGAGGGGGCCATGCAGAATCGCTTACCGAAGCAACCGGTGATCACCTTGTCGGCGGGCCCCGTGGCCGCCTATCCGCGTGTGCTGCAGGCCATGGCGGGGCCGGTCCACTACGACTTCGATATCTACTTCCAGGCGTTTTACGAGGCCGTCAGCCTGAAGCTCGCGCGCACACTGCGAACCGAAGATGTGCCGCTGATCCTGCAGTACGAACCGGCCGTCGGCCTGGAGGCATCCTCCGCCTCGCTGATCGGCGCAAACGACGTGGTCCTCAATCTGGCCTCGGGGGTCTACGGCAAGGGCTTCGGCTATTGGGCCGCCCGCACCGCCAAGGAGGTGGTCGAGATCGAGGTGCCTTACAATGAATCGATCACGGCGGACCAGGTGAGCGAGGCCCTGCGGAAGCGGCCGGACATCTCCGTCGTCGCCATGGTTCACCACGACACGCCGTCGGGCACCATCAATCCGGCGCAGGAGATCGGCAAGGTGGTCCGCGAACACGGTGCCCTTCTGCTGATCGACGCGGTGTCCTCCTTCGGCGGCATGGACATCCATCCCAACGACTGCTTCTCGGACATCTTCGTGACCGGCCCCAGCAAGTGCCTCGGCGGACCGCCCGGCCTCACCATCATCGCCGTCAGCGACCGCGCCTGGCGCCATATCGAGGCCAACCCCGGTACACCGCGCGCCTCGGTCCTCAGTCTGCTCGACTGGAAGGAGGCTTGGCGCAGCGACCGGCCCTTCCCCTTCACGCCTTCGGTCTCCGAGGTGAATGCGCTCGACGCCGCGCTCGATCAGTACCTGGATGAAGGGCCGGAATTGGTTTGGAAACGCCATGCTCTGACCGCCGCTGCCTGCCGTGCCGGCATCAAGGCCATGGGCCTGTCGCTCTGGGCGGCGCACGAAGAGATCGCCTCGCCGACGACGACCGCCGTCACCGTGCCCGAGAGCATGAACGATGGCGATATCCTGGCAGCGGCCCGCAGCAAGTTCGGCGTCGTCTTTTCCTGTGGGCGCGGCGATACGATGGGCGAGCTGATCCGAATTGGTCACATGGGCTCGGTCGCCGAACCGAGCTACGCCATCCTGGCGGTCTCCGCCCTGGGCGGGGCGCTGCGCGAGCTGGGACGCGACGCCGACGTCTCCGCCGGCGTGGAGGCCTGCCTGGAGGTGATCGCGGCCGCCGACGACTAGGCCGCAATCCGGTCTCGGCGAGAGAGTCGGCAAAGACGGATAACGACTTCGTAACACGGGGAGGGAAAGGACATGAAACGCTTCGAAGGACGTGTGGCCATCGTGACGGGAGCGGCTCAGGGACTGGGCCGAGCGATCGCCGAGCGGATCGGCTCGGAAGGTGCCACCTTGGCGGCCGCCGACATCAACGGCGAGGGGGCGGAGGCAACGGCCAAGGCGATCGGCGATAACGCCTTTGCCGTGCAATGCGACATCGGCGATGCAGATTCCGTCGCCGCGCTGCACGAGACTGTCGTCCAACGCGCCGGCAAGCTCGACGTCCTGGTGAACGACGCCGCGATCGTGCCCTTCGTGCCCTGGGACGAGCTGACTTTCGAGGAGTGGCGCCGGGTCCTACGCGTCAACCTGGACGGGCTCTTCCTGATGTGCAGGGCCGCTTCCGACCTGATGCGCAAGAACGACTACGGCCGCATCGTCAACATCGCCTCCAACTCGATCTTCGCCGGCACGCCGAACATGGCGCACTACGTGGCCTCCAAGGGCGGGGTCTTCAGTTTCACCCGCGCGCTGGCGACAGAGCTGGGCGCCCACAAGATCACCGTGAACTCCGTCTGCCCCGGCCTCACCGATACAGAGGGCGTGCAGCAGACGCCGCACAAAGAGGCCTTCGAGTTCGTCGAGATGCTACAGGCCATCAAGGGCCGCGGCACACCAAAAGACATCGTTCCGGCCGTCGCCTTCCTGGCATCCGAGGAAGCCCACTGGATCACCGGCCAAGCCCTGGCCTCGGACGCCGGCATGATCCGCTGGTAGCAGAGCCCGCAAGATCGCATGGAAAAGGCCTACCCTCGGGTAGGCCTTTTCTGCTGATGCGGCACGCGCACTAACTGTAGTAGTCCGGCGCCTGCTTGTAGGTCGGGAAGCTCTCCCAGTCGTGCGAATAGAACAGCTCGGCATTATGCTTCTCGGCAAGATCCTTGAGTCGCTGCAGCGACTGCACGCTTGCCGTCGGATCCAGGTGAAAACCCGAGATGCACATCATCTCCAGGCTCTTCGCGCTGTAGCAAGCATCGGCCGTGAACAGCATGGGGCGCCGGCCCGCTAGCTCGACCATCAAGCTGTAGTGGCCGGCGGTGTGGCCGGGCGTCTCGAATAGCCACAGGCCCTTGGCGATTTCCTGGTCGCCGGTCACGGTCTCGAACTTCGGCGTATAGATGTCGAGCTCCGGCTCCGAGGGCAGCTCGAGGCCTCGCTCCTTGGCCAGGTCCGGCGCGAAGTTGTAGTCGGAATAGCCGAGGCGCTCGAAAGGCTGCGGGCAGTTGCAGGCGTCCAGCTCCTTCGCATGGCAAATCGTGCAGGCTTCGTTCAGGTACTTGTTCCCGCCGCAGTGATCGAAGTGGTAGTGCGAGTTGATCACGTAGTCGATGTCGCTCGGCTTGAGGTTGATCTTGGCGAGCGCGCCGGGGATCGTCTGCTCCGGGGTCTGCAGCGGCTTTTCGAACGGCAGCACCCGCATCACGTGGTCGTGGTCGTAGCCAGTATCGAAAATATAGCGGCCGTCCTTGTGTTCGATCAGCACCGAGTAGCAAGGGAAGCGCACCTCCCCGCCCGGCCCGCGGTTCCAAAAGACATGGAAGCCGTCGACCACCAAGGTACCGCCGTCGAGTATGTAGACTTTGGTGTCAGTCATCTGTTCCTCCTTCAATCTCTCCCTGTTCCGCCGCCACTAACGCTCCCCACGCACGTAGGGTTGTCCCAACGCCGGCGGCAAATAGCTGTGTCGTCCCAAAATCACGAGCACCAGCATGACCATGGCAAAGGGCAACATTTGCACGACATCTGTCGGGATATTGAGGCCCGCCACCTGGAGGGCCGTGGTCAGCGCGAGGCTGACGCCGAACAGCAAGGCGCCGGCCAAGACCCAAAACGGCCGGCCGCGCGCCAGCATCGCCAACACGATGGCGATGAAGCCGGCGCCACCGGTCATGAAGGGGATGAACAGCCCGGCGCCCACGTTCGCCATATAGGCGCCGCCCACCCCGGCCAGGAATCCGGTGGCCAGCACGGCATAGACGCGCGTTGCTATGACGCTGACGCCGGCAGCGTCGAGCGCCGACGGCTTGTTGCCGGCCGCCTCCAGATTGAGGCCGACGAAGGTCGAGCGAAAAACCCAGACCAGGCCGACGGTGGCGATCACAGCCAAGTAAACCAACGGGTGATGCGCGAAGAGCGCCTTGCCGAGGACCGGAATTTCGCTCAGCCCCGGAATAGCCAGGACATCCGAGCCACCTAACCGCGGATATGTGCGGCTGAACTGAAAGAAGTGAAGCAGCGCCGTCAGGCCTTCGGCGCCCAGAGTGAGCGCGATGCCGATCACGATCTGGTTCATGCCGAGCCGCACGCAGAACAAGGCCATGAACGCCGCCACCGCAACGCCCGCCAAACCGCCGCTCAGGAAACCGAACCAGAAAGAGCCGGAGTAATAGGCCGCGGCGAAACCGCCATAGGCCCCCATCAGCATCATGCCCTCGATGCCGATGTTGAGCACACCCGCCTTCTCCGAGATCTGCTCCCCGAGACCGGCCAACAGCAGCGGTACGCCGGCGGTGACGGCGCCGAACAGCAGCGAGGTGACGAAAGCTTCGGTGAAGAGTCCGCCCATCGCCGCTACGCCATCGTCTTCTTGCGCCAGCGCCCGTCGAGATACTCGACCAGGGCAAGAAAGATCAGCAGCAACGACACCAGCACCAGAACGTAGAACTGCGGCACGCCCAGACGGCGCGACGCGCTCTCGCCACCGATCATGAGCACGGCGAAGAAGAGCACGAAGCCAATCGTCGCCACGCCGTGGAAGCGCGCCAGGAAAACCAGCGGAATCACCAGCAGACCGTAGGCCGGATTCCAGTCGGACCGCACCGTGCCCTGGACACCGAGGATTTCCACAGATCCGGCCAATCCTGCCAGGCCAGCGCTGATGGCAAAGGTGGCGTAGGTCAGCTTGCCCACGTCCAGGCCGGCGTGGATCGCCGCACGCGGGTTCGCGCCAACGACCTGCAGCTTCAGGCCGAAGGCCGTGCGCGTCATCATGACATGCACCAGCAGCACCGCGATCAAGGCGACAAGAACGCCGCTGTGGACCGTGCTGTCGAAGAGGCGCGGCAGCCGATCCTCAACCGCCAGGGTCGCGGTCTGCGGCACGGTGGTCGTGGGATCGTTGAAGGGGATCTTGATCAGGACGTTGGCGAAGCTGATGCCGAGAAAGCTCATCATCAAGGTCGTGATGATCTCGTTGATCCCATAGCGCACCTTGAGGAAGGCGGGCAGCAACGACCAGGCTGCGGCGACCAGGGCGGAAACGGCAAAGCAGACCAGGATCGTCAGGCCGCGCGGCAGGGCATCGATCAAGGCCGGTGCCAAGGCGGCGGTGACGACGGCGGCCAGCAAGAACTGGCCATCGACACCGAGGTTCCAGATCCCGGCGCGGAAGGCGACGATCAGGCCGGCCGCGATCAGCAGAAGCGGGGCAGTCCGCGTGATGGTCGCCTGCAGGCCGCTCGGCGACAACAAACCCCGCTGCACCACGTAGCCGTAGTAGGCCAGCGGGTCCTTGTCGAACGAGAGGAGGATTAAGGCGCCGACAAGCAAGGCCAGGACAACGGGCACCAGAACTCGCACGATCGCGAGCGCCCAATCCCGGCCGGGTCCCGTGCCCGTGCTCGACAGATCGGCCTCTGCCGTCACGCCGCTTCGGCTCCGGTCATAAAGAGGCCGACTTGCCGCTCGGCCCCTTCGTCGTTCTCCACGATGCCGGTCAGCCGGCCTTGAAACATCACGGCAATCCGGTCGGACAGTTCGATCAGCTCGTCGAGTTCCGTCGAGATCAGGATCGTCGCCAGCCCGGCCTCGGCGCCGCGGCGAATCCGGTCCCGCGCCAGTCGCGTGTTCTGCAGATCCAGGCCGTAGGTCGGCTTGTTGAAGATCAAGACCTTCGCCTCGCCGGCAAGCTCGTCCGCCAGCTCGCGCGCCAGCAGCACCTTCTGGATGTTGCCGCCGGACAGGCGGCCGATCGGAGTCCGCTCCGAGGGCGTGCGCACGTCGTGCTCGCCGATCCGCCTGCGCGCGTGGGCGAAGATCCGGTCCCACAGGCTGATGCCACGGTGCCAGAGCGGCGGCAGGCCGATCTCCTTCATGACCAGGTTATGGGCGACGGAAAAGCCGCCGACCGTGCCTTCGCCGAGACGCTCGTCGGTTATGTAGCGTATGCCGAGCTGGCGACGGGCAGGAACGCCCAGCCGCTCGATCCGCTGGCCCTCGAAAAGAATTTCGCCTTGGACCGCGAGCCGCTGACCGGCCAGGGCCTCGGCTAAATGTTTCTGACCGTTACCGTCGACGCCGGCAATGCCGAGGACTTCGCCGGGGAACAGATCGACGGAGACATCACGCAGCGGGCATTCGCCGGCGTCCGCCCGGGTCGAGACCTGCCGTAGGCTCAAGCAGGGGCCCGCCACCGCCTGCGCCGCCGATCGATGCGGCCGGTGGTGGCCGCGGCCGGTCAGGGTCTCGGCATCGCGGCTGTGGCCTTCCGTGCTGCCGAACATTAGCCGGATCACCTCGTCGGTGACGGCCTGCTCGCTCATGCCGGCCAGTCGCTGCTTATCTATGGAGCCGACCAGCTTGCCCAGACGCAGCACAGAGATGCGGTCGCCGAAGGCATAGGCCTCCTGCAGCTTGTGCGTGATGAAGACGAGCGCCACCCCCTCGTCGCGCAAGCGGACCATGACCTGGCCCAGCTCACGCACCCCTTCTGGGGTCAGCATGGAGGTTGGCTCGTCGAGCACCAGCACGCCCTCGCCGCGCCAGAGCGCCCGCATGATCTCGACCTGCTGCTGCTGGCCGAGCGACAGCCGGCCGACGATCGCGTCGGGCTCGATGGTCGAGCCGAGCAGCTCGGAGAGCTCGCGGAAGCGCGCGAGCGCCGCCTCGCGATTCACCCCGCGCCACCAGGACCCGCCCAGCATCAGGTTTTCGATCACCGTCAGACTCTGCACCAGCAGGACATGCTGAAAGACGGTGCCGATGCCGAGCTCCAGGCTCTCGCGCGGCGAGCCGATCCGGACGCTCTCTCCACGCACCCGGATCTCACCGGCATCCGGCTGCTGCATGCCGGCCAAGATGCCGATCAGAGTCGATTTGCCGGCGCCGTTCTCGCCGAGCAGCACATGGATCTCGCCAGGCTTGAAACTCAGGGAAATATCGTCGTTAGCGACGACCCCGGGGAACCGCTTGGTGATACCGCGCAGCGCGACGACCGCGTCCCCGCGCGCTCCGGCGGCGAGGTTCTCGACGACCAAGGACTCCTCGGGGTCTCTGCTCATGAAACAACCAAACAGTCGGTCCGGGAGCGCGCCTCCAGAGCGCGTCCCGGGCCGAACGCTACCATTACTCGCCAGCTTCCACCGAGCTCATCAAGTTGCGCACCTCCTGCGCATCGGAAATCTGATCGACGGCGATCTTACCGTCGATGATGTCCTGGCGAAGCGACATCATCTCGCCCCAGACGTCGTCCGGGATGTGCGCCGTCTTGAGCAGTTGCACCGAGTCGTCCGCCAGGCTGATCTTGTAATGCTTGGTCCCGAAGTCTCCCGCCTTCAGGTCTTCGACCATGGCGCTGTACACCGGCACCATGTTCCACATGACGGACGTCAGAAGATGCCCCTTGTCGAGCGACGACTTATCGCCGATCACATCGATGAACCAGACAGCACCACCGTCAACCGCCTTGGTGGTTTCCACGGCTTCGATCATGCCGAAGCTGGAGCCATTGCCCTGGCCGAAGATGATGTCGGCACCGGCGGAGATCACCGATTCGGTGACGCGGCGGCCGCCGGCGGCATCGGCATAGGCGGCCGGGCCGATCACGGCATAGACGATCTTGGTATCGGACTTCTCGGCCTGGATACCCAAAGCGAAGCCGGCCGACTGGGAATTCCAAGACGGCGGCTCGCCCGACACGACGATGCCGACGGTTCCGGTGCGCGACATCTTGGCCGCCATGCGACCGGCGATGTAGGCCCCCTCATGACCGCTCAGGGTGTAGTCGGTGATCAGGCCCTTCTCCAAGGCCTCCGGGCTGTCGACGATCGCCACCGGCACGCCAGTTTCCTTGGCGATCTCCGGCGCCGCGGTGTTGTAGCCGCTGGCGTGGGCGATCATCAGGCTGGCGCCCTCTTCGGCCAACTCGCGCAAGGTCGGGCGGACGTCGCCGTAGCCCAGGCCCTCGGCCGGCAGGAACTCCAGGCCGTATTTCTCGGCCACCGCGCGCGCCGCGTCGACGCCCTGCTGGTTCCAGCCGTAGTCGGTACCCTGCTCCGGGACCAGGACCGCCAGCTTCTTGACTTCGGCGGCCTGACCAAGCGTGGCCATGCCAAACATCGCCGCAGCGAGCAAAGCGCCGGAGGCGATGAGCTTCGTACTCACTCTCCTTCTACCCATCTTAAGCAAGCTCCCTTTCTCCATTCGTGACCGCAGTCTTCGTTCTTCGTGGATCGACCCACCGCCCCGCGGCTCACAGGCGGCGATCGACGTCAACGCTGCTGCTCGACTACTTCGAGCAGCCGGTCGTATTCGGCGGCAACGGTATCGTCGGCGCGCAACACGGCGCCGCCCACCTCGGCGAAGCGCGCCATCATGCGCTCCCGATCCTCGGCCGATAGCTCGATGATCTGGCCGCCGTTGTCGGTCCAGACCTTGTTGGAGCGCTCGACGTTCGCGATGCCCCAGGGCAACACCTCCTTCTCGGCGGCGCGGCCTGCGGCGCGGATCGCCTCCTGCACGTCGGCCGGCTGCGCCTGGAACCAGGCCTCGTTCACCACGTTCACCGACACTATCTGCTGCGACTGCAGGTTGGTGACGTGGGTCGCGACGTCGTAATACTTGAAGGCGGTCAGGATCGGCATGCCCGCCAGCATGCCGTCGATGTTGCCCGATTGCAGGGCCGGCACGACCTCGCTAAGCGCTAGCGGCAGCGGGCTAGCGCCGAGATCCTTCAGCGGTTCGACCTGCAGTGGCGAGGCAAAGGTCCGGATCTTGAGCCCCTTCAGCTCGTCCAGCTTCTGGACCGGCTCGCGCGCCAGCAGCAGCATGGGGCTGTTGAAGATGGCGCCGATGACCCGGATGCCCTTGTCGAGCGCCAGGGTTTCCAGGTGATCCCGGTAGGCCTGATCGTGGATCACCCGCGCCACATGCTCCGGCGACTCGAAGATACCCGGCGCGTCGTAAATCGGGAAACGCGAATCGGTTCCGGATAGAAAGGCGGTCGGCGTGATGAAGCTCTCGATCGTGCCGAGCAGCACGCCTTCGAGCATGCGCGGGATGGTGCCGAGCTGGCTCGCCGGATAGATCTCCACCTTGACCTTGTTGCCGACGCTCTCCGCCAGCTTTGCGGCGAAGACCTTCTGCCATTCGTGCTGAACGTCGTTGATCGTGGCGCTCGCCATCCGCATCATGACTTCGGCCCGGCTGTCCTTGGCCGGCAGCAGGAGCGGCGACGCCAGCGCAAAGGCGGCGAGAGTCGTTGTAAGAAGCTTGTTCATCGATCCTCTCCCAAGACGTCTCGTCTCATAGAGTCATGGTCAAGAGCAGCGAGAGCTGCGGTACGAAGGTTATGACCGCGAGCGCAATCAGCTGCGCGCAAAAGAAGGGCAGGATGCCCCGGTAGATGTCGGCCAGCCGGGCGTCGAGAACCGACTGGGACACGAAAATGTTCAGGCCGAAGGGCGGCGTAAACATGCCGAGCGAGAGATTGACCGTCATGACGATCCCGAAGTGGATCGGGTCGATGCCCAGGTGCTGAATGATCGGCATGAGGATCGGGGTCAGCACCAGGATCGCCGAGGTCGGGTCCAGCACGCAGCCCAGCAGCAAGAGAAAGGCATTGATAGCCAGCAGGAAGCCGGTGGGCGAAAGCTCGAGGCCGGCGATCCAGCCGAGCAGCGCCTGCGGGACGCCCTGAACCGAGAGAATCCAGGAAAACACGCCCGCGCTGGCGACGATGATCAGCACCTGCGCCGTCAGGTAGGCGGAATGGGTCGCCGACTCCAGGATCGCGCTCCAGCTCAAGCTCCGGAAGAAGAAGCGGGTGACCAGCAGGATGTAGAGGCAGGCGAAGCCGCCGGCCTCGGTCGGCGAGAACAGGCCGAGATAGATTCCGCCCAGGACCATGACCGGCATAAAAAGAGCCGCCAGGGCATCGCCGGTCGCGCCGGCCAGGCCCGCTCTCTCCGGCCGGGTCGCGGTCTCTAGTTTCTGGCGATGCGCCCAAATCAGGATGTAGGCCGCCATGACCGCGGCCAACAGCAGCCCGGGGATGATCCCGGCCAGGAACAGCCGCGGGATCGACTGCTCGGCCGTCGCACCGTAGAGGATCATCGCGATGCTGGGCGGCACGATGATGGCGATCGAGCCGCTCGAGGTGACCAGGCCCAGGGAGAAGCGCTCGCCATAGCCCGATCGTTTCAAGTCGGGATAGAGCGTCTGCGCCAAGGCCGCCACGGTCGCCGGGCTGGAGCCGGAGACGGCCCCCAGCAGGGTCGCCGTGCCGACCGTCGCCAGGCCCAGGCTGCCGCGAAGATGGCCGACTAGCGCCAGCACCCAACGGGTCAGCCGCTCGGCAATGCCGCTGCGGGCCATAAGGTCGCCGGCGAAGATGAAGAAGGGCACTGCCAGCAGGGCGTAGTTGTCGACCCCGCCGAACATCACCTGGTGCAGCGCTGCCGGCGGCACGCTCATGAACAGCAGCAGGGTCGCCGCCGCGCCGGCCAGGAGCACGATGTAGATCGGCAGTCCGGCGACGAAGAGCAGACACGGTATGGCCAGGAGAGTCCAAGTCATTGCCCTCCCCTATGACCAGGATCCTCCTGGCCATGACCGGCGCCCCGCAGGACCGTGACAGAGTCGGCCAGGAGCGGGGCGAGCAGTACCAGCACCGAAAGCGTAAAACCGACAAGGATCGCCGCGTGCGGGATATAGGTCGGCACGGCGGCCGCCATCGAGCGCTGACCGAGCGCGGCCAGGCGCTCCACCACGTCCAAGGACTGCAGCGCAACGAAGCCGAGCAAGACGATCACGATCAGATCACCCGCGACCCGCAAGGCACCGCGGGCGCGCAGCGGCAGGGCGCGGCTGACCACGTCGAAACCGAGGTGCCGGCGATCGGCGGTGACAAAGGCAGCGCCCAGGAAGACCAGCCAGACCATGCCGAAGACCAGCAGCTCATCGGAGCCTGCGATCGCACGCCCCAGGAGGTAGCGAGACAGCGCGTTCGCCACGTTCAGCAGGACCATCGCGATCAGCAGCAACCCCAAGGCGACGCGGACCCAGCGCCCCGCCACGGCGAAGACCACAGCCAAGCCGCGGCTTGAGCCGGTTGCTGACTTGGACGTCGATGGCACCTGCCTCACAGCCTCCCTTGTTCAGGCTTCCAACGCCTTGCGGACGGCGACCAGTTTCTTCGCCCGCGCCGCACGCAGCTCGCCGATCTGTTCCGGTCTGTAGTCGAACATGCCCTTGCCGCTTTTCAGGCCGAGGGAGCCCTCGGCCGTCTTCCCGGCGATTAGGGCGCTCACGTCCTTCCGCGCGCAAAGATCCTCGTTGAGATAGCTGCTGACCGACTCGTAGATATCGAGCCCCGCCATATCGAGCAGCGCCATCGGGCCGATCACCGCCAGCTTATAGCCGATGCCCCAGGAGACGCAGCTGTCCAGGCTCTCGGCATCGATCACGCCCTTTTCCACCAGGTCGACGGCCTCGCGCATGATCGCGTAGAGGATGCGGTTCTCGACGAAGCCCGGCACGTCCTGCTTCACCAGGATCGGCAGCATGTTGAGGCCTTTGACGGTCTTGACCATCCAGTCGATGGTCTCCGGACTGGTTTCTGCCCCGGCGATCACTTCGATGATCGGGATGATGTGCGGCGGGTTCGACCAGTGCATACCGACCACGCGGCCCGGCGCCGAGACCCCGACCTGCAGCTTGGTAATCGGAATGCCGGAGGTATCGGAGGCCAGCACACAAGTCTCGTGAACCAGGGCGTCGAGCTCCTGGAACAGGGCTGTCTTGATCTCGAGCTTTTCCGGCACGTTCTCGATCACCAGATCGGCACCGGCGACGCAGTCGGCCAGGCTGTCGACGATACGCGGGCTCTCGGCCACGCTCTTGTCCGGCATGCCCAGGGCATCGAGCACCTGCGCCGCGCCGGCCATCGCCGGCCCGGCCTTGTCGCGCTGCTCCGCGCTGACGTCGAAGGCCGTCACAGCCATGCCGGATCGGACCAGCGTAGCCAGCATGCCCGGGCCCATGGTGCCCAATCCGATGACGGCGGTCCTGATCATGCGTCTGTCGTTCGTCTCCTATACCGGCGGCCCAGGCCAACGGGACCGTCAGCCGGTTGCCTTCTGGAAGGCTTCGCGTGCCGCGATGCGCTCGTGCCAGGCTCGCACTTTCGGCAAGGCCGAAAGCTCGACCGGAAAATTCAAGCAGCGCGCAACGATCGGGCCAAGGCAGATGTCGGCCAACGACATCTCTGACCCGATGATCCAATCCCCCTCGCCCAAGGCCCCCTCGAGTATCGAAAGCTGCTGATCCAGCTCCTTGCCGTAGTCGGCCAGGGTGGCCGAGCGCTCCTCCGGCGCCTTCTTGCTTTCGCGGAAAATCGCCATGTAGGGATTGTTCAGCGAGGCAAGCTGCCAGTCCATCCAGCGCTCGACTTGGCTGCGCTCAGCGAATTCGCTCGGATAGAGGGCGCTGCGTGACTTGCGGGCGAGGTAGCGCAGGATGCTATTCGACTCCCAGATAGCGAGGTCGCCGTCCAAGAGGGTCGGCACCTTACCGTTCGGATTGAGGGCAAGGTAGGCAGCATCGCCGGTGTTGCCGAACTGCCGGCCATAGTCCTCGCGCTCGTAGGGCTGCCCCAGTTCTTCCAGAAGCCAGATCACCTTCTGGACGTTTCCCGAGGTCTTGCGTCCCAAGAGTTTCAGCATCGCGTCCCTTCTTCCCCCTTGCGGGTCGCATACCCCATCCGCTGATGCGACCGCGGTTGTTTCTCTGCTCTTCAGCCGAGCGGCTTGTAGGCGATGGCGTCCATCTCGATCTTGGTGCTGATCACCGCACGGGCCTCAACAGTTGTGCGGGCGATGCCGCCCTCTGGAAAGAACTCGGCGAAGGCCCGGTTGTAGCGGCCGAAGTCCCGCGTATCCTCGAGGTAGGTGGTGATCCTGACGACATCGCCGAGATCGGCGCCGGCCTCGGCGAGCACACGCCGTATGGCCTCGACCGTCCAACGCGTCTGCTCCTCGATCGTGCCGTCGCACATGTTGCCGTTCTCGTCCTTCGCCACCTGGCCGGAAACGAAGATGAAGTCGCCGGCCCGCACCGCCGGATGGAACGGCAGGTTCGGATTCCTCTTGCCGACCGCCTGAATGCCTGTTGCTTGTGCCATTGCCTCTCCCCGTAACGTTACCAAGCCTTACAAGACCGAGGTTTCGATGATGTCGACGCCGCGCTGGCGGTCGATCAGATAGAGCAGGCCCCGCGAATCCATAGTGACGTCGTTCGAGGACGGCCGCTCGAAGCCCTCCGGCGCGTCGGTCTCATAGAAGCCGACTTCCTTCGGCTGGAAGGGATCGGCGATGTCGAGAATGCGCAGCCCCTGGGCGAACCAGGCAAAAGGGATGATGGTGCCCCTGAAGCGCTCGGAGGGCTGGTGGCAGCCCATCATGGGCGGCTGCGGCGCCCCGTCCTTGTCGAGCCCTTCGACCTGGTAGGTCGCGATTGGGATCGGGCAGTGCTCGTTGGTGATGTCATAGATCCAGGTGAAGGCGGGCGCCGCAGGCCAGAGCTTGGCCACGTCCTCGTCGGCCACCACCATGATGCGCCGCCCCTTCAAGGGCTCTGGCATCGGCAGACAGGTGTGCGTGGGATGCGGGAAGGTCGGCGAGCTGTTGCCGCCGGAGATCAATGTCGGCTTGGTCATATCGCCGATGTCGAGGATGTAGTAGCCGTGATGCCAATAACTGACGTAAAGCCGGTCGCCCATGCGTAGCGGGTGGTGGCAGCGCGGCGGCACCCAGTCGCCCCAGGGATATTCCTCGCCGCCGGCCTCCCATTGGCCGGGGATCCACCAGCGGCCGACTTCTTCCGGCTTGGCCGGATCCTTGAGGTCCAGGATCATGACGATGTTGCCGACATAGCCCTCTGCGGTCGGCGAGATGTAGGCGTAGCGGCCATCGAAATCGTAGCGGTGCACGCCCTTGCCATGCGTGCGCCACTTGGCAATGAGCTTCGGGTTTTCCGGATCGGCCACATCGTAGATGCCGAGCCCGCCGCCGAACTCCGCTTCGCCGTCCTGCCCTAGGCGCTCGTGATTGACCACCATGATGTCGTCGGCGACGCGCACCTTGTGCGAATGCCAGCCGGGCGGCATTTCGATGCGACTCTGCACGCGCGGCTGCGTCGGATCGCTGACGTCGACGATGGTGGTGCCGCTGGGCTGCCGCATATGGCCGATATAGAGGGTCGTACCCTCGGCCCAGACCTGGCCACCGCCCGGGCAATCGATGTGCCCCAGCTGCTTGGTGTTCCAGGCTTCTGCCATGACCCCTGCCCCGCCCGGTCAGACCAGACGCACGACTTCGCCCGAGTCCAGGCGGCCATGCTTCTGGTAGAGCGACAAGGCTTTCAGGGTGGGCTCGTCGCTGGCAACGAAGAGAATCGCCGGCTCGCTGTCCGAGCCGTTGACATGCTCGCACCAGCTGCCGCCGGGCACCGCTAGGGTGTCGAAGCGCGCCCAGTCAAGCCGCTTGCCCTCGACAATACTGTGCCCCTGTCCTTCGAAGGGGGCACAGAGCAGGCTGGCATTCTGCTTCATCGGTCGGGTGCGCTCGCCCGGCCGCAGCATCTGCATAAAGAAAGTGATGGTCTTGAAGACCGGCAGGCCGTTGGTCGGGTCGACGTATTCGATCAGCAGCGCCTCGTAGGGATCGCCGTCCCAATCCTTGAACTTCTCCAGCAGGTCGCGCATCTGCTCCCAGCGGTAGACGTACATGGGCGAGGCATTGCCGGTCCCGCGGTCGTGGGTCACGAAGCGCGGCATCAGGCCGCCGCTGCCGTAGACCCGCTGCGAGTAGTCCGCGGGGAAGCGCTCGGACTGCACCGCCTTGCGAACCCGCTCCCCCTCTTCGACTTCGGTGTAGTCGTGCTCGAAGTAGGTGGCATTCAGGGTTTCCACCAGCGGCAGGTCGAGCACGCTCAAATTGATCGCTGGATCGCCGCCCTGGTTGCCATGATTGTGCCAGGTGTCGTGCGGCGTCAGCACCATATCGCCTGGACCGAAGGTGATGTTCTCGCCCTCGACGCCGGTGAAGTTCTGCTTGCCGGTGAGGCCGAAGCGGATGGCATTCGGCGAATGGCGGTGCGGCGGCATGATCTCGCGCGGATCGTTCAGCCGATAGGCGGTGTACATGGTGCTGACCGAAGCCCGGCGCGGGGCCAGGCCCGGGTTGACCAGGATCAGCGAGCGCCGCTCCGAGGACTCGGTGGTGATCAGCTCGGCTGAGCGGTGCAGCAGCGGCTCTATGGCGCTGTCGTACTTCCAGATGAAGGGGACCGCCTTCTTCTTGTCCATCACCTGGCGGTCTTCGTCGTGGTAGGCCTCCGTATCGATCGCCCAGAAAGGCGCCATGTCGGCCTCGAAGACATCGGCATGAAGCTTGTCGAGCGCCTGCTTCAGATTGTGGTCGGCGACAGCCTTGGCTTCCGACATGAGTCTCGCCGCTCCCTGTGTTGCGATGCCGTTACCGCCGAGTGCGCCTGCAGGCACTATCTTCACCGGCCGAACCGCTTGTTGGGAATACGGTAACCAATCGCGGAACCAAGGGTCAAGAAAGATCGCAAGTATGGTCCCATCATGCTCGATCGGCCGCCGATTGCGATCCGGATCATCGGTCGGGCCATGAGCCATCCAGAGGATACTATCCTCTAAGTTCAATAAAAAACTGCCCCGAGCACGCCGACGCGAAGGCCCGAGGGCATTACCGGGGCACGAAAGCCTTGCCGAAGGCGAGACCATTATGATACCAATTTGTAGTCACCCTAGCGACTAGGCCTAAGTAAGCGGAAAAGGTTCAGGCCGCGCCTAGGACTTTGGCCCCAGAACGAGCAGCCTTACGAGCAGTCTATGGAACGTTACGAGCAGACCCTGAGCAAGCTGCGGGAGTTCCTTGGAAGCGGCGCGCTGCCGGACGGCAATCGGCTGCCGCCGGAACGCACCCTGGCCGACGAGCTCCAGGTCGGCCGCCGGTCGCTCCGCCGTGCCTTGAGCGTGCTGGAGGAAGAGGGGCAGATTTCCCGCCATCAAGGTCGGGGCACCTTCGTCAGGGCCCAGCCGGCGGCACCGGCGCACGGCATAGACCGCATCCTCGAGCACACCAACCCGCTGGAGGTGATCGAGGTACGCTTGTCGGTCGAGCCTGTCATGGCACGCCTGGCGGCCCTGCGGGCGTCGCGCTGCGACATCGACAAGCTGGCCCGCCTAGCGGAGGAGACCGCGGAGGCCGAGGATCCGGTCACCTACGAGACTGCCGACGCCGCCTTCCACCGACGGGTCGCCGAGGCCTCGCGCAATGCGCTCTTCCTGTCGCTCTACGATACACTCAGCGCCAGTCGCGACGACGCGGCCTGGCAAAAGCTCGGCGAAAACGCCCACTGCTACAAACGTCAGGCGGACTATGCCGAATATCACCGCGATATCGCCGAGGCGATCGCCGCGCGCAACGGCGCACGTGCCGAGAAGCTGATGTACGATCACCTCAGCGACGTGCAGCGCCATATCTATCGGCACATGTTTCCGCAAAAATGGCAGTCGGAAGAGTGAGGCCAGGCTGGCGCCTAGCGGTGCACCCGCGCGCCGGCGGTATCTGAGAGGTCGAGCTCGGTGGCGGAACAGTCCTTCGACTACGTGATCGTCGGCGCTGGCTCGGCCGGCTGCACGCTGGCCAACCGCCTGTCGGAAGACCCGGAGGCGAACGTTCTGCTGCTCGAGGCCGGCGGCTGGGATCGCGATCCCTGGATCCACATTCCGCTCGGCTGGGGCAAAATCCTGCAGGGCCGCCTGCACGACTGGATGTACTTCTGCGAGCCAGAGCCCAACGTCGATGGTCGCGCCGTTGAGTGCGCGCGCGGCAAGGTGGTCGGCGGCTGCTCCTCGACCAACGCCATGGCCTATGTGCGCGGCAACCGTGGCGACTACGATCGCTGGGCCGCGGCGGGTCTGGACGACTGGTCGTTCGACAAGGTGCTGCCCTACTTCCAAAAGCAGGAGACCTGGGAAAAGGGCGCCGACGCCTTTCGCGGTGGCGACGGCCCCCTCGGAACCCAATTCTGCCGCTACGAGGATCCGCTCGTCGATGCCTTCGGCGCCGCCGGCGTTTCCGCTGGCTTCGGCTGGACCGACGACTACAACGGCGCGCAGCAGGACGGCTTCGGCCGCCTACAGATGACGATCCGCAAGGGGCGCCGCTGCAGCGGGGCCACCGCCTATCTGCGTCCGGCCATGCCTAGACCCAATCTCCGTATCGAGACTGGAGCGCTGGCCACCGGGATTGTGCTGGACGGCGGACGCGCCGTTGGCATTGCCTATCGCCAGGACGGGCAGCCGCATATCGCGCGCGCCGAAGGCGAGATCATCCTTGCCGGGGGCGTCATCAACTCGCCGCAGCTCCTCATGCTCTCCGGCATCGGCGACCCCGAGGCACTGAGGGACATCGACAGGCCGGTCCAGGTCGCGCTGCCCGGCGTCGGCCAGAACCTCCAGGACCACGTTTCGGTCATCCTGATGTATCAGCGCAAGGAACCCGGCCCCTTCCACCGGATGATGCGGACCGACCGCATCGCGCGCGAGCTGGCCAAGGCCTATCTCTTCGGCACCGGCTTCGCGGCCGACGTGCCGGGCGGCATCACGGCCTTCCTGAAGAGCCGCGCCGACGCACCGCTGCCGGACATCCAGTTCCTCTTCACCGCCGCGCCACTCGGCGCCTGGCCCTACTTTCCCCCCTTCAAGAAGCCCTTCAACGACGGCTTTGCCACTCGCATCGTCATGCTCCACCCGGAAAGCCGTGGTCGCGTCACCCTCCAGTCGAGCAATCCGGAGGATCACCCGCGCATCCATCAGAACTTCCTGTCACATGACTACGATTGGCAGGCGCTGCGCCGCGGCGTCAAGATGGCGCGCGAGGTCGCCGCACAGCCGGAGATGAAGCCTTTCATTGGCCGCGAGATCGCCCCCGGCCTGGAAAAGACCTCGAACGACGAGGTGAACGCGCACATCCGCGCCACTTCGATCACCGTGCATCATCCGGCCGGCACCTGCCGCATGGGCGTCGACGAGGATGCCGTGGTCGACCCCGAGCTGCGCGTCAAGGGCGTCAACGGCTTGCGCGTCGCCGACGCCTCGGTCATGCCCGACCTGGTGAGTGGCAACATCAACGCCGCGGTCGTCATGATCGCAGAGAAGGCGGCCGAGTTGATCAAGCGCGCGAGGTCCGCCTGACAGCTAGCTAGTTGTTTGACGGGGCGATCCTGGTCGTGTGGACACCAGCTACGCCGAAGGGCGCATGAGGCGTTGTCAGTCTAGTGCGAACCAGTGCCAAGAGCATTTGAGGTCTCAACGCTCTGGCTGCAAGTAGGCGCCGAGACCAGCCTCAATCCGGCTTTTCAGAAAGCTCGGATTTCAGTCGCGGGCAGCTTTTCGCTGGATTCGGGTGTTGGAACATAAGTGTGCCCACTTCATGTCCCTTTCGGAATCCAAGCAAATACACCGCTTATGTGATCGCCGCGGTCGTGCCACGGCGGACCCTGTTCGGTGCCTTCTATCTGAGACAGAACCTCCGCTATTGGCCGCTGAAGACGATAGTGCTGCTCAAGCAACTCCCGGCAGCCAAGTACCATCGGGATATTGAGTGCAAGGTGTGATCACTGATAGCATATGCCGTTTGTGGCGCAGTGCCGGCCGGCCAGGGGTTGCACGTTCAAAGCCAGGCCCGTCGATGCCAAATCGGCCGCAGAACCACCAAGAGGCGCTATTGGGTGGCGGTTGGCGGCATCCAGCGCCCGTTAGGGAGGGACTCCTCATGTCAAAGCAATGGCGGAATTTGTCGCGGCTCCAAAGACGGCACTTCCTGCAAATGACATCGGCCCTAGCAGGAGTGGCAGTGATGCCGCGGATAGCCGGGATCTCAAGCGCTCATGCCCAGGACGGCAGCACTATGGTGATTGCGGCGCCTGCGACGCCTCAGAGTCTGGACTGCGAGTTTGACGTGTCGCTTGGCACCTTTGAGTCCGTGGCGGCCCTTTATGATGGCTTGCTCGAGTTCGAGAAGATGCCAGACAGCGGTGTCCCAAGCGCTATGCGCGAGGACATCGGGTTCCACGCCGATAAGATGGGCGGCGTCAACATGAAGGGCAAGTTGGCGGAGAGCTGGGAGCTCGATCCGGGGGGCCGCTGGGCCCGCTTCAAGCTGAAAGAAGGGGTCATCAGCAATTCCGGCAACGAGCTGACCGCAGAGGATGTCAAGTGGACCTGGGACCGCAAGTTCGCTCTGGGTGCGTTGGGCGCCTTCTACACCAAGGTCACGGGCCTCAAACAGGCGGACGACGTGCGAGTGGAGGACAAATACGTCGTGTCCTTCAACATAGACGCGCCCAATCCGTTGCTCCTGAAGATCCAGCCCAACCTCTACAATCCCATCTACGACAGTACGAAGTGCAAAGAGGTCGGTGGCGAAGGGGATCCCTGGGCGACCGAGTACATCAAGAACAACAGCGCCGGCTTCGGGCCCTATGAGCTGGACCAGCTCACCCGCGGCCAGCAGGCGGTGTTCAAGGCCCGTGCCGACTATCACCGTGGCAAGCCCGCGATCGATACGGTGGTCTTCCGCGAAGTGCCGACTTCGGCCTCGCGAGTCTAGCTGCTCGCCGGCGGTGCCGTCGACATCGCTCAGTACCTGCAGCCCCTGGAAATTATCAAACTGAAGGATTCGGCCAACGTGGTGGCCGAGACCGTGCCGGCCTCCTTCATGATTTGGATTGAGCTCAACGCCAAGCTGGCGCCCTTCGACAATGTCGACGTGCGCCGGGCGATGAACTACGCTTTCCCGCAGGCTGAAGTCCTCAAGACGGTCTATCAGGATTTGGCGAGTCCGCTCACCGGATGCATGCCGAACATCTATCCCGGATATACCGAGGTCTTCCCCTACAGCTACGATCTCGACAAGGCCAAGGCGCTGCTCGAGGGGGCCGGGCATGGCGGCGGCTTCGAGACGACACTGTCTTACAACGCGGGTGACCCCGTGCAAGAGCCCATCGCCATCCTCTATCAGTCGTCCTTGCGCGAGATCGGTGTCGACCTGAAGCTGCAGAAGGTGCCCGCCGGCTCCTTCTACAACTTCGTTTCCGAGCGCAAGCAGCCTATGATCTTCTACGTCGACAGCCCATGGTGTCCGGACCCGGGCTATTCCATGCAGCTCTATTTCCATAGTGAGAGCTTCGTGAACTACAGCAACTATGTGAACGCCCAGGTCGACGACTTGCTGGATAAGACAGCCAGTACCGCCGACGAGGAGGCGCGCCTAAAGATGATGGGTGAAGCGCAGGGCATCGTGATGGACGAGGCGCCCTGGACCTTCATCGCCTATCCCAACTACACCATGGCCAGGAAAGCGGATCTCAAGGGTTGGACCTACTACACCTCTAACAACATTCGCTTTCAGGACTTCCACCGCGACACCTAGCGCGGTGCTCAAGTGACACAAGCTCGTGACGAAGCGGCGGGGCGTTCTGGCACCCCGCCGCTCGTGTCCCGCAGCAACACCCGCGGCGGCGGGAGGCTGTCCTTCTTCCTGGCAGTTCTCAGAGCGAGACCGCAGTTTGCGCTTGGCTACGTCATCGTGCTGGCCGTGCTGCTGCTGGCCATTTTCGCGCCTCTGGTCGCACCCTTCAAGCCGGAGAACGCCAACCCAAGCGCCTACCTGCAGCCCCCGGGATGGCCGCACCTTATGGGCACGGACGCGACCGGGATGGATATCTTTTCCCGGGTCATCTACGCGCCGCGGGTCGACCTGACGATTGCCCTCGCCGGCACCCTCATATCCGCCGTGGTCGGGGTTCTGTTGGGCGCGGTGGCCGGATACTACCAGAGCGTCGGCGGATTCGGTGCCTTCGTCTCAGGCTTCGTAATGCGCGCGGCCGATGTGCTCCAGGCCTTTCCCGTATTCGTCTTCGCGATCGCCGTGGTCGCGGTGTTGGGCCAGAGCCTGGAAAGCATCGTGATCGCCATCGCCTTCGTGAACACCCCCATTTACCTGCGCCTTATGCGTAGCCAAGTCACCACCGTGCGACGCTTGCGGTTCGTAGAGGCGGCCTATATCGCCGGAACGTCCGACCGTGGCATCCTGCTACGCCATGTCGTGCCCAACGCCATTGCGCCGATACTGGCTCAGCTTTCGGTCAACATCGGCTGGTCGGTGCTGTTGACGGCGGCGCTCAGCTTCATCGGTGCCGGCGTCGAAGCGCCGACGCCCGAGTGGGGTAGCATGATCGCCATGGGTTTCCAAAACATCATCACCGGCCACTGGTGGCCGTCGATTTTCCCCGGTCTGGCGCTCGCCATCACCGTCTTCGGCTTCGCCCTCATCGGATCCAGCGTCGAGCTCCTGTCCGACCCGAGCCGGCGGCGCGCCCTGGCCGGCCAGCTCGGAGCCGCATTGGACACTGCCTCGCCGACCTCCGGCGAGACGGTGTCCTGAACGAGGAGCCCGCCCGTGCCTCTCCTCATCTACATCGGCAAGCGATTGCTCTTCGTCGCCCCTCAGTTGGTCGGCATCCTGCTCGTCAGCTTCTTCCTGCTCAAGCTGATCCCCGGTGATCCGGCCGTTCTCATGTTGGGGCCCTTCGCAACGGAGAAGGCGTTGGGCGAGCTACGCGCTGAGCTCGGCCTCGACCGCACGCTGGTCGAACAGTTCCTGATCTATCTGGGCAATGTCCTGGAGGGAGACCTGGGCACCTCCTGGCAGACGACCTTGCCGGTGACCACCGATTTGGCGCAGCGTTTCCCGGCGACCTTGGAGCTAATCACCCTGGGACTGCTGCTGGCGCTTCTGATCGGAATCCCGCTCGGCATCGCGGGGGCCCGCTTCAAGCAAGGTGTCCTGCGCAAGATCGCGGACTACTATGGACTTCTGGCGGGTGCCTTGCCGGACTTTTGGCTCGGCCTGGTCCTCATATTCATATTCTACAGCATGCTGGGCATCGTGCCGGCGCCTCTAGGCCGCCTCGATTTCACCGTCCTACCTCCCGATCCGGTGAGCGGGGTGTTGCTTATCGACAGCCTGATCTCGGCCAACTGGGCGGCGTTCTGGAACGCCGCCGGCCACCTGGTCTTGCCCGTGCTGACCCTGGGCCTGATCAACGCCGGGCCGATCCTGAAAATGACCCAGTCCACGATGGAGCGCATGCTGGAAGCCGACTTCAGCCGCTATGCCGAACTCTGCGGTTTGCCGCGCCATGTGGTCGTGCGGAGGGCGCTGCGCAACTCGCTGCCCTCGATCATCAACATCGTCAGTGTGCTCTATGGCTTTCTGCTGGGTGGAGCGATGCTGGTCGAGATCGTCTTCTCCTGGGGTGGCGCGGGTCAATACGCGGTGCAAGGCGTTCTCAACGCGGACCTCAATCCGGTGATGGGCTTCGTTCTTTACTCCGCTGTGCTGTCCCTCATCATCTACCTTGTTGTCGATCTTGTCTTCTTCGCCATTGATCCGAGGACCCATTGAACGATAGCGCCGCAAACTCGCCTTTGCCGACAGAGGCCACGTCCAACGCAGGGGAGCCGGCGCCTCTACTGTCGATCTCCGATCTGACGATCTCGGTGCCACGCTATGGTCAGACGCCTCTATCCGTGCTGCGAGGCATAGACTTGGAGCTGGCATCCGGCGAAATTCTGGGCCTGGTGGGCGAGTCCGGCTCCGGCAAGACAATGCTCGCACGCGGCATCATGCAGCTCGTTTCCCCACCGGCGCGGATCGAGCGCGGTAGAATAGTCTTCGCAGGGCGCGATCTGGGAAGTCTCGACGCGGAGGCGCAACGCCAGCTGCGCGGCTCCGAGATTGCCATGATCATCTCCAATCCGCGCGGCGACCTCGACCCCCTCGCGCCGGTCGGGCGGCAGATCGGCGACATGCTGCGCCATCACATGAATATGGATGTGAAGACCGCGCGTGAGCGCGCCCTACAGCTCCTGAACGATGTGCGCATCCCCGACCCGCAGCGCCGCCTCAAGGCCTATCCGCACGAGCTCTCCGGCGGCATGGCCCAGCGGGTGGTGATCGCCATAGCGCTAGCGTGCTCGCCCAAGTTCATCATCTCCGACGACGCGACGAGCGGCCTCGACGTAACAGTGCAGGCGCAGGTCCTCGAACTATTGAAGGGCCTGGTCAGCGAGCGCGGCGCCGCCATGCTCTTCATCACACGCGACATCGGCATCGCGGCCCACTTCTGCCACCGGGTCGCGGTCATTTACGCCGGCGAGATCGTCGAGCTGGCACCGCGCGAGAAATTCTTCGAGACCCCCTCGCACCCCTACAGCATGCTCCTGCTGGCCGCGTTCTCCCAGAACGCGCGCTTGCGCCGGCACTGGTTAAAGGAAGACGAAGCCAGGCACGCGACTGGCCAGGATGCGGGCGGCTGCGCTTTCGCGGGGCGCTGCGTCCGCGTGCAGGCCCGCTGCCGCTCCGAGCACCCGCCATTGCGTGAGCTGAAATCGGGCCACCACACCCGCTGTCATTTTCCGGTCGAGCACTGAGCCGTGACGATCCTGAGCGTTCGCAACCTCGTGCAACACTTCCCGATCGCCGGGTCGCGAGCCGTCGTGCGCGCCGTCAACGACGTTTCCTTCGATTTGCAAGTCGGCGAAACCTTGGCGCTGGTCGGCGAGTCCGGCTCCGGAAAGACGACCATCGGCCGCTGCGTTCTGGGACTGATCAAGCCCACGGGGGGAGAGATCCGATTCCGCGATTTGGAAATGGGCGGCCGGCGCAGCGTTCGGTCGCCGGATGTACTCGGCAAGCTGCAGCTCGTCTTCCAGGAGCCGGCGGAGTCGCTCAACCCCCGTTTCCGACTCTTCGAGATCATCGAAGAACCTCTTCGGGCCCTCGGCATGCCACGCGCCGACCGCGAGGCGCGCGTCCGCGAGGTGGCGGCGCGCGTCGGGCTCGGCGATGACCTGCTGGAGCTCTTCTCTCCAGAGGTGAGCATGGGCCTTCAGCAGCGGGTCGGCATCGCGCGGGCCATCATTTCCGACCCGGAGCTGGTGGTGCTGGATGAGCCGACCTCGGCCCTCGACCCGACGGCTCGCGCGGAAATCATCGATCTCCTGATCGAGCTGCAGAAGAGCCTCGGTACGACCTATCTCTTCATCTCCCACGACCTCTCGGCCGTGCGCCAAATCAGCCGGCGGGTCGCCGTGCTCTATCTCGGGCAGATCGTTGAGCAAGGGCCGGCGGAGAAGCTCTTTGCCCATCCCAGCCATCCTTACTCGGTGGGCCTTCTTTCTTCGGTTCTCCTGCCGAACCCAAACCTTCGGCGCGAAACGCGGATCCGGCTGGAAGGCGAGATCCCGAGCCCAATCGATTTGCCGAAGGCCTGTTTCCTGGCGGGCCGTTGTCCCATGGTCCAGGACCGCTGTCGAGAGACGGCCCCGGAGGCCGAGGTCGTCGAGCCAGGTCATCTCGTACGCTGCCATCGACACGACGAGGTGGCGCAGCAGGAACAGGCGGTGGACTACTTCGTGCGCTTCCAGGAAGAGGCCGAGCGCATCTTGGGCGTCGGCGGGGTGGACAGCTAGGCACGTTTTAAGCAACTCGAAACGTTGGGGAGAACGATCATGAGCAAGCTCGCAGGAAAGGTCACCTTGGTCACGGGCGCCTGCAGCGGGATTGGCAACGCGATCGCCACCCTATTCGCCCGAGAAGGCGGCGCCGTGGGTGTGATCGACCTGGATGTGGAGAAGGCCCAGGCAACCGCTCAAGACCTGGCGAGCAACGGCGTTGCAACCGCTTCGGCGGCCGCAGACGTGGCCGATGAGGCTGGCGTCAAAGCCGCTATCGCCGACATCGTCGGGACCCTGGGGGAGATCGACGTGCTGGTCAACAATGCCGGCATCGACACGACCCATACGATCGACGGCATGCCGACCGAGATGTGGGATCGCATGATCGCGGTGCACATGACGGGCACCTTCCTCTGCACGCGCGAGGTGCTGCCGGCCATGCGCCGCAAGCGCTGGGGGAGGATCATCAACCTTTCCTCGCAGTTGGCCCACAAGGGTGCCGCCACGATGGCCCACTACTGCGCCGCAAAGGCTGGGATCATGGGCTTCACGCGGGCCTTGGCCTACGAGGTCTCGGCCGAGGGGATCACCGTGAACTGCATCAATCCCGGGCCGATCGACACGCCGCTTCTGCGGGGAATCCCGCAGGATTGGCTGGATGCCAAGGTCAAGGAGCTGCCGATCGGCCGCTTCGGCCGCGTCGAGGAGGTCGCCCCCGCGGCTTTGCTGCTGGCCTCCGACGAGGGCTCATACTTCTGCGGCGCCAGCCTCAATATGAACGGCGGCGACTATATGATCTGAGTACGCATCTTCTTCGTCGCCTAGAGAAGACATCAGCATCGCGGCGATCCGCCGCGGCAAGCCAGGGTGGACTTGATGACGAGACCAACGGTGCTCATTACCGGTGCCGGCATCGGTATCGGCCATGCCACGGCGAAGGCCTTCGCCCGCGCCGGCTATCATGTCGTTGTGACAGATGTTCTCGACGAGCAGGGGAGCGAGACGGTGGCCGAGATCGACAATTCCGGCGGCTCGGCGGAGTTTCATCGCCTCGATGTAACGGATAGTGCTCGGACAGACGCGGTTGTCGCCCTTCTGGAGGACAGGCTTGGCCCGCTCGATTGCGTCGTGGCAAACGCCGGGATTGCCAAGAGGGTGCCGATCGACCGGCTGTCGGACCAAAAATGGGATGAGACCTTGGAGGTCAACCTCAAGGGTGTTCTCAGAATCATCCGGGCGGCGCTTCCCGGGATGCGGCAGCGAGGCGGCGGCTCGATCGTCGCGGTATCGTCGATCAGCGGCTTCCTCGGCTGGTCCGAGCACGCGCACTACAACGCCTCCAAAGCTGGCGTCATGGGCTTGATGCGCGGGCTGGCGGTGGAGGTTGGCTGCGACGGGATACGCGTAAACGCCGTAGTCCCGGGCCTGATCAGGACCGCGCAGTCTCTCTCTGTGGAGCATTCGCTGGGTCCCGAGGGGCTCGAAAAGGCCTCGGCGCACATCCCTCTGGGGCGGGTCGGCGAGCCGCACGATGTGGCCGATGTGATCCTGTTCCTGGCATCCGACGCGGCGCGCTACATCACCGGCCAGACGCTCGCCGTCGATGGCGGCCTTCTCGTCTTGCAAGCGTCTTGAAGCATCGCATCGACCCGTCAGGCCGTTCGAATCAGGACCACGCCCGCGACCAATAGAACCGCACCGGCCGCGCGCCAGATCGTCACCCCCTGCTCCTGCAGCCCGAACGCGCCGAAGTGATCCAGGAGGAGGGCCGTTAGCATCTGTCCGGCGACCACCAGCGCGACCAGGGTGCCTGCACCAAGCTTGGGTATCACGAAGATCGCCGAGGCCACATAGAATGCGCCCATCATCCCGCCGACCCAAGCCCACCAGGGTAATGCGCCTGTCGTGCTCAGCATCGGCAAGGGTGTGCGGCTCGCAGCGCCAACCATGAGAAGAGCGATCAGCCCAACGCCGAAGGAGATGGCGGCCGCCCAAAGGGGATGGCCGGTCCCCTTGGCGAGGACAGCATTGATCGGAGCCTGAAGCGAAAGCGCTGCTCCGGCGATCATTGCTATTGTTATGGCGGTCCAGACGGTCACGAGATCATCCCTCCCTTGCGAAGCGCGCGGCCCCCATGTTGCAACCGGCGCCAGGCCTTGGGTAACTGGCGAAACGCAAACCGGCGCTTCAGACGAGACTCGCTTCCGTGCAGAGTTCGTCGATGACACGCCGATCCCGTTGCGCCTCCTGCACCGAAACGGACTTGAAGCGGTAGGTGTCGCCGGGCAGGGATTGAGCCAGCTTCCAGAAGGCCGCCGAGGGGACCGTGTAAGGGTTTATGAAGCCGCCGGTGCTGGGTCCGTCGACCACCAGGATGATCGGCGTCTGCCCACAGAGATTGACGGCGCCCATGGGATAGCCGTGGTCGAGGATATTCGAAGGATCGTGACCGTGCTCGGGCAGCTTGTTGGTCGCCACTTCGGTAAAGCTCCATTGCGGACCCTCCAGGCGAAAGCCCGTGCGATTGCTCTTGGCTGTCAAGGTCCAGGGGCTGCTTAGAAACATCTCGTGGCTGGCGCCGTCGATCCAGTCGTCGTTCGGGCCTGGTACGACCTCTATGTCCCATTCTCTCTGCCCCGCTATCGCCGGGCGGCAGTCTTCCTTGACGCGGCGACCGGGGGTGCCATCGGCCAGGGCCACGGGGACCTGCTGTCCCTGCTTGAGCGCATAACCACCCAGGCCGCCAACCCCGGCCATATGGAAGGTCGAGCGCGAACCCAGGACCGGGGGCGTGTCAATCCCTCCGGCGATCCCGATGTAGGCCCTGGCGCCATTGCGCGCCGCGCCCAGGCGAAGCTGCTGTCCCGCCCGTACCGTAAGGCTTTCCCACATGGGCACGAGCTGGTCGTCGAGCATCGGAGTCATGTCGCATCCGGTGACGGCAACAACACCGTCACTTTGAATTAGCAGGCTCGGTCCCAGGAACTGGCATTCGAGGGTGGCCGCGTCGACGCCGTTGCCGACCAGAAGATTGGCCAGCCTGTGCGACCACATGTCGAAGGGTCCGGATGGTGGGAAGCCTTGCTCCCAAAAGCCGAGGCGTCCCGGAAAATCCTGCACGCTGGTCTCCAGGCCCGGTTCCAGTACTTCCAGCATCTGGGCACCCCCCTAGAACGGCCGCTCGGTCTCGTCGAGCGTCGCGACCCATGCATGGTAGTTGCGGATCGAGAAACGCTGGTACTCGACGCAGTTGTGAACGTAGCTGCCGTCCTGAACCTTGGCGTCGATGTAGTCGTACTCTTCCCGGTCGATCGGCTGAAATCGGACCCGGTCGCCGGGTCGAAACAGCGCCAGGGACTGCTGAAACGCACGCAAACGCTGTTCGCGATCCCAGATAGGCATCGGCGTTCGGCCGAAAATCTGATAGCCGCCCGGCGTATTGTCGGGATAGATGCAGGTGATGGCGCCGCCGTGGCCGATGGTTCCTTTCGGCGTCCAGGTCCGCGGCGGGTCGTACTTGGGTGCGATCAGGCGGCTGCGCGGGTCGAGCGGCATGAGCGAGCAGAGGCCCGGCCAGAAACCGAGCGCCGCGACCCAGTAGTCGCTGGCCGAATGGACGCGCAGCAGCTGGTCGAGCCCCTCAAGCCCGTTCAGGCGGACCAGGAAGTCGCCGTCCCACTCCTTATCGGCAAGCTTGGCCCGATAGTCGTCGACGCATTCCCTGGTCCAAGGATCGAAATAGAGGACCGGCACATAGAACATCCGACTGTCGAGCTCCAAGCTTTCCAGCGAGCCGATCGAACGGAACAATGCGGTAACCTCGCTCACCGCATCGTCATATGAGATCAGATCCGGGTCGTAGCTGATCTGCATCGAGGCCATCTCGGGGATGAGCTCGATGATCCCCTTTGTCTTGTTTTCGCGGATCAGGCCGCAGACGCTGTGCACCAGGAAGTTGAGGTCGAAGCTCATCTCGTCGCCGAAATAGACTTCGATGCAGCGATCTCCTCCGGGACGAAAGATCGGCTCCTCGTAGATCATCGTCGTCGGGCCCTAGTTCAGCATCGGCTTCAGGGCGTCGTAGACGGCCTGGGCGACCGCGACGGCGCCCGGCGTGTCGCTATGGACACAAATGCTGTCGGCCCGCACCTCGACATCCTTGCCATTGATCGAGCTCGTCCTGCCCTCGTTGACGGCACGCAGCACGCGACTTACGGCGGTCTCCGGATCGACCGGGTCGTGTTCCATGGTGATGATCTGCCAACCCCGGTCGTCGTAGTCGAGGTCCGCATAGAACTCGCAGGAGTAGGGAATGCCGCGCTCCCGGTAGACCTCTTCCTGCACGCAGTTGGAAAAGCCGATCACCGGAACGCCAAAGGTCTCCGCCGCATCGGCGATCCCGTGCGCCATATCTGGGTCCTTCATCGCCATGCCGAACAAAGCGCCGTGGGGCTTGAAGTGGCTGAGCGCGACGCCTTCCGCTTCGAGGAAGCCCTTGAGGGCGCCGATCTGATAGATCACCATCGCCGCGGTCTCATCGCGCCCAAGCTTGATCTCGCGCCGACCGAAGCCCTCCCGGTCGGGAAATCCAGGGTGCGCGCCGATGCTGAGCCCGTGCTTCTTCGCCGCCCGGACGGTCCGCCACATGACCCTTGGATCGGAGGCATGGAACCCGCAGGCGACGTTGGCATGGGTGACGAACGGCATGCAGGCTTCATCGTCGCCCATCTTGTAGATTCCGAAGCTTTCGCCCATGTCGCAGTTGATCGTTACGGCCATGCTCGTCCTCCCTCCGCCTACAGAGTGACCAGGTAGTTGCCCTGAGGGTCGACCACCGCGCTTTGGCCGGCGAGCAGCAAGCTGGTGAAGGTCTCCTCTTCGATCACGGCGGGTCCATCGATGGTTGCGCCAGCGCCTAGCGAATCGCCGTCGTAGACGGCGACGTCAGTCATGCCGCCGAGCGAATGGATGTAGACCGGACGCCACGCCTTGGGCGCGACCGCGGCGCCCTGGGCCGCAATCGATTGCCCCCGGCGCTGTTCCCGGTTTGTGTTGATGCCGACGGCGCGCACCTTCCAGGTGGTGAACTCGACGGTGTCGTCTTCGTCCTTGATGGTGTAGATGCGGTAGTGCGTCTCGTGGAACGCCTGCACCAGACGCTCGACGTCGGCTGCGGAAACGCGCCCGTTCTCTAGCTCGTAGGGCACGTCGATCTCCCAGGACTGGTACTCGTAGCGGCCCAGGTAGACGTACTCGAAGCGCCGATCCCCGGGGGCCACGCCAGCGCGATCGAGGAAGGCCGTGCCGCGCTGGCGCAGGGTTTCGAGGATCGCGTTCACCCCTTCGAGGTCGAAGCGCTTGTCGTCGGTGTGCAGGGTCGCGCTCTCCTCCCACCGGATGTCGGAGATCAAGCCACCGAAAGCGCTGAGACCGGCCGCGAACTTGGGAATCATGAGACGATCCATGCCCAGCACGGATGCCATCTCGCCGATGTGGCAGGCCGTGGCGCCGCCGCCGCAGACCAGGTAGCTATCGCGCGGATTGATCCCCTCGCGGATCGTGATGTCCTCGATCGCCGTGATCATGTTGTGGTTGCTGGTGGTGTGGATTGCGTAGGCGGCATCGATCAGGCTGATCGAAAGCCGCTCGGCGATCGTGGCGACCGCCTGCTCCGCCGCCGCCCGATCCAGCTTGATGCGCCCACCGAGAAAGTAGTCGGGGTCTATGATCCCGAGAATCACGTTGGCGTCGGTCACGGTGGGATCGGTGCCACCCAGGCCGTAGCAAGCCGGACCCGGCCGCGCACCAGCGCTCTGCGGTCCGACGCGCAGAAGCCCGCCCACGTCGACCCAGGCGATGCTGCCGCCGCCGGCGCCGATCGAGCGCACGTCGACTTTGGGGATCCCGAGCATGTCCTTGCCGATCATCGCCTCCGGCGTGACCACGAGCTGCCCGTCGCGGATTGCCGAGACATCGAAGGTCGTGCCCCCCATATCGCCGACGATCACGTCGGGCTCGTCGGTCAGGTGCTGCGCCGCGATTGGGGCGAGGGTTGGACCCGACATGACGCTGTAGATCGGTTTGCCGACAATCTCTTCGGGCGGCATCATGCCGCCGACGCAGTTGCCCATGAGCAACTCGCGCTCGTACCCGTTCTCTTCCAGCGCCCTCTGCAGAACCTCAACGTAGGAGCTGACGATCGGGCTGAGGCTGGCGTCGATCACCGCCGAGATGGCGCGCCGGTACTCCCGCGGGATCGGGTTGAGGTCGTGGCTGAGCGTAACCGGGGTTCCCGGCCACTCGTTCCGAATGATCTCGCCGACGCGCCGCTCGTGCGCGCCGTTGGCGATCGACCAGAGAAGGCAGACGCCGACCGCCTCGATCTGGAGCTTGCGAAAGTGGTCGATGGCCGCGACCACATCGGCTTCCTCGAGCGGCGTCAACTCGCTGCCGTCCGCCGCCATGCGCCCACGCACCGTGCGGGTCCGGCTACGCGGAACGTAGGGCTCCGGATAGTTCAGGCGCCACTCGAAGGATCGCTTTCGCGGCGCTTCCCGCAAGGTCAGGATGTCCGGAAAGCCCTCGTTGGTGATGAAGCCGACCGGTCTGGTCTTGCCTTCGACCAACGCGTTGGTCGAGACCGTGGAGCCGTGGACGATCGACTCGACCTGGCCGAGGAAGTCCTTCAGATCCTGGCCGTAGAACTCTGCGGCGATACCCAGGACATCCATGAAGCCGCGCTCGAAGGCTTCCGGCGTCGAGGGTGACTTGAAGATATGCAGCTCCCCCGCTTGGTCTGCGACCACGCAGTCGGTAAAGGTTCCACCGATGTCGATACAGAGGCTGTAGCTCATCGCGCGGCTCTCCGCGACGCGCGCAGATCGTCGGTGCGAGCTTCATCCACCAGGTAGTCGACGCCGTTTTCGGCCAGCCTCAGGGCGACTCCGTACACCTCCTCGGCACGCTCGGGGCTGAGCCAGCCCCGATTGACGGTCGCGGCCACCTTGTCGGCGGGGCGATCGAGCGGCTCGCCGTAGCCGCCGCCGGCGCCGGTCACCGAGATGACAGCCTCGCCGGGTCGGCAAACGACCTGATGGAAGCCGGGCAGCTTCTCGACCTTGCCGTCGGCCGTGCGATGGAAATTCCGTGCAGGCGCGCCATCCAAACCGGACAAAGCGCCCTTTGCGGGGTTGGCTTCGCCGTCGCTGCAATAGATCACCGTGACGTCATCGTCGGCGATCGGCCCGAAGATCAACTTGGTGCCGGGGGCGCCGTCATACTCACCGCAGCCGAGGGTGTCTTGCTCGAGCCAGCGGCCCTCGACGACGATGGGATACATCGACTCGTCGATTTCCACGGAGTCGAGAACGATCATGCCGCCGTTGTCCGCGCCGCAGAAGGTGATCCAGCCGTCATAGTCCTGCAGCCCCGGTCCGGCCGCGTAGCCGATGAACATCTGGTTGACGTAGGGCTGGCTGTCCTTTCGCGAGTCGACACCCGAGATCACCGCCATTCCGATCGGCTGCATGTAGCCGCCCTCGGCCATGCCGAACGGCTTGCCCATCTGCGCAAAGCAGCTGGCGACGGCCGCGACAAGGCGGTCGTTGACATTGGTGGTCGCGACCGAGGTGCCCACCGGATAGTTCGGCCGCCCGACGACGCAATTGTCACGCAACAGAACCTCGATGCGACTGGCGCTGCCCTCGTTGTGCGGAATCGTCGAATCGAGATTGTAGAAGACCCCGATCCGACAGGAGCCGGACGAGGTCGCTTCGGTCAGGTTGATCCCACCGTCGACGCAGTCGATGTTGTCACGCGCGTCGACCGTGATCTTGCCTTCGTCCGGATCGACCGTGACCGAGACCCGGACCGGCACTCCCTCGTCCGCCACGGTCGGCACCGGATCGTGCCTGGTCTCGTAGGTCCAGGTGCCTTTCGGGAACTCCCGGATGGCCGCAATCGCGCGGCGCTTGCCGTACTCGATCCACTCTTCGACGAAGGTTTTGATGGTCTCCTTGCCGTAGCGCTCGACCAGCTCTTTCAGCCGACGCTCGCCGGTCCGACAGGCGCCGACCTGGGCCTGATAGTCTCCGTACCAGATATTGTTGACCCGGATCTTCATCAGACCCATGCGGACGATGTCCTTGATGTCCTCGTAGTTCTTTTGAATGCGCACGCAGGGGAAGTGCATGCCCTCCTCGTAGACCGTGCGCGCGTAGGGCAGGTAGGTGGTCGGCAACGGCGCACCGACGTCGGCGTGGTGCGACCTGGAGAGGGCCCAGAACAAGGGTTCGCCGTCGACGAAGACCGGTACGCAAAGGGTCATGTCGGCATGGTGGGTGGTCCCCGTGTAGGGACAGTTGTTGATGAAGGCATCGCCCTCCTCGATATCGTCGAAGAACTCCGTGATCGGCCGCGTCGTCAGGTCGAGCGCTGTAATGTGTATCGGGATGCCTTCCTCGACCGAGACCAAGCGGTGGTCGTAGGTCAGCAACCCGCAGGACATGTCACGAGCGTTCTTGATCACCGCCGAGCGGCTGGCCTTCATCACGGTGTTCGTCATTTCCCGGATGATCGCCTCGAAGCGGCTTGCCAACACCGACATGAGGAAGGGGTCGATGCGCTGCCCGATCGCCGTCTGGCCGTCCGGGCCTGATGTCGCTCTTGTATCGTTCATCGCTCGCCCTTCTCGCAGAGCATCCCAATCAGGAGGCCATATCGGCGCGCCGGCTCCTACGCAGTGAGAGAGTCATGAGCACCAGGTAGCCGCCGACCACGACGAAAGAGAGCAGCGTCGTCAGAGTGCCCAAGGCGTAGAGGGTCGGCGTGACCCGGGTTGTCACCGAAGCCATGACCATGACCGGCAGGGTCTGCTCGTTTCCGGTGATCAGCAGGCTGCGCTGGAACTCGTCGAGCGACAGGGTGAAGGCAAACAGCATGGAGGTCAGCACGGCGGGCTGCATCAAGGGCAGAGTCACGTGGCGGAAAGCCTGCCAGTGGGTCGCGCCGAGCGTGAGGGCGGCGTCCTCGAGCGAGGAATCAAACCGGTTGAAGAACATTAGAAAGACCACGAGCGAAAACGGCAGGGTCCAGACCACATGGACCGCAAGCCCGGTGGTGAGCCAATGCGGCACGATATCGAGCGACTGGACGATCAGCGCGGATCCGAGGCTGACCGTGATGCCGGGGACGATGATGCCGAGGAGCCAGAGATAGAAGATCCCGTTCGAGCCCCGGAAGCCGCGGCGGAAGGCCTGCGCGGCCATCAACGCGAAGACGGTCGAAATGATCAGCGTGATCACGGCCAGTAGCAGCGACCGTTGCAGAGCACCTAGGTAGTCACCCAGAAACTCTCCGACGTCGCTGTACTCGGTCAGCTTTCCCGGATTGAACAGCTTCCAATACCAGATCGTGCTGGTGTCGCGCATCGGGAAGGTGTGTCCGCCGCGCGGCCCCTGGAACGACAGGACGGCCATGATGATGAAGGGAAAGTAGAGCACCATCAGGATGAAGCTGAGGTAGAGGTAGGCGATCGGCCGGGTCAGTTTCTGGAAGCTCGGAATCACGGCGCTAGACCTTCCGCAGATCGAAGAAACGGAGCATCAGCGCGACCGTCGCCAACGTCAGGATCGTCAGGACAACCGCGACCGCTGAGGCCGAGGCCCACTGGAAGATGTCGATCTGACGCAGAATCAATCCCGCAAGCATCGGATTCTGGGCGCCGCCGATCACTCGCTCGGTAAAGAACTCGCCCATGCCAAGGACCACGACGAAGAGCGAGCCTGCCATGAGGCCCGGCTTGGTCAGGGGCAGGACGACGAGAAAGAAGGTCCGGATAGGATTGGCGCCGAGTACGGCGGCGGCGGACATGACGTCCTCGTCGATCCGCCGCATGCTGTAGTAGACCGGCCCGATCATGAACACGATGAACAGAAACCAAAGCCCCCACATCATCGAATAGGGCGTATAGAGCAAAAGCTCGATCGGCTCGTCGATCACGCCGAGCAACAGCAGCACGGAGTTGACCACGCCCTCGCGGCCGAACATCGGCAGCCACGTAATCGTGCGAGTGAGATAGCTGGTCCAAAACGGCACGATGCAGAGAAGAATGATGCCGGTCTTCCAGCGTTCGTCCTTGATCACACGCCAGATGAAATAGGCAGCCGGATAGGCCAGCAGGATGACCCCGGCGAGCGCCATCAGAATGACCTCGTAAGTCCAGAGCGTGATGCTCCAGAAGGTATCGCTGGTCAGGATCTTCGAGTAGTTCCCCAGGTTGTAATCCGGCCGAAGACCGGCAAAGCCAGATTTCCAGAAGCTGAAGAGGATGATGCTGCCGAGCGGCACGCCGACGAAAGTCACCATCCACAGCGTGCCGGGTAAGACGAGAAGCCAACTGCCCATGGTCGGGTGACGCGCGAAAAACGAGCTCCGATTGCTCACCGACGAGGCGGTGCCGTCGGCGGCTGTGGATGCACTATCAAGGGTTCGAGTTTCTGCCATCACCAAGCGCCAGCATCATTTGCAGCCGGCGGGCCGCTCGGTTGGCGGCCCGCCAGACTCCGTAGTCCCGCGGTACGGGACGACATCATGCTTAGGCCGCGAGGAAGTCGTTCCAGCGCTCGGCGTAGTAGTCAGGATCGTCCGGCCACACCATCCAGTGCATGATGTTGCTCCAGCGCTTGGCGAAAGATCCGGTATCCCGGCCGCGGATCGGCCAACCGGGTTTTGGATCTTCGCTGGCACCGCCGTTGTACCACCAGTCGTAGTCGTTGAACTCGCCTTCGGGATCGGTGTTCTTGCTGTTCTTGAGATAATTCTCGCAGCTGGTCGTCGGCGAGTAGTAGCCCTGGGGTGCGACCTGGGCGCCCCACCATCCTTCGAGGCAGAAGTTCACGTAGTCGACCGCCGCGTCGAGGTTCGGCGTATCCTTGGCGACCGCGACGCCGTGGAACCAGGCCGTGAAGCCTTCCTTCGGGAAGGCGTACTTGCAGACGACGCCCTGCTTCTTGACGTCCTCGACAACCGGATTCCAGGCATCCGCCAGCCAGATCTCGCCGGAGGCCAAAAGGTTCACGCATTGGCCGTAGTCTTCCCAGATCGCGCGGAACTGTCCGTCCTTCTTTCGTTCGATCAGGAACTCGATCACCGTATCGACCTCTTCGTGGGTCATGTTGCCGGTTTTGTTGATGTTCGCCAGGCCGTTCTTCTTCAGGTAGCCGGCACACCAGCCAGGTGTCAGAAGTATCCGTCTTGATCAAGGGGCTGTTTCGGCCCACTTCCGGTTGTCGCGGATGAGGGCGTTGGCGAGGACGATGAGCTTGCGCATGACGGCGGTGATGGCGACTTTTGAGGGTTTTCCGGCC
>Ga0209458_1000019_pt1 | contig 119292 bp, 109 predicted proteins | sample WorMetLIZAISLAND_FD_187411 | JGI IMG/M metagenome (GOLD analysis project Ga0209458, IMG submission 187411) | Marine gutless worms symbiont microbial communities from Max Planck institute for Marine Microbiology, Germany - Inanidrilus manae... ...
CCGTCGGTTTGCCCAGGCAGTGCGGCTCAATCTTCGCCCATTGGGCGTCTGTCAGCACAAAGCGTTCCATCCCGAGCTTGAATCACAAACAAACCCAAAAGGGAATCCTGAATCTCAACAGGCCCTACAGCATCGACCTGGAGATGAGCGAACGCTTCCCGGAGCTGCCGCGTGCCGCGGTGCTCGGCGACGTGCGCGACCGGACGCGCCTCGACCAAGTGATGGCGGAGGAGAAACCCAACCTGGTGTTCCACGCCGCGGCCTTCAAGCACGTGCCGATGGTCGAGGCCAATCCCAGCGAAGGCGTGCTGACCAATGTGATCGGGACGCGCAACACGGCCGACGCCTGCCTCAAGGCCGGGGTGACGGCGATGGTGCTGATCTCGACCGACAAGGCGATCAATCCGCCCAACGTCATGGGCGCGACGAAGCGCCTCGCCGAGTCCTACTGCCAGGCACTCGACCTTGCCGAGTCGCAGCGCTTCAAGCGCGAAGGCGGACGCGCCACCCGCTTCGTCACCCTGCGGTTCGGCAACGTGTTGGGCTCGACCGGCTCGGTCGTGCCGCTTTTCCAGCGTCAGCTGGCAGCCGGCGGCCCCCTGACCGTGACCGATCCCGAGGTTCAGCGCTACTTCATGACGATTCGCGAAGCGGTCGAGCTCGTGCTGCAAGGAGCAGCGCTCAGCATCGAGCATCCCGTCGAAGACGCTGGCAAGATCTACGTACTCGACATGGGCGAGCCGATAAAAATCGCTGACCTGGCGCGCCAGATGATCCGGCTGGCCGGCCTGAGACCGGGCGAAGACATTGAGATCACGTTCACCGGCCTGCGGCCGGGCGAGAAGCTGAACGAAGAGTTGTTCCATGCCCAGGAGCCGATGCTACAGACCAGCCATCCGGGCTTGAAACTGGCCGCGCCGCGCACCAGCAACCTCGAGCTACTGTCGCGGGGGCTGGATGACATCGCCGAAAAGGCGGCCGGCCGGCGGCGCGACGAGGTGCTTACAATCCTGCAGCGACTGGTGCCGGAGTATCGCGCGCGGCAAACCGACGCGCGGCGCAGCGCGGCGATTTCCTGACGGCTGGTTGGGCCCGATCGGCATGAGTCGATCGAATTGGTTCGGGCTGCCGCCACCGCCTTGACGATCGTACCCGCGCCTCATACACCCCTCGCCGAGTGCCCCGGTCCATCCAGGAGCCTGCCCATCATGACCGCCGAGACCACCACCAAGATCGCCCGCGCCCTGATTTCAGTCTCGGACAAGAGCGGCCTGGCCGAGCTCGGACGGGCCTTGGCCGACGCGGAGGTCGAAATCCTTTCCACCGGCGGCTCGGCGAGAGCGCTGATCGATGCCGGTGTCGCCGTCACCGAGGTCTCCGCGCACACCGACTTTCCCGAGATCATGGACGGGCGGGTCAAGACCCTGCATCCCAAGATCCACGGCGGAATCCTGGCCCGGCGTGATCTGGCGAGCCACCAGGAGGCCATGGCGCAGCACGACATCGCGCCGATCGATCTGGTGGTGATCAACCTCTATCCCTTTCGCGAGACCGTGGCGGCCGGCGCGGGCCGCGAAGATTGCATCGAGAACATCGACATCGGCGGCCCTGCCCTAATCCGCGCTGCGGCCAAGAATCACGCCTTCGTCACGGTCGTCACCGATCCGGCCGACTACGGGGCCGTGGCCGAGGCGATCCGCGGCCAGGGCGGTACCGACCTGGCATTGCGGCGGAGGCTCGCGGCGGCCGCCTACGCCCACACCGCGGCCTACGACGCCGCCATCGCCGCCTGGATGGCGGAGCAGGAGGGCGAGCGCTTTCCGGCCCTGCTGACCTTGTCCGGCCGGCGCAACGCGGTTCTGCGCTACGGCGAGAACCCGCACCAGGAGGCGGCCTTCTACAGCATCGATGCGGGACCGATCGAGCCGCGGGCGGGCATGGCGACAGCCCGGCAGATCCAGGGCAAGGCACTCAGCTACAACAATCTGAACGATACGGACGCGGCGCTGGAGCTGGTTTGCGAGTTCGAGGAACCGGCGGTCGCCATTATCAAGCACGCCAACCCCTGCGGGGTCGCGGTCGCCGGGAGCCAGCACGAGGCCTACCTGAAGGCGCTGGCCTGCGATCCGGTGAGCGCGTTCGGCGGCATCGTGGCGCTCAACCGGCCGCTGGATGCGGCAACCGCGAGCAAGATCGCGAAGCTTTTCGTCGAGGTCATTATCGCGCCGGACGTCGATGAGGACGCGCGCGCCGTCCTGGCGGAGAAAAAGAACCTGCGTCTGCTTCTTTCTGGCACACTGCCCGATCCGGCAGCCCTGGGTATGACTTTGCGGGCACTAGCCGGCGGAATTCTGCTGCAATCACGCGATAGCGGGCGAGTCGAAGCCGATAGCTTGACGGTTGCTACCAAGCGTAGCCCGACCGAATCAGAGCTGAGCGACCTGGTTTTCGCCTTCCGGGTCGCTAAGCACGTCAAGTCGAACGCCATCGTCTATGCCAAAAACGGCGCCACCGTCGGCGTCGGCGCGGGGCAGATGAGCCGCGTCGATTCGGCCCGCATTGCGGTCGCCAAATCACAGTCCGCGGCCGAGGCGGCCGGCGAGAGCACGGCACGGACGCAGGGCTCCGTGGTCGCCTCCGATGCTTTTTTTCCCTTTGCTGACGGCCTGTTAGCTGCCGCCGAGGCCGGTGTGACCGCGGTCATTCAGCCGGGCGGCTCGATGCGGGACGACGAAGTGATCGCCGCGGCGGACGAGGCCGGCCTGGCCATGGTCTTCACTGGACTGCGCCACTTCCGGCATTGAACAATGCCGCCGTATCGCGGGACGTTAGGCGATATTCTTCAGCGAATCCAAGTGCTTTCAGCAAAACTGTCCGCGATGAGCGGCAGCTCGGTCAGCGCGTCGTCGACCGCGCGCAGCCTGCGGCATTTGTCATACGACAGGTCCCCTTTGTCAGCCCGGTGCAGCCCCGGTAGTTCCCCGTGGGGGCGCCAAGAGCTGCGAAGAGTCGGGCAAAAAGACCCCAATTCACACGCACCAAGACTCGCGCATTCGGCGGAATTTTATCTGTCCACTCTGGATAAATAGACTAGTGATTCAAGATTTAGTGGCTGTCCGGCCCAGCGACCCAAGGAATCACATCTTTGCAAGGTTTGACTGTATCATCGTGACAAGGATCGGACCATAGGCAGGTGACGAGCTATATAGTCGAAGATAAATAGAATAATTAACAATAGGTTACGCGTTTAGGCAGCGCACGTTCACCGAAGCTACTTTTCCAGCTACCATTTGACCTTTGCCACCCTGGGGTTTGGGGTGATGTCGAAACCGATTGCCCCCAGACTAAAACGCTATTTGGACTCCAAGCACGACTCCACGATTCTCTGCCTTAGCCACACTTACGACGCCGAGAAGGCACAAACCGCTATATCGGGTCGAAGTCACCAGAAACATCAAGATGTAGTAGCTGATTCGGCAATTTCGCTGTTGGACGCAACCTCCTCGTCATTCATGCACCATGACTGTCGGCTCGAGAATCGGGCCGCCAAAAGGTCGACAAAGGCCCTAACCTTGGGTGAAAGGTGGCGGCCCGCCGGATACACTGCATAAATTGCGCTGTCCGGCACATGGTAGTCCGGCAGGACCTCCAAAAGACGACCGGCCTTGACGTCATGGCCGACCAGCCAGAGCGGCAGGAGCCCCAGTCCGACCCCGGCAAGCACCGAGGCGCGAAGCGCCTCCGCCTCGTTTGATTCGAGGCGGCCCGATACGCGCACCATCTCTTCATCGCCGTTCGGCCCGCGGAACCGCCATTCGTGCCGCAGGGCCCGATAGGTGTAGACTAGGCAATTGTGACTGCTCAGGTCGGACGGCTGCTCCGGCCGGTCCGCTTGCTCGAAATAGGACGGCGACCCGCAAACGACGCGCCTGTTGGGCGCCAGGCGGCGGGCGATCAGACTCGAGTCGCTCAGCTCGCCGACCCGCACGGCAAGGTCCATGCCCTCCTCGATCAAGTCGACCATACGGTCGTTGAAGGAAAGATCGATCCGTACCTCCGGATAGGCCGCGAGGAACTCCGGGATCAGTGGCACGATATGTAGGCGGCCGAAGGAGAGCGGCAAGCTCATGCGCAACAGGCCGCGTGGCGCCTCGTGCAGGTCGATGACTGCTTGCTCAGCCTCCGCCATGTCGGCGAGGATTCGGGCGCAACGCTCGTAGAAGGCGCTGCCCACCTCGGTCGCGTTGAGCCGACGCGTGGTGCGGTTCAAAAGACGCGCGCCGAGCCGATCCTCCAGCCGCGCGATCTGCTTGCTCACGGCCGAGGGGGTCAGGTCCAGCTGGCGCGCCGCCGCCGAGAAGCTGCCGGCCTGCACGACCCGAACGAAGACTTCCAGTTCGCCAATATTGATCATCGCCTGCTCAACTCGTGACGGATCGGCACAAATCATATGCGTAGTCGCCAGATTATCAATTTGCCGGCCAAAGACTAGATTGAAAGCCAAGAGAGACAAGCGCAAGGAGTCAGGCGTCATGAAGACCGGCTTATCGGCTGCGAAGGCCGCCTTGGCGCCGCGCCAGGGCAACATCAGCGACGCGGAGACGAAATACTACATCCGCAAGGCCCGCAATCTGCGGGCGCAGGCGTTTCATGACGTCGCGCGGGCCTTGCTAAGGGGCGTGGGCCAAATTGCCGGGAGGGGCCGGCGCGCCGGCGAGCAGCTTCGCCATAACGCCATCTGGCGAGCGCCCGGCAGCGGCAACTGCCTGAACTGCTGATCGCCCCAAACCACTGGTCGCAAGGACAGAAGCGGGATGTGCTCAGTGCGTCCGTGGCTCGCGTACGGGGATCATCAGCAGGAGGCCGACGATAAAGAAGAGGAGAATCGTCGCCATGCCGAGGCGCTGGCTGTCGGTCCAGATCGTCACCCAGCCGACCAAGGCCGGTCCGATGAAGGCCGTCGCCTTGCCGGAGAGCGCGAAGAGGCCGAACATTTCGGTGCGGAGCTCGGCCGGCGCGAGGCGCGCCATGAGTGTCCTGCTAGCCGCCTGGGCCGGACCGATGAAAATGCCAATCGCGCAGCCGAGGATATAGAACCAGAGTTTCGACTCGATCAGCAGGATGGCGCCGCCCAGCAGCGTGAGCGCGGCCACGGCTATTATCACCGTGCGCTTGGAGCCGATCCAGTCATCGACCCAGGCGAAGCCGGCAGCGCCCAGGCTGGCGGTCACGTTGAGCAGAATGCCGAAGATCAGGATCTCTTGAAAATCCATGCCGAAGCTGCCGGCGGCGTAGATCCCGCCGAAGGCGAAGAGTGTGTTGAGCCCATCGATGTAGAGCATGCGGGCCAGCAGGAAGCGGGCAATGTTGCCGTAGCGGCGAAGCTGCCGAATCGTGTCGACGAGCTGGCCGAGTCCCTGGCGCACGGCCTGCGCGAGCGGTAACCCCGCCGCGGTCGGCCACGGCGCCGAGCAGCGGCGCCAGCAGGGCGACGGCGAAGGCGGAGAGACTGATCGCCGAGCCCCAAAGGCCGGTGCCGGTCTCCGGATCGGGCGCCACGGCCTGGGTGAAGTAGGCCGCGAAGACGAAGGTCACGATGACCGTGGGGAAGGCGGAGTTCGCCCAATCGAAGAGGCACCAGGCGACGATCGCCCCGCGGCTCGCCGGCGCTTCGGAGTCAGCCGAGCTGTCCGCCTCGGAGTCTTGCGTCGCCATGACGCGCACCATACCCTGCCGGGCGTCGGGCGCCAGCACCTTTCCGGCCCCGGCCACGCGTCGCTCGGCCGGTACACGACAGGATGAAGGAACGCCCATGCGCTTTCTCGTCTTTCAGCACATCGACATCGAGCACCCCGGCATCCTGCGCGATTTCATGGCCGCTGACGGCATCGCCTGGGACGCGGTCGAACTCGACGCCGGCGAAGCCGTTCCGGACTTCGACGGCTACGATGCGTTGATGGTGATGGGCGGGCCGATGGACGTCTGGCAGGAGGACGAGCATCCCTGGCTGCGCCGCGAGAAGGTGGCGATCCGCGAGGCGGTGAGCGAACGCGGCATACCGTTTTTCGGTCTCTGCCTCGGGCACCAGCTCTTGGGCGAGGCCTTGGGCGGCACGGTCGGTCCGATGGAGACGCCGGAGGTCGGTATCCTTGAGGTCGCGCTGACCGAAGAGGGTAGGAGCGACCCGCTCTTCGACGGCATTGCGCCGACCAGCAAAGCGCTGCAATGGCATGGCGCGGCGGTCACCGAAACGCCGCCCGGAGCAGCCGTGCTAGCCGCCTCGCCGCTCTGCCCGATCCAGGCGATCCGTGTCGGGCGGACAGCCTACGGCATTCAGTATCACGTCGAGCTGACGCCCGCGATGGTCGGCGAATGGGGCTGTGTGCCGGCCTACGAGGCCTCGCTCGAAAAAGTCATGGGGCCGGGCGCCCTCGACCGCCTGAACCAGGAGGCGGCGCATCACATGGCCGCCTTCAACGCGGACGCCATGCGGCTCTATGAGAACTTCGTCGCGATCGTGAAACAACAGAAGGTGGCGCCCGCCGCCTGAACCCGGAGCAAAGAACAAGAACGGCATGCTGATCGTCACCACCGATTCCATCGATGGCCGGCAAGTTTCCCAATATCTCGGCATCGTCAGCGGCGACGCCATCGTCGGCGCCAACATGTTCCGCGACTTCTTCGCCAGCGTTCGCGACGTCGTGGGCGGCCGGGCCGGCGGCTACGAGAAGGCGCTGCGTGGGGCCAAGGACAGCGCCATCGAGGACATGATCGAGCAGGCGCGCGACATGGGCGCCGATGCGGTGCTCGCGGTCGATCTGGATTACGAGACGGTCGGCGACACCATGCTGATGGTCAGCGCCAACGGCACAGCCGTTAAGTTGAAGTAGGACAGAACCCAACCTTCGGTCCGTCGCACAGCCGAAAGGGGCGTTACGGCATGGGACATGAGGGATCGTGGGTTCACATGGGGATGATGCCGATCATCGTCCTGCTGTTGCTGGGCGTGGGCGTGGTTGCTGTCCTTCTATTGCGGCGCCCGGTCGGAGGCGACGCGGAAGCGGCTTTGCGAGCCGAAACCGCACGGCGCCTCTCGCCCAGCGGTGGCTCCGAGCGGAGCTCGGTTGGCGAACGGGAAGCTTACATAGTCATTCCCGACATCAGCGGCTACACCCGCTTCATGAGGCTGAACCACTTTTCCATGGCGCATGCGCAATACGCCATATCGGCGCTGCTGCAGAGCGTTATAGCTGCTGCCGGCAAGCTGCGGCCGGCCAAGGTCGAAGGCGACGCCGTCATGCTTTGCGGTTGGTGCGATTCCCGGCCGGATGCCGTCAGCGGTGACGAGGTCGCCGCAACCACGGCGGACATCCTCAACGCCTTCTACAACAAACGGGCAGAGTTGCTCAGAGACAACGTTTGCCGCTGTAACGCCTGCGGCAATCTCGAACAGCTCGATCTCAAGATCATCGTCCACCGCGGCGTGGTCTTCGCCTACGATCTACAGGGCGGCGAGGAACTGAGCGGTCTCACGGTCATCGTGGCCCACCGGCTGCTCAAGAACAAGCTGGGCCTCGACCGGTACATCTTGGTGACGGAGGCCGCGAGCCGGGACATGAGCCTGGAATTCCTTGCCGAGGCCCAGTCATTCGTCGAAACCTGCGATGATGTCGGTGAGGTGGCCTTTAACCTCTATCGTTTCGAGCCGAGCGATCTGGCTCCGGACGAGCCTGCCGCTGCAGCTCGGGGCCTGGCAGCTCGACTGGCCGACACGACACGCAAGCTGCGCGAGAACCTGCGCCCGCTGCGATCCGGCGGCGTGAGCGCTAACCCGCCACCATCGACTTGAGCTGCCGGTTGGCCACAGCCAGCATGGCGAAGTCTGGCGTCCCGGTGGACTGAAGCCCGCTCAGGAGCTGCTCGGTCCGCGCGACCAGTGGGCGGCGTGCGTCGGCCCAGGTTTCGATCACCGAATCGGCCGCCGTCTTGCCGCCGGTGCCGTCCAGCACGCGCGAGGTCAGCTCGCTCTGGTGACCGAAGAGGTCGTCGATGATCGCGGTGACCGCCAGCTTGTCCCAGGCCGTATCCGTCGGCAGCAGGCCCGCGGCGCGGCGCAGCCAATCGAAGCCGAAGCGCGCGCCGATGGTGAAGTAGGCCTGGCCGACCTGGCCGACCGGGATCTGCGCGGTGCCGGCGATGCGCACAATATCGCCGGCCGGCGAGAGCAGACCCAGGCTGGCGATACGCCGCGCCAGATCGGCCGGCACGCCCTGCCCGCTGTAGACCGCTGCACGCTCGGCCAGATAGGTCGTGTCGCCCTCGGACAGCATTTCTTCCAGATTGTTCATGAGGTAGGCGACGCCCTCGCCGTAGGCCTCGATCAGGCCGGCTATATCGAGCGGATGGCCGCCCTCGCGCAGGAACCAGACGGTCATGCGCTCGATCAGCCGGCCGCATTCGATCAACATGCTGGCCTGCAGCTTGGCCGGAACCTTGTTGTCCAGCGCCTCGATCTGACGCCAAATGTCGCGCATGCCGAAGATCTCTCGGCTGACGATGTAACCGCGGGCGATCTCCTCCGGCGGCAGGCCGGTCTTCTCGCCGACTTCATGGATGAAGGCCGCACCGACGCGGTTGATCAGGCCGTTGGTGACCACCGTGGCCACGATCTCGCGCCGCAGCCGATGCCGCGCAATCACGTCGGCATACTTCTTCCGCAGCGGCACCGGGAAGTAGGCGATCAGATCGTCCTTGAGATAGGGGTCGTCCGGCAGGTTCGATTCGAGGATCTGGTCGTACAGCACAATCTTCGCGTAGGAGAGGATCACCGCCAGCTCCGGTCGCGCCATGCCGATGCCTTGCTTCTGCCGCTCCAGCACAATCTCGTCATCCGGCAGGAACTCGATGGCCCGGTCGAGCAGGCCGGCCTTCTCGAGCCCGCGCATGAAACGCGCCAGGCGGTCAAGCAGATGTGCGCCGAGCTGATGGGTGACGGTGATCGCCTGGGTCTGCAGATAGTTGTCACGCAGGACCAGATCGGCCACTTCGTCGGTCATCCTTTCTAGCAGTTTGTCGCGCTGCCTGCGGGTCATGGCGCCTGACTGCTCGACCTCGCCCAGCAGGATCTTGATGTTGACCTCGTGGTCGGAGCAGTCGACACCGGCCGAGTTGTCGATCGAGTCGGTGTTGATGCGACCGCCATGCATGCCGAACTCGATGCGGCCGCGCTGGGTGACGCCCAGGTTCGCACCTTCGCCAATTATCTTGGCGCCGACCTCTGGCGCATCGATGCGCAGCGCGTCGTTCGCCCGATCGCCGGCATCCATGTTCGTTTCCGCGGTCGACTTGATGTAGGTACCGATACCGCCGAACCACAGCAGCTCGACCGGCGTCTTCAGCATGGCGCGGATCAGCTCGTTGGGCGTGAGCTTATCGTCCTCGATACCGAAGGCACGCTTCATCTGCGCGGACACGGCAATCGACTTGGCCTTGCGGTCGAAGATGCCGCCACCCTTGGAGATCAGTTCCTGCTTGTAGTCCGTCCAGGCCGAGCGCGGCAGGTCGAAAAGGCGCTTGCGCTCCTTCCAACTGGTCGCCGCGTCAGGATCGGGGTCGACGAAGATGTGCAGGTGGTTGAAGGCGCCGAGCAAGCGGATGTGTTTCGACAGAAGCATGCCGTTGCCGAAGACATCGCCGGCCATGTCACCGACGCCGACGCAGGTGAAGTCTTCCGACTGGCTGTCCTTGCCGAGCTCGCGGAAATGGCGCTTGACCGACTCCCAGGCGCCGCGCGCGGTGATGCCCATCTTCTTATGGTCGTAGCCGGCCGAGCCGCCGGACGCGAAGGCGTCGTCCAGCCAGAAGCCGTAGTCGGCCGAGACGCCGTTGGCGATATCGGAGAAGGTCGCCGTGCCCTTGTCGGCCGCGACCACCAGATAGGGATCGTCGCCGTCGCGCCGCACCACAGACTTGGGCGGCACCACATTCTTGCCTTTCAGATTGTCGGTGATGTCGAGCAGGCCGGAGATGAAGGTCTTGTAGCAGGCGATGCCTTCGGCGAGGAAGGCGTCGCGTCCCTCTTGCGGCGCAGGCGGCCGCTTGACCACAAAGCCACCCTTCGAGCCGACCGGCACGATGACCGAGTTCTTGACCTGCTGCGCCTTGACCAGGCCAAGGATCTCGGTGCGGAAGTCCTCGCGCCGGTCCGACCAGCGTAGGCCGCCGCGGGCGACCATGCCGAAGCGCAGATGCACGCCTTCGATGCGCGGCGAATAGACGAAGATCTCGCGGAAGGGGCGCGGCAGCGGCAGCTCTTCGATGTTGCGCGAGTCGAGCTTGACCGAGACGTAGCTCTTCTCGCCGCCGTCGGCGGCCGGCTGGAAGAAGTTGGTGCGCAGGGTGCACTGGATGACGTTCAGGAAGCGCCGGACGATCCGGTCTTCGTCGAGATTACTCACGTCTTCCAGCAGGCGGTCGATCGCTTCGGCCAAAACCTGCGCGCGTGCCGCGGCGCCCTTCTCCTTGGCGGGATCGAACAGGGTCACGAAGAGATCGACCAGCATGCGAGTGATCTCCGGATTCCCCGCCAGGGTCTCTTCCATATAGACTTGGCTGAAGGGGATCGCGGCCTGGCGCAGATACTTGCTGTAGGTGCGCAGCACAATCACCTCGCGCGCATTGAGCCCGGCGAAGAGCACCAGCTTGTTGAAGCCATCGTTTTCCATCTGCCCGCGCCAGATGCGGCCGAAGGCATCGTGGAAGGCATCGCGCACGGCATCCAGGGCGACCGCGACGTTGCCCTCGGTGATCATGTTGAAATCGTGCATCGAGACGCTGGAACCGGCACCGGCCGGTCGCACCTGGAAGGGCACTTCGCCGAAGACCTTTAGTCCCATGTTCTCCAGCATCGGCAAAACGTCGGAGAGCGGTACCGGGTCACCGGTCACATAGATCTTGAAGTGCAGCTGATGCGGCTCGGCGCCATGCGGGCGGTAAAGGTTCATCGCCAGGCCGTCGGTTTCCAGCGCCTCCTCAATGCAAGCGATGTCGTCAACCGCGGATTGCTGTGAGAAACGCTCTTGATAGCCGAGCGGAAAAGCACGCCCGAAACGACGTGCCGCACGCAGGCCTTGCTCCTCGCCGCGGGCCGAGACAAGCGCATCGGAAAGCCGATCGATCCAGGCCCGCGCGGCCTCGGTCAGCTCGGCTTCGAGAACTTCGAGATTGACCGGGGGAATCTTGCCTTGGATCGTACGGAGTATGACGTGCAGGCGGGCCAGCGCCGAATCCGACAGGTGCGTCGCAAAGGCCACGACCGTGCCGTCGAAACGCTCAACGAGAATCTCCTGAAGCTTGAGACGCAGATTGGTGTCGTAGCGATCGCGCGGCACGTAGACCATGCAGGAGAGAAAGCGCTCGAAGGGATCGCGGCGCACGAAGAGCGCGACACGCTGACGTTCCTGGAGATGGAGCACGCCCATCGCGGTGTCGAAGAGCTCGTCGCCGGAAATCTGAAACAGCTCGTCGCGCGGATAGGTCTCCAGGATATGCAGCAACGCCTTGCCGTCGTGGCTCGCCGGCGCGAAACCCGAACGTTCCAAGGTGTGATCGACCTTGTCGCGCAGTAACGGGATCTCGCGCGGCGAGCGCGAATAGGCGACGGAGGTGAAAAGCCCGATGAAGAGACGCTCGCCGACCACATTGCCCTTGGCGTCGAACTTCTTGATGGCGATGGTGTCGAGGTGCACCGGCCGGTGAACGGTCGAGCGTCTGTTCGCCTTGGAAACGCGCAGCAGCACGGGCTGCTTCACGAAATCGCGTACCTCCGCCGGCAGCTTGCCGAGCGACCGCAGGCCGTCGAAGACCGAATAGGTCTCGTCGCGCAGAATGCCCAGGCCGCTCTTCTTGTCGATGCGCGCGACCGCGCCGGCGCCTTTTCCCTGGAACGCGTATTCGCGGTAGCCGAGATAGGTGAAATGGTCGTCGTCCATCCAGCGTAGGAATTCGACGCCTTGCGCGATCTCGCGCACGGCCAGCCTGGGTGGGCTGTTCTCCAGCTCCTTGATCAGCTCGCTGCACTGCTTGCGCATGGCGCGCCAATCGTCGACGGCGACGCGCACGTCGGCCAGCACCCGCTCCAGCCCCTCGCGAATCTCGCCATGCAGGCTGGAAGGCTGCTCGCTAATCTGCACATGCATCACCGACTCGCGGGCCGCGGCGGACGCGCCCGTGCCAGCCGGGCCCTCGCCGGCGGCATGGACTGCCTTGAGGTTGCCTTTTCCGTCGCGGACCATGTCCATGATCGGATGGATGACCAGGTGCACCTCGCCTTGGTAGCGGCCGAGTTCGGCGGTCACCGAATCGACCAGGAAAGGCATGTCGTCGTTGACGATTTCGACGACGGTATGAGAGCTGCTCCAGCCGTCGCCGCCGCCCTGCGGGTTGTAGACGTGCACCTTTGCCTTGCCGGCGCGCCGCTGTCGCGCGAAGTCGAGCAGCGCCATGGCGGCGCCGGCCACGTTCTCCGCGCTTTCCCCCAGAATGTCGTCGGGCGGGACGTTGCTGTAGAGGCTGCGGACGAAGGTCTCTGCCAACTTGGCTTGAGCTGCGCGGAGACCTTTGCGGGCCAGCTTCACAACGCGGTTGATCAGCTCTTTCTGCTGCTTCTCGGCCCTGGATGCCATGGCTGTTCCCCTAACGTGGCCTTTGGTCCCTGATCCGCGCCGTTTTGTAATTGTGAGCGCGTCGCGGCAATTCTCTTGATGAATGGTTAATCAATTGCGGCGCCGGCGCAAGTTTAGTGGGCATGCAAAGGGTCGATTACACGAATTCTTAAGGCGCCCAATGGTGGAATCCGGCGCGGTTGTCATTGCTTGCTGAAAAAACAGGAGTTCGACCCGATGTTGATGGGCGACGTGCGTGCCGAACAGCTGATAGGCGCGATCGAGCCGGCGATCCTCGACTCGTTGACGCCGGAGCAGCAGGAAGGTATCCGCGACGCCGCGCGGCGCGACGGCTGGGACAAGCATCCGGTCAACATCCGCATAAGCGTGCCACTGCCGATCGGACGCTATTACATGACGCTGGTGGCCGGCCGGGACCGGCGCAGCGCCGCCCGGCGGGACAAAGACCGCAGGCGTCATCCTCTCGACACGGCAGGCAACCTGCTTTTCGCCGCTGGCACCACAGTCGTGCTAGGCGCGTTGACCATCGCCTTGCTCTCGCTCAACGGCTAGTGCGGTGTCGGAAGGGACTGAGCCCTTCTACTTCAATCCCTTCGAATGACGTCGCGCTATTCTCGTAGAAGTCACGACATCTTATCCGACAACTTGGTATCGCCCTGCGGCTTCTAGCGATCGTATGCTGTTCTGGCGCCGGCGATGCGCCGCACGACAACAAATTGCTCTTGACCTGACGCGGGCCGGCAATATCGTGCCGCGCCATGCGTTTCTTCTTCTTCGGCACCCTGATGGATCGCGATGTCCTCGACGCCGTGGTCGAGCGACCCTTGGTCGGAGGGGCGCCCGTGCACGCCCGTCAGTCGGCCTGGCTCGACGGCTATCGCCGGGTCACCGTCGTTCGTGAGACTTTTCCGATGGTCCTGGAGGCGCCGGGCCACCGCTTCGAAGGCGTCGTGGTCGAGGGCCTGAGCAGTGCCGACATAGACCGCATCCTGTTCTTCGAGTCGATCGAGTACGCACCCCGCACGATCGAGGTCAGCCTGGCGGACGATTGTGTCTTGTCCGCCCAGTGCTTCCTGACCAACGATGGGGTCGCACACCAGGGCGATGTCTGGGACTACGAACGCTGGCTGAGCGAGCACAAGGACGACTGCCTGCGCGAAACCAGGCTCTGGATGGCGCTTTACGGCCTTGTCGACTGCCACGAAGCCGACCGCCTGTGGGACGAAGCCTTGGCCACCGGCCGGCCCTTGGAAGAAATGATCGCCGAGGTCCGGGCCGAGCGGAGGAACGACCTTTCCTGGCTGGCCAAATCCTCGGCCTGACCGCGTCAAGGCGGCGCCGATCCTCACGCCCCAAAATGCGAACGGCGACCCAAAGGTCGCCGGAAGCGGATGGAGCGGGCGATGAGATTCGAACTCACGACTTCAACCTTGGCAAGGTTGCGCTCTACCCCTGAGCTACGCCCGCGCCGCTGTAGAACAGGGCACTTAATACCTTTTCCCCGGCAATGCAAGGCGGGATTCGTCCGCGTCTAACTCGGGACGACCGGGGAGCAGACTGCCGCGCAGCAGCACATCACGTGCCTTGCGACTGCTGGCAGGCTTCGGCTAGGGTCGCGCGCCATGACAGATATGACGGAAAGCACGCCGGCCTTGGCCGACGGCAGCGCGCCGGCAACGCCGAAGGACTTGCTGCGCCTGCTTGAAGAACTCGGCATCGAGAGCCAGACCATGAACCATGCGCCCGTCTTCACGGTGGAGGAGGCCAAAGCGCTGCGCGGCGAAATCCCCGGTGGTCACATCAAGAACCTCTTCCTGCGCAACAAGAAGGGGGCTATGTGGCTGGTCACCTGCCTGGAGGACCGCCAAATTGACCTTAAGGCCCTGGGCGAGCGCCTGGGCGCCGGCCGGCTGTCGTTTGGCAGTGCCGACCGCCTGATGAAATATCTTGGCGTGATACCAGGCGCCGTGACCCCCTTCGCCGTGATCAACGACAAGCAGGGTCAGGTCAAGGTGGTGCTGGACAAAGCGATGCTGGCGGTCACCCCAGTCAACCCCCATCCGCTCGACAACGCCATGACTACCTCTATCGCGCCGGGGGATCTGATCCGCTTCCTCGAGGCGGTCGATCACCCACCCGAGATCCTCGATCTGGCGTCCTAGGGCGAGGTGGGGAGCCGTCGCTCGGGTGCTGGCACGGCCTTGCTTCGCTAGGCGGAAAACGCCATCTTCTAGGAGGATTCAATCGGCGCGGTTGGTCGAGGGTTAGGGTCGCGCCACAAATACGGCCGAAGCCACGGCCGGCACGTGAAAGCCTTCGGCTTCAGCGCTCAAGGGATTGTTGCCATGGAGACTATTATCGGCGCGGGAGCGCCAGGCGGCACCAGCGGCGCGGCCGCAGGCGAGCTGATCAAGGACAGCGACACGGCGAACTTTGCGATCGACGTGCTTGACGCCTCGATGACCGCGCCGGTCATCGTGGATTTCTGGGCGCCCTGGTGCGGGCCCTGCAAGACGCTCGGGCCGGCGCTCGAGAAGGCGGTAACGGAGGCACGCGGTGCCGTTCGCCTGGTCAAGATCGACGTCGACCAGAACCAGGACCTGGCGGCCCAGATGCGGGTCCAGTCGATCCCGGCGGTTTATGCCTTCTTCCAGGGCAGACCGATTGATGGCTTCGTCGGCGCGCAGCCGGAGAGCCAGATCAAGAGCTTCGTAAAACGCCTGGTCGAAGCGGCCGGAACCGCCCAGGGGCCCTCGCCGGTCGAGCAGGCCCTCGAAGAGGCCCGGGCCGCGCTCGAGGCCGATCAGGCCGGCGCCGCCTCGGCGCTGTTCGCCCAAGTGCTGCAACACGAGTCGGAAAGCGGCTCGATCCCCGACCTGATGGAGCAGGTCGCGCACGACAATAACAACCACGATGCCCGCTTCGACTTGGCCATGGCACTCTACGCCGCCGGCAAGCGCGAGGCGGCGGTCGACGAGCTGCTGGAGCTGATCCGGCGCAACCGGGCTTGGAACGACGAAGCGGCGCGCAAGCAGCTGCTTAAGTTCTTCGAGGCCTGGGGGCCGACCGACCCGCTCACATTGGAGGCGCGGCGGCGCCTGTCGTCCCTGCTGTTCTCATGACGCCCAGCCCTTCGGGTCAAGGCATCTTCGATCCGGGCTACGAGGATCTGCCGGATTGCCTGCGCGTGTTCCCGCTGAGCGGTGCCCTGCTGCTGCCGGGCGGCCGCCTGCCGCTCAACATTTTCGAGCCGCGCTACCTCAACATGGTCAACGATTCGATCGCCAGCGACCGCCTGATCGGCATGATCCAGACGCTCGAGGAGGAGCGGGCGGCAGCACAGCCGGAGATCTACCAGACCGGTTGCGTCGGGCGCATCATCTCCTTCAGTGAGACCGAAGACGGGCGCTATCTTATTACGCTCGGCGGGCTGATCCGTTTCGACGTGGTCAGCGAGTTGCCGGAGAAGGACGGCTTTCGGCAGGTGCAACCGCGCTATTCGCGCTTCCGCGCGGATCTGGATGAACCCAAGGACGACCTTGAAGGCGAGATCGACCGCGCCGGCCTGCTGGGAGCCTTGCGCGACTACTTCGACTGCCGCGGCATACAAGGCGACTGGGACGCGATCGAGGAGACCCCGGACGGCCAGCTGGTCACCTCTCTGGCCATGATCTGTCCTTTCGCCCCCTCGGAAAAGCAAGCCCTGCTAGAAGCCATGACCTTACCCGAGCGAGCCGAGACCATGACGACAATTCTGCAGATGGCGGCGCACGGCGCGCCCGAGGCGCCAGCACGCCACTAGGGAGGCCGGCAACAACGCGGTGCCGAACTCACGGGAGGAGAGGACGAGCCATGACCAGTGACAAGGGCGGGGTCGACCCCAAGCTGCTCGAGATCCTGGTGTGCCCGGTGACCAAGGCACCCCTGGAGTACGACGCCGAGGCACAGGAGTTGATCAGCCGCCAGGCGCGGCTCGCCTATCCGATTCGCGACGGCATCCCCATCATGCTGCCGGACGAAGCCCGACAGCTCGACGACTAAGGCGTGCGCAAGGGTATCTAGAGCGAGGCGGCAGCAGGTGAGTGAGACGAGCGGCAGCAAGCATTGGCCGACCGAGATTCGCTACCTCAGTGAGTCGCGCAGCCTGGAAGTCGCCTTCGACAATGGGGTGAGCTTCTCCTATCCGGCGGAATACCTGCGGGTCGAGAGCCCCTCGGCCGAGGTGCAGGGCCACGGGCCGGGACAGAAACAGATCGTCAGCGGCCGCCGGCATGTCGGCATCATGGCCGTCGAGCCGGTCGGCAACTACGCGGTGCGGCTAAAGTTCGACGACCTGCACGATACCGGGATCTATTCCTGGGCCTACCTCTACACCCTAGGTGAGGAGCAGGAATCCCGGTGGACCGCCTATCTGCAGGCTCTGAAAGAGCGCGGCCTGAGCCGCGAGCCGGCGCGCCATTCCTGAGACGGGCGGGCCTGAAGCGGCCCTTTTAAGGCCCGAGATTGGGTCAAATCCCTAATATCAAAGGGCGTTTCTAAGGCAGTCGCGTCGCTCCGCCGCTAGACAACGGCCGTGCTGAGCACACACTGCGCGGGGGGGGGGCAAGGCCAAGGCCGGCCCTTGCAGCAGGCGCCCGCAGCAGGAGTGTGCCCATGTCGCCCGATTCCAGCGTTCCGACCGAAATCCGTACCGCGGGCCAGCCAAAGCCGCCCTTGGCGGCGCTGACCGACACCGAGGCCGTCATCGACATGATCGCACTGCGCCGCTACCGGCTGGAGCGCATCCGGGCCGAGCTGCGCCGCCTCGACTACGCCGGCTGCCTGCTCTACGACCCGATCAACATCCGCTACGCCACCGGCAGCCGCAATATGGCGGTTTGGACCCTGCACAACGCTGTACGCTACTGCTTCATCGCGACCGAGGGACCAGTCGTGCTGTTCGACTTCCACAACTGCGAGCACCTGTCGCAGGGGCTGGAGTCTGTGACCGAGGTGCGGCCGGCGACCGCCTGGTTTTACTTCGGCGCGGCGCAGCATATGCAGGAGCGCGTAGTGCGTTGGGCCGCCGAGCTGGCGGACTTGGTGCGACGGCACGGCGGCTGCAACCGGCGCCTGGCCGCCGACCACTGCGATGCGGCGGGGGTCGCAGCGCTGGCCGCGGAGGGCATCGAGGTCTGCGACGGGCAGGAGGTAACGGAGCGGGCCCGGCGCATCAAATCACAGGAAGAGCTGGCCTGCATGATGCAGTCGATTGCCGTGGCCGAGGCCGGCATGGCCCGCATGCGCGCCGCCCTGGAGCCTGGCATGACCGAGAACCAGCTCTGGTCGCTCTTGCACCAGGTCAACATCGCCATGGGTGGAGAGTGGATCGAGACGCGCCTTCTGGCCTCGGGCGAGCGCAGCAACCCCTGGTTCCAGGAGTGCAGCGACCGGGTCATCCGGCCGGGCGACCTGGTCAGCTTCGACACCGACCTGATCGGTCCCTTCGGCTATTGCGCGGACATTTCGCGAAGCTTCTTCTGCGGGCCCGGCAAGCCGAACGCCAAGCAGCAACAGCTCTATCGCCTCGCCTGGGAGCAGATTCACAGCAACATGGATCTGATCCGGCCCGGCATGAGCTACCGCGAGCTGGCCGAAACCAGCTGGGCGCTGCCGGATAACTGCCGGGCCAACCGCTATTCGGTCATCGCCCACGGCGTCGGGCTCTGCGACGAGTATCCGGCCTGCGTCTATCTGGAGGACTTCGATTACGGCTACGACGGCCTGCTCGAGCCGGGCATGACGATCTGCGTCGAGAGCTACATCGGCGAGGTTGGCGGCCGCGAGGGCGTCAAGCTGGAGGAACAAGTCCTGATCACAGAGACGGGCATCGAGCCGCTATCGACCTTCCCCTTCGAAGACGAGCTGCTGCCGCGCCAGATCTGATGGCCGCTACTGGTTAGACCCTGCCGAGCGATCGCCGCTGCCGGGCGGACTGGACCGCCCGGCCCGCTCATACGGCTGACTCTACCCATTTCCACAGCAGCCCGGGGCACCGGGGCGGCGAATTCGCTGTATTCTCATGGAATCGAGCCAGAAAGCAGAATAATGTAGATCGCTATGTGGTAGCTATTCCTATATGGAACACTTGATATAATCTATACCATTGTTTTAACTATATAATTTTGGAAATATAATTTTGCTCATATGACACGAGAGCGGATGATCCTAGCTGGAAACTTGTCTAATTGGGGGATTTCGATGCATCTGATATCGCGCATGTAGGGAAAATCAAGATGTTGTATTCTGTCATAGTCGTCTCAGATCGTGTTCCGATCGTTTGTTGCGCTCGAACACTCAGACAGCCTGTTCTTCAGGCGTCACGGTCTCAGACGGGCCGGCAAGATGGGGCGCAGACGGCAAGCTGCGGCCGCTGATGGACCCTCGGATGCGAGCGATGGCGTCTTTGTGTCGCCGTCCGGCGTTGCGGCACGACAGTATCGCCCGCTCCCGTCGCAAGCGAGGGCTGGATTCGAAGGGCGCGGCCAGTAGAGGGGAAACAGCAGATCATCCACTGCATCCTCCGCGGCAGTCATGCTCGGCAAGGCTCGAGCTCAAGCTTAAGCATTAACAAGTTCCGCCTAAAGACGGGAATTGCGTGATAATGATGCAGCTCTTTGTGCTAGAAGCGAGAGATCGACGCCACCAAGCAACCAGCGAAAATCAACATCGGAACGGCCCGCGCTGAGAGGCGGCCTCGAACCTGCGCAACGACAGAAACAGCATCAAAATGGCGGTTAGCTCAGTCATCTTCATAAAATAGATAGTTATCTATACCTTCATAGCGCTTCTGTATGTTGACGCTCAATTAACCTTCTCCTCTAGATCTAGTATGAGTTCGGCGAACTCCACGATATGGGCTCGTGGTTCAGTTCCGGCGAGCGTGGCCGTCGCGCTCCGCCCCAAAAAGCAGGGACGTATATCGTTCGGGTCTTCCGGCGGCAAGCGACGGTTCTTCTCAGCAACCAGTCGTCCGTTTTGAACCTCAAACCCGGGTCGCTGGCCATTATAGGTGACCCATGGACGACCTATGGGCGACTAGGAGGCCTGCCAATCCCCGTTTTCCGAGGGTTTCCCTTGTAGAGCCGGAGCGCCACCGGCAGTGCCGTCGGGCAAACTGCGATCCCTGGCCGCTTCGAGCAGGCCGACGCGGCAGTCGGATCCGAAGGATCGCAAAAGTGCATGCGTTACCGGCTAAGCACACAATATGTTGCAGTATGAAACACCGTAACTACCAGGATCAGTATGAGAGACCCTAATCGGCTGGCGGCAGGATCAAGCTGAAAACTGCGGTTGTTCTACGCAGAATGGACAGAACGCTGCATTCCATATCGATCGAGGAGAATTTCTAAGGCCGCTGAGAGACCCCTGGCATAGGGTGGGCTCGCCGTGCCCGACCGTCCTGTTGCCAATAAGTGATGCGATGGCTGGTGCCGTATCGCCGTTGGCGGCTCATCACAAGGGTGCGGCTGCCTCTCATCCGGCCGGATCGACCTAGCGCCCTAGCGCCGATCCATCTGGCGTGGCGGCTCCGCTACTGAGCCTTGTAGACGATTGTCGGCTGGGCGTCGTCGATGGTTTCGAGGACCGGGTCCCAGCCGGGCGGGCAAGGACGCTGCGGGTTGCTTGCCCGGCAGGCCAGGCCGTACTCGATCAATTTGCGCCCGTTGTCGAGCTGCTCGCCAGTAACCGGGATGGCCTGCGCCTCGAAAGGATCCATGCGCCAAGCGCGCTGCGCCACGTAGAAGGCCTTCTCGCCCATCACGGCGCGGAACAGGGTGACCTCGCCCAGGCCCGTCACCTTGTTGCGGGTGCAGGCCAGCACACGGAGCGCGCCCGGATAGCCGTTCGAAGCGGCCCCTTCGATGTCGGTGGCCAGCACCTGCTCGCAGGAATCGGAGTAGTGATCGGCCATCTTGGTGAGGAAGGTGTCGGGCTCCAGGTCGATCAGCTTGGGAAACAGCTGATAGGCGATCATGTCGCGCCACTCGCGCACCGGTTGGCCCTGCGGCACCCATTCCAGGTGATGGCCGATGTCGTTGCTTTCCTGGAAGCCGAGGGTCCAGCCGCCGGGCAGCCCGGCGATGTAGACCTCACCCTCGCCACCCTGCAGCACCACCGTGTCGCCGGTGTGGTTGCTATCCTGCGCCTGCGCAGCCGCTCCGAGGTCGATCCCGGCCCCGGACCACAACAGAGCCACGCCGGCAAGCAAACCGGCCCAACAAGCGCCCTTCATCCTATCTCCGAGAGACCCCATGCCCATGCGCAGAGACTAGCCGCTCACCGATGACCTCACAAGCCGCAGAGTACGGCTGGCGGCGGTTTCCAGACCCGGAATCGGCTTAAAGCGGCCGGCCTTCGAGCAGCCGCGGCAAGTCGCCGACCAGTCCCATGGCGTGGCGCATGAAGAAGCGCTTAGCAGCCGGCAGGCGGTCGACCGCGGCCAGGCCCAAGTCGCGCGCCAGGCGCAGCGGGGCAATGTCGTTCGAGAACAGTCGGTTGAGACCGTCGGTCACGGCGATCAACATAAGGTTGTCGAGCCGGCGCCAGCGCTCGTAGCGCCGGAGTACCGAGGCATCGCCCGGATCGAGGCCGAGCCGGCGCGCCTCGACAATCGCCTCGGCCAGTGCCGCGACGTCGCGCAGCCCGAGATTCAGGCCCTGGCCGGCGATCGGGTGGATGCGGTGCGCCGCATCGCCGAGCAGCGCTAGGCGCGACGCCACACACCGCTGGGCGAACGAGAGCGACAGGGGATAGGACCAGCGCGGCCCGGTCAGCGAAAGCGCGCCCAGGCTGTCGCCGAAGCGCCGCTCGATCTCCGCCGCGAAGTCCTCTGCGCCGAGCCGCAGCATGGCCGGCGCCAGGTCGCGCCGCTCCGTCCAGACGATGGAGGAGCGATGAACGGCACGGCGCCCGCCAGTGCCGCTGTTCTCGTCACCATCCTCGTAATCGTCGACCAGCGGCAGCATGGCGAAGGGCCCGGCCGGCAGGAAGTGCTCATGCGCCACCCCCAAATGCGGCTTTTCATGCACCACCGTGCCGACGATGCCGATCTGCGGATAGTCCCAGCCGGTCACCCGGATGCCGGCCGCCGCCCGCAGACGCGATTTGGCACCGTCGGCCGCGACCGCCAGGCGCGCCCGCACGGACTGGCCGTCGCCGAGCCAGGCGGTGGTCCAGCTCGAGCCCGGCTCCAGCCGCTCGACCGAGGCGGGCGCAAGCAGCTGCAGCCGCGGCGCCGTCTCCACGGCGGCGTCCAGGGCCTGCCGGATATGCCGGTTCTCCAGCAAATAGCCGAGCGGCTCACCGTCCAGCAGGGCCTTGTCGTAGTGCAGGAAGAGGGACGAGGCGCGCTGCCCGATCCGGCCGTCGGAGACGCGGATCTCCCGGATCGGCTGCGCCCGCGCGGCCATCGCCTGCCACAGGCCAAGCGCCGCCAGGGCCTGTTGCGAACCGCGCGCGATCGCCGAGGCCCGGCCATCGAAAGCCGGCGCCAACGCAGTCGCCGGCTCTTCCCGATCAACCACTACGACCTCGACGCCGGCGCTCGCCAGCGCATGGCCAAGCGACAAGCCGACCATGCCGCCGCCGGCGATGAGGACCTCGCATTCCATTGATCTGCTCATGGCGACCTACTCATGACCGCAGCTTCGCGCGCTGCAGAGCGGAAGTCCAGCCGGCCGCAGTCGGCCTGCGCGGTACTGACCATTTCTTAGGCAGCTTATATAGAATGATCAATAGTTGTGCAATTCTAGCTTCCCTGATCTTCGGATCCCATGCTCGCAAGTCTCTAACCTACTGAACCGGTGCGCAATTGACAGATCCGCCCGGGCTGGCACGAATCTTGGGTTTGCTGCACTGCACCCGCATGGCGCCTCGCCGAAGATGAGGCGGAGGTGGTGTGCGACGGGATATTGGTGGCCCCACAAGCGGGGCGCAATCCAGGGGATCGTTATGAGCTTTTTGACCAAGCGTGCAGTCCTGCCGATCGGCGTCCTCGCCAGCCTGGCCTTGGCGGCGACGCCGGCCCGGGCCGAGGTGAGCGCCGAGACCCAGTTCATCTTCAACAGCTTCTCTTTCCTGATCCACGGCGTGCTGGTGATGTGGATGGCCGCCGGCTTCGCCATGCTCGAATCCGGTCTGGTCCGAACCAAGAACACCGCGGCGATCTGCCTGAAGAACATGGCGCTATATTCCATGGCCGGGCTGCTGTTCTACCTGATCGGCTACAACCTGATGTACGTCGACGTCGGCGGCTTCATGGGCGCGATCACCCTATTCTATAACCCGAGCGAGGCCGAGCTAGCGCTGATCAACGCGGAGGCGGCGACCGCCGAGATGGTCACCGCGGTGGTCGACAACGGCTATTCGGTGCAGTCGGACTGGTTCTTCCAGATGGTCTTCGTGGCGACCGCCGCCTCGATCGTCTCCGGCACCCTGGCCGAGCGCATCAAGGTCTGGCCCTTCCTCGCCTTCGTCGTGGTCCTGACCGGCATCATCTATCCGATTCAGGGCGCCTGGATCTGGGGCGGGGGCTGGCTCTCCGAGATGGGCTTCTCGGACTTCGCAGGCTCGACGGTGGTGCACTCGGTCGGCGGCTGGGCGGCGCTCTCGGGCGCCATCATCCTCGGCGCCCGCAAGGGCAAGTATGGGCCGGACGGCCGGGTGCACGTCATGCCGGGCGCCAACCTGCCCCTCGCCACGCTCGGTACCTTCGTGCTCTGGATGGGCTGGTTCGGCTTCAACGGCGGCTCGCAGCTCGCCATGGGCTCGGCCCTCGACGTGGCGGCCATGGCCATCGTCTACGTCAACACCAACTTGGCGGCGGCCGCAGGCGTGATCGGCGCCATGGCGCTCAACCAGATCCTCTACAAGAAGATCGACCTCACGATCGCGCTAAACGGCGCCATCGCCGGCTTGGTGGCGATCACCGCCGGCCCGGACCTGCAGAACCACTTGATGGCGATCGTCGTCGGCCTGATCGGTGGCGTCCTGGTGGTACTCTCGGTGCCGCTGCTCGACAGGCTGAGGATCGACGACGTGGTGGGCGCGATCCCAGCGCATCTGGTTGCCGGCATTTGGGGCACACTCGCGGTTGCCATCTTTGGCGGCGGCGACCTCGTCGTGCAGTTGGCCGGCATCGTCGCGGTCGGCGCCTTCGTGCTGGTCGTCTCCTCGCTCTGCTGGCTGGCGCTTAGGATGACTGTCGGCATCCGGGTCAGCGAAGAGGACGAGGACATCGGTCTCGACAAGGCGGAGCTGGGCATGGAGGCCTACCCGGAATTCGGCCAGGGCTCGCAAGCCTACTAGACGCGGCAGGCAGCCAGCCCTGTTCGCTGCGACCTTCACCCTGCAGCCTCGGGCCCGGTCGGTCACCCCGCCGGGCCCTTCTTCTTCGGCCGATTCCCTCGGCTCGATCAATTAAGGGACACAGCCTCGCCCGCCTTGCCGGCGGACTCCGCAAAAGCTAGAATCGTTTATGTTTTGTACTGCTTTCGAGTCGGGCTGGACCGCTCTTACGGCGTCCTGCCCGCCGTTTAATGCTGGGCGTAAGGACCGAACGGTGCCGCACGTTCGCGCTGTGACCGAGTGATGATCGACCGGCGCAATCTGCAGGCCTTCCATCCCTTTGCGCGCCTCAACCGCCTGCTCGAGGGGCTGGCGCCGGCTCCCTCGCCCGGGCCAGAGGCGGCACCGATCGCGCTTTCGATCGGAGAGCCGCGGCAGAACCCACCCGGCTTCGTCGCCGAAACGCTCGCAGAAGCTGCTGCCGATTGGGGTCGCTATCCGCCGCCGCGTGGCACGCCCGCCTACCTGCAGGCAGCCGCGGATTGGCTGCAGCGACGCTACGCACTGCCGGCCGATTCAGTCGGCGTGGGCGCCATGCTCGATCCCGAGCGCTGCCTACTACCGCTGCCGGGTAGCAGGGAAGGTCTGTTCTTTGCCGCCCTAGCAACCGTCCCAGCAAAACTTGACGGGGCACCTCCGGTCGTATTGATCCCGAATCCTTGCTACCATGTATATGCTGGCGCCACTGCAGCCGCCGGGGCCGAACCGGTCTTCGTGCCGGCGACGCCCGAGAACGGCTTCCTGCCGGACTACGCCGGCGTCGCACCCGAGATTCTGGAGCGCACCGCGCTCTGCTACTTCTGCTCACCGGCCAATCCACAGGGCGCGGCGGCCGATCTCGACCGCCTCAAAGATCTGATCCGCCTGGCGCGGCAGTACGACTTCGTGATCGCCTTCGACGAGTGCTACGCCGAGATCTATACGGGCGATCCACCCCCAGGCGCGATCCAGGCGGCCTTGGAGCTGGGCGGAACGCTCGACAACCTGCTCTTGTTCCATTCGCTCTCCAAGCGCTCCAACGCGCCCGGTCTGCGCTGCGGCTTCGTCGCCGGGCCGCCGCCGCTGATCGACTCCTTGGATGCGGCGCTGCGGGTCGGCGGGGCCGGGGTCCCGCTGCCCGTCATCGCCGCCGGCACCCGGCTGTGGCAGGACGACGATCACGTGGAGAGGACGCGCGCGCTCTACCAGGCGAACTTCGCCGTCGCCGAGCGCCTGCTCGGCAACCGCTTCGCCTTTCGCAAACCGGAAGGCGGCTTCTTTCTCTGGCTCGACGTGGGCGATGGCGAGGAAGCCGCGCGCAGGCTCTGGAGTGAGGGTGGCATTCGAGTCCTGCCGGGCGCCTATATGTGCGCGGAGAACGCCAACGGCAGTGGCAATCCGGGTGAGCGCTATATCAGGGCCGCGCTGGTCTACGACGCCAAGTTGACCGAAGCGGCGCTGGCCAGGATGGCCGAGATCCTCTGACGCAGAGCGGGACCGGGAACAGCATGGCCGCACGGACCAGCACGATGAACGGCGCGGGGAACGGACCGGGGAACGGATCGGGCCGCGGCGCGAAAGGCGCCGGCCAGCCGGGGCTGCTGCCCAGCGGGACCGGCGCCTTCTTCCGTCAGCGCGCGATCGAGGCTCTGGGGCTGCTGATCGGGCTCTGCGGCATGGCACTGATCGCCGCCTGCTTCACCTTTCGCCTCAGCGACCCCTCGCTGAACCGGGCGACCGACGGCGCGGTGCAGAACCTGCTCGGCCTACCGGGCGCCTACGTGGCCGACTTCCTGCTGCAGGGCTTGGGCCTGGCCGCCTTCCTGCTGCCGCTGGCGCTGATCACCTGGGGCTGGCGCCTGGTCCGTCGCCATGCATTGGCGCGCTGGTGGCTGAAGTTCTGCGCCCTGCCGGCGGCCCTGCTGCTGCTCAGCCTGGCCGCCTCCTGGCTGCCGGTGCCGGAGAGCTGGCCGTTTCCCTCGCTCGGCCTGGGCGGCGCGGTAAGCCATCTGCTCTGGGCGCAGCTCGCGCCGCTCGGCGCGGCGCCTTGGCTGGTCTCACTCATCGGCGCCCTGTTTGGCTGGCCTCTACTGCTCTACAGCTTCGGCTTCGAGGCCGGCGAGTATCGCGCCGCCGGCCGCGGGTTGCGCTGGCTGCTGCAGGTCGGCGCCACCTGGCGCTCGGCAGAAAGTGCCGAAGAGGCGGGCGACAAACCGAAGGCACGGCGCAAGCGCGGAAAGGCCGCCGAGCGGCGCGAACCGCGCATCGAACCGGAGGCTATCGCCGAGTCCGAGCCCGCTCCGGAGGCGGAGCCCGAGGAGGCCAGTCTGGTCGCCCCGAAGGCCCCCAAGACCAAGCCCGGTAAGCGGGCCAAGCAGGCGGCGCAACGCAAGCTCGATTTCGGACCGACCGGCGATTACGAGCTGCCACCCCTGCTGCTGCTTACCATGCCACCGGACAATGCGCGCGACGCCGCGGTCAACCGCGATTCCCTGGAGAAGAACGCGCGGCTGCTGGAATCGGTGCTGGAGGACTTCGGCGTCAAGGGCGAGATCGTCAAGGTGCGCCCCGGCCCGGTAGTGACCCGTTACGAGCTGGAGCCGGCGCCGGGCATCAAGACCAGCCGCGTGGTCGGCCTGGCCGACGACATCGCACGCTCGATGAGCGCCATATCCGTGCGCGTCGCCGTGGTACCGGGATCGAACGTGATCGGCATCGAGCTGCCGAATGCGCGCCGCGAGACGGTCTATCTGCGCGAGCTGCTCGGTTCGCAGGCCTATGAGCGGGTCGGCGGCAAATTGCCGCTGATCCTCGGCAAGGACATCCGCGGCGCGCCGATGATCGTCGACCTGGCGCGCATGCCGCACCTGCTGATCGCCGGCACCACCGGCTCCGGCAAGTCGGTCTCGATCAACGCGCTGATCCTGTCGTTGCTCTATCGGCTGACGCCAGACAGCTGCAAATTCATCATGATCGACCCCAAGATGCTGGAGCTCTCCGTCTACGAGGGCATCCCGCATCTGCTGTCGCCGGTGGTGACCGAGCCGAAGAAGGCGGTCGTCGCGCTGAAGTGGACCGTGCGCGAGATGGAGGATCGCTACCGCGCCATGTCGCGCCTCGGCGTGCGCAACATCGACGGCTACAACACCCGCATCGAGGAGGCGAGGCGCAGCGGCGAGGTGCTGACCCGGCGGGTGCAGACCGGCTTCGACCCGGACACCGGCCAGCCGGTCTACGAAGACCAGCCCTTCGATCTGGAGCCCTTGCCCTTCATCGTCGTCGTGGTCGACGAGATGGCCGACCTTATGCTGGTCGCCGGCAAGGAGATCGAGGCTGCCGTGCAGCGTCTGGCGCAGATGGCGCGCGCCGCCGGCATTCACCTGATCATGGCGACGCAGCGACCCTCGGTCGACGTCATCACCGGCACCATCAAGGCGAACTTCCCAACCCGGGTCAGCTTCCACGTCACCTCGAAGATCGACAGCCGCACCATCCTGGGCGAAATGGGCGCCGAGCAGCTGCTCGGCCAGGGCGACATGCTCTACATGGCGCACGGTGGCCGCATCACCCGCGTGCACGGGCCGCTGGTCACCGACGAAGAGGTCGAGGAGGTCGTCAGCTACTTGAAAAAGCAGGGCCAGCCCTCCTACATCGAGGCGGTCACCGAAGAGGAAGAAACCGAGTTCGGCGGTGAGATCGCCGACAGCGGCGACGAGCTCTACGACAAGGCCCTGGCGGTCATCTGCCAGCACCGCAAGGCCTCGACCTCTTTCGTGCAGCGCCAGCTGCAGATCGGCTACAACCGGGCGGCGCGCATCATCGAGCGCATGGAGGCCGACGGGGTGGTCAGCCCGGCGAACCATGTCGGCAAGAGGGAAGTCTTGATCCAGGGGCCGGGAGACCTGTAAGTCCCGTCGAGAAACTTCCACAACGAAGCGCGCCGCGGCGTGCCGCAACGGAGGCAAGTCTAACGTGATGCGTCCGCTCTCAGCCGTGGCTCTGGCCGTGGTTCTCGCCGCCAGCCCAAGCGCTGCCCGCGCTGACGACGACCTCGGCCTGGAGGGATTCGGCGACGAGGGTTTCCTCTCGGCGCCGCTCGGCGAAGAGCAGGATCCGCAGCCGCGCAGCCTGTCGCCGGACGACGTTTCGGTGATCACGCGGGTGGAAGCCTACTTGAACAAGTTCACCACGGTGCACGCCCGCTTCGTGCAGCTTTCCTCCGACGGCAACTTCGCCGAGGGCGAAGTCTACCTTCAGCGGCCGGACAAAATGCGCTTCGAGTACGACCCGCCGACACCGGTGCTGCTGATCGCCGACGGCAGCAGCCTGCTCTACTACGACAAGGAGCTGAAGAGCGCAACCTTCGTGCCGCTGGAGGAAACGCCGCTGTGGTTCATCATGCGGCCGACCGTCAGCCTGACCCACCGCACCGAGATCACCGGCATCGTCGAGGACGCCGCCACACTGAGCGTCACGCTGCGCGACGTGGACAAGGGTGACGCCGGAGAGGTGACCCTGGTGTTTAGCGAGCAGCCGATGGCGTTGGAAAAATGGGTCGTCACGGACGCACAGGGCATCTCGGTTCAGGTCGCCCTGGTCAACCCGCAGTTCGACATTCCGGTCGACGACGAGATCTTCGAGTACGGCGACCTGGACGTCTACGGAACGGGAAGCGGCGGACCCGTCCGTTAGATCCCGTTAGTCCGCCGCCTTCACCGGCCGCCGCTCATTGCCGACAAAGGGCCGCAGCAAGAGCTGGGGCAAGGTGCGTTCTGCCGTGCCCTCGACGCCGATCGGCATGGCGAGGTCGCGTGCCATCGGGCTGCGCGTTCCGAACAGCGGGTCCCAGATCGACAACACGGTGCCATAGTTCGAGTCGGTGTCGCGGCGCACGGCGTGATGATGCACCCAGTGAATCGATGGCGTGATGATCGCCCGGGCGAGCCCACGCTCGAGCCCAGCCGGCAGTCGCAGGTTCGAATGGTGGAAGATAGCCGCCAACAAGATCAGGCCCTCGAACAACAGGATCGAGGTGATTGGGATATCGAACAGCGCGATTATCACAGCACGGGCGAGCGCCGACAGCAGGATCTCGCCGAAGTGAAAACGCAGCGCCGTCGTGGTGTCGAGGAAGCGGTCGAGGTGATGCACCTCGTGGAAGCGCCAGAGGAACGGTAGCTCGTGGTTGGCGCGGTGCCACCAGTAGATCAGGAAATCCAGCAGCAACAGGTCGAGCAACAATCCCAGGCCGCCGTTCCACCAATCGGGACGCCAGCCCAGGTGAAACTCCGTTGCCCAAAGCGACAGCGGCAGCACGACCAGCGGCGAGAGGCCGACGTTGACCAGCCAGAGGCCGAGATTGCGCGACAGCCGCCGCCACGCGCCGCGCGGCGCGGTACTCTCGGACTGCACCTTTTGCGCCGCCACTTGTGCCGCTGGGCGCAGCCGTTCGGCCAGGAAGAACAAACCGAGCCAGAGGAACACGGCCGGCGCCTTCCAAGTCAGCAGCAGGTCCTGGGCTTGCTCCATGGGCACCAGATATGGTTCAGCCGGGGCCACAGCTCAAGCGTTGCGATCAAATCGCAAAGTGGAACCAGAGCCCGCCCAGGAGGGCGCAAGCAGCCAAGGTCGTCAGCATCCCGGCCTTGAAGTGCAGCATGGCGACGAGCGCGCCCACACTAAGCAGCAGGGCCACCGGGTCCAAGGTCCGCCAGTGCGGGACGAGCAGCGACACAGGACCCGCGCGCCAATCGTCGAGCCCGCCGAACAGCACGTGCAATGCGAACCAGAGCGCCAGGTTGAGCACGACGCCGACCACCGCTGCGGTGATCGCCGACAGGGCCGCGTTGAGCCAACGGTTGTTGCGCAGCGATTCGATGAAGGGCGCGCCCAGAAAGATCCAAAGGAAGCAGGGCGCGAAGGTAACCCAGGTGGTGACCAGCGCGCCGAGGGTACCGGCCAGCCAGGGCTCCAGCAGGCCCGGATTGCGGTAGGCACCGAGAAAGCCGACAAACTGCACCACCATGATCAGCGGCCCGGGCGTGGTCTCGGCCAGGCCCAGTCCGTCCAGCATCTCGCCGGGGGCGAGCCAGCCGTAGGTCGCGACCGCCTCCTGCGCGACGTAGGCGAGGACCGCATAGGCGCCGCCGAAGGTCACCACGGCCATCTTGCTAAAAAAGGCTGCCTCCTGGGCGAAGACGTTGTCCGGCCCGAGGGCGACCAAAAGGGCTGCCACCGGTCCGAGCCAGAGCAGGCCGCATGTGCCGACGACCGCCGCGACGCGCCGGACGGCGGCCTTCAGTCGCCCGGGAGATCCTCGCCCAGCCGCAGCACTGGCACAGCTCTCCGCATCGTCGCGCACACTATCGCCAGGCGTACTGCTTTGGTGCACGAATCGGGCGCTGAGCAAGCCGATCACCGCCGCCGCAATGACGATCGCCGGGAAGGGCACGGCAAAGGCGAAGATCGCCACGAAGGCAGCCGCCGCAATGGCGACCATGCCGGGACCACGCAACGCCCGCTTACCGATGCGCAGCACCGCCTCGATTACCACGGCGAGCACCGCTGTCTTGATGCCGTAGAACAGAGCCTGCACCAGCGGCAGCTCCTGCAGGCCGGCGTAGAGCAGGCTGAGCAGCAGGATCACAAGGGCGCCCGGCAACACAAAGAGCACGCCGGCAACCAAGCCACCCCAGGTACGATGCAGCAACCAGCCGGCATAGACCGCGAGCTGCTGCGCCTCCGGCCCGGGCAGCAGCATGCAGTAGTTGAGCGCGTGCAGGAAGCGGTCCTCGCTGAGCCAACGCTTCTCCTCGACTAGGATGCGGTGCATCAGCGCGATCTGACCGGCCGGTCCGCCGAAGCCGATCAGCCCGATCTTCAGCCAGGTGGCGAAGGCCTCGGCGAAGGGGACGGCAGGCTGCCCTGCGCCGGCCGGTGACCCGACCTGCCGCTCGCTGTCGGACACGCTCATGAACCCGCTCCCTCACCGCGGACGGCGGCATAGAGGCCGTCGAACAGGATAAGTCCGCGCTCGAGCCGCGTCGCATCGTCCTTAGCCGTCGCGACGAGGCCATCCCACAGCGTCGCCAAGCCGACGTCCGCATGGCCCGTGGCGGTCGGTCGTTCAGCCTCTTGCAGAACGGCCGAGAGACGCGTCAGTGCCTGGCCGGAAACTTCGAAATGCCGTAGGAGGCCATCGAAGTCGGAAAGGTCGCCGGTGTCCGCCGCCGCGAAGGCCTGTGCGCCGAGCTCTTTCGCCGCCGCCACAACGTAGTCTTCCGCAACGGCCTGAATGCTGGCGTTTGGATCGATTAAGCGACGGATGAGCCAGATGCAGGCCATGCGGCCGAGCAGCGGCGCCTCGCCGGTGACCCATTGAACGGGCTGACCGCCTGGGTCGTCGGCCGGCTCTGCTTTGCGCATGGTGGTGCCGCCGACCGCTTCGAAGGCCTCGATGCCACCTGCCAGGTAAACGGCCGGGAGACCGCGGGCGCGCAATAGGGCCGCCGCAGATTGGCTGACCTGATGGCCGTGCACGCAATAGACCACGACCGGCGCGCCTTTCGGCAGCTCACTCGCCCAATCGTGTGCCTGCAGATGGTCGCGCCAGCGGGCCGAGGCAATGACGCGCGGCGCCACTTCGTAGGCGGCCTTGCGTCGCACGTCGAAGATGAACGGCGCATCTTCCGTGCCGATCATATCCGCCAGTTCGAGGGGAGAAATCGAGAGTTGGTGTTCGCCCATGTTGCTTAGCCCTCCAGACGAGGGTTAAGCGGTGCTTGGGCGAAGCGTCGCCTTGGAAGGCCGGGAGACCGCACTGCCCCGACGGCGCCGTTATAGCCGATCCGCCGCGCCTTCGCCATCGTTTCCGCAGCGCGACGGCAGAAGCCGCCCGGCGGCTAGGCCCTTGCGCCGTCCCAGAAGGCCGGCTACCAAGAAGCCATGATGGGACCCGAAGTATGAGCCACGGCAAACACGCGCCGATGATCGGCGTTCCCGCCGACGTCCGCATGATCGAGAACGCGCCGTTTCACGCGGTCGGCGACAAGTATGTCCGTGCGATTATGCTGGCGACAGAGGGCGTGCCTTTCGTCATCCCGGCGTTCGGCGACCTGCACGACGTTCCCGCCATGGTCCAACGGCTGGACGGCATCCTCTTCACCGGCAGTCCGTCCAACGTGCACCCCAGCCACTACGACACGCCGGCGACGCCGGAGGCCGAGCCCTACGACCACGAGCGCGACGAGACGACCCTGCCGCTGATCAGAGAGGCGCTTGAGCAGGGCGTTCCCCTGTTGGCGATCTGCCGTGGCTTCCAGGAGCTGAACGTGGCGCTCGGCGGCACCTTGCACGCCCGCGTTCACGAGCTGCCGGGGCGTGAGGACCACCGCGCGCCAAAGGTCGATGACCTCGATGTGAAGTACGGCGCGCGCCATCCCGTCGCGTTGACCCCGGGTGGGGCCTTCGAGCGCCTGGCCGGCGCCCACGAGATCACCGTCAACTCCTTGCATTGGCAGGCGCTCGACCGCGTGGCGGAGCGCCTGACGGTGGAGGCCATCGCGTCGGACGGCACGATCGAGGCGGTCAGCGTGAAAAACGCTCGCGACTTCGCCCTCGGCGTGCAGTGGCACCCGGAATACAAGGTCCTGCAGGACGACTTCTCGGTGAAGCTCTTCGCGGCGTTCGGCGCCGCGGCTGAGGCCCGGGCAGAGCGGCGGGCCCGGGGGGAGCTGCTCGCATCCGACTCATCACATCGTGAACCCGCCGAGGCCCTAGCGCCGGGTGAGTAGCCCTTCGAAGGGCTAAAATCCCGAAAGACCTGATTTTTTATGGCTAAGGAATGCCGGTGACGGCAGGCAGCTATGCTTCAGGCGCATGGCCACTGATCGTGGTCAAAGATTGTAACGCCGCTGGAAAATCCTAAATAGACAATTCACGAGCCGGATCTGCAAAGGACGCCGGCACATAGGGAGGGTTCAGGTAGAGATTAGGCCCTCCCGTCTCCGCGGAGAATTAGGAACGCCCGGCCTCCCCCCGACCGGGCGTTCCAGCGTTTTTGGCCCGGTTTACTGTCTCAGTCCATCTTTGGGTCCGCACCCCTTGCCAGGCGGTATTCCGGCACCCTAGGCTGCGGCGCTCGCCACGCCTATCGCTTTCCCACAGCCTGCGATCCCGCCGATGACCCTTCGCATCGCCACCTGGAACGTCAATTCGATACGACAGCGGGTCGGCCATCTGGAGCGCTTCTGCAAGCAGCAAAAGCCGGACTTGGTCTGCCTGCAGGAGACCAAAGTCACCGACGATGCCTTTCCGGGCGAGCCGCTCGCGGCGCTCGGCTACCGACACCAGCTGCTGCGCGGTGAGAAGAGCTACAACGGTGTTGCCATTCTCTCGCGCATCGCCTTCGAGGAGCAGGGCCACCGCCTGTGGTGCCGCAAGAGCGACTGCCGGCATCTCTTCGTCCGCCTGCCGGGCGGGATCGAGCTGCACAACTTCTATGTGCCTTCCGGCGGCGATGTTCCGGACCCAAAAGAAAACGACAAATTCGCCCACAAACTGCGCTTCCTGCGGGAGATGGCACGCTGGTGCCGCGATGAGGACGTGGCCTCGCGCAAGGTGCTATTGGTCGGCGACATGAACGTGGCACCGCTGGAGACCGACGTCTGGAACCACAAGCGGCTGCTGCGTAGCGTCGGCCACACGCCGCTTGAGTCCGACCTCATGGCCAAGTTGCACAAGGCCGGCAAGCTAATCGACGTGCCGCGCCATTTCGTGCCGCCGAGCGAGCCGCTCTACACCTGGTGGGGCTATCGCTTCGCGCAGGCCTTCACCAAGGACTACGGCTGGCGCCTGGACCACGCCCTGGCGACCCCACCACTGGCCGCCGAGATCGGCACCATGTCCGTGGTCAAGGACACGCGAAGCTGGGAGAAGCCCTCCGACCACGTGCCGGTGATGGTCGATATCGGCTAGGTCGAAAGACTCGCGAACGCGGGTCGGAGCCGAACAGCTTCGAAAAGAGCATCAACTGTCGACTGCGGCCGGACCTCTTCAGCCCGGCTTTTGTGCTAGTGTTGGTGCCAAACGGGAGACACCATTTCAGCCAAAGCGGCTTAGAAGTACAAGCGCCCTTGGAACGGGAGCAGGCCATGGAGATGCAGGTAAGGCAGCTAACGCAGGATGACGCCGAGATCTTCCGCGAGATCCGGCTCGAAGCGCTAGAACAACATCCCGAGACCTTTCAGGCGACCTACGAGAGTGCGGCGGAGCTGCCGCTGGACGCCTTCAAGCAACGCTTGCGCCAGTACGCCTTGTTCGGCGGCTTTGTCGACAGCGAGCTTTGCGGCTTCGTGGGATTCTATCCTCTCAAGAACCCGAAGATCAGCCACAAGGGCCTCCTCTGGGGCATGTATGTCAAGGAAACCGCCCGCGGCACCGGCTTGGCCGAGGCCATGGTCGAGCATGCAAAGGGTAAAGTCGAGCAGATCCTGCTATCGGTCATCGAGGAAAACGAACGGGCGAGACGCTTCTATGAGAAGATGGGCTTTGAGCCCTATGGCCTCGAGCCCCGCGCCCTGAAGATCGGCAATCGTTATCTTGGCGAGGAGTTTCGCGTAAGGTTTCTGAGCGAGGCGCGAGCCTGAAGAGATTTTCAGGGGGCCTCCCGAAGGTCCCTCACAACGTCTCGCAATCGCTCCTCTCCCTCTCGGCCCAATCACCCACAGGCAGACAGTTTAATGGGCCGCCCGATACATGAAGTAGCGGCCCACTTTCACCCCCTCGGGAAGCGCAAGCTCCTCCGCACCGGCGAATGGCATCGCCTGGTCGGCGATCACGATGCCGCCGGGCCGCAGCAGCTGTGGCAGCTGACTGGCGACGAAGGCAGCAATCTCGGCATTGGAGGCCGCATCGCCGCTGCCGATGTCGGCGTGGACCAACGGCACCGTGCGGCCGAAACGCGCGACGGCCTGCGGTAAGGTGCTGAAGACGTCGCCCAGCAGCAGATGATCGGCATCGGGGATGCAGTCCGGATGGGCCGCAATCTGCCGCTCGAAAACGAAGATCTCGCGCCCCGGACAAAGCTCGCGCAGGTGATCGTAAGTTCGACCGTTGCCGAGACCCAGCTCGAAGAGCGGACCTTCGGTGGTGCCCATCAGGCGAACGCCGAGCTCGAGGCAGGCCCGCTGCGCCTGCAGCCGGCGAATCGCGCTGTCCAAACGGCTCAAGAGAGAGATGCTCCCCGGGAAGCAGGCGTTAGTTGGATCGGCTGGCCAGCGCTTCGCGCAGTTGCGCGGTGGTGTTCTCCAGCCGAGTCGCCAAGACCCGCATGATCTGGATCGCTATCTCCGGGAAGTCGGTGACCAGCTGATAGAACAGCTCCTTGGTCAGCTTCAGGGTCACCAGCTCGCTGGTCGCGGTCACCGTCGCGGTGCGCGGCACGTCGATCAGGATCGCGATGTCGCCAACAATGTCATTGCATTGCATCGACGCCACGGTCAGCGGGCCGGAGGGTGTCTGCACCACCACATCGGCGGTGCCGGCGATGATCACGTAGGCGGCGTCGCCCGGGTCGCCTTGTCGCACCACCGGTTCTCCCGGCTTGAAAGTCAACCGCTCGCTGGCGAAGGCCATGAGCTTCAGCTTCGGCGGATCGACATCGGCAAAGAGCGGTATCTTGCGCAGAATATCGACTTCTTGGTCGAGGCTCATGGTCCTTATCTCCCTTCGGCGGTCTCGTCAGCCCGCCGCCACCAGTTCGCTGAAGGCCGTCTGCGGCTGGTTCAGCTCGTTAAAGCTTCCCTGTTCGACGATGCGGCCCGCGCTCATCACCACGATGCGATCGAAGCGCTCCGCAGCCGTGGCGCGCGGCAGGGTCCAGATCAGTCCCTTGCCCTGACGCGCCTCGAGTACCGCTTTCATGAGGCGTTCCTGGGTCGCGTTGTCCATGACCGCGGCCGCCTCGTTCAAGATTAGGATGTCCGGCTGCTTGAGTAGCGCGCGGGCGATCGCCAGCTTCTGCCGCTGGGTCGCGCTGAGCCGCTTGCCGCCAATGCCGACGTTGTAGTCGAGCCCGACGTCGACGACCTTGTCGCGCAGTCCGAGCTCGTCGAGCACGGCGGTCACGGCATCGCCAACCGTCTCCTCCGCCTGCGCCCGCCCGTAGGCGAGGCGGCCGAACAGCACGTTGTCCTGCAAAGAAGCGGCTGCGTTGTAAGCCTCTGGCCGGTAGGCCTCGACGGCGCCGGGATCGTCCTCGGCCAGGCGCGCGGCAAAGCGCTTGCGGGCCTCCACCACCTTCTCCGCCGCCGCTTCGTCGATCAGGCTCAAACGATGGCGCGCTTCCGAGTAGTTGAACGGCAAGGCCATCAGCCGTTCCCGGTCGTCCGGCGCCAGATCCTTGGTGCCCGCCTTCTCGACCCGGCTGACCAGCACGCGGAAGTCCGGCAGATCGTCGGCCTCGATGAAGCTGAACTGCTCGAAGAAAGGATGGCCCGGTGGTAGGTCGGCGAAGATCTCCACCATGGTCTTCGCGATCGAGACGCCCATCTCGAGCACTGCGTCGGTCAGACCGGTTTCCGCCAGAACCTTGAGCAGCAGCGGATTTTGCGCCAGCGCGGCGGCGGCATAGGCCTCCTTGGTCGGCGTGCCGAAGAGGATGTTCTCCGCCAGGGTGGCGTTGGGGTTATAGGCCTCCGGATCGAAGCGCAGCACCAGATCGCTGGCATTCGCCGCGGCCAGCCGGTCGGCCAGAGCCGCGCGCGCCTTTAGCACACCCTCGGCCACGTCCGGATGCTCCTCCGGATCGACCGTGCCGGTCAGGCCGAAGCGATAGACCCGTTCCTCCATCTCCACCAGGCGCAGCACCCCAATCAACCGGCGATTGATGTCCTCGGGCCGCTCGACGCCGGCGGCGGCGTAATCGATCCAGTCGGCATCGATGTCGAAGGTCGGGTTACCGGCGCGTCGCGCCTCGGCCACATCGGCGGCGCGCTGCGCATCGGCTTGGTCGGCGACCCCGTTCGGCCGATGCTTCAAGCCGTAGAGCAGGTTGGCGCGCACCGACTGCGGAAAGAAATAGGCATCCGGGCCGACGTAGGAGAGGCGCCGGCCGGTGACGGCCTGTGGCAGGCCTTCCAGCCCCCGGCCGCCGATCAGGATCTCGCCCGATGTCGGCCGGGCCAGGCCGGCGATGAGCTGGCCCATATGTTCCTTGCCGCTGGCGCTGTCGCCGACGATCGCAACGTGGTCGGTCACGACGGCGGAGAAGGTCACGTTGTCGACCACGCGGGTATCCGCATCGTCGACCAACGACACGCCTGAGACCGTCAGCTCGCCCTCGAAGGGTGCGCCCGAATCGTTCTCCACGTCCTGCGCCGAAGCCGGCAGAATCTCGGCCGGCTGAAACTGCTCGATGACCTGGTCGTACTTGATCTGCACGTCGGCACGCTGCTGGTCCCAATCGATCAGCTCCTTGATAGGGCCCGGCAGGTCCTTGTAAGCGGCGATCACCGCGACCAGCGCGCCGATGTCCAGATGGCCGCCGATCGCCAGCAGGCCGCCCACGACGTAGAACAGGAAGGGCGTGAGCTGGGCGAGGAAGTTGTTGAGGAACTTGACGAAGAACTTCCGTTGAAAGATCTCGTAGCGGATCTTGAAGATGCGGCCGAGTCGGCTGACGATATCGGCGCGCTCGTAGTTCGAGGTATCATGCGCATGCACCTCGGTAGCGCCGTCGATCAGTTCCGCGATGCGTCCGGCCAGCATGCGCGCGGTCAGCTGCCGCTCCTTGCCGAGCAGCAGGATACGCCGCCGCAAGCGCGGGATGAGGAACGCCTGCACCAGAACGATGGTCGCCGCGACCAGTCCGAGCCAGAAGCTCTGTACCATGATGAAGGCCATGGCCGTGATCGCCTGGCCGCCGAGGAACACCGGCGTCACGAAGGCATCGCCGATGAAGCCGCCGAGCGGCTCCACCTCGTCCTTGATCATGGTGGCGACCTCGGCCTGCTTCATGCGGCGCAGCTGCGGCAGCGGGAAGCGCAGGACCCGATCGGTCAGCTCGTAGCGCAGGCGGCGCAGCATGCGCTCGCCGAGGCGCCCCTTGCTGGTGTTGATCCAGAACTTGAAGCCGCCGTTGACGAAAACCAGCAAGAGGAACGTTAGGCTGAGCGCGATCAGCAGGCTTGGCTGCTCCATCTGAAAGCCGCCGAACCAGGTCGACGGCGGATCGGAGAAGGGCGCGTCGAACTGCAGGAACGGGCTCGTCGAGCCCTCGCCCGAGAAGCCCTCGCCCTGAATGCCCTGGTTGACGATTTTCTTGGGCAGTTCGAGAGACATATAGTAGAAGGGGAACGAAAGCAGAACCATGAGCAGGATATTGACCTGCTCTCTCTTGCTGTGGCGCCAGACGTACTTGAAAAGCTTGGGTTCCATGACCTGCTTTGAAACCGGATCGGCGGCCCCGAGATCCCTCGGCGCCGCGCGCCCAGAGCTTAGCCAATGCCCGCGGCCCGGTAAACCGAGCCTACCGAGCCCGGGGATTGGCGCGGCCGGGCGGGAACGAGACCCGACTTGTACTCGTATAAGCCTATGACAAATGGTGTTTCCGGATCGACTGGTGCTGTGGCATGCTTCGCTGGACAGAGCAGAACCCCAGAGGGGACAAGGGGGGCACGAGCATGGCATCGAGCCGTGCGAACAGGCGGGTTCTGATCTACAGCCATGACAGTTTCGGCCTCGGCCATCTGCGCCGTTGTCGGGAAATCGCTCATGCGCTTGTGGAACGGTACAAGGACCTTTCGGTCCTGATCCTGTCGGGTTCGCCGATCATCGGCAGCTTCGACTTCCGCGCACGCGTGGATTTCGTGCGGATTCCGGGCGTCATCAAGCTCCGCAACGGCGAGTACACCTCGCTCAAGCTGCACATCGACGTCGAGCAGACCATGGCCATGCGTGCCTCGATCATCGAGCACACGGCCAAGATCTATGATCCCGACCTCTTCCTGGTCGACAAGGAACCGCTCGGCCTGCAGGGCGAGGTCGAGCCGACCCTGGCCATGTTGCGCGACCGCGGCACGCCTTGCGTGTTGGGCCTGCGCGACGTGATGGACGATCCGGAGCTGCTGGCGCCGGAGTGGGCGCGCAAGAAGGCGGTGCCGGCGCTAATCAACTACTACGACGACATCTGGGTCTACGGCCTGCCGCAGATCTGCGATCCGCTGCAAGGCATTGACGTGCCGAGTTCCGTGCGCAAGAAGATGACCTACACCGGCTACATCGGCCGCCATGTCTCGAAGACGACAGGGCCTTTGACGGAGAAGATCGAGGAGCCCTACATCCTGGTCACCATCGGCGGCGGCGGCGACGGCAAGGCGATTGTCGACTGGGTACTGCGCGCCTACGAGACCGACCCGGCGCTACCCTATCCGGCGCTGATCGTGCTCGGCCCCTTCATGGGTAGCGACCAGCAGAGCGAGTTCATGCAGCGGGTCAACCGGCTCGACAAGGTGGAGGCCATCACCTTCGACGCGCACCTGGAATCCCTAATGGACCGGGCGCTCGGAGTGGTCTGCATGGGCGGCTACAACACCTTCTGCGAGATTATCTCCCTGGACAAACGGGCCCTCGTGGTGCCGCGGACCGAGCCACGCATGGAGCAATACATCCGCGCCTCGCGGGCGCAGGAGCTCGGCATGGTCGGCATGCTGCTCGACGACGGCAAGCGCGAGGGCCGCACCATGGCAACGGCCCTGCGTACCTTGCCGCAGCAGCCGCTGCCCTCCGATGTGGTGGTGCCCGGTCTGCTTGACGGGCGGGGCAATATCACCAAACTGGCCCGGCAATGGCTGCGCCGGCGGCGCGGCCGCTTCGCGCTGGCTGGCGGAATGGGCGCCTAGCGCGCCGCGGTGCAGGCCAGAGAATAGCGCCAACCATCGGGGATCCATGCGCGGCACTGCCGAGCACGCACCGGCGACCGCGGTCGTCCTGAAAGGCTATCCGCGCCTGTCGGAGAGTTTCATCGCGCAGGAGATCCTGGCGCTGGAGCGGCTCGGGCTGGACCAGCGCCTCTATTCCCTGCGCCACCCGACCGACCCGGCGGTGCATCCGGTACATCGGGAGATCGCCGCACCGATCCGCTATCTGCCGGAGTACCTGCACCAAGAACCGCTGCGCGTCCTGCGCGCTTGGCGGCAAGCGAAACGACTGCCCGGTTATCCCGCCGCTCGGCGCCTCTGGCTGCGCGATCTGCAGCGCGACTGGACCAGGAATCGCATCCGACGCTTCGGTCAGGCTTGCGTGCTCGCCGCCGAGCTGCCGGCCGATATCGGGCATATCCACGCCCACTTCCTACACACCCCGGCTTCGGTCGCGCGCTATGCGGCGCAGCTGCGCGGGCTGCCCTGGAGCTGCTCGGCCCACGCCAAGGACATCTGGACCACGCCGGACTGGGAAAAACGCGAAAAGCTCGCAGATCTCGACTGGCTGGTCACCTGCACCGCTGCCGGCCACGACCACCTGCGCGCGCTAGCCACCGCGCCGGACAAGGTGGCGCTGGTCTACCACGGGTTGGATTTCGCACGCTTTCCGCCGCCGAAAGAGGGAAGCCCACCGACGGACAACGACGGTAGCGACCCGGCGAGGCCGGTGATCATCCTTTCGGTCGGTCGGGCGGTCGCCAAGAAGGGCTACGAGGGCCTGTTGGAGGCCTTGGCCAGGCTGCCGGCCGGGCTGCAATGGCACTTCGTCCACATCGGCGGCGGTGCCCTGCGCGGATCCCTGCAGAGCCGTGCCGAGGCGCTGGGGCTGACCCGCCGCATCGACTGGCTCGGCCCGCAGCCGCAGGAAGAAGTGCTGGCGCACTACCGTGCCGCCGACCTCTTCGTGCTCGCTAGCCGGATCGCCGATGACGGCGACCGCGATGGCCTGCCGAACGTGCTGATGGAGGCTCAGAGCCAGGCCTTGCCTTGCATCGCCACCCGGGCCGCGTCGATTCCCGAGTTGATCGAGGATGGCGCGACCGGCCTGTTGGTGCCGCCCGACGATCCGGCCACTCTGGCCGCCACCATCGGCCGCCTGATCGGCGATCCAGCCGAGCGGATCCGCCTCGGCACCGCGGGCGCTGCCAGGGTACGGAGCAGCTTCCGCCTTGAAACCGGCATCGCCGACCTGGCGCCGCGCTTCGGCATCGACAGCAGGGCGCAGGCGGCCCAATAATCCGGAACCGCGCCGAGCCCCGTTTCGAGCCCATCCCAACCATGCATGTCGCCTTCTACGCGCCGCTCAAGGCCCCCGATCATCCCGTCCCCTCGGGTGACCGGCGCATGGCCACGTTGCTGATGGAGGCGATCGGCCTGGCCGGTCACCGGGTCAGCCTGGCCGACCGGCTGCGCAGCCGCGATCCGAGTGGCGACCCGATTCGCCAGGCGCGGCTCGCCCGCATCGGCGAGCGCCGCGCCGAACGCCTGCTGCGTTACTATCGGGCCGGCCCGCCCGAGGCGCGGCCGGACCTCTGGTTCACCTATCACCTCTACTACAAGGCACCGGATTGGATCGGCCCGCGGGTAGCGGAAGGGCTCGGCATTCCCTACGTGGTGGCCGAGGCTTCGGTCGCCGAAAAGCGGGCCGATGGGCCCTGGGACAGCGGCCATCGGGCGACTCTGAACGCGCTGCGACAGGCGGCCCTGGTCGTCACCCTGAACCCCAACGATGCAGTATGCCTGCCGGATCAAGACAAGATCCGCTTGTTGCCGCCCTTTCTCGATGTGGCGCCCCTGCAAGCGGCGGCACGCGCGCGTGCCGCCGAAAGAGAGGCGCTCGCAGCCCGCCTTTCGCTCGATTCCACGGTCCCCTGGATCGTCGCGGTCGGCATGATGCGCGAGGGCGACAAGCTGGCCTCCTACCGGCTGCTCGCCAAGGCATTGCGTCCGCTCGTCGCGCTGCCCTGGCGGCTGCTGGTGATCGGCGACGGCCCCACCCGCAGCCAGGTCGAGGCTGCCTTCGCCGGCCTCGCCTTGGCTTCCGGTGTGCCGCGCATCCACTTCCTGGGCGCCCTCGAGCCGGTGCCGCTGGCCGCGACCCTGGCGGCCTGCGACCTGCTCGCCTGGCCCGCCGTGCGCGAGGCCTTTGGCATGGCGCTGCTCGAGGCACAGGCGGCCGGCGTGCCGGTCGTCGCCGGGCGCAGCGGCGGCGTGCCGGCCATCGTGCGGCACGGCGAGACCGGGCTGCTGACGCCGGAAGGCGATACCGAGCGTTTCGCCGAGGCGTTGCGCGATCTGCTGAACGATCGCGAGCGGCGGCACCAGCTGGGCGCCGCGGCGGCCGAGGCCATGGCGCGCGATCAGGGCCTGCGGCAGGCCGCCCAGCGTCTCGACACCATCTTGCGCGAAGCCGTGACAAGCCAAGACGCGCTCGGCCGCAAGCCACGGCCCGCCGCCCTGTGAGCAGCGCCGGGGTCCCCTTGGTCGTGCTGCGCCACGGACCGACCGACTGGAACGAAGCCGGGCGCATCCAGGGCCGCAGCGACCGCCCCTTGAGCGCGGCCGGGCGCGCGCTGGTGGCAAGCTGGCGCCTGCCCGACGGCTTGGACGGCTGGCGCTGGTTCACCAGCCCGCTCGGCCGGGCACGGGAGACGGCGGCCCTGCTGGGCCAGCCGGATGCGGCGATCGAGTCGGCGCTGATCGAGATGCACTGGGGCGGCTGGGAGGGCTGGCAGCTGGAACAGCTGCGCGCGCGAGACGGCCAGACTATGACCGACAACGAGGCACGCGGGCTCGACTTCCGGCCGAGCGGCGGGGAGAGTCCGCGCGATGTGCAGAAGCGGCTCATGCCCTGGCTGGCCCGCCTAGCCGAGGCCGGGCTGCCGAGCGTCGCGGTCTGCCACAAGGGGGTAATGCGCGCGCTTTACGCGCTCGCCAGCGGCTGGGATATGCTTGGCAAACCGCCGGACAAATTGCGCAACAGCTGCGCCCACCGCTTTGCCGTCACCGGCGACGGCAAGGTCGAGGTGGAGCAGCTCAACATCTCCCTGGTCAACGCTCTGAACGATCCTGTGGGCAAGGCCTGAACGCATGACCGACGTGCTGTTCTATGTCCAGCATCTGCTCGGCATCGGCCATTTGCGGCGGGCCGCCGTCCTGGTCTCCGCGATGGATCGGGCGGGGCTGGAGGTGGTGCTGGTCTCCGGCGGACTGCCGGTCAAGGGACTGGATATCGGCGGCGTCCGGCTGGTGCAGCTGCCGCCGCTGCGCAGCCGCGATGCCGCATTCACGGCTCTGGTCGACGCCGAAGGAAAGCCGATCGATGAGACCTGGAAGGCGGCGCGTCGCGAGCGGCTGCTGGCGCTTTGCCGCGAGACCCGGCCGCGGGCGATCGTCACCGAGCAGTTCCCCTTCGGCCGCCGCCAGCTGCGCTTCGAATTGATGCCACTGCTCGAGACGGCGGTGGAGAGTAGGCCGCGCCCGGCGATCCTGAGCTCGATCCGCGACATCATCAACGCGCCGGGAAAGCCGGAGAAGACGGCCTGGATCCTGGACACGGTGCGACACTATTTCGATCTAGTGCTGGTGCACGGCGACCCGGACTTCGCGACCTTGGAGCGGAGCTTTCCGCCGGCCGTCGAAATCGCCGAGCGGATCCGCTACAGCGGCTATGCTGTTGCCGATGAGCCGCCGGAGGCCGAGGGGCCAGGCGGGGGCGAGGTGCTGGTGTCGACCGGTGGCGGAGCGGTTGCCGCGCCCTTGGTTGCGGCGGCGCTGGCGGCACGAGCGCAGACGCCGCTGAAAGACGCAACCTGGCGTATCCTGATCGGCGACAACCTGCCGCAGGAGGACTTCGCGCGCTTTGCCGCGGCCGCGCCGGATGGGGTGATCGTCGAGCGCTCGCGGCCGGATTTCAGGGCGCGTCTCGCGCGCTGCCGCCTGTCGATCAGCCAAGCCGGCTACAATACGGCCATCGAAGTGCTGCGCGCAGGGGTGCCGGCGGTACTGGTACCCTTCGTCGGCAGCGGCGAGACCGAACAGAGCCTGCGGGCCCGTATTCTGGCCGAGCGCGGCGTGGCGGTCGCGCTGGCCGAGGCGGAGCTGAGCGGCGAGACCCTGGCGCATGCGGTAGCGGACGCGTTGCAGAGCGCGAGCCGGCGGCCGAGGGTCGCATTGGCGACCGAAGGCGCCGCCCGGACGGCAGAGATCGTTCGCGAGCGACTTGCTATAGTGGGTGTTTCGAATTGATGACGGATGTCTCGGGCGGGTGGCGGGAACTGGAGGACGAGCTGGCGGCCTGGCAGGCCGCCGGACGGACGGCGACCCTATGGTGGCGGGACGATGATGCGGTGGAACCGACCCCGGCGCTGGAACGGCTGCTTGACTTGGCGGCCAGGAACCGGGTGCCGATCGCGCTTGCCGTCATTCCCGCGCGGGCCTCGCACCGACTGCCGGCTTATCTGGCCGATGCCGACGGTCAACCGAGCCTTCTGCAACACGGCTTCGCCCACCAGAACCACGCCGGCGAGGGGCAGAAGAAGATCGAGCTCGGCGGAACGCGGACAATCGGCGAGACCCGCGAGGCGTTGGCTCGCGGCACGGCCATAATGGGCGCGCTGTTCCCGACACGGGACGGAGCGTCCACCGCCCTGCCGGTGTTGGTACCGCCCTGGAACCGCATCGACGAAGAGCTGCCGGCGGCCTTGCCCGAACTCGGCTTCACAGGCCTCTCAACCCACGGTCCGCGTCCTGTGCCGCAGACGGTTCCTGGCCTGCGGCAGGTCAATACGCATGTCGACATCATGCGCTGGGCGGCGCCGCGCGGCTTCCTCGGCGTGACCGAGAGCCTTGGCCAGCTGACGCGGCATCTAGAGGCGCGCCGATCAAGCACGGTTGATGCCGAGGAGCCGAGTGGGCTGCTGACCCATCACCTGGCGCACGACGAGCCGGCGTGGCGCTTTCTCGAAGAGCTGCTGCCGCGGCTGATGGCGCATCTGGCGGTTCGATTTCAGAGCGCCGAAGAGGTCTTCTCCGAGACCGGCGAAGCTAAAGCGGGGCAGCGGTCATGAGGATCTACCGCTATCCGCCAAAGGCACTTGCCGGCGACTATCTACGCTCCGGCGTCGGCCTGATGATCGGGGTCGGGGTCTTGTTGTCTGTGCCGCCGACACCTGCCATCATCGTGATATTCGGCGGTGTGGCAGGGCTCTTCGGTTATTTCGGCTATCGCACAGCGCAACGGCACATTATGAAGGTCGCCGTAACCGATGACGAAATCTGTAATTCCTCGTTCGGGACCCGGGTCATGGCGTGGCACGACCTACAAGGGGTCAGGCTGCGCTACTACGGCACCAAGCGGCAGGACCGCGGAAGCGGCGGCTTCATGGAGCTGACCCTGAAAGGCGCCGGGTCGTCGCTGACCTTCGAATCCAGCCTCGAGGGATTCCGCTACATCGCCTGGCGCGCCGCCAAGGCCATGCGCGACAACGGGCTGTCGATCGATCCGGCTTCGGCCGGTAATCTGCTGGCCATCGGGCTCGATGCCGACGGCGAAAAACCGCCGCCCGAAGAAGATTAGAGGCGCGGGCGAAACCAATCATGTCGGGAGAAGCTTTCTTTGCAGGATTTGCTGCGGGTCAACGACCTTAGGATCGCCTTCGCGCTGCCGGAGGGCCGCCTGGAGGCGGTGCGCGGGGTTTCCTTTCGGATCGCGCCGGGTGCCACCGTCGCGCTGGTCGGCGAGTCCGGCTCCGGCAAATCCGTGGTCAGCCAGGCGATCATGGGCATCCTGCCCAAGTCGGCGCGCATCGAAGGCGGCGAAATCCTCTTCGCCGACCCGGAGCATCGCCTGAACGGAACGGAGCACGGCCAGCCGGGCGCCGAAAACGGCGTCATAGACATCGCCAGGCTGCCGCCCAACAGCGCGCCGATGCGGGCGATCCGCGGCGGCCGCATCTCGATCATCTTTCAGGAGCCGATGACCTCGCTCTCGCCGGTGCACACAGTCGGCAACCAGGTGGGCGAGGCCCTCGAGCTGCACCGTGAGGTCGCGCCGCCGGAACGGCGCGAGTTGACCGCCGACATGCTGCGGCTGGTCGGCTTCCCCGATCCGCAAAAGGCCCTGAAGACCTACCCCTTCGAGCTTTCCGGCGGGTTGCGCCAGCGCGCCATGATCGCCATGGCGCTGATCTGCCGGCCGGCCCTGTTGATCGCCGACGAGCCGACCACGGCCCTGGACGTCACCATTCAGGCGCAGATCCTGAAGCTGCTGTTCGACTTGCAGCAGGAATTCCACATGGCCGTGCTGATGATCACGCATGACCTGGGCGTGGTCGCCAACGTCGCCGAGGAGGTCGTGGTCATGTACCACGGCGAGGTGATGGAGCGCGGCACCCTGGACACGATCTTCGCGCAGCCAGAGCATCCCTATCTGCAGGCGCTGCTGCGCGCCGTGCCGCGCTTCAACATGGCGGCCGGCGAGCGACTGCAGCCGATTCGCGAGATCAAGCACAACGGCGCCGGCGGCCTGCTGCGCGACAAGGACCCCTGGCCGGAAGGGGCCGACGCCGCCGGCCCGCTGCTGACTGTGGAGAACGTCAGCAAGCGCTTCTCGATCCGCAAGGGCAGCATGCTCGGCTCGGGCGCCGGCACCGCGGTGCTCGCGGTCGACGACGTTAGTTTCTCGATCCGCCGCGGCGAATGCCTGGGCCTGGTCGGCGAGAGCGGCTGCGGCAAGACCACACTCTCCAAGATCATCATGCGCGCGCTGACGCCGGATGCCGGACGCATCACCTTCAACGACCACGGCAAGCCGGTCGATGTGCTGGCCCTGAAGGGTGACGATCTGACCAAGTTTCGCCGGCGCATCCAATTCATGTTCCAGGACCCCTTCAGCTCGCTGAACCCGCGCATGACGGTAAAGGACATCATCAGCGAGCCGCTGGCGATCCATAACATCGGCGACGCGGAAAGCCGGGCCGAGACGGTGAAGTCCTTGATGAAGGTCGTCGGTCTCGACGTGCGGCACCTCAAGCGCTACCCGCACAGCTTCTCCGGTGGCCAGCGCCAGCGTATCGGCATCGCCCGCGCGCTCGCGCTCAACCCCGATCTGCTGATCTGCGACGAGCCGGTCTCAGCGCTCGACGTGTCGATTCAGGCGCAGATCCTGAACTTGCTGAAGGACCTGCGCGATGAACTCAGCCTGACCTACATGTTCATCTCGCACAACCTGGCCGTGGTCGACTACATCGCCGACCGCATCGCGGTCATGTGCCGCGCACGCTTGGTCGAGCTGGCGCCGCGCGAGATCCTGTTCCGCGATCCCGTGCATCCCTACACCCAGGCTCTGCTATCGGCGGTGCCGGAACCCGATCCGCAGCGGCGCCTGGATCTCAGCGCCCTGATGGAAGGCCGCGCCTCCAACCCGCCGGACTGGCCAGCGCCCTTCACCATCGACGGGCACAGCCAGCCAACCCTGGTTGATCTCGGCGACGGGCACTACGTGCGCGCCGACCCGTCCCTTGGAGAGCTGAAGGTAGCCTCGTGATCCGTTTTTTCGTTGCCCTAGGGCTGGCCGCGGCGCTGACCGCTGCGCTTTGCGGTCCCCGCGACCTGAAGGCCGCGTCGGAGGAGCCACCCGCCCTGGCCGAGGCGGTCGCTGCTGGTGAACTGCCACCCTTGGCCGAGCGGCTGCCGGAGGTGCCTGCCGTCGAGCCGCTCGACCGGCCTTGGCAGAGCTCGGGCCGGTACGGCGGCAAGCTGCGCCTGCTGATGGCCAAGGCACGCGACCTGCGGCAGGTCACCGCCTACAGCTACGCTCGCCTGGTCGGCTACACGCCCGACCTCGAGCTGGTGCCGGACATCCTGGAGCGCGTCGAGAACGAGGGCGACAAGATCTTCACCCTGCACCTGCGGCCGGGCCACAAGTGGTCTGACGGACATCCCTTCACCACCGAGGATTTTCGCTACTGGTGGGAGGACGTGGCGAACAACGAGAAGCTCTCGCCGACCGGGCCGCCGATAGCGCTGCTGGTCGAGGGCGAGGCGCCCAAGGTGGAGGTTCTGGACGAGAAGACCATCCGTTTCAGCTGGTCGCGGCCGATCCCCACCTTCCTGCACGAGCTGGCCAAGGCCAACCCCCTCTACCTCTATCGGCCGGCCCACTACCTGAAACGCTTCCACGCCGACTACGGCGACCCGGAAGACATCGAAGCCGAGATCGAGCGCATGCGGGTGCGCAACTGGGCATCGCTGCACAACCGGCTGGACAACCTCTTCAAGAACGACAACGTGGATCTGCCGACCCTGCAGCCTTGGACCTTGACCACGCCACCGCCGTCCGAGCGCTTCGTCTTCATGCGCAATCCCTACTATCACCGGGTCGATCCACAGGGCCGCCAGCTGCCCTACATCGACGAGCTGGTAGTACAGATCGCCGGCAGTGGCATCATCCCGGCTAAGACCGGTGCCGGCGAAAGCGACTTGCAGGCGCGCTACATCCGTTTCGACAATTACACCTTCCTGAAGGCGGCGGAGAAACGCGGCAAGATCCAGGTGCAGTTGTGGCGCACCGCGCGCGGCGCGCGCCTGGCGCTTTACCTCAATCTGACCGTCGCCGATCAAGGCTTTCGGGACCTGTTCCAGGACGTGCGCTTCCGCCGGGCACTCTCCATCGCGATCAACCGGCACGAGATCAACCAGGTGGTCTTCTTCGGCCTGGCGCTGGAGGGCAACAACACCGTCCTGCCGGAAAGCCCGCTGTTCAAACCGGAGTATCAAACGAGCTGGGCCCAATTCGACATCGAGCAGGCGAACCGGCTGCTCGACGAGCTCGGCCTAACGGCGCGCGACGACGAGGGCACGCGGCTGCTGCCGGACGGGCGCCCGCTGGTCATCATCGTCGAGACCGCGGGGGAGAGCACGGAAGAGACCGACGTGCTGCAGCTGATCGCCGATTCCTGGGCGCAGATCGGCGTCAAGCTGTTCACCAAGCCGCTGCAGCGCGAGGTCTTCCGCAACCGCATCTATTCCGGCGAGACCCTGGCGTCGATCTGGACCGGGCTGGAAAACGGCCTGCCGGATGCCGGCATGAGCCCGCTGGAGCTGGCGCCGGTGCGGCAGGACAGCCTGCAGTGGCCGCGCTGGGGTCAATACGTGGAAACCAAAGGCAAGGCCGGAGAGCCGGCCGACCTGCCGGCCGCCGAGGAACTACTGACGCTCTACGGCGCCTGGCGCGACACCACGTCGCCGGCCGAGCGCGAGCGGATCTGGCACGAGATGCTGGCGATGCACGCCGACCAGGTGCTGACGATCGGCATCGTCAATGGCATCCCGCAGCCGGTCGTGGTCAACCCGCAGCTGCGCAACGTCCCGGAAGAGGGCCTCTACAACTGGAATCCCGGCGCCTTCTTCGGCCTTTATCATCCGGACAGCTTCTGGTTCGCCGCGGCGGATAGCCAGTGATGGCCTAATGGTGACCAAGACATCGCCACGTCGGGAGCAACAGGCGGCGCGCATTCGGATCACGCCGGAGCCGTCCCTGGTTGGCCAGGACCCGGCCATGATCAGCACCGCCGAGCAGCAACGCCTGATCACCGCGATCTCCACCCTGGTCAGCGAGAGCATCGCCAAGGTGCTACCCTGCCCATCAAGCGAAGCGGCGGCGCGCGGCGCCGACGCGGTTTCCGCCTTCTTTGCGCTTTATCCACGGCGCCCTTTGTCGGATAACCGCGGTGGCAGCGGCTTCAACGACAGCCTCTGGCTGTTCGTCCTGGCCCGCGCGATCGCACCGCGCCTAATCATCGAAAGCGGCACCCACAAGGGCCATTCGGCCTGGCTGTTCCGCAAGGCCTGCCCCGACGCCGCCGTGCACAGCTTCGACATCGCCCCGGAGCGCCTGTCCTATCGCGAGCCCGGCGTGGAGTATCATACGCACGATTGGAGCGAGACCGACTTTGGCGAGGTCGACCCGGCGACCAGCCTAATTTTCTTCGACGACCACATCAGCCACGCAGCGCGGATCCGCGAGGCGCACGAGCGCGGCTTCCGCCTGCTGCTGCTGGACGACAATTTCCCGGCCCACAACCTCTACGCCACCGGGGGGCCGCCGGTGCCGACGCTCGCCATGATCACCGACCCCGAGCTTGCCTTCGACAGCGAGATCACCTGGTTCCGCAAGGGCAAGACCTACAGCTACCACTATTGCGAGGCGGACGTGGCCGATGCCCGGAGCCTGGTGGCGGACTTCGTCGTGCTGCCCGAGTTGGCGAACTTGACCCGTTTTCCGGCCGGTTCCGCGCTCACTTTCGTCCGTTTGGCCGGGTAACCGCACCTCGATTTCTGCCAAAAGTGTGACCGCCGTCACTAAAATCGCGGAATGTCGCCCCGTAGCGCCGCGTCATCTGCCCGTGGGACGCGATGAAACCTCGATTCCGGGCCGCTATTCCACTATCTATCTTAGGAAAGGCGCCAAGCTCGCTCCCGGGGGGGACACAGTGACGTCAGGACGATCGGCCGCGGCCCGCTTTAGGTAGAAGCAGAGGGCAACCGCGCGCAATGCTGGCTTATACCATCCGCCGCATCCTGATCATGGTGCCGACGCTGTTGGCGATCAGCGCCATCGTCTTCGCCATCATCCAGCTGCCGCCCGGCGACTACCTCGAGACCTACATCTCAGAGCTGCAGAGCCAGGGCGAGGCCGTCGATTCCCAGAAGATCGCCGCCCTGCGCGCCCAATACGGGCTCGACCGGCCGCTCTACGAGCAGTATGCGGTCTGGGTCTTCGGCCTGCTGCAAGGCGACATGGGCTACTCCTTCGAGTACCAGCTGCCGGTGAACCAGGTGGTCGGCGACCGCCTCTGGCTGAGCTTCCTGGTCTCGCTGGCAACGATTCTCTTCACCTATGCCGTCTCCTTCCCGATCGGCATCTATTCGGCGGTCCGGCAGTACAGCGTCGGCGACTATGCCTTCACCTTCATTGGCTTCCTCGGCCTCGCCACGCCCAACTTCCTGCTCGCCCTGGTGCTGCTCTACTTCGCCAACGTCGTGTTCGGCACCTCGATCGGCGGGCTGATGGACGAGCAGTTCATCGACCAGCCATGGAGCCTGGCCAAGGTCGGCTCGGTGCTCGAACACCTCTGGGTGTCGGTGTTGGTGATCGGCACCTCCGGCACCGCCGGCATGATCCGGCGCCTGCGCGCCAACTTGCTGGACGAGCTGCAACGGCAGTATGTCGTTACCGGCCGGGCCAAAGGCCTGTCGCCGACCAAGCTGCTGCTGAAGTACCCCCTGCGCATGGCGCTCAACCCCTTCATCGCCGACATTGGCAGTCTGCTGCCGCAGGTCGTCTCTAGCGCCGCCATCGTCTCGATCGTCATGAACCTGCCGACCACGGGCCCCATGCTGGTCGATGCCCTGCGCAGCCAGGACATGTACCTGGCCGGCTCCTTCCTCATGTTCCTGTCGCTGCTCACGGTGATCGGCGTGTTCCTCAGCGACCTCGCGCTGGCCGCGCTCGACCCGCGCATCCGGCTCGAAGGGGGCGCCACCAAATGACCGACGCGCCGTTCGAACCGCCGAAGCGGCCAAGGAGCCAGCAGGCCGGCAGGTCCGAGCCGATCGAGCACTACGTCAATCCGGCGCCCTTCGACCCGCACCGCATCGAGACCATGACGCCGGAGATGGAGCGCTATTACATGGCGCCCCAATGGCAGCTGATCTGGTGGAAGTTCAAGCGCCACAAGCTGGCTCTGATCTCCGGCTGGCTGCTGCTGCTGCTCTACCTCTCGGTCTTCATCAGCGAGTTCCTGGCGCCCTATGACCTGCACCACCGGCATACCAACTTCATCTACGCGCCGCCGCAGTCCGTGCACCTGTTCCACGAGGGCGAGTTCGTCGGGCCCTTCGTCTACGGCTTCAGCTACAAGCTGAACATGGAGAACCTGAGGCGCGAGTACACACCCGATCCGAAGAAGGTCCAGCGCCTTCGCTTCTTCTGTCTGGGCGACGACTACAAGTACATGGGCGTGATTCCGGCCCGCTTCCATCTGGTCTGCCCGGCCGAGGGCGGCAGCTTCTTCCTGCTGGGCACCGACCGTCTGGGCCGCGACATGTTGAGCCGCATCATCTACGGCGCGCGGATCTCGCTGACTATCGGGCTGGTCGGCATCACCATCAGTTTCATGCTGGGGATCATCATCGGTGGCCTCGCCGGCTACTACGGGGGTTGGGTCGACAACCTGATCCAGCGAACCATCGAGGTGGTGCGCAGCTTCCCGGAGATCCCGCTGTGGATGGCACTTTCCGCGATCCTGCCGGTGACCTGGAGCCCAATCCTGGTTTATTTCGGCATCACCATCATCCTGGGCCTGCTCGACTGGCCAGGGCTTGCGCGCGCCGTGCGCTCTAAGCTGCTCTCCCTGCGCGAGGAGGACTTCACCACCGCGGCGCAGCTGATGGGCGCGTCTCCGGCGCGCATCATCGGCCGCCACCTGTTGCCCAGCTTCTCCAGCCATCTGATCGCCTCGGCCACCCTCTCGATCCCCAGCATGATCCTCGGCGAGACCGCCTTGTCGTTCCTCGGTCTCGGTCTGCGCCCACCGATCACCTCCTGGGGCGTGCTGCTGGCCGAAGCGCAGAACATCAACGTGGTCGCGGTCTATCCCTGGCTGATGCTGCCCGTGGTACCGGTAATCGTCGTGGTGCTGGCCTTCAACTTCCTCGGCGACGGCCTGCGCGACGCCGCCGATCCCTACAAGTAAGGCCACGTCCCAGCGCGTCAGGTTCGCCCCTCGTAGGCGCGCGCCAGTGCCCGGACCGCTTGGTGAATTTGTCTTTCTGAAAAGGGCGCATAGCCGAGGATGACGCTTGGCCGCACGGGCTCTCGGACACTGAAACGGGAGGTTGGCGTCAAGTCGATGCCGGCCGAGGCGGCGACCTGCAAGAGCGACTCCTCGGTCACGCCCTCGCCGAGCCACCCGATCAGGTGCATGCCCGAGTCCGCGGCCGGCACCTCGAGAAGTCCTCCAAGATCCCGCGCGGCAGCCTCCACCAACGCGCCTTGGCGTTCGGCATAGAGAGTCCGCATACGGCGGACGTGGCGCGCGAAATGGCCCTCCTCGATGAAGTCGGCCAAGACGGCCTGTTCCAAAGGCGGCGAATGGCGATCGATCAGCCAACGCATAGCGGCGAATGCGTCGACGACCTCCTGAGGCACCACCAGGTAGCCGATCCGCAGCGCCGGAAACAGGAGCTTGCTGAAGCTGCCGGCGTAGAGGACTCTACCGGCCGGGGCGAGACCGTGCAGCGCAGGGAGCGGACGTCCCGCGTAGCGGTACTCCCCGTTGTAGTCGTCCTCGAGAATCACCGCCCCGCACCCCTCCGCCCACTCGATCAGGGCCAGGCGCCGGGGCAAGGACATCGGCATCCCGAGCGGAAACTGGCTGCTGGGCGTCACGTAGACAAGCTTGGGGGCAGGCCGCACCTGTTTCAGCTTTGCGACCTCCAAGCCCTCGTCGTCGACCGGCACGGGAACGATCTCTGCCCCCGCCAGCTCGAACAGGAGCGACGCCGGCGTGTAACCGGGATCTTCCATGCAAACCCGATCGCCCGGCTCGATGAGCAGCTTGCAGACGAGCTCGATCGCCTGCTGCGCGCCGGCCGCGATGACGACTTGACCGGGGTCGCAGGCGACGCCGCGTGTTGTTCCGAGGTAGCCGGCAACAGCCTCGCGAAGGGGCCGATAGCCGCGTGGGTCCCCGCGCTCCAGCAGGCTGCGAGACATCCGTCGTATTCGGCGTGCGGTCAACTGAGCCCAGAGCTCTCGCGGAAAGGCGTCGCTCGCCGGGGTGTGAGGCCGAAAGGGCCGCACCGGGCCGCTCACATTGCCCTGGATCCAGGAGCTCAAGGCAGGACTCCGCTTGGCTATCCGGGAGAGCGGAACAGGGCTCAGCGTGCGAACGAAAGCCTGCCCGCGGCCGGGCACCTGCAGCAGGTCCTCCGGTAAATCTTGCGCGACACGGGTTCCCGACCCGGTGACCGAGACGAGGTAGCCCTCGACGATCAGCTGATTGTAGGCATTCTTCGTCGTGTTGCGCGCGACACCGAGATCTCTTGCCAGTTGCCGGGTCGATGGAAGGCCTTCTCCCGGCAACAGTTGGCTGCCCCTGATCGCGCCGCGGATCTGATCCTCCAGCTGACGGTAGAGCGGTTCCGTCGCTCTCCGGTCCAGAGATAGCGACCCCAGCGAAAAGCGTCGTCGAGCGCGCCGCGGCGGTGATCCAGCCACCAAGTGGGCCTATTGTTTGTCAAAGAAGTGGGCCTTCTTGAAGATCCACTCTATCCCAAATTCCAGGCACTGCGAAGACCCGGGTGTCCAAACCCCGTCGGAACGCCTTCATGTCCGGCAGTGTCATCGATCTGGATGGAGGCTTTCGCGTTGCATTCCAGGCACGGCCTGCCGGGACCAGGCTAGCCAGGGCCGTTCGACAGAATGGTTCCAACCTGCAGGAGAACAGTCGTGATCAGATTCGAACATGCAAACCTGGTCGTCACAGACATGGCGGCCACCCTCGATTTCATCCTGACAGCCTTCCCGGACTGGCGGATCCGCGGTCAGGGAGAGATGGAATGGCACGGCAAGCCGCGGCGCTGGCTGCACGTCGGCGACGACGAGACCTACGTGACCCTGAACAATGACGGCGAAGGGGAAAACAGAGACCTGAAGGGGCACAGCCCCGGTCTCGCCCATCTGGGCTTCGTCGTCGACGATCTTGACGGCGTTATCGCGCGCCTCGAGGCCAAGGGTCATCGAATCGAAATTCAGGGTGTCGAGCATCCCTTCCGCAGAAACGTCTATTTCCTCGACCCGGCCGGCTTCGAATTCGAGTTCGTGCAATACCTGAGCGACGTTCCCGCCGAACGGAACCTCTACGAAACGACGTGAAGCGGAAGAACAGAGCATCCTGCGCGGCGCGCAGATCAAACTTCAGTGGAACAAAACAATGAGCCGTAAACTCCCCTCGATTCTATCCGCCGTTTCGATCGGCGTCGCTTCGGCCTTTGGCGCGGCCGGCCCGGCGAAAGCGGATCTCACCTTCATCGACCTGACACACCCGATCCCGACCTTCGAGCCAAGGGCGGACGATCCAACCAAGCCGAACCTGTCGAAACCGATCGGCAACAGTACGCCGATCGCCGGTTTCTATCACCAGGCGGTTCTCTACCCGGCCGATCTGTGGCCCACCAACGAGGGCCGCTTTGCCTCGGCCGCTTTTCTGATCCAGGAACACAATGGCACCAGCTTTAACAGCCCAAACCACTATCTGAACAACGCGCAGAGCCTGGAGCCTGGCAGCATTCCCAACAGCCGCCGCAAGGCGAGCGAAGATCTGACGATCGAGCAGCTGACCGGAAAGATCGTCCTGGTCGACGTCTCGGAGCGCGTCGCGGACGAGTTGGCAAAGAACGACGGCATGCCGAGCCCCAATCCGGCGGTGACTGATTTTTCCGACTCCTCCCGCGCCACGGTTCGCGCCGAAGACATCGAAGCGGTTGCCGACCAGATCGAGGAGGGCGTCTGGATCGTGGCGCGTCTGGGATGGTCGCAGTTCTATTTTCTGGGTGGCGAAGACTGGAATAGCTCGCCCTATGTCAACGCACTGAATCATCCAGGCTTTACCGGAGAATCGATCGACAAGCTGATTGAGATCATGGATTCCAAGGGCGTAAAGATCTCTGGTATCGCGGCTGACAGTCTCAGCACCGATTCGGGGCAGGGGGCGAAAGGCGCGGACGACAACTGGAGTGACGCCTGGCCAGCGCATGTCCGGCTCTACCAGCGCGACATCCTGATCGTGGAGAACCTGACTAACCTGGGCGCGCTGGCCGCTGCGCATGGCAAGGGCGCCTGCTCGCTGGCCGTCGGCGCCGTCAAGCATATTGGCGGCACGGGCGGCCCAGCACGCGTGATGGCCGTTTGCGAGAACGGATAAGATACCGCGCCCGCCGGCCCTACCGCGGCGCCTAAGGCGCCAGCACCACCAGATCGACCGGGTGGTTGACGCCGTCGACCTGACAGCTTGCGAGGCGCTGCTTCTCTGCCGGTGGCTGGTAGCCCTGACTGAGTGCCAGCTCGTAGGTCGCTGCATCGGCGAGCGCGCGCACGCGGTGATCCTTGTTCGCCTTCTCAAGCTTGGCCGAGAGGTTCACCGCATCGCCGATTACCGTGTATTCGAGCCGCGTCTCGTCGCCCACCGCGCCGAACAAGATGCGCCCGGTGGCGACCGAGCCGTTGACCTCCGGCGCCAGCTTGCCCGCGGCGGTGCGCTCCTCGCGCCATTGCCGCGCTGTATCGATCACGGCGTCCATGGCACGCAGGGAATCGGCGGCATAGCTTTCGGTCGGCACCGATGCACCGAAGGTCGCCAGGATGCCATCGCCCATGAACTTGTCGATGCTGCCGCCGTGCTGCTGAATCACCGGGACCATGCGCGCCTGGTATTCCGCCAGCAGCCCCATCACCTGATCGGGAGGGGCTTCCTCGGCCAAGCGCGTGAAGCCGCGCATGTCGAGATTGACAACTGCGGCGTCGCGCATCTCCCCAGTGCCGGCCAGGATGCCCTGGTCCGAGTCCTTGATCTTCTGTGCGATCTCCGGATCGAAGAAGCGCGAGAGTTCCTGCGCTGCCGTCTGCTCGGCCACCGCACGCACCAACAGGCCCTTGGCCCGGCTCAGCGCCACGGCGATGATTGCGGTGACCATCAGGATCGAGATGATTTTGTCGAACTCGGCGCCCAGAAGCACCGAGTTGGAAGTCAGGTACTCGACGTAGTTGCGGGTGATCATGGTGTCCTCGGGGTTGGCCATGACCACGTAGGTGATCATGATTCCCCAGCCGATGGCGGCGACGAGCCCGGCCAGCAGAACGAAGCGCGCCTCGAAACGCAGGGCGCGCAAGGCGATGAAGATGAAGACATACATCAGGGTTGGCGCCTTCAGGTAGAAGGAGGCCGGCTGCCCGTACTGGATATGGAAGCTCCAGATCAGCACCATCAGGAGCGACATGTCGAAGATCACCGAGATGGTGAGCGACCAGGTCGGCAGCCGGCTGCTGTAGGCCCACACCAGCCGGATCACACAGAGCACGAAGTAGATGGAGAGCGCCCAGGGTACTGGCTCGAAGGGCGCTTCTTCGCTGAAGGTCTTCGGCGTGATCAGATAGAGCACGCCGAAAGTGACAACGACCAGCAGGAGGAACCAGCCGATCAGGATCTCGCTGCGGTCCTGCTGCGCGCGGATCGCCCGCTGCACGCGCTCCGGCAGCTTCGACTCATTCGAGTCTGGAAAGATCTCCTTCCGGAGATCACGCATACTGAACTGCTCCGCTTCCGATTTCGGGAAGATCCCGTCCCGCAGCCTGCTCAGGGTCAGCATTGTGCCTCCGCAGGACTCGACAGGCCGGGGATGCCGCCAATCCGGCCCCCCAAGATCCAGAGGTCAAAGATAGGGCTTCCAGGGTACACATACGGTCATATCATCGTGATCTGAACGGCATCTGCCTTACCCCTTAACCAGCCAGAAGCTGCTCTCGTGGCTGCCCGGTAACCGGGGCAGGCGGGCGAGCGGCGAGGCGGCGAGATCCGCGGCCATGCGGCTGGCCACGTAGTGGCTGGCGAAATCCACCCGCCAACCCCCGCCCAGCAGCAGCGCCGCCACGCCGAGCTGGTCGTTGTAGCCGCGCCAGTGCCAGTCCGCCGGATAGTCGTCGGGCAGAAAGATGTCGTGCAGCTGGACGTGGACGCCAGCGGGCAGTAGGGGCAGGATCCGCCCGAAGAGGAAATCCACGTCGCTGCCCGGCATCAGCACGTGGCTGGAATCGATCAGCAGCATGTCTCCGGCCGCCAGGTCCCTGAAGGGAGCCTCGCCCGTTGCCTGCACGCTTTGGCGCAGCAAGGTCATGCCCCCACTGCCATTGCTATTGCTATTGCTGGCGGCGCCGATGTCGGCGCGCGGCGCTGGATCGATCGCAGTAATGTGGGTAGCGAGGCTGCCGTCGGCCACGGCGCGGCGCAGAAAGCGGGTCGAATGGCCGCTGCCGACCTCGACGACCCGCGTCGGCGCCAACTTTCGCAGTCGGCTGTAGGCGACGGCGGCATCGAGGCGGGGAAACCAGTCTTGGGTCCAGCGCGGCGCCTCGCCGATCCGCAGCAGATCGTCGGCGTAGTCGGCGCAATCCTCGAGGACTTCCCGAAAGCGGCCCTCGCAGGATGCCAACCGCGCCTCGATCGCGGGGTAGGGCCGTCGGCTGCCAGGCGGCGGCGCTTCGCCGGCGGTACGGCAGGGAATGAAGAAACCCCGCTCAGCCAGGCCAAGCACGGTCAGCAGACCGAACCAAGCCCGCCGCCGGCCTGCGCGTCCAGCCAGGCCGCGGATGCCGCGCGGGGCACCGACGCTCATGGCTGGAGGACCGTGCCCTCCTGGGCGACCAGCGTGCCCGGCCGCGCCTTGTCGGCCGCTTCAGCTACCCGGTCCATGAAGTCATCGTCGTGCGAGGGATCGTGATGAAATATCACCAGGCGGCCGACGCCGGCCGCCTCGCAGAGACGCATGCCTTCCTGCCAGGTCGAATGACCCCAGCCCTTGAATCGCGGGTACTCTTCGTCGGTGTAGCTCGAGTCGTAGATCATCAGGTCGGCGCCCTCGACCAGCTCGAGGATGCTGCGATCCAACGCCCCGTCGACATGCTCGGTGTCGGTCACGTAGCAGATCGATTTACCGGCGTAGTCAATGCGGTAGCCGGTTGCCCCATTGGGATGATTGAGCGGCGCAGTGCGCAGCCGAATGCCGGGGCGTGGCTCCAAGATCTCGCCGGCCAGGAAGTCGTGATAGCTGACGTTCGCCGCGAAGATGGTCGGCGGCACCGGAAAGAGCGGCGGCGCCATGAACTTGCTGAGCACTTCGTGCAGGCTGCGCTTCGGCTGCAGATGCCCGGCCCAGAGCCGAAAGCGGTTCCGCGGGTCGAACATCGGCACGAAGAAAGGCAGGCCGATGATGTGATCGTGGTGGGTGTGGGTCAGAAAGAGATCGCCCTCGATGCCGTCGCCATTGGCCGCCTCCTCGGCCAGGTGATGGCCAAGGCGCCGGACCCCCGTTCCAGCGTCGAACGCCAGAAGATGGCCATCGCAACGCACCTCCAGACAGGAAGTGTTGCCGCCATAGCGCTGGTAAGTGGGACCCGGACAGGCAATGGATCCACGCGTGCCCCAGAACTTAACGAAAAACTCCCGACCTTCCGTCAAATGCCATTCGCTTTCTTGTGGTTACTTGGGAACCGCAACCTTGATCATGGAAGTCTAGCATCAACGCCAGACGACCTGGAAAGTTAATGGGGTGATGGCCGTCACACAACTGGCAGGCGCGGCGGCGAAGCGGCGCTTGCCGGCCGCCCGGCAATAGACGAGAGTGCCGGCGGATTTGTTAGGGGTTTGCCAGGGACTCGCCCCGGGGTTGCCAGGGGGGCGAGCTCGGCCGATTGGCGGGGACGCCATTGTGCGGAGCACTTCTTAGGGGAAAGCATGGCGGCGAGCCGCACGAACTGGATCGGCGTGATCTATGGCCTGAGTCTGTCCTTCTTCGCCGCCTATCAGCTCTTTAAGCTTCCGCCGGCGCTGCCGGTTCTGCTCGACCGCTACGGCTACGACCGGGCCCTAGCCGGTGGCTTCATGTCGATCTACGCCTTGGCCGGGCTGGTTTTTTCGCTCTATGCCGGCCGCCTGATCGAGCGCCACGGTGCAGGCCGGCCCATTCTTGGCGCCCTGGCACTGATGATCGCCGGCAACCTCGTAGCCCTCCTGGCGCCACAGTGGGGCGTGGTGGTGCTGGCTGGCAGGGCGCTCGAAGGCACGGCCTTCGCGGTCCTGGCCATCGCCGGGCCGGTGCTGGCCAATCGCGAGGCCAGCCCGAAGCACCTCCACATCGTCATCGGCCTGACCGCCAGCTGGATCCCCTTCGGCCAGATCCTCGCCACCGCGATTGCGCCGGCCGCTTTCGCCATCGATGGCTGGCAGCTGCTCTGGGTCCTGGCGATCGCCTTCTGTCTGCTGCAGATGCTCTGGACCGCGCGGCTTTCCGCCGGCCAGACCGTCGAGCTCGGGTCTGGAGAGGGCGGGACAGAAGACGGCGAGCCGGGGGAGGGCGGCCCGCGGCCGCCGGCCGACGCCATGACCGCGGCGCAGCGTCTCGCGCTTACGCTAGCGGCGGCGATCTTCATGGTCTGGTCCGGCCAATACTTCGCGGCCATGACCTGGCTTCCGCAATACTTGGTGGAATCGCAAGGACTCGTTCTTGAGCTGGCGTTGCTGGCCTATCTGCTGCCGGTCGTGGTTCTCGTGATCTTCAACTTGGTGACCGGCATGCTGCTGCGCGCCGGCGTGCCGCTCGGCCCGCTGCTGACCGCGGCCTTGATCTCGCAGGCGGCGATCTGGTGGCTGCTTCCGGGAGACTGGGGCAGCATCGGCGGCATCGGGCTGCTGATCGCCTACGGCATCGGCGCCGGCATCTGCCCGACCTGCCTCTTCGCCATGCCGAGCGCGATCCTCGGCCAGGCGCGGGCGGCAGCATCCGCCTTCGGCGTGATCATGACAGGCCGCAACATGGGCGTTCTGATCGGGCCGATCCTGATCGCACAGATCTTCAAGCTGGCTGGCGACTGGAACGAGGCCGCGCCGGTCTTCTCCGGGCTAACCCTGATCGCGGTGCTTTTGGGGCTGATCCTGACCGGGGCGCTGGCCCGGGTCACTCACGGCACCAGCCGGTAGCCGCCCGGCTCAGTCACCAGAATCTCGGCGTTCGAGGGATCGATCTCGATCTTCTGACGCAGCCGATAGACGTGGGTCTCCAGCGTATGCGTGGTGACGCCGGCGTTGTAGCCCCAAACCTCGCCAAGCAGGGTATCGCGACCGACCACCGCGTTGCCGCTGCGATAGAGGTACTTGAGGATTGCCGTCTCCTTCTCGGTCAGGCGCACCTTCTTCTTGCTCTCGCCGTGGATCAGCATCTTGGCGCTGGGCCGGAAGGTGTAGGGACCGATGGTGAAGACCGCGTCCTCGCTCTGCTCGTGCTGACGCAGCTGGGCGCGCAGACGCGCAAGCAGGACGCCGAGGCGGAAGGGCTTGGTGACATAGTCGTTTGCGCCGGCATCGAGGCCGAGGATGGTATCGGCATCCGATTCCGCCGCCGTCAGCATGATGATTGGCGATTTGACGCCATTGCGCCGCATCAGGCGGCAGACCTCGCGCCCATCCATGTCGGGCAGGCCGACATCGAGCAGAATCACGTCGAAGTATTCGGCCTTGGCCAGGTCGAGGGCCCCGCCACCGGTCTCCGATTCGACCGTTGTGAACTCCTCGTGAAGCTGCAGCTGCTCCGAGAGCGATTGCCGCAAGGCCTCATCATCGTCGACCAAAAGGATTTTCTTGCCGGTCGTAACGCCCATCATTCGCAAATCGCTTTCGAATCGGGGGCCCGCCATCACATAACACCGCGTGGGAGCCGGTTCAAGCTGACCAGCCGCGCCAAAGACTTAGCCGGTTTCCCTTCCCCGCGGACATATCATGTCGCAGACGGCATGAAACAAGGGGTGATCGTCTTCGCCCAGTGCGTCAATCGCGCTAAAATGGTTTCGTTCCGCGAGATTTACGACCTGAGAGGGCAGGCCGGCTGCGCGCCGGGCCGCCAGGTATTCGTCCTGCTGGCGCAGGAATTCCTCCGTCTCGGCCGAGCCGACAGCACAGATCAGCGGGCCGGAGCGCGCCGGCAGACGGCGCTGCGGGCTATGCCGCTCCACGGTCTCAGCGTCGAGCTTGACCACCTCCTGATGATAGCTGAGGCGGATCGGCTCCAACTCGTAGACGCCGGAGACGGAACAGGCGCCCTTGACCAGATCGGGGGGCACCCCTTCATGGCGGCCCCAATCGGCGGAGAGGGCGCAGGCCGCGAGATGCGCTCCGGCGGAATGGCCGGCGACGAAGATACGCGCCGGATCGACGCCGTAAGCGGCACCATTCCGGAACAGCCAGACAAGGGCCGTTTCTATCTGCTGCACGATGGCGCCGATCGAGACCGCCGGCGCCAGATCGTAGTTGAGCGAGGCGAAGGCGATGCCGGCCTCGACGAAGGGCGGTGCCAGGAAGCTGAAGTCCTGCTTGTCGAGTGACTGCCAATAGCCGCCGTGAATGAAGGCGAGCAGGGGGGCAGAGGGCCGCGATGCGAGGAAGAGGTCAAGCGTCTGCCCGGCGGTCGGGCCGTAGGCCAGGTCCAACGCAGCGGATCGGGTTTCGCGTACGGCCCGGCTGTCTTCGGCCCAGCGGGCAAAATACTGCGGATGCTCCGGCCAGCGGGCCCGTAGGTTGAGCTGCCGATCCAGCGCCTCCTGGTCGTAGTCACGATACAGCGGCTCGCCCATCGTGCAGGCCCCCCGAGACCGGCCGGACCGGATGCCGGCGCTCTCTACATTTGCCCCGAAATGCGGCAAGCCTAGCTATCGGTCCTGGGATGTAAAGGGCGCGGAAAGGGCGTCCGAGTTGTCGTCGGCGATCGCCTGTCGCGGCCTGCCAATGAAGCTGACAGGCGGGCGCCGGGCCCCTAAAGTGGCCCTGTCTGAGACCCGGAAACCCATGACCCAAAGCCTTCAGGAAGCCTTTGCCCTCGACGCCGGCGTGCTCCAGGCGGTCGATCGCGCCACCGCCGAGTTGCGGCGCGGCGGCCTGTTGGTGATCTTCGATCGGCAAGGCGAGGCCGCGCTGGTTCAGGCGGCCGAGGGCGTGGCACCGGGCAGCCTGCCCGATATGGCACGCCTGACCGGCTGCGCGCCGCTACTACTGTTGACCCGCCAGCGTGCCGGCCATCTTGGACTCAGGAGCCGTGCGGGCAAGCCTAGCGGTCAGGGCGAGGGCGGGCCGCCGAGCGGCGACGTGGTGGCGGTGGGCACCGCCGGCATGACAGCGGAAACCGTGGCCGAGCTGGCCGACCCGACGGCCCGCCAGCCGTCCATGCACGGTGCCGAGGAGCTGGCACGCTGGCCGCTAACTGAGCCGGCGGAGACGGTCGCCAGCGCCGCCGTTAGCCTGGCCAAGGTCGCTCGCCTGCTGCCGGCTGCGCTGTTCGCTCGGCTGGCCAACGTTTCGGACCCGGAACGCTGGGCGCAGGACCGCACCCTGCTGGCGGTGTCGGCCGAGAACGTCGAGGACTACCGCTTCGCCGCCGCCCGCTCGCTGTCGATCGTCGCCGCGGCGCGGGTGCCTTTGGAGGCAGCTGAGGAGACCCAGATCGTCGCCTTCCGCCCTTCAGACGGGGGCGTCGAGCATCTAGCCCTGATTATCGGCAGCCCGAAGGCGGAAGAGCCGGTGCTGACCCGCTTGCATTCGGAGTGCTTCACCGGGGATCTGCTGGGCAGCCTGCGCTGCGATTGCGGCGATCAGCTGCGCGGTGCGATCCAGGCGATCGCCGACGCCGGTGCCGGCGTGCTGCTCTACCTGGCTCAGGAGGGGCGGGGCATCGGCCTGGTCAACAAGCTACGAGCCTACACCCTGCAGGATCTTGGCGCCGATACCTTCGAGGCCAACGAGCAGCTCGGCTTCGATGCCGACGAGCGGATCTATCTGCCGGCTGCCGAGATGCTGCGGCGCCTGGGCTTCGACAGGATCCGCCTCTTGACCAACAACCCGGACAAGATGGCCGGCCTAGCGCGCTGCGGCATTTCCGTCGAGGACCGGGTGGCTCACAGCTTCCCCAGCAACGGCCACAACGAGCTCTATCTCGCCGCCAAGGCAAGTCGCGGCGGGCATCTGTTCTAGCCGAGCGCCCGCGCCGTCGCGGCGAACAAGGTGCCGGGCAGAAACTGCCTGCAAGAGCCAGCGTTTCATACATGTTGCGCCGCAGCAAAACCGATTACCCGCTGGAAGCCTTAGAACTTTCTCGGCCGGCACGCTGGCCCGCCGCTTGCATCCGGGAGGGCGGGAGACGCCATGAATTTCGAGACTGCCGCGGACAGCTTCATTCGCCCCGCCATCGGCCGCCAGGCCGAGCCGGCCCATGCGGCCGTTCAAGCGCGCCAGGAGACGGCGGCAGAGACGACCCGGGGCACTGCGAGCGAGCAGGGTGCCAAGGCGGAGCATGAGACGGCGGCGATGGAGATCGAGTTCGCCGATCTGCTTGACGTGATCAACCCACTGCAGCACATCCCGGTGATGGCCAGCCTCTACCGCGAGTTGACCGGCGACGAGATCAAGGCGCCGGCCCGCGTGCTGGGCGGCTTTCTGTTCGGTGGCCCGGTCGGGCTGGTCGCTTCGGTCGCCAACGCGGCGATCGAGGAGTCGAGCGGCCGCGACCTGGGCGAGACGGTCATGGCCTGGGCCTTCGGCGCCGACGACAGCGCCAGCAACCTGGCCGAGGTTCCGCCCACCGCGGACAGCGTGGCGCAGGTCGCCCCAGCTGCGGGTGCGGCGACAGCGGGTGCCGCGCCGACAGCCGTCCAAATGCCCACCAGCCAGATGCCCGCCACCGTCCTGGCGCCCGAAGATGCGGCGGCGCGCGCCACCGATTCCGAAGCGCCTGCCGAGCCGGCCGCCCAGCTGAGCACCCAGTCGAGCACTCAGCCGACCATGGGCACGGCCGACGCGCCGATGCTGAGCGGAAAGGCGGCGATCAACGCCTTTCTGAACGACCTCAAGGCCGTGGGCCGCAGCGCTGCCGGCGCGACGGCGGTTCCTGCTGAAAACGCCATGGCGGCGCAGTCCGCCGAAAGGACGCCGGCCAGCCGAGTACCGAAGAACCTGGTTGGCCTCGGCAGCCGCGATCAGCGCGGGCGCAGCGTTGCGACGCCGGCTGCGTCCTTGCCGCCCGCGACATTGCAGATCCCGGGGGCCGCCGGCGGTCCGGCGACCATACAGACGACAGGCGACAGCCCCACGCAAGCCGCGACACAAGCTGCAACAGGGGTCAGCGGAGAAGCCGACCCCCAGGTCTCGGCCCAGCCGGCCGCGGCACCGGCCGATTTCTCGGCGCAAATGATGGAGGCCCTGCAGAAGTATCAATCCATGCTGCAGCAGCGTGGCGCCGGATCCGGCAGCTGATACCTGCGGCCACGCCAAGCAACCATTGAGAATTCCGTCCGAAAGGCTATAAGCCGATCATGGATCTACAGGTCTTGCACAGCGACGGTCTCTGGCGGGCGCGCTGCGGCGCGCTGAGCTGGCGCTGCGCCGTCGGGCGCAGCGGCGTGACGCTGAACAAGCGCGAGGGTGACGGCGCCACGCCGGTCGGCCGCTGGCCGCTGCGCCGGGTGCTGTTCCGCCCGGACCGCCTGGAGGCGCCGCCCTGCAACCTGCCGGTCGATGCCTTGAGCCCGGACGACGGCTGGTGCGACGCGCCGACCGACCCGCGCTACAATGAACCGGTCACCCTGCCGTATCCGGCGAGCCACGAGCGGATGTGGCGCGAGGACGCGCTCTACGACATCGTCGTGGTGCTGGGTCACAACGACGATCCGCCGCAGTCGGGCGCCGGCAGTGCCATCTTTCTGCACTTGGCGACGCCCGACTATGGTCCGACCGAAGGCTGCGTGGCGCTGGCGAGGGACGATCTTCTGACCTACCTGCGCCTGGCCGTGGCGGGCAGCGCCGTCGAGGTCGCCGCCGACGGCTAGGCTGGCCTCGGTTAGTCCGGTTTCGGTTAGGCTGGCTTTGGTCTGGCGCCGAAGATCGCCGTCCCGACGCGCACGTGCGTCGCGCCGAAGCGGATCGCCGTCTCGAAGTCGCCACTCATCCCCATCGAAAGGCCGGCCAGGTCGTTGCGCTTGGCAATCTCGCGCAGCAGGGCGAAGTGCAGCGCCGGCTCCTCCTCGAGCGGGGGAATGCACATCAGGCCTTCGACCGGCAGGCCCAGCTCGTCGCGGCAGAGCACGACGAAGGCGTCCGTTTCCTCCGGCGCGACGCCGGCCTTCTGCGGCTCCTCGCCGGTGTTGACCTGGATGAAACAGACCGGGCGCCGGCCAACTTTTTCCATCTCCTTGGCGAGCGCGCGGGCAAGCTTCGGCCGGTCGAGGCTTTCGATCACATCGAACAGCTGCACGGCATCACGTGCCTTGTTGGTTTGCAGCGGGCCGATCAGATGCAGCACCAGATCCGGATGCTGCGCCTTGAGCGCCGGATACTTGGCCATCGCTTCCTGCACCCGGTTCTCGCCGAACACGCGCTGGCCGGCCTCGAGCGCCGCCTCTATACGGTCCGGACCATGCACCTTGCTGACCGCGACCAAGGTCACGTCGGCGGCCTGCCGGCCGGCATCGCCAGCCGCCGTGGCCACGCGCTCGCGCACTGCGGCCAGGTTTTCGGCTACCTGTCGGCGGTGGCGCTGATCGGCGACGGAATCGAGGGCGTCATTGAGCAAAGGCGGTTCTCCCTCGCACGGCTGGCTTGGTGACGAAGGTAGCCGGGCGGCGGGGCTGCCGCAACGTGGCGGGCGGTGCTGCACCCCGGAGGGTGGAGTTCGAGGTTCTCCCCTCCCGGTGGGTTTTGCGCAGACTTTGTGATAAGCCCGAGCGGGAAGGCCATGGTGAAGCGATCGACCGGACAGGCGCCACGCGGCGGCATAGGCGACGATGCAGCCTTGCTGAGGCGATGCGTCGAGCAGCAGCGCGCCGGCCGGCAGCGAGAGGCCGAAGCGGGCTATCGCCGTCTGCTGGACCGCCATCCGAAGGATGCCCGGATCTCCGGCTTGCTGGGGCTGTTGCTGCTGCAGAGCGACCGCAAGGGGGAGGCGGTGGCCTTGATGGAGGCGGCGATCGCGGCGGGTGGCAGCGACGCGAGCCTGTACAACTCTCACGCCTTGGCAATGAACGCGTTGGCCCGCTATCCGGAGGCCGTCGTCTCGGCCAACCGAGCGGTAGCGCTGAAGCCGAACCAAGCCGAGCTGCAGATCAATCTCGGCAATGCGTTGCGGCGTGCCGGTCGCGCGGAAGAAGCCTTGGACACCTACCGCCGCGCGATTGCCTTGAACCCGCGCCTGGCCGCCGCGCAGATCGGCCTAGGCAGCGCCCAGGCCGCCCTCGGCGACAGCACCGCCGCCGCCGAGGCCTATCGCGCCGCCCTGGAGCTGCAACCGGAGAATGCGCGGGCCTTCTATCACCTGGCCCTGACCTCGAAGGTCTCGTCCGAGGCGACGGACGCGGCCACGGTAGCGCGCTTTCGCCGCCGGGTGGAGGAGGCAGACCTGCCGGACGAAGAGGCCATCCTGCTGCACAACGCGCTCGGCTTTCTGGCCGACCGCAATGGTGACAGCGAGGCCGCCTTCGCCCATTTCAAGACTTTCAACCGGGCCGTCGCCGAGCGGCAGGCGAAACAGGGGCGGTCTTTCGATCCGGCGGCACACGAGGCCTTTGTCGATGCGCTTATCGAGGCCTTTCCTGGAAAGGACGCGGCAGAGCCCGCACCGGAGCAAGGCGCGCAGGCCATCTTCATCGTCGGCATGCCGCGGTCGGGCACAACCTTGGTGGAGCAGATCGTCGCCAGCCACAGCCAGGTGGCCGGCGGCGGCGAGCTGCCGCACCTGCCAACCGTGGTCTCGCAGATCGCCGATTACCCCGCCGGACTGGCTCGCCTGCCGCAGGCGACGGTCGATCGGCTGGCGAAGGAGTATCTGGAGAAACTCGCGACGATCGACCCGAAGGCGAGGTACGTCACCGACAAGCTGCCGCTCAACCTCATGCACTTGGGATTGATCGGGCGGCTACTGCCCGCCGCGACGGTGATTCACTGCCGGCGCGATCCGCGCGACAGCGGTCTGTCCTGCTACTTCCACAACTTCGCCAGCGGCCATGAGTTCGCCTGCGATCTGACCCATATCGGCACCTTCTACCGCGGCATGGAGCGGCTGATAGCACATTGGCAGAGTACGACGCGGCTGCGGCTCATCGAGGTCCGCTATGAGGATCTGGTCGATGAGCCGGAGCCGTCGATCCGCAAACTGATCGCCGAGCTGAGCCTGGACTGGGAGGACGCTTGCCTCGCCTATCGCAAGACCCGGCGCACAGTCGGCTCGGCGAGCCAACTGCAGGTGCGGCAGAAGATCAGCAGAGGCGCGGTCGGCCGCTGGCGCCGCTACGAGAGCCAGCTGCAACCGCTGATCGCGGCCCTCGTGGACTAGCCTTACCGCTGGGAGCGTCAGGCCAGGATATCGAACGCGATACTGATGCGCGGCTTGTCGCCAAAGCAGGGGATCGTGCGATGCCAGAAATATGAGGGGAAAAGCAGTAGCATCCCTTCTTCGGGCTGGATGAGCCGCAGCTCCGGGCTGACCGAAAGAGGTACCTGATCCGGTGGACTACCGAACTCGATCACGCCTTGATTCGCGCCGCTACTATCGTCGAGCGTTGTGGGAAACTGGACGTAGTAGACGCCGCTCAGGATCCGCCCGGGATGATTGTGCGGGTCCTGATAGCCGCCGGGCTGTAGCACTGTACCCCAGAGGGTCAGCCGCCAATCGTTCGGCACCGGCACGATGAACGGTCTATCCGCCGCGCTGTTCACCATTTCGAAATAGCGGGTCGCCGTGGCTCGAATCATCCGCTCCAGAGCGGTAATCGGCGCCGACTTTTGATTCAACAGCTCGCCGGTCTGCGAGCCCAGGTGCGTGGTTTTACCCGGCCTGTCCCGAATCAAGCTGGTGTGGTCCAGCACGGCCTCGGCCAGGGCGGCGTTGAAGGTCGCCAGACTTTCGTAACCGGGCACGCTCGTGACCTTGGTCGAGGCGAGAAGGCGGTCGTAGTTGAAAATGGCTGCCGCAGCGACGCGCTCGCCGAGTTCCGTCAACACCAGCCCTTTGAGGCCGAGGGCCCGCGTGTAGCCGGGATCGGTAGCGAGGGCCGCGTCGAACTCGGCAACGGCCTCGCGCTGTTGCCCGGCGGTGGCAAGAGCAATGCCGAGGTTGGTGTGCAGGTCGGGGCGCGGGCCCAGACCGGCGAGGGACTGCCTAATGCGGGCGATTGCGTCGTCGATCCGGCCGGCCTCGAGCAGCAGGCTTCCCAAGTTGCCCTGTGCCTTGACATTGGTCGGGTCGAGCTCGACCACCGTCTCGAAGGCATCAATGGCCTCGGCGACCCTCCGTTGCTTCTGGAATGCGAAACCCAGACCCTCGTGCGCCTCCGCGGAGCGTGGATCGACCTGACACGCCTGTTCGAAACAGTCGACGGCCTCTTCAGCGCGGTCGAGGGTCAGCATCAGATTGCCGAGATTGACCAGCGCCGGCAGGTGGTTCGGATCGAGCTTCAGCGCTTCCCGATAGGCATGGATGGCCGCCCGATCGCCGGCCATGTGCAGGATATGCGCCAGGTTGAAGCGGTACCCGATATGCTGCGGCTGTTCCGCGATGGCGGCCTTGACCAGTTCCCGCGCGCGGGCCGTGTCGCCAATCTGCGCCGCCAGCACGCCCAGCAGGCTGAGCGCTTCGGCATGGCGCTGATCGCTGTAGAGCACCCGCCGATAGAGGGTTTCAGCCTCTGTAAGGCGTCCGGCACGATGGTGCTCGATAGCGGCTTGCAGCAGGCCCTCGAGATCGGTCCCTGAATCGGTCCCCGGATCCCCTGCTCCTGTCTCGGTCATGGTCGCTGTTCTGCCCCTCGGCCTTTCAACAAAGGCTCGCTCGCATCCGCCGTGAATAGGCTGCGCAATCCGAGCCGTCAATGCCGGACCATCCTGCACAATCGAACGCTACCAAGCGGGACGCCCCAGGTGGGATCCCTAGGCGAGACCTCTGGGTCAGACCCCGAGGCAAACCCCTGGGCAAGACATGAAGCAAGGCGGGAGAAAAGAAAAAGGGGGCGGAAAACTCCGCCCCCAAGGAACAAACGGTTGAGTGAACCGCTAGAAACCGAAGTTGACGCCGACAGCACCAGCGAAGCCGTCGTTGTCGGTGTTGGTGCCTTCCTCATCCCAGTCTGCCCAGAGACCGGAAACGCTGGCGGTAACACCAGGCGCAACGGCATATTCGACACCGATGCGCGCCGCATCCATCTCGTCCTCGCCGGACGTCGCGATGGCGCCTTCGACTTCGCCATGAATGTAGGCAACGCCGAAGCTCCACGGACCGGTGCTGTAGGCAACACCGATATCGTAGGACTCACCCTCGGTCGAAACGCCAGCAGCCGTGATGCGGCCTTCATACTCGTTGGCATAGGAGCCACCGATCGTGAAGCCAGCAAAGCCAAGATTGGCGCCGAAGGAGATCTGCTCGATATCGTCGGCATTCCTGCCGCCAATCGGGTTGTCCGGCGCTTCGGCGCGGCGATAACCACCGGCAACCGCAACGTCGACGCTACCGAACGACTCGACGAAGTTCACGCCGACCGCGATACCGTTGTTGAACTGGGTGTTCTCGTTGGCGAAGACCGGGAAGTTCTGACCGTCGCCGGTGAAAACCACCGCCGGCGCGTAGGTCGCGCCGATCTGGAAGCCGAAGAAACGCGGCGTGAAGTAGGTCAGGACGTTTTCGTCGTTGCCGATGTCGATGTAGGTCGAGAGACCTGTCGTCCGGAAACCGGCGTTGTGACCGGCCGGAATCGGCACAAACGAGGTCACCCAGCCAGAGTTGATCGGCACACCGACGCTCGGGGACGAATACTGCATGAGATAGGCAGCCGTATTCTCCGAACCGAACTGGAAGCGACCGAACCCGCCTTCGATGTAGCCGAAGTCTTCGTCGATCGTGTCGGCCGTGTTACCGAACGCTTCGAGCTGGATGTTGGCGCCGAAGCTCAGGCCGTTGTCCGCCGTGAACTCGCCGGAGAACCAAACCTCGCCGTCGCTGTACAGACCGGTCGGGGTGTAATCAATACCCGCGGCGTCCGGATCACTGTCACCGACAACGAAGAAGTTGTTCATGTAGCCGCCGAGGCCGAGCTCAATCTGAGCCTGGGCTCCCGACGATGCCAGAACGCCGGCGGTAACCAGCGCCGTCGTCCCAAAGAGAGTCTTCTTCATCGCTTCAATGTCCCTCAACGTGGATCCCAAGACCATGGTTTCCGTTGATTTGCCCCCCGCCGAAGCGACAAAAGCCAGCCCACGTCGGGAATCAGGCGGAAACTGCTCCCCGCAGAGAACACGAGAAGCAAGGGAATAGAGCCCGAAGAAACCTCGCTGGGTCAAGGCTGTGGCGTGATTCTAGTGGCAAAATCTCACCACTGTGGCCGGCACGCCACAGTAGACCGGGGCCGCGGCAGCGGCCGTGAGGGCCCCGCAGACCGGCTATAGAGTGAGTTTGCCACGTCGATCCAGGTATCCGAGTTCGGTCATGACCTCACCGTGGGCGTCGATCAGTCGCTGGATCTGGGCCTCACTGAGGACTTTTCGACCACTGCCGATGGCACCATGGCGGAAGAAGGGGGATTTGCCGTCGGGCCGCGATTCAACGAACTTTTCTTGCGCTTCCTGCTTCTGCAGCTCGCTGAAGGAGCAGAACCTGATGGCCCGGCGCAGCCGCTCTCGATCGGGCGGCAGTTCGAGGAACTTGACCAATCCGGCGAAGCTCTTGGTCGCCTTGCGGTGCATGTCCTCGTAGCGCATCAGATGGACCCGCAAGCCGGGCGCCGTGGTCCAGGAACGGACGTGGCGCGACCAGCTGCTGAGCACTTGCTCGAGCTGCCCGCTCGCGCGGGGCAGAACGTAGCGCTCGTCGCAAAGGGACTCGACTGCGCGATCATAGTCGACCTGGTAATGATGCGAGAACGAAACGGCAACATCGATCGGATTTCGAGCGACGTAGATAGCGCCGGCCGTGGCGGTCGGCGTGATCAGCGGCTTGCCGTTGACCCGCAGGACGGCGTTGTGGGTCTTGACGAAGGTGTTGTCGCTCTTGGAGTAGGCGAACCATTCGTGAATCTGCGGCCGCAGCGCCTCGATCTCCTCTGCGGTCAGGTCGTCCGCTTTGCGCCCGGTGAACTTCTCGTAGTGGATCAGGAAGTTGTCGCCCAGCAAGAAGTTGGGCAGCTGGTTGATCTGCACCGGCTTGCGGGCGTTGGTCAGGAGGTTGGCAAGAAACGCCCGCACCCAGGTATTGCCCGACTTCGGGTATGATGCCAGCCATATGATGCCGGGCACGGGGGAGGCTCCCTTCGCTGCGGGTTCGGATGGCCACGCGTTAGCGGTGGCCCAGCGTCGATCCAGGGGCGTGCGTTCTGACGCCCCCGCCTCGACGATGTCATAGTCAAGCGACGGTAGCCGCGCAAGCACGGCCAGCCTGGCGAAAAGACGCTGAAAGCCCGGCTTGCCGCCGGCCAACCGAGCCGCCATACTCCGCCGCCGCTGGCGCAGTGACTTCAGAAGTGTAAATCCGCCGTGACCCAATCACCTTCCACCACGGGACAGCTCTCGCCGGGCGAGGCCTACGAGATCGGCCGGCGTCTGCAGGCCGAGGGCGATCTGGAGCAGGCCAAGAAGTATTACGGCCAGGTCTTGGTCCGCATTCCGCACCACGCCGAGGCCCTGACTATGCTGGCGGCGATCGGCTATCAACAGGGCGACGAGGTCCAGGCCAGGGCCTACGTCGACCGGGCCATCGACATCTACCGCCATGTCGTCGCCCAGATGCCGGAGAATCTCAGCGTGCGTGCGCCGTTGGTCAATATCCTGCTGGCGCGCGGCCACCGCGACTTGGCCGAGCACTACATCGAAGAACTGATGCTGCCGCTCAACCCGATCCGCGCCACGCCGCAGGAGTTTGTGCGCCGGCGCAAAATGGGGATCGAACAGGGGCTGCCGCCCATTCTGATCAACACGCTGCCCAAGTCCGCCAGCGAAAGCATCTGGAACCGGCTGGCCGAGGGGCTGAACATGGCCCAGTCGCACCTCTCGCTCGGCCTCTACCCCGACTGCTGCCTGGTGCCGGCGCGAGTCAAGAGCGCGGCCGAGGGCGGCCTGATCGCCAAGGAGCACATTCCGGCGACGGACTACAATTTGCGGCAGCTGTCCGAACACGGCCTCAAGAAGGTAGTGTTCCACGTGCGCGACCCGCGCCAGGCCACCTTGTCGTGGGCACACTTCGTGCAAAGCGATGTCTCCATGCGGTTGATGGCACCGATCTGGCGCAAAGTCGTGCCGCCGGCCGAGGTCCTGAAAGGCGATGTCGGCGATGTCGTCGACTGGAGCATCGACCACTATCTGCCGCTGGCCATTGATTTCATGCGCGGCTGGACAAACCTGCGCGACCAGAAGGACCAGCCAATCGAGGTGCTGTTCCTCACCTTCGAACAGTTCCGCACGGACCCCGACAGCTATTTCGCCGCGATCCTGGAGTTCCTCGAGCTGGCGCCGGAGCGCTTCGCCGCCGAGGCGGAGGCCGAGGTGGTGCATTTGCGGCGCGGGCTGATCGACGAGTGGCGCGAGGCTTTTGCTCCAGCTCAGCAGGAACGGGCCTGGAGTAAGATCCCGGCGGACATGGCGGAAAGCTTCGGTTGGTCGCGCTGAGCGAAACAACGGAACGGACGTGGACCCTTGCCGCAAGGTCCGGAATAGCGCTATTCAAACCTGTGGGAAGGCTAGATAGTTGGCGAGCGAGCCGCCGAGGCGTTGCTGGCCCGGACGAGGCGAGGCGGGTTGGAGGCGGTGGCGCGGTGCGAGCCGAGGGAGAGTCGAGCGAGATGTGGATGCGTAACCAGCTCCGTCGTAGCGTGCTGATGGTCGTCGCCTTGGCGTTTGCGCTGGCGGCCTGCGGTTCCGACGATACGGTCTATCCGAGGCAGAAGAGCGGTCGCGGCGGTGCGACCTACGAGCCGAACGAGAGCGTTTTCGGCGAGGGCGGCATCAACGTCTTCGGCGGTGGCGATGCACCGTTGGAGCAAGGCGACGGCAGCGCCGCCGGGATTGGTGTCAACAGCTACCTCTGGCGTGCGTCACTGGACACGATCTCCTTCATGCCATTGGCCTCGGCCGATCCTTTCGGCGGTGTGATCATCACCGATTGGTACACGCCGCCGGAAGCGCAAAGCGAGCGCTTCAAAGTCAATGTCTACATCCTCGGCCGCGAGCTGCGCGCCGATGGCATCCGCGCCGCCGTGTTCCGCCAGGAAAGCAACGGGCAAGGCGGCTGGATCGACGCCCGGGTCGAGAACCAGACCGTGACGGACCTGGAGAACGCCATCCTTACGCGCGCCCGGCAGCTGCGGATCGCCGGGCTCCAGTAACCCCCCGCGCGGCGCGCGTAAGCGAGAGCCGCGACCACCGCGGCTCCCATCTGGGCGCCCAATGCAGATCAACAGCAGCCAGTCTTCGAGCGTCATGACCCGCTACAACGTGAAAGAAACCGAGACCAAGTGGCAGCAGATCTGGCACGAGCGCGGCTGCTTCAGCGCCGTCGAGGATCCGGCTCGGCCGAAATACTACGTGCTGGAGATGTTTCCCTATCCGTCGGGACGCATTCACATGGGCCACGTACGCAACTACACGATCGGCGACGTGATCGCCCGCTACAAACGGGCACGCGGCTTCAACGTGCTGCATCCCATGGGCTGGGACGCCTTCGGACTGCCGGCCGAGAACGCGGCCATGGAGCGCAACATCCACCCGGCCGAGTGGACCTATTCAAACATCGCGACCATGCGCGGCCAGCTGCAGATGATGGGCCTGTCGCTCGACTGGAGCCGCGAACTCGCCACCTGTCACGAGGGCTACTATCGCCAACAGCAGGAACTGTTTCTCGACTTCCTCGAAGCCGACCTGGCCTATCGTAGGGAGTCGTGGGTCAACTGGGACCCGGTCGACCACACGGTGCTGGCCAACGAGCAGGTTATCGAGGGCCGTGGCTGGCGCTCCGGCGCGCTGATAGAAAGGCGCAAGCTCAGCCAGTGGTTCCTGCGCATCACGGCCTACACCGACGACCTGCTTGATGCGCTGAAGGGCCTCGATCGCTGGCCCGAGCGAGTGCGCCTGATGCAGCAGAATTGGATCGGCCGATCGCAGGGCGCGCAGGTGAACTTCGCATTGCGCGGCGGCGGGCTCGACGGCGAATCCCTCACGGTCTTCACGACGCGGCCGGACACGCTGTTCGGCGCCTCCTTCTGCGCCCTCTCGCCGCATCATCCACTGACCGAACGGCTGGCCCAGAGCGATCCGGCGCTGCGTGACTTCGTCGCCGAGTGCGACCGACTCGGTACCAGCGAGGAGGCGATTGAGAAGGCCGAAAAGCAGGGCTACGACACCGGGCTCAAGGTGGTACACCCCTTCGATCCGGAGTGGGAGCTGCCGCTCTACGTGGCCAACTTCGTGCTGATGGAATACGGCAGCGGCGCCATCTTCGGCTGTCCGGCACACGACCAGCGCGACCTGGATTTCGTGCGCAAGTACGACTTGCCGGTGACGCCCGTCGTGCTGCCACCGGATGCCGATGCGGTAGACTTCGCCATCGCCGACGAGGCCTATGTGGGCGACGGGCGGATGATCAACTCCCGATTCCTCGACAGGCTCTCCGTTCCCGAGGCCATCGCCGGTGCTATCGCGCGTCTGGAAGAAAACGGTCAGGGCCGCGGAGAAGTTCAGTTTCGACTGCGCGACTGGGGGGTCTCCCGGCAGCGCTACTGGGGTTGTCCGATCCCGGTCATCCACTGCGACGGCTGCGGTATCGTCCCGGTACAGAAGCAGGACTTGCCGGTTCGCTTACCGGAGGATGTCAGTTTCGACAAACCGGGAAATCCGCTCGACCATCATCCGAGCTGGAAGCAGGTGTCCTGCCCCAAGTGTGGCGGCGCGGCGCAGCGCGACACCGACACGATGGACACCTTCGTCGATTCCTCCTGGTATTTCGCGCGCTTCTGCTCGCCGCGCGCGGCGGAACCGGTTGTCCGCGAGGCGGTCGATTACTGGCTGCCGGTGGATCAGTACATCGGCGGGATCGAGCATGCGATCCTTCACCTGCTCTATTCGCGCTTCTTCGTGCGGGCGATGCGGCAGACCGGTCATCTGAGGCTGGACGAGCCCTTCGCCGGTCTGTTCACGCAAGGCATGGTCGGCCACGAGACCTACAAGGACGAAGCCGGCAAGTGGCTCTACCCCGAAGAGGTCAAGAGACAGCCCGACGGCGCCGCCGTCCACGTCGAAAGCGGCGCGCCGGTGCAGATCGGGCGCGTCGAATCGATGAGCAAGTCGAAGCGCAACGTGGTCGATCCCGAACAGATCATCGCTACCTACGGCGCCGACACGGCGCGCTGGTTCATGCTGTCGGACAGCCCGCCCGACCGCGAGATGGAGTGGACCGATGCCGGCGTCGAGGGGGCCTTCCGTTTCGTCAACCGGCTGTGGCGATTGATCGACGATGCCCTCGACGATCTGGCCGCACCGGGCACGCCGCTGCCGCCGGATTTCGGTGCAGCCGCGACAGACTTGCGTCGCGCGAGCCATCGCGCGGTCGCGGCGGTCACAGAAGACATCGAGCAGTTCCGCTTCAACCGGGCCGTCGCCCGGATCTACGAGCTGTCCAACACCATATCCGGCTTCGACGCCGCCGATCCTGCCGACCGCTGGGCCCTGCGGGAAGCGATGGAGCTGCTGACCCGCTTGCTCACACCGATGATGCCGCACCTGGGCGAGGAGCTGTGGCAAAGGCTGGGGGGCGCCACTATGCTGGTGGAGCAGCCTTGGCCGGAGGCCGATGCCAGCCTGTTGGTCGACGACAGCGTGACCATGGCGGTGCAGGTCAACGGCAAGCTGCGGGCAACCATTGCGTTGCCGCGCGATGCCGAGGACACGCTGGCGCAGCAGTCCGCCCTGGAACAACCAGCGGTGCAGCGGGCCATGGGCGAGAAGGCGCCGCGGCGCGTGATCGTGGTGAGGAACAAGATCGTCAATGTCGTCATCTAGCGATCGACTGCAGGGGATCGCGAGGCGCAGGGGCTTCGCGCTTCTCGCAGTGCTGCTCTGCGGCCTATTAGCCGCCTGCGGATTCCGGCCGCTTTACGGCCATGGGGACGACGACAGCGGGATCACGCCAACCGACGATTTGGCGGCCGTCTATATCGTGCCGTTGACCGATCGCAGCGGCCAGATCCTGCATAACTATCTGCGAGACCGGCTGAACCCGCGGGGACAGCCGGCGGCGCCGGCCTATCGTCTTTTGGTCGATGTCCAGGAATCCGTATCGGAGGTCGCGATCCGGTCGGACGAAACCGCGACTCGCGCCAATCTAAGACTCAGGGCAAGCTTCAGCCTGCGCCGCGCCGACAACGACACGGTGCTGCTGGATGGGAACAGCGAGGCGATCACCAGCTACAACATCCTCATTTCGCAGTTCGCTACCTACAGCTCGGAAGAGGATGCGCGGAACCGCGGCTTGCGCGAGCTCTCGGAGAACATCCGCAAGCAGCTTGGCACTTTCTTCAGCCGCGCGAGAGCGGCACAGCCGTCGTGACCGCCGGCTTCGCGTGACCAAGCGAGGCGGTGGCGGACCGGGCGGAACATGAAAGTCTCCGCTACACAAGCCGAGCGCTTCGCCGATTCCCCCGATCCGAAGGTGCGCGCCGTCCTGACGTTTGGGCCAGATAGCGGTCTGGTCCGCGAACGCGCCGAGCGGCTCGCCCGCTCCGTTGTAGCAGATCTGACCGACCCTTTCCGGGTCGCCGAGATGACCGGCGCCCAGCTGGTCGGCGACCCGGCTCGCCTGGCCGACGAAATGGGTGCGATCGCCATGACTGGAGGACGTCGCGTCGTCCGTCTGCGCGATGCCGCCGACGGCCAGGCCGCTACCCTGGGCGACCTGCTTGCGGCGCCGCCTGGCGATGCCCTGCTGGTGGTCGAGGCCGGCGACCTGCCGCCGCGCTCGGCGCTCCGCAAGCTCTTCGAGCAGTCCGCCATCGCCGCCGCCCTACCCTGCTACAAGGACGATGCGCAGAGCCTGCCGGCGGTGATCCGGAAGGGGCTGGCCGAGCTGGGGCTCGAGGTCTCAACCGATGCCCTGAGCTTTCTCGCCTCGCGGCTTGGCGCCGACCGGCAGCTGACCCGACGCGAGCTGGAGAAGCTCGCGCTCTACATGCGCCCGGAGACGGACCACGACGGCACGGCCGGCGCGCGACGCATCGAGTTGCAGGATGCTGTTGCCTGCGTCGGCGACACGGCGGCACTGACCCTGGACGACCTGGTCTACGCTGTCGGCGATAGCGACCTCGCAGCGCTTGAGCGGGTGCTCGAACGCAGCTTGCTCGAGGGACTCTCGGCCATCGCCTTGCTGCGGGCAGCGGCTAGCCATTTTCATCGACTTCATTACGTAGCCGGAATGATTAAATCGGGCACACCTGCCGGCCAGGCCGTGAAGCGCTTGCGGCCGCCACTGTTCTGGAAAGTCGCCGAGCGATTCAAGCGACAGGCCGCCGCCTGGACCCCCGACCAATTGGCCAAAGCCTTGAACCGATTGCTGGAAGCCGAGATGGCCTGCAAGAGCAGCGGCGCGCCGGCGGAGGTCCTGGCCTCCCGCGCTCTGTTGGAGATCGCCGCCAACGGCCCGCTGCGCAGCCGCCGCTAAGCCGCGGCGCAGATACCGACAGCCGCCGGTCCGCGGCGCCGGATCGGCGGCATTGTTTCTCATCCGAAACGTAAATTGACGAGGCTGGAACCTCTCGTTCCTACAGCGAAACGATTGAGTATAAGGTCGTTCCGCATCCGAAACGACGGCCGGTGTCTCGGCCTAGAGGGCCGGATCCACACCCTGGTTGAGACGACGCAGTAGATCGTCGAGTTGCTCCAGGGTCTGATAGTGAATCGTGAGCGCTCCGCCCTTCCCTTGGATCTCGATATTGACTCGCATGCCGAGTAGCGCCGAGAGGTCGCGCTCCAGGGCGATGGTGTCCGCGTCCTTCATCTCGGCCGGCGCCGGCCGAGCCGCCTTGCGTTTGGCGGCCGCCTCCGGTTTCTCGTCCTGCACCAGGCGTTCGGTCTGGCGCACGTTGAGCTGCCTCTTGACCACCCGCCGGGCGACTGTCTCCGGATCGGCGGAGGAGAGCAGCGCCCGCGCATGGCCGGCAGAGAGCTGGCCGTTTTTGAGGTAAGTCTTGACGCCCTCTGGCAATCCGAGCAGGCGCAGGCTGTTGGCCACGTGGCTGCGACTCTTGCCGACGGCGCGGCCGATATCTTCCTGCTTGTTGCCGAAGTCGTCGATCAGACGTTGATAGGCTTCGGCCTCTTCCAGAGGCGAAAGGTCCTGGCGCTGCAGGTTCTCCACCAGCGCGACCTCGAGCGCCTGGTTGTCGTCGAGCTCGCGGATGACGACCGGCAGCTCGTGCAGCTTGGCGATCTGCGAGGCCCGCCAGCGACGCTCGCCGGCGACGATCTCGTACTCGGCCGGCCGGTCGGGATGGCGGCGCACCAAGATCGGCTGCAGCAAGCCGTTCTCGCGGATCGAGTCGGCAAGCTCCTTCAAGGCCGTCTCGTCGAAGTCCTGGCGCGGCTGCTTGGCATTGGGATGCAGTTGCTCGATCGGCACCTCTTTGGTCGCGCGTACCTTATCGAGCGAGGCATAGTCCGCGCTCTCCTCGCCGAACAGGGCGGAGAGGCCGCGGCCCAGGTTGCTGCGCTGACTTGGCTCGGACATGGGTGCCTTCCTATGACAGCAGGGGTGGAGTCGAGCCGAAGATCATGGCCGGGGGGAGCATCATGGCATTGCGACCGAAACCTGCGGCGCCACCTCCCCCTCGCGCCGCAGCATCTCACCCGCCAGATGGATGTAGGCCTGCGAGCCAGCACAGCGGATGTCATAGAGCAGCACCGGCTTGCCGTGCGACGGGGCTTCGGAAACCCGCACGTTGCGCGGGATCACGGTGTCGTAGACCTTGCCCCCGAGGTGCGCGCGAACGTCCGCCGCAACCATGTCGCAAAGGTTGTTGCGCCGGTCGAACATGGTGAGCACGATGCCCTGGATCGTCAGACGCGGATTGAGGCCGCGCTTGACCCGTTCGAGGGTGTTCAGCAGGTGGGTCAGGCCCTCGAGGGCATAGAACTCGGCCTGCAGCGGCACCAAGACCGAGTCGGCCGCCACCAGGGCGTTCAGGGTCAGCAGACCGAGCGCCGGCGGGCAGTCGATCAAGATGTAGTCGTAGCGCTGGAGCAGCGGCTCGAGGGAGTCGCGCAGGCGGAACTCCCGTCGATCCAGGCCGACCAGCTCCAGCTCGGCGCCCGAAAGGTCGACCGAGGCCGGTATCACGTCCATGCCCGGGACCGGGCTCTCGGTGATCGCCGCGCTGGCGTCCGTCGCTTCGACCAGAACCGGATAGATATTGTGGGCACGGTGCCGAGGATCCAGCCCCAATCCGGTGCTGGCATTGCCCTGCGGGTCCATGTCGATGATCAAGACACGCTTGCGACAGGCCGCTAAGGCGGTGGCGAGGTTGATGGCTGTGGTGGTCTTGCCGACCCCACCCTTCTGGTTCGCGACGGCGAGGACGCGTGCGCGAGTCGGCGATTCGTTGTCAGCCCAGCTCATGCTCAGCACTGTGGCGATGGATGTCTCCGACGTGGAGAATCGTCCCGGACGGATCCGACCGACTCGGAATGAGATCGGCGCGTATCTTCCAATGTTTCCCCGCTTCGGTCAATTCTTCCTGCACTCCCCTTGAGAAAGAGTGCGTAACTGGGGCCACTCAGATAGGGTGCCGCCTGCTCGATCAACTGCGGCAGCGGCGCCAACGCCCGGGCGGTGACCACGTCGACCGGAAAATGGCGCATCTGCTCGATCCGCACACCGTGAATGTGGGCGTCGCTGCCAACCTCGCGCGCCACCTCGCGCAGGAACATCATCTTCCGCTGATCGGAATCCACCAGGTGCACGTCACCCGCACCGAGGATCGAAAGGACCATGCCGGGGAAGCCGGCCCCCGTCCCCAGATCGATCACCACGCGCTCCCGCTCCGGCGGCGTCGGCGGCAAGAGCGGCAGGAGCTGCGCCGAATCCAGCATATGGCGGCGCCAGATATCGGCCAGCGACTTGCGGCTGACCAGGTTGATCTTGCTGTTCCACTTGACCAGCAGGTCGGCATAGGCCTTCAGCCGGTCGAGTGTTTCACGTGAAACACCGGTCGCGTGCTGAAACTGTTCGATGGTGAGAGGATCCGTCACGACAATCCATATCCGTCACGCTGCATCGTTTATGCCGTTGTCCTTGCCGCTCTCCCCCTTCAGAGGTTCTCCCTGATGTGGCTCCCGGCGCTTGACGTAGCGCAGCAGCGCAACCAAGGCCGCTGGGGTCACCCCCGAGAGCCTAGCCGCAGCACCAAGCGTGGCCGGGCGCGATTTTTGTAGCTTTTCCTGGATTTCCCTAGAGAGACTAGGTACCGCAGCGTAATCCAGATCGGACGGCAAGCGCAGCGCCTCGTCGCGCTTGAAGGCCCGAATATCGGCCTCCTGTCGCTCCAGATAGCCAGCGTACGCCGCCTCGATCTCCAGCTGCGCAGCGACCGCTCGCGGCAGCTCCCCCAACTCGTGCCAAAGCCCGCAAAGCCGGTGGAAGTCGATGTCGGGGTAACGCAGCAGATCGAACGCGCTGCGCCGCACGCCATCGCGGTTTACGGCAAGGCCGAAGCGCCGCAGATGATCCGGGCTCGCCGCCAGGCCCTTCAGTCGGGCCCGCGCCGAGTCCAGAGCCAGCACCTTGGCTTCGAGGGCTTCGGCGCGGGCCGTCGAGACACAGCCGATCGCCGCGCCCCGCGCGGTCAAGCGCTGATCGGCATTGTCGGCGCGCAGCCGCAAGCGGTACTCGGCGCGGCTGGTGAACATACGATAGGGCTCGCTTACCCCGCGGGTCACCAGGTCGTCGACCAGCACGCCGATATAGGCCTCCGAGCGGTCAAGCAGGAATTCCCCGCCTCCCCCCGCTGCGAGCGCCGCGTTGACGCCGGCCATGAGGCCCTGGGCCGCGGCCTCCTCGTAACCGGTCGTCCCGTTGATCTGGCCGGCCAGGAAGAGACCGGGCACGCGCCGCGTCTCGAAGGTCGGATCCAGCTCCCTGGGGTCGACGTAGTCGTATTCGATGGCATAGCCGGCCTGCAGAATCGTGGCCCGTTCCAGGCCCGGAATGGTCTTCAGCAGTTCGGCCTGCACCTCGCGCGGCAGAGAGGTGGAAATCCCGTTGGGATAGACGGTGTGATCGTCCAGCCCTTCTGGCTCGAGAAAAATCTGATGGCGCTCCCTCTCGGCGAAGCGCACCACCTTGTCCTCGATCGAGGGGCAGTAGCGCGGGCCACTGCTGTCGATCTGGCCGGAATAGATCGGCGCGCGGTGCAGATTCGCGCGAATCAGCGCGTGCCCCGCCGGGCCAGTATGAGTGATGTGGCAGGCCACCTGCGGCTGGCGGATCGCATCGGTCAGGTAGGAAAACGGTTCGGGCGGATCGTCGCCCGGCTGGACTTCGAGACCGCCGTAGTCGATGGTGCGGCCGTCCAACCGTGGCGGCGTTCCAGTCTTCAGCCGCCCTAGGGCGAAGCCAGCCCGCTCCAGGGTTCTCGACAGTCCCAGGGTTGGCGCCTCGCCGACACGCCCGGCCGGGATCTGCTCCTCACCGATGTGGATGAGCCCGCGCAAGAAGGTTCCGGTGGTAAGCACTACCGCCGCGGCTGGAACTTCCTCGCCGCCGCTGCTGGTCACCCCGATGCAGCGTCCCTCCGGGTTGAGGCGCAGATCCTCTACCCCACCCTCGCCAATCTCGAGATTGGGCGTCTCGGCGAGAAGCGCCTGCACCGCGGAGCAGTAGAGGCTGCGATCGGCCTGTGCGCGAGGCCCCCGAACTGCCGGGCCCTTGCTGCGATTGAGCACACGGAACTGAATGCCGGCTTGGTCGATCGCGCGGCCCATGAGGCCGTCGAGGGCATCGATCTCGCGCACCAGGTGCCCCTTGCCGAGCCCGCCGATCGCAGGGTTGCAGGACATTTCGCCGATGGTCACGCGCTTGTGGGTGAGCAGCAGCGTACGTGCACCGACGCGTCCAGCGGCCGCGGCCGCCTCGCAGCCGGCGTGTCCTCCACCCACCACAATTACGTCGAATCCGCTCATCGGTCGGTTCTAGGCAATCGCCCGTTTCAAGTCAAAACGCTGGGGCGGCCACGACCGAGAAAGGCCGAGGTCGCCCCTCCAATTTGTTTCACGTGAAACATCGCCGCGGGCCATCGTCTGTTTCACTGGTTAGCAATTCCTTAAGATCGCCCCTGAGCGATGTCGCCTCGCTACTTTCCGATACAGAAGTCGGCGAAGAGCGCATCGAGCACGTCTTCGACGTCGACCCGGCCGATGACCTCGCCAAGCGCCCGGGCGGCGAGCCGCAGGTCCTCAGCCGCCAGTTCTACCCCACCCGCAGAGAGGCTGTTCTCCAGGGACGCGAGACAGCCCTCCAGCGCCTGCCGATGCCGCGCCCGGGTAATGCCGCCGCCCGCGCCGATCTCCATCGCCTCCGCTGCCGCCGCCGTCAGGGCCCGCAGCAGCGCATCGATCCCCTCCCCGCTGCGGGCCGAGACGGCGAAGGCGCGGCCCCTTTTTGCAGCGGATCGAACCGCAGCCGGAATGAGTGCCGGGTCACCCTGCAGCTGAGCCCTCACCTGCTCTCCGCCAGCCAGGTCCACTTTGTTCAGCACCAGAAACGCGCCTTGCTCCAGCAGCGCCATCACGTCCGGCCCCGGCTCCTGCCAGTTGGCCAGATCGAGCACTGCCAGCCTCAGGTCCGCCATCTCCGCCCGCGCACGCGCCCGTCGCATGCCCTCAGCCTCGACCGCCATACTCACGCCGTCGGCAGAACCCTCCTCCAATTGCCGCAGGCCCGCCGTATCGGCCAGGGTGACCGGATAGCCGGCCAGATCCATGTGCAGCTCGATCACGTCGCGCGTGGTCCCGGCGCCAGGTGAGACAATAGCCACATCGCGCCTGGCCAAAGCATTCAAAAGACTGGATTTTCCGACATTCGGCGGCCCCACGATCGCGACCTGCAAACCCTCGCGCAGGCGCTCGCCTTTTTCCGCGTCTACCGTTACGCCCTTGATTTCCTTGATTAAATCGCCGATCTCTTCACGCGCCGCCTCGGCCAGGCCGCCCGGCAGATCCTCGTCGGGGAAATCGATTTCCGCCTCCACCAACGCCAGGATCTGGATCAGCCGGTGCCGCCAGGCCTCGATCCGCTGCGACAGCGCCCCTTCCATCTGCTGTAGGGCTTGCCGGCGCTGCGCCTCGGTCTCGGCCGCAATCAGATCGGCAAGCCCCTCCACTTCCGCCAGGTCGAGCTTGCCGTTGTCGAAGGCCCGGCGCGTGAACTCCCCCGGCCGGGCCAGCCGCACGCCCTCGACAGCCGCCAAAGCCTCGATCGCTGCCGCGCTGACCGCCAGACCGCCATGCAGATGCAGCTCCGCCATGTCCTCCCCCGTGAAGGACCGCGGCGCGGGGAACCAGAGCACCAGAGCCCGATCAATGGTTCGGCCGTCGCGCGGGTCCCTCAACGCGACCAGCGTCGCCCGGCGCGGCGTCGGCAGTTCACCGCCGGTGACCGCGCGAAGAAGCGCACCGGCGCCCGGACCCGATACACGCACGACGGCGACACCGGCGCGTCCCGCCGCGGTTGAGGGCGCGAATATCGTCTCCCTCTCAGGGTTCGACTGCTGCCCCGGGGAGTCCGCCGGCCGGGACTCTGCGTCGATCTTCGCCGAAGCCCCGGACAGATCAGCTCTTCGACGTGTCGCCACCGGACGCCTTCCCGCCGCCCTTCCCCCCGGGCATGCCCGCGGCCATTTGCGACCAGAACATCTTCTGCATGGTTTCCCACCCCTGCAGGCTCGCCGGGAGCCAGGTCTTCAGCAGCGTCTCCGGGTCGGTCGCCTTGAGGCTCTCCATCATGCGTTTCTCTATCTCGCCCATGACCGCCGCCTGCATCGGGCCCACGTCGGGTAGCCCGAGGAAGGCTCGCGCCTCTTCCGGCGTGCAATCCACGTCGATCTTGATCTTCATGTCCCAGCCTTTCGCGGCTAATCCCGCATATCGTTTGTGGTTGAGGCGGTCTCATCCGGACTTCATAGTGCCGCCCGTCGAGCGTCTTTGTCGGCAATTGTAACGCTCTAACCAGCAGCGCGGACCGCAAATCGGCCATCGTGCGAGACCCCGCACCAAGCGCTGCGATCAGCCGAGGGATAGCCCCCAGCATGCCCCACGACGCGAGCGCCGGAGAGATCAATCGTTTGGGCGGCGAAACCAGCCCCTATTTGCTGCAGTATCAGGAAAATCCTGTGCACTGGCAGCCCTGGGGCCCGGACGCCTTCGCCGCCGCAAAGGCTGCGGACAAGCCGATCCTGCTATCAATCGGCTACGCCGCCTGCCATTGGTGCCACGTCATGGCGCATGAGTCCTTCGAGGACCCCGCCATCGCCGCCTTGATGAACGAGCACTTCGTCAACATCAAGGTAGATCGCGAGGAACGGCCCGATCTCGACACCATCTATCAGTCCTCCCTCGCCCTGCTCGGCGGACAGGGCGGCTGGCCGCTCACCATGTTTCTGACGCCGGATGGTGAGCCTTTCTGGGGCGGCACTTACTTTCCGCCGGAGTCGCGTTACGGGCGTCCCGGCTTTCCCGACATCCTTAAGGGCCTGGCTAAGGCCTACCGTGAAGACGGCGAGCGGGTCACCCAGAACGTCACGGCGCTGCGTGAGGCCTTGCAGAAGCTCGCCAATAATCAGGCCGGCGGCACGATCACGACTGAGCTGGCCGACCAGATCGCCCAGCGGCTCGTACGCGAGTTCGATCCCTTCCACGGCGGCATCGGCCAGGCGCCGAAGTTTCCCCAACCCTCGATCCTCAAGCAACTCTGGCGCGCCTGGAAACGAAGCGGCGCAGATCCCTTCCGGCAGGCCGTTCAGCTGACCCTTACCAAGATGTGCCAGGGCGGCATCTACGATCACCTCGGCGGCGGCTTCGCGCGCTACTCGGTCGACAAGCGCTGGCTGGTGCCGCACTTCGAAAAGATGCTCTACTACAACGCCCAGCTGATCGAGATCCTCACTTGGGTCTGGCAGGATAGCGGCGATCCCCTCTACGCCCAGTGCGTGCGGGAGACTGTCGACTGGGTGCTGCGCGAGATGATCGCCGCGGCCGACGCCGACGGGTCGCAGCCCAGCGGCGCCTTCGCCAGCACGCTGGACGCCGACAGCGAAGGCGTCGAAGGCAAGTTCTACGTTTGGAGCGAGGCCGAGATCGACAGCCTGCTCGGCGAGGACGCGGTGCTCTTCAAAGCCGCCTACGACGTGACCCCGCAGGGCAATTGGGAAGGCCACACGATTTTGAACCGCAGCGCCCGCCCCGAACTGGCCGACGGCCCGACCGAGGCGACGCTCGCCGCCTGCCGCAACATTCTGTTCACCGCCCGCGCCTCGCGGATTCGACCGGGCTGGGACGACAAGGTCCTGGCCGATTGGAACGGCCTGATGATCGCCGCCCTGACTCGTGCCGCATCGGTCTTCGCCGAGCCTGCCTGGCTCGCCGCGGCCGAGGCGGCTTTTCGTTTCGTTAGCGAAACGATGACGGTGAACGGCCGGTTGCAGCATTCCTGGCGCCATGGCCACCTGAAGCATCCCGCCTCGCTCGACGACTATGCCCATCTCTGCGACGCCGCGCTCGCGCTGCACGAGACAACCGGCGAGGCGGCCTACCTGGCGCAGGCCGAAGCTTGGATCGCTGTGCTCGATCGACACTATTGGGATAAGACCGGCGGCGGCTACTTCTTTACAGCGGACGATACCGAGCAACTGATCGTCCGAACCAAGAACGCCCAGGACAATGCAACGCCCTCCGGCAACGGTATCTTGGTCGGCGTCCTGGCACGGCTTTATTTCGCAACCGGAACAGACGCCTATCGTGTCCGGGCCGAGGCGCTGGTCGCCGCCTTCTCCGGCGAACTGCAGCGCAACTTCCTTCCCCTCTCCAGCCTGATCAACGGCAGCGAGACCCTGCAGAACGCCGTTCAGGTCGTCATCGTCGGCACGCGCGAGGCGGCAGACACGCAAGCGCTGCTGGCCGTCGTCAATGGCCTCTGTCTGCCGGACAGGGTGCTCCAGCTGGTGACGCCCGACGGCCCCGGCCTGCCGTCCGGCAATCCCGCCTCCGGTAAAGGCCAGAGCAACGGCCGGGCCACCGTCTACGTCTGTCGCGGCGCCACCTGCTCGCTGCCGATAACCGACGGCGAGGAATTGCGCCGGGCTCTACAGGGCTGACGACGCGCGCCACCGCCGCCCCGGCCAAGGCCTCGTACCACACATCGCTCGTGCGAAGCCTTGTGGCTTGCTTATCCTTAATCGTTAAGCAATCGATTTACCTTAAAATTGCTGCAAAACTGTGCTCTTTACTGGCTTGCAAAGCCGCGTTGTCGTGATGTGACCAAGGTGCAGAGCGTTTCCAAATCCAAACGCCGTCTTGCCCTCATGCGAGGCCCGCATGCCGCTGCTCTCCCTCCAAGTTCCAACGCCGGTCGGTCCCTTGACCTTGATCGAGAAGGACAATGCGTTGGTCGCCCTGGACTGGAGCGAGAGCGGTAGCTTTCTCGGTACGCCGCTACTGCACGCCGTCGCCCAGCAACTCTACCAGTACTTCACCGGCGAACGACGCGACTTCGAGTTTCCCGTCGCCCCTGTCTGCACGCCCGTAGAGCACAAGGTTTTCCTCGAGCTGCGGCAGATCCCCTATGGCACGACGCTGGGCTACGGCGAAATTGCGCGACGGACCGACAGCAACGCCCAGCAGGTGATAGAGGCCTGCCGCGCCAATCCGGTCCCGATCATCGTCCCTTGCCACCGGGCGATTGCCGACGACGGACAACTCGGCGTCTTCGAAGCGCCCAAAGGGCTTGAGACCAAGGCCGACCTGCTGCGCTTGGAAGGCGCCCTTAGCGCAGCCTAGCCCTCCCCCCGTCCAACACCGGCTCTGCTGCGCGGGAAATCGGCAATAGTCCATGTCCCTGTGCGCCTTAGTGATGACAAGTCCGTCAAAAGCGCGATAGTCTCATCGCCAAAGTTGCGAGCCTTTCGGCCCGCCCACATACGCAGCAGGGGGAGCCATGCCCGACATCGTCATCGAGGGCCCGGACGGCAGTTTCGGCGCCTACCTCGCTCAACCCGCGAACACTCCGGCACCAGGAATTGTGGTCGCTCAGGAGATTTTCGGCGTCAACGCGGTTATGCGTGACGTCTGCGACTGGCTCGCCGGCGCCGGCTACGCCGCTTGTTGCCCGGACATCTTCTGGCGCATAGAGCCCGGCATCCAGCTAACCGACAAGACCGAGGCCGAGTGGGCCCGCGCCTTCGAGCTGTTCGGACTGTTCGACGTCGACAAGGGTATCGAGGATCTCAAGACGACACTCGCGCATCTCCGCAGCGACGAGATTACCAACGGCAAGGTCGGCTCGGTCGGCTACTGCCTGGGCGGCAAGTTGGCCTACCTGATGGCGACCCGGTCGGATGCCGATTGCAACGTCAGCTACTACGGCGTCGGTCTCGACGAGCTGCTTGGCGAAGCGGCAAACATCAGCAAGCCGACCATGCTGCACGTCGCCTCGAAAGATCAGTTCGTGCCGCCCGAGGCGCAGGAGAAGATCAAGGCCGGCCTGTCCAGGCACAGTCACGTCAGCCTGCACGTCTACGAGGGCCAGGACCACGCCTTTGCCCGCATCGGCGGCGAGCACTACGACAAAGCGGCCGCCGATCTCGCGAACCAGCGCACGCTGGATTTCTTCAAGGAGCATTTGAGCTGATGCCACGCGCCATCCGTATCCATCGGCCGGGAGGCCCCGAGGCGATGCGCTTCGAGGAGGTCACGGTCGGCCAGCCCGGTCCTGGCGAGGTTCGCCTGCGTCAGACGGCGATCGGCCTCAACTACATCGACGTCTACCACCGCACCGGCCTCTACCCGCTCGAGCTGCCGGCAGTGATCGGCATGGAAGGTGCTGGCGTCGTCGAGTCGGTCGGCGATGGCGTGGCTGACCTGGTGCCCGGCGACCGCGTGGCCTACGCGGACGTGCCGCCCGGCGCCTATGCCGAGGAGCGCCTCATGCCGGCGCACCGCCTGGTCAAGCTGCCCGAGTCGATCTCCGACCGGCAAGGGAGCGGCCATGATGCTGCAGGGCATGACGGTCGAATACCTGATCCGCCGCACCTTCCATGTGCGCAAGGGTGATTGGGTGCTGCTGCATGCGGCGGCCGGCGGCGTCGGCCTGATCGCCTGCCAGTGGCTCAATCACCTGGGCGCCACCGTGATCGGCACGGTCGGTAGCGACGAGAAAGCCGAGCTGGCGCGCGAGCACGGTTGCCATTATACGATCAACTATCGGACCGAGGATTTCGTCGCCAAGGTGAAGGAACTGACCGACGGCCACGGCGTCCACGTGGTCTACGATTCGGTCGGCAAGGATACCTTCGAAGGCTCGCTCGACTGCGTTGCGACGCGGGGCGTCTTCGTCAGCTTCGGCAACGCCTCGGGTAAGGTGCCCCCCTTTGACCTCGGCATTCTGGCGCCGAAAGGCTGCATCTACGTGACGCGGCCAACCCTGATCATCTACAACGCCAAGCGCGAGGACCTGGTCGTCTCCGCCAACGCGCTGTTCGACGTGGTGCAGAAGGGCATCGTCAAGATCGAGATCAACCAGACCTACCCGCTCGCCGCCGCCGCCCAGGCGCACCGGGACCTGGAAGACCGCAAGACGACGGGCTCGACCATCCTCCTGCCGCAGGCTCTTTAGCCGCAGCAGACTGACCTAATGGATCTCCGACTGGAAGCAGGCCGGCGCAGTCTCTTCGCGCCCCGCTGCGTTATTGATTCATCGCGTCGAAGAAGTCGGCGTTGTTCTTGGCGTGCTTCAGCTTGTCGACCAGGAAGTCGATCGAGTCCGTCACGCCCATTGGCATGAGGATGCGGCGCAGCACCCACATCTTGGAAAGCGTGCCCTTGTCGACCAGCAGCTCTTCCTTGCGGGTGCCGGATTTGCCGATGTCGATCGCCGGGAAGGTGCGCTTGTCGGCCAGCTTGCGATCGAGCACGATTTCCGAGTTACCGGTGCCCTTGAACTCTTCGAAGATGACCTCGTCCATGCGGCTGCCGGTGTCGATCAGGGCGGTGGCAATAATGGTCAGGCTACCGCCCTCCTCGATGTTGCGGGCCGCGCCGAAGAAGCGCTTCGGCCGCTGCAGGGCGTTGGCATCGACGCCGCCGGTCAGCACCTTGCCCGAACTCGGCACCACAGTGTTGTAGGCGCGCGCCAGGCGAGTGATGGAATCGAGCAGGATCACCACGTCCTTCTTGTGCTCGACCAGGCGCTTGGCCTTCTCGATCACCATCTCGGCCACCTGCACGTGGCGCGAGGCCGGCTCGTCGAAGGTAGAACTCACCACCTCGCCCTTCACCGAGCGGTCCATGTCGGTGACTTCCTCCGGCCGCTCGTCGATCAACAATACGAGCAGGTAGACCTCCGGATGGTTGACCGCGATGGAATGGGCGATGTTCTGCAGGATCATCGTCTTACCGGTCCGCGGCTGGGCGACGATCAGGGCGCGCTGCCCCTTGCCCTGCGGCGCCACCAAGTCGATCACCCGCGAGGTCAGATCCTTGAAGGTCGGATCCTCGATCTCGAGCTTGAAGCGCTCATCCGGATAGAGCGGCGTCAGGTTGTCGAAGTTGATCCGATGGCGCGCGTTCTCCGGCGGATCGAAGTTGATCGACTTGACCTTGAGCAACGCGAAATAGCGTTCGCCGTCCTTCGGCGAGCGGATCTGCCCCTCGACCGTATCGCCGGTCCTGAGCCCGAAGCGGCGCACCTGGCTGGGGCTGACGTAGATGTCATCGGGCCCGGGCAGGTAGTTCGACTCCGGCGAGCGCAGGAAGCCGAAGCCGTCCTGCAGTACCTCGAGCACGCCGGAGCCGTAGATCGCCTGATCGTTGTCGGCCAGCTGCTTGAGGATCGCGAACATCATGTCCTGCTTGCGCAGGGCGCTAGCGTTCTCGATCTCGAGCTCCTCGGCGTAGGCGAGAAGGTCCGCTGGACTCTTGGTTTTCAGCTCTTGTAGATCCATGGGGTCAACTGCTGGCAAAAGGTGGGACGCCGGAACCGGCACAGGTCGAAGGAACAGGTGGCCCTTTTAGAGAGTGCGGCTCTTGACGGCCCGCGTGGCCACTTGGGGAGGGTAATAAGAAGCGAACCTATGCAGGTCCCTGTCTAAACCTCGAAATGGGGAGGATGTCAGGGGATGGCAAGCATCCGTAATCGAGAAAATGCGATAGACCAACACACCCGACAAGTCAAGAAGACGCGCGAAGGATTAACAAATTCTTACCAACTTCCGGGCTTTTCTTGCCAGCCCGTCCGACGTGCACCCTAAAAGGGCTTCACCACCACCAGGATCACGATGGCGATCAGCATCACCGTCGGCACCTCGTTCATGATGCGATAGAAGCGCGCGTCGTGCTTGTTGGCGTTATTCTCGAAGTCGCGCCGCCAGCGCGACAGGTAGCCGTGCATGGCCCCCATACCGGCGAAGACCAGTACGAACTTGACGATAAACCAACCCTCGCTCCAGGCCTCAAGGTGCACCATCAGCATCAGGCCGAAGAGCCAGGCCGCGCCCATCGCCGGGTTGATGATCGCCCGCATCAAGCGCCGCTCCATCACCTTGAAGGTCTCCGATTGCTGCGATCCGGGCTCCGCTTCGCAGTGATAGACATAAAGTCGCGGCAGGTAGAGCATGCCCGCCATCCAGGCGATCACGCCGATGATGTGCAGCGCCTTGATCCAGAGATAGGCCTCGCCGAGAAATCCGCCCATCGATTCTAGCCCTTCCCCGCCGAGAAGGCACAACCGCCCCATTCGGCCGGGCAGAGCCACCCGCCATCCTGCGAGCAGCGCGGACCATCAGTCGCCAGCGCGTGCCGCACCAGACCCGCCAGCCCGGCAACGAAAGCCGCGCCGTCATCGACTGTCGGTACTCGCACATAGAGCGGAACGCCCTGCTCGCGTGCCAGCTTGCCGTACTCGATGTCGAGTTCGACCAGGGTCTCCGAATGCTCCGAAACGAAGGCGATCGGCACCACCACCAGCGGCACCCCGTCGCGGCCGGCCCGCTCGATCTCCGCATCGGTCGAAGGCCCGATCCACTCCAGCGGCCCGACCCGGCTCTGGTAGCACACGACCCAGTCGTACTCGGCGGACACCAGATCGCCCAGCCGTGCGACCACCGCTGCCGCCGACTGCTCGACCTGCCATTGATAGGGATCGCCGCGGGCGATCACCTTCTTGGGCAGACCATGGGCGGAGAACAGTACGCGCGGCCTCCCCGCTTCGGCAGCCTGCGCGATACCCTTGGCAACCCGCTCCGCGACCTCGGAGACGAAGCCCGCTTCGGTCGGATAGCAACAGACCATGGTGGTCGGCACCGTCAGTCCCACCCGCTCCGCCGCGCGCGACCAATCTTTGATCGAGGAGGCGCTTGTCGTGGTCGAGTACTGCGGGTAGAGCGGCAAGAGCACGACGCGATCCGGCCCGTAGGCTGCGACGGCGCGGGCCGTCTCGTCGCTCATCGGATGCCAGTAGCGCATGGCGATGAAGACGCGCAGGCTCTCCTTCTCCCCATTCGCCAGCGCCGCCTCCAGCGCCTGGGCCTGCATCTCGGTGTTGGGCAGTAGCGGCGATCCGCCGCCGAGCTGGGCGTAGATCTCGCGGGCGACTGGCGCGCGCCGCGTCGAGATCAGCTTGGCCAGCAGCCAGCGCATCGGCTGCGGCAGGCCGATGATCGCCGGGTCGTTGAAGAGATTGAAGAGGAAGGGCTGAACCGCTTCGGGGCCATCCGGGCCGCCGAGGTTAAACAGCACCACGGCCGTCTTGCTCATAAGCCGGCGGCCTACCCGTTCATCTGGCCGCGCACCTGCTCGACCAGCGCAGCGACATGCGCCGGCGGAGTCTGCGGCACGATGCCGTGGCCCAGGTTAAATATGAACGGACCTCCGCTCAGATGATCGAGAATACGCGCCACCGCGTCCCGCATCGCCTCTCCGCCGACCACCAGAGCCAAGGGGTCGAGATTCCCCTGCAGTGTCACGGTGCCCTGCAGGCTATCGCGTGCCCAGGCGAGCGGCATCGCACTATCCAACGATAAGGCCTCGGCACCGGCGGTCTCCGCGAATTCGCGATAGAGCAAGCCGGCGCCGCGTGGAAAGAGGATGATTGGCACCGTCGGATGGACGGCCTTCACGCGCCGCACGATCTCCGTCGCTGGCGCCAGGCACCAGCGTCGCAGCTCGGCCTCCGGCAGCACGCCAGCCCAGCTGTCGAAGAGCTGCAAGGCCTCGGCCCCTGCCTCGACCTGCGCAATCAGATAGTCGGAGGTTGCCACGACCAGCAGATCGATCAGTCGTTGAAAGCCATCTGGGTTGCCGTAGGCCCACGTCTTGGTGATGGCGAAGTCCTTGCTGCTGCCACCTTCCAGCATGTAGCTGGCAACCGTCCAGGGCGCGCCGGCGAATCCGATCAGTGCGACCTCGTCCGGAAGCTCGCCACTCAGCCGCCGCAAGGTTTCGAAGACGGGGGTAAGGCGTTCGCGAAGCGCATCCGCCGATAGCCGCGACAGGTCATCGACCTTGGCCAAGCCGTCGAGCCGCGGCCCCACCCCCTCCTCGAACCAGACTTTCTGGCCCAACGCATGGGGCACCACCAGGATGTCGGAGAACAGGATCGCGGCATCGAAGGCATAGCGGCGGATCGGCTGCAGCGTGACCTCGACGGCGAGATCGGGCGTGAAACAGAGATCGAGGAACCCGTCCGCCTGGCCGCGGGTCTCGCGGTACTCCGGCAGATAGCGCCCAGCTTGCCGCATCAGCCAGATCGGCGGGCGGTCGCAGGCTTCACCCTTCAGGGCCTTGAGGAACGGTTTTTCGGTCATGCTTTCGGGCAGTTTGGCCAGGCCGGCGTGATCGCGCATGGAAATGAACGGACCTCCTAATACAGAATCTCAAGATAAAAGATAGTAGTAGTGGTTGCTGTTTGTAGCTGTGGGAGTCGGGGATTGATCGTTCCTCCACAGATCCATCCCCAACATGACGCGTTGTGTAACGAGTCCCCAAGACTATGCGGAACATGTGAATAGACGGCGCGAGGCGTTGCTGTGCGTTCCCTTGCGCCCCGTGGGAAAGCGGGGGATAAGGAGAAAATTGGGGGAGTTCGGATGAAAAGCCTGTGGATTCACGCTATGCCGAGGCTGCTGCATGACTTTGCACAAGCCTTCGGACGGCATCCGGGTCAGCGCGGGCGGTTTTGGCCGTCGAGGAGAATTCGCCGGGTTATCCCCAAAGGTGACGGCTTGTTCGAGCGCAGCAGTGGATGATCGGGAGTTCGTGTGCGCATGACGGCATACCATATGCACCTGGTGTCGGACGCCACCGGCGAGACCGTCAACTCGGTCGCGCGGGCTTGCCTGGTTCAGTTTGAATCGGTCGAGCCGATCGAGCATGTCTGGACTCTGATCCGCACCAAGGGCCAGCTGGAGAAAGTGTTGAGCGGCATTGCCGAGAACCCTGGCCCGGTCCTCTTCACCATGGTCAACGACGACCTGCGTGCCGGCCTGGTCGAAGGCTGCCGCAACCTGGGCGTTCCGCACATCGCCGTGTTGGACCCGATCATCCACACCCTGGCGACCTTCTTCAATCTCAAGATCAGCGGCCGCCCGGGCTTGCAGCACGCCCTCGATGCAGAGTACTTCGAGCGTATCGAGGCGATGAACTTCTCCCTGGCGCACGACGATGGTCAGCTCGCTGGAGATCTCAACGATGCCGATGTGATTCTCTGCGGCGTGTCGCGCACCTCCAAGACGCCGACCTGCATCTATCTCGCCAACCGGGGCATCAAGGCGGCCAATGTGCCGGTCGTGCCCGACTGCCCGATGCCGGATGAATTGCTCCGGGCGACGCGGCCCTTGATCATCGGCCTGACCAAGGACCCGGCGCGGCTGGTACAGGTACGGCGCAATCGCTTGCGATTGATCTCGCAGGGCGACGAGGCGACCGATTACGTGGATCTGGACTCGGTCCGCAAGGAGGTCGCCTTCGCGCGCAAGCTCTTCACCAAGCATGGCTGGCCGGTGATCGACGTGACCCGTCGCTCGATCGAAGAGACCGCAGCCTCCATCATGACTCACTTCGCCCGCCATCAGGCCGGCCTGCCGCATGGTTGAAGGGCACCCCGCGCCCAGCCTAATGCTCGAGGACGCCGCTGCGCCCTCCGTTGTTCTTGCCTCGGCCAGCGCGTCGCGCCGCGCACTGTTGCGCAATGCCGGCCTCGCTGTCGCTTGCGAAGCGGCGCGCATCGACGAGGACGAGATCAAGGTCGCGCTCAAGGCAGAGGGAGCGGATCCCGAACGGGTGGCCGAGACTCTCGCCGAGCTGAAGGCACAGCGCGTTTCGCGCCGTCATGCCGGTGCGCTGGTGATCGGCGCCGACCAGATGCTCGACTGCAACGGGGTCTGGTTCGACAAGCCGAGCGACCGGGCTCATGCCGCCGCCCACCTGAAGGCGCTCAGCGGTCGCGAGCACCGCTTGATCTCGGCACTCTGCGTGGTGCAGGACGGCGCGCGTCTTTGGCATCACCTGGAAGAGGCGCGCCTAACGGTCCGCACGCTCAGCGATACTTTCATTGACGACTACCTGGATGCTGTGGGGGATGCCGCCTTGGCGTCGGTCGGGGCTTACCAGCTCGAAGGGCTGGGTGCTCAGCTCTTTGGCCGCATCGAAGGCGACTACTTCACGATCCTCGGGCTGCCGCTCCTGCCGCTGCTGGACTTTCTGCGCAATCACAAGGTCGTTGCCCGATGATCCTCAGCGGCAAGGCGCAGCTCGCCGGCGTGATCGGCTGGCCGGTCTCCCATTCTCTTTCGCCACGGTTGCATGGCTATTGGCTGCGGCAACATGGCATTGATGGCGCCTACCTGCCCCTGCCGGTCCGCCCCGAGGCCCTGTCGCCGGTTATTGCCAGCCTTGCCGAGCTTGGCTTTCGCGGGATCAACGTGACCATTCCGCACAAGCAAGCGGTCCTGAAACTCTGCACGAAGCTCGATCCGACCGCCGAGCGGATCGGCGCGGTCAACACCGTCGTCTTTCAAGACGGTGGCCTCCATGGCTCAAATAGCGACGCCTTCGGCTTTTTGGAGAACCTCTATCAGAGCGCACCCGATTGGAGGCCAACCGCCGGGCCGGCGGTCGTACTAGGCGCCGGCGGCGCGGCGCGGGCGGTGATCGTGGCCCTGCTCGATGCCGGTACGCCGAGCATTCACCTTGTCAACCGCACCCTGGCCCGGGCAGAGGATCTCGCCGCCGAGTTCGGCGATACTGTCCATCCACATCCTTGGGACGACATCGCCGACGCATTCTTCGGTGCTTCGCTGCTAGTCAACAGCACCAGTCTCGGAATGACAGGACAGCCGCCCTTGAAGCTCGATCTCACCGGTCTTCCACGCGCCGCGTTGGTGACCGATCTGGTCTACACACCTCTGGAGACACCCTTGCTCGCGGCCGCCAAGGCGCGGGGCCATTCGGTAGTCGACGGTCTCGGGATGCTGCTGCACCAGGCGCGGCCCGGCTTCGAAGCCTGGTTCGGTTTTCGGCCGAACGTAACCGAAGAGCTGCGCCGCTTCGTCCTGGCGGGCTGACGCGGGCCGTGCTGATACTCGGTCTCACCGGCTCGATCGGCATGGGCAAGACCACGGCGGCGGCGATGCTGCGGCGCCTGGGGCTGCCGCTGCACGATGCCGACGCCGCCGTTCACCGGCTGATGGGTCCCGGCGGCGGTGCGGTGGCGGAGATCGCCGCGGCCTTCCCCGGTGTCGAACGGGACGGTGTGATCGACCGCCGGGCTTTGGGAGATCGAGTCTTCGGCGATGCTCAGGCGCTCGCGCGTTTGGAGGCCATCCTGCATCCGCTGGTACGGCGCGCGGCATACGCCTTTCTGCGCCGGCAGGCACGGCGCGGCCGGCCGCTCGTTGTGCTCGACATCCCGCTACTGTTCGAAACCGGCGGCGAGGCGCTCTGCGACGCGGTGGTGCTGGTTAGCGCGCCGGCTCGCGTACAGGCGGCACGCGTGCTGTCCCGGCCGGGCATGACGCGGGAGAAGTTCGCCGCCATCCTTGCACAGCAGATGTCCGATAGGGAAAAGCGCCGGCGCGCCGATTTCGTCGTGCTGACCGGCCTTGGCAAGCGAGAAACGTTGCGTCGCCTGATCGGGATCGTCAGACTCATGCGGAGGCGGCCTGCCCGCCATTGGCCTCGCCGCTGGTCGCCCCACACGCGTCGTAACAGGGGCGCATCGGTAACAGGGGCACGTCGGTAAGCCGGCCTCAGTCGGAGATCAGGTCATGCGAGAAGTCGTTCTCGACACCGAAACCACCGGGCTCGATCCTTCCGCGGGTCACCGGATCGTCGAGATCGCTGGGCTCGAGCTGGTCAATCAGGTCGCAACCGGCCGGACCTTCCGCGAGTACATTAATCCCGAGCGGGAGATGCCGGAGGAAGCACGACGCATTCACGGCCTGGATGATGCCTTCCTCGCCGACAAGCCGCGCTTCGCCGAGGTGGTCGAGGCCTTCCTCGACTTCATCCAGGACTCGCGGCTGGTGATCCACAACGCCGATTTCGACATGACCTTTATCAACGCGGAGCTTGCTCGCCTGGAGCAGCCGCCGCTCGATCGCAAGCGCGCGGTTGACACCGTTGCGCTGGCGCGTAAGCGGTTTCCTGGCGCTCAGGTCAATCTGGACGCGCTCTGCCGGCGGTTCGAAATCGATAACACGGCGCGCACGTTTCACGGCGCGCTGTTGGACTGCGAGCTCCTCGCCGAGGTCTACCTGGAGCTGCGTGGCGGTCGCCAGCCGGGCTTAGAACTGGCCCAGTCGCGGAAACTCGCCGCCGTCCCGACCGCCGCTGAGCGGCCGTCCCGAGATGCACGCCCTCACGCACCCACGCCGGAGGAAATCGCGGCGCACGATGCCCTGCTCGAAGGACTGAAGGATCCGATCTGGCGGCGGTGACTCGCCGCAGATCGGCCGCTGGCGGCCGCTTGATTAGGCGGTGGCGGCCTGCTGGTCTGCCGCCTGCTGCTGTGCTCGCAGGGCGTTGAAGTCGACCGGATTGATCAGCAAGGGCGGGTAGCCGCCGTCCCGGCTCACGTCCGCGACCACGTTGCGCGCGAAGGGGAAGAGGTAGCGCGGCACCTCGACCGACAGCAGGCTCTCGATGTCGCTCTCCGGTACCAGCTCGCCGACCGAAACCAGGCCGGCGAAGTCGAGCTCGATGATGAAGGCTGTCTGCTCCTCGATACTGGCCGTCGCCTTGATCGCCAGGGTGACCTCGTAGAGGCGCTGTTGCAGGTTGGCCGCGCGTACGTCGATGCTGACCTTGATGTCGTGCCCCTCGCGCTTGGTGAAGATCGCCGGCGCGTTCGGGTTCTCGAACGACAGGTCCTTGATGTAGTGCGTGTTGATCAAGACGCGGGCATCGGGCCGGGGCCCACTGCTTTCCGCCGGCTCGCCCATGGTGTTGCCGCTCGGTGTTGCGCCACCGGGGGCTTCACCACCCGGCAGGGTTTCTGACTCGGCCATTCTCGTCTCCTGCTGAATGGCGCTCTGCTATCATGGATCGACGGGGCAGACAAGCGTGCCCCAAGGACGTCACAGGCGGCGATACGAGCGTATCGCGACCTTGTGAGGTCGACGGAAGAGTCAGCCGCGCGCGCCTTCGACGGGCTGGTAGGTGACGGTCTCGCCGTTCTTCACGGTCTCGCCCGTCAGACCCTGAATAAAGGCATAGTGACTGACCACCAGGACCTGCGGCCAGTCGGGTGCGGCGGCCATGGCCTCGTGGAACATCAGGCAGCGCACCTGCAGTTCATCCTCGCTCTCCTCCGGGTCGGTCCACCAACGCTCGTCCAGATGGCCGAAGTCGTGCTCGGGCCAGCGCGCTACCAGTTCCGAGCGCGGCGAGCCGATATCGCAGGAGAAATAGGCCCGCTCGCGCACCAAGGGTTCGATCGAAATCGGTAGATCGAGCGTCTCGGCGACGATACGGGTGGTCTCCAGGGTGCGCTGGTAGGGGCTGGTGATAATGCGCCGGATGTCGAGCTTGGCGAGCGCCGCGGCCTCGGCTTGCTGCTTGCCCTCGTCGGTCAGGCCCGGATCGGTGATGCCGGGATCGATTCTGGTTTTACTGTAGATCGCGTTGAAGTGCGATTGACCGTGGCGGATCAAGATCATCGCGGTAGGGGTCTCCGCCGGTCGTCAGCTGGGGGCTGCTCGTCGCCGTCGTCCGGGCCGACCTCGTTGAACTCGCCGTCGATCACCCTACCGCGTCCAGTCCCGCCGCGGGGCGTGCCGCTGCTTCGTCGATTTCCATGGTAGACCTCCTGGCCATCGACCCAGACGCGGGTCTGGCTGGAGGCCTGAAAATGCCGCGCCAGGGTGACCCGCAGGGCGTCGCGCAGGGGCGGCACGAAGAGCAGGAAGCCGACGGCGTCGGTCACGAAGCCCGGGGTCAGCAGCAGGGCACCGGCGAACAGCAGGCAGAGGCCGTCGAACAGCTCACGTGCCGGCAGTACGCCCTGGTCCATGTGTGATCGTGCGCGGGCCAGGGTTGCCAGGCCCTGCTGGCGCAGCAGCCCTGTGCCGATCACGGCCGTCAATACCACGACAGCCAGTGTCGGCCAGAGACCAATCAGCCCGCCAACCTGGATAAACACGCCGATTTCGATCAGCGGGACCGCGATGAAGGCGATCAGAAGGATTACGGCCATGCTTGCTCTTTTCCGGGAGGCTCCTTATTTACCCTGCATAGGCTTGCAAGCGCGGCCAAGCCCGTCCAGACTTCACGAATTGTCAAATAGTCAATCACTAGCCTGGATGCCACCTCTTGGGCAAAGCCGCTCCATCACGCGCGTTCCGGCGAACATAGGTCATGGGCGACGGATTTCAGTTCCTGGACGTTATCATAATCGCTGCCTTCGCCGCGTTCCTAATCCTTCGTCTGCGCGGGGTTCTCGGTAAGCGGACCGGCCATCAGCAGCGGCCGGGCTACGACCCGTTCCGCCAGAAGAAGTCGGAGGAGTCCGGCCAGGACAAGGTTGTGCCCCTGCCCGATCGCAGCGGCAATGCCGAGGCGGCGGCTAACGCTGCGGCTGCCGACGACGAAAGCCCGGGCCTGACCAAGATCAAGCTGGCCGATCAGTCCTTCGAGCCGGAGGGTTTCGTCAACGGCGCCAAGATCGCCTTCGAGATGATCATTTCGGCCTTCGCGCGCGGCGATACGCGCAGCCTGCGGCCGCTGCTCAGCAACGATGTCTACGACGACTTCGCCGGTGCGATCAAAAGCCGCGAAGACGCGAAGGAAAGCCTGGAGACGACCCTTGTCGGTTTCTCCGAGGCGGAGATCATCGAGGCCGATCTTCAGGGCAAGACCGCGTTCGTCACGGTCAAGTTCGTGACTGAGCAGGTCAACGTCACCCGGGACGCGACGGGCAACGCGGTCGACGGCGACGAGAGCCACGTCACCGCAATCACCGACATCTGGACTTTTGCCCGCAACACCCGCAGCCGCGACCCGAACTGGACCCTCGTCGCCACGCGCAGCCCGAACTGAGGCGGCAGGACCCAGCCAAGAATGGCCCCTCGCTCCCGCCCCGCCGACCTGTTGCGCGGGGCATGGCTTGCCGTGGCCCCGGTCTTCTTGTTGGCGGCAGTTTCGCTGGCAGCCTGCGAGCGCGCGCCTGAGCCGGCCCCCGAGCCAACGCCCGGGCCAGCGCCCGAGGTGGCACCCGCCCCGCCGGCGCTGACCCTGACGCGCGTGACCTATGCCGATCTGCCCGGTTGGAGCGAGGATCGCTTGTCCGAGGCGCTTCCGGCGCTTTTGAGCTCCTGCGCTAAGCTGGGCGCTGGGCCGGACGACCGTGCAGTCGGGCCGGATGCCCTCGGCGGGACTATCGCCGACTGGCGTGCACCCTGCGAGAGCCTCCGCGCCGCTGCGTTCGGCGACGAAGCCCAATTGCGGACGGCGATCGAGAACGCCTTCGTTCCTCTCCGCGTCGATGTGAGCGATGGCGGCGAGGGTACTTTCACCGGTTACTACGAGCCCGAGCTGCGCGGCGCCCGCCGGGCCAATGCGACCTATCGCTGGCCGCTTTACCTGGTACCGGACGATCTGGTGACCGTGGATCTGGAACGCTTCTCGTCCGAACTCGCCGGCAAGTCGGTCGTCGGCCGGGTTGAGACCGGCAGGCTGGTGCCCTACCACGACCGCGCGGCGATCGACGAAGGCGTGCTCGAAGGCCGCGATCTGGAATTGATCTGGTTGGATGATCCGGTCGACGCGTTCTTCCTGCACATCCAGGGCTCGGGCAAGGTGCTGTTCGAGGACGGCAGCGTCACCCGGGTTGGCTACGCCGGCTCGAATGGCCTGAAGTTTTACGCCATCGGACGGGCCTTGATCGACGAAGGCAAGGTGCCGCGCAACAAGGCCTCCATGCAGTCGATCCGCGACTGGTTGCGGGCCAACCCCGGAGCCGGCCGCGAGGTGATGCAGCGCAATGGACGCTACATCTTCTTCCGCGAGATCACCGGCGACGGCCCGATCGGCGCGCAGGGCGTGGCGCTCACCGCCGGCCGCAGTATGGCGATCGACAGGTCCCTGCTGCCTTTGGGCGCTCCCTTCTGGCTCGACACCACCTGGCCCGGCAGCGACCGCCCGCTGCGTCGCCTGGTCGTCGCCCAGGACGTCGGCAGCGCGATCAAGGGTGCCGTGCGCGGCGACCTCTTCTGGGGTGCCGGCGAAGCGGCCCTGGAGCAGGCCGGCCGTATGAAGCAAAAGGGCAGCTATTACCTGCTGCTGCCCAAGGCGGTGGCCGAACGCCGCGATAGCACTTCTTGAGGTGATGCCAAGGGTCGCCGGGACGCGCTAAACGCCGCCTCGCCTTGCATTTTCACGGGCGCGCAACCATTGTTGCTTGGCAAGCGAGGACAGCTCTTCATGCCTCAGGATTCGCCGCGCGTCGGCCTATTCGTTACCTGCCTGGTCGATCTGATCCGCCCCTCGGTCGGATTCGCCGCCGTGCGTCTGCTGGAGCAGGCGGGTTGCCTGGTCGAGGTGCCGCGGGCCCAGACCTGCTGCGGCCAGCCGGCGTACAACAGCGGCGACCGGGCCGATACGCGAGCGATCGCCGCCGCGGTGATCGAGGCCTTTGAGGGCTTCGACTATGTGGTCGCGCCTTCGGGCTCCTGCGCGGCCATGATCCGCGAGCATTACCCGCCGCTTTTTGCCGACGATCCGGCGATGGCGGAGGCCGCGCGCGATCTCGCCGGTCGTACCCACGAGCTGATCTCCTTCCTAACCGACGTGCGCGGGCTCGATGCGGTCGAAGCCCGCTTCGACGGCCGCGTGACCTATCACGATTCCTGTTCCGGCCTGCGCGAGCTGCGTGTGCGCGAGCAACCACGTGCGCTGCTGGCTACGGTCGACGGCGTGGAGCTAACCGAGCTGCCCGACGCCGATGTTTGCTGCGGCTTCGGCGGCACCTTCTGCGTCAAATATCCGGATATTTCGAACGTCATGGTCAGCACTAAGGCCGATGCGATCGAAGGCACCGGCGCCGACACCCTGCTGGCCGGCGATCTCGGTTGCCTACTCAACATGGCGGGCAAGCTGAAGCGCCGTGGCTCGGCGGTGCAGGTGCGTCATGTCGCCGAAGTGTTGGCCGGCCAGACCGATACGCCGGCGATCGGCGAACCGGCGGCTGGCGAACCTGTGGCTGACTGAGACGCCTATGGACTCCACCTCCCACGCTTTCAAGTCGAATGCACGGCGCGCCGTTGAGGATCCGCAACTGAAGCGGGCCATGCGGCATGTGCGCTCGGGCTTCATTCACAAGCGGGCCAAGACGGCCGCCCGCCTGCCGGAGTTCGAGGATCTGCGCGACGCCGCGCGCGACATCAAGAACCACACGCTCGCCCACCTCGACCTCTACCTCGAAGCCTATGAGCGAAAGGTGACCGAGGCGGGCGGCCGGGTGCATTGGTGCGCCACCGCAGCGGATGCACGCGCGACCATTCTCGACATCTGCCGCCAGGCCGGCGCCAAGACGGTTACCAAGGGGAAGTCGATGATCGGCGAGGAGATCGCCATCAACGACCACCTGGAAAAGAACGGCATCACGCCGGTCGAGACCGACCTTGGCGAATACATTATCCAGCTGCGCCACGAGCCGCCCAGCCACATCATCGCGCCGGCCGTGCATCTGACCAAGGATCTGGTCGAGGCCGACTTCCGTGAGGCGCATCAACAGTTTCCGGCCGATCGGCCGCTCTCCGAAGCGCGTGAGCTGGTCAACGAAGCGCGCGAGGTGCTGCGCGAAAAGTACCTGCAGGCCGATGTTGGCATCACCGGGGCGAACTTCCTGGTGGCCGAGACCGGCTCCTCGGTCATCGTCACCAACGAGGGCAACGGCGACCTGACGCAATGTCTGCCCAAGGTGCACGTCGTCATCGCCAGCTTGGAGAAGATCGTCCCCAACCTGGAAGACGTCAGCACCATCCTGCGCGTTCTGGCGCGCTCGGCCACCGGACAGGAATTTTCGACCTACACCACCTTCTCGACGGGGCCAAAGCGACCCGACGATCCGGATGGGCCGGAGGCCTATCACGTCGTGCTGCTCGATAACGGCCGCAGTGCCATGTTGGGCAGCGAGTTCCAGGACATGCTGCGTTGCATCCGTTGCGGCGCCTGCATGAACCACTGTCCGGTCTATCACGCGGTTGGCGGCCATACCTACGGCTGGGTCTATCCCGGCCCCATGGGGGCGGTGCTGACGCCCAGCCTGATCGGCGTCGAGGAAGCCGGTCATCTGCCCAACGCCTCGACCTTCTGCGGCCGCTGCGAAAGCGTTTGCCCCATGCGCATCCCGCTGCCGCGCATGATGCGCCACTGGCGCGAACGTGAGTTCGAGCGGCATCTGACGCCGTCAACGGTGCGCAGCGGGCTCGCGCTCTGGGCCTTCTTCGCCCGCCGTCCGGCGCTCTACCAGGTCGCCACGGGGCTGAAGATGCGGGTCCTGGGCGCGCTTGGCCGCCGCACGGGCCGCTTCAAATCGCTTCCGTTCGCAGGGGGTTGGACCGATCACCGCGACTTCCCGGCGCCGCAGGGCAAGACCTTCCAGCAGCTCTGGGCCGAGCGCCGGGGGCCCGAACGGCAGGCTGGTGGCGGGTCATGAGGGCCAGGCCGTGAGCAATGCGCGCGATCAGGTGCTCGGTGCCGTGCGCCGCGCCCTCAAGTCCAACGGTGCAGCCGCTGAACGCGAGGCGGTCGTTGCCGAGCGGCTCAGTCGCGGCACGCGAGGGCCACAGCCGGCGCGCGCGCAGCTCTCGCATCGCGATCAAGTCGCCCTCTTCCAGGAGATGGCCGAAGAAGTCGCCGCGACTGTCGCTCGTGTGGCTTCCGCCGACGAGGTGCCAGACGCCGTGGCCGCCTACCTCAAGGGCGAAAACCTGCCCGCCAAGCTGCGCATGGCGCCGGATGCGGAGCTGGACGCGCTGCCTTGGGAGAGCCAGCCGCTGCTGCAAATCGAGCGCGGCCGCGCCGGGGCGGCGGATGAAGTCTCGGTCACCCGCGCTTTCGCCGGGGTGGCCGAGACCGGTAGCTTGATGTTGCTCTCAGGGCCGGAGGCGCCGACGACGCTCAACTTTTTGCCGGAGAACAATGTCGTCGTGCTGGACGCTTCGGCAGTGGTCGGCTTCTACGAGGACGCTTGGGATCAGGTTCGCGCCCGCTATGGAGACGGCGGAATGCCGCGCACGGTCAACTTCATCACCGGGCCCTCGCGCACGGCGGATATCGAACAGACGATCCAGCTCGGCGCGCACGGGCCGCGGCGCCTACACATCGTTTTGGTCGGAGATAGCCAGGGGGACGCCCCGGGGGACGTTCAGGGGGACACTAAGGGGGATGGCTGAGCGGCGTGGTGGCAAAGGGCGAAACCGGCAAAGCGGGCTCAGCGATGCCGAACGGGCTCTCTGGCGCCGCACCATGGAAGGGACTCAGCCCCTGCCCGGTCGGGCAGCAGGGAGTACTTCAACCGATTGGCTGAGCAAACCGCCGTCCCGCGCGGCGGCTAATCCCTTGCCGAAAGCCAAACCGGTACCTGTTGTCCCGAAGCGGACGACCCAGCCGGAGCTTGCACAAGGTGAAGTCGCCGGGGTCGCCCGCAGCCAGGCCGAGCGCATGAAGCGCGGCCGCCTGCCGATCGAGGGGCGCCTCGACCTGCACGGCCACCGGCAGAGCGAGGCGCACCGCGAGCTGGACGCTTTCCTGGCGCGTGCCCAGGTGGCCGGCAAGCGCTGCGTATTGATCGTGACCGGCAAGGGTGTGGGAAAGGACGAAGGCGGCGTCTTGCGCCGCATGGTACCGCGGTGGCTCAACGAGCCGGCGAACCGCGCCCGCATCCTGGCCTTCGACCAGGCGCAACCGAAGGACGGCGGCATGGGCGCCCTTTACGTGCTGCTCAAGCGGCGCCGGCCCGATTAGCCCTCGCGCGACGGCCGTTTTCGCTTACTCGGAGAACTCGAACGTCGACCATTCGGTCTTGGCGCCGTCCTGGCCACCGGCGCTCACCGACCAGACCCGCCAGCGGCCGGGCTGGGCCCCGACGAAATCGAAGGTTAAGCGGTTGACCATAAGGTTGGGAAGCGTGAGGTAGCCCTCGCCCACATCGCTGCACCATTCGTCCTTCTCGCAGCAATCGAAGCAGTCGACCTCCAGCGTGTAGCTCGCCGCCCCCGGAACTTCGCTCCAGGAGAGCGCTGCCTTGCGAGGGAAATTGCCTAACACGGCACCGTCCGGCGGGGACAGCGGTACGGGCGCCTCGGGGCCGTCCATCTCGGCCTTTCTGTCGCCAGCTTCGGCCGGCGGCACTAGGTCGCGGCGCAGCCGTGCTGCGGACACGCGAAGCGCCGCCAACTCCGCGTCGAGCTGGCTGAGCTGGCTGTCGCCGGTTGCCAGGCCGCCCTCGGTGGCAATGATCTCGTTCACCGCAGCGATGTAGAGCTTTTGGTTCTTTGAGATCGCGGCCTGCACCGACTTGAGCTCCTCGATGCGCTCGACCCGCAGCGTTTGCATGTAGGTCTTGATCTCGTTCCAGCGCTGCTTGATTTCCTCGCTGTTGGCGATCTCGGCGAAGTAGGCCGCCATATCGGCACGGGTCTGCAGGTCGTGGACCAATGAAAGCTCGCCAAAGCGCTGCAGGCTCTCGCTTTCGACCTTGGCGATGGCCAGTGCTTTGTTCAGCTCAAGCTGCCGTTCCGCGAGATCGCGCTCGTGGGCAGCATGTTCGCGCTCGAGCACCCAGTGGCGCTCGTTCGTTTGAGTCATAACGACGTTGATGATCAAAGCGGCCGAGCCGCCGAGCACGACCAAGGCGGCGAAGCCCAAGAGCACCGTAAGGCGCTTTAGCCGCAAGGCGTCGCGCTTGATCGAGTTGGCCCGGCGCTGGCGCTCGATCTCTCGATCGCGCAGCGCAATTTCTTCCCGCAACTTGGCGGGGTCGTTGTCTATCGCGTGAATATTGTCATCCATGGCGCCGATGTTTCATCCCCACCTGCATGTCCTCGGATTTTTCTTGGGAGCATAGCACATTCGTCGTCACATTGACCGTTGACGACGATCACATTTTTCCATTCTCACAAATTCGCCACGTTCTTAGCAACCGCCGCGGTCTCGCGCGGATAGATGGCGCCGTCCACGGCATCGCGCTAAACTCAAACTATTTCATGCTATTGGACAAGCCCATGCTTCGGCTCGAAGGCTCGTGTCACTGCGGGGCGGTTCGCTTCTCGGTGACCTCGCGTACGCCGCAACCCTATATGCAGTGTTACTGCTCGATCTGCCGTAAGACAGCCGGCGGCGGTGGCTATGCGATCAACATTATGGGCGATGCTGCAAGCCTCAAGGTGCGCGGCAAAGCCAATATCTCCGTCTATCGCGCGCGCAACACCGCGCGCGGCCGTAGGCTGTCATCGGCGCGGCGCTACTTCTGCAAGAAGTGCGGCTCGGCGCTCTTCATCACCGACCCGCGCTGGCCCCAGTGGGTCTATCCGCATGCCTCGGCGATCGATACGCCGCTGCCCCAACCGGCGGAGCGCGTGCATATCATGCTCGGTGCCAAGGCAAGCTGGGTGCGCCTACCCGACGGCCCCGACGAGGTGCAGTTCCTCGAGTACCCGGACCAGTCGATCGAGGACTGGCACAGAACACGCGGGTTGCTGCTGGAATGACACCTTTCGGCGAACGGCTGCGCCGGCTGCGCGCCGAACGCGGGTTGGCCCTGCAGGACATGGCGGCTGCCCTCGGCGTGTCACCGGCCTACCTCTCGGCCCTCGAACACGGCCATCGCGGTAAGCCGAACCGTCGCTTCGTGCACCAGGTCTGCCAGTACTTCGGCATCATCTGGGACGACGCCGAGGCCCTGCAGGCGCTGGCCGACCGCTCGCACCCACGCGTGACGGTGGACACCTCGGGCCTCAGCCCAGCCGCCACCGAGTTCGCCAACCTGCTGGCCGCACGGATACGCGAGTTGCCAGAAGAGACTCTCGCGCGCTGGTTGGAGGAACTACAGGCGGTGGGTTGACTCGGGTGTTGGCCGCTACAGGATGAACTTGCTGAGATCGGCGTCCTTGGCCAGTGCGGCGACCCGTTCGATCACGTAGTCGGCCTCGATGACGATGGTTTCGCCACCGCGGTCGGTGGCGGTGAAGGAGATCTCCTCCAACAGCTTTTCCATTACCGTATGCAGGCGGCGCGCGCCGATGTTCTCGACCGAGCTGTTGATCTCGGCGGCCAGGTCGGCGAGCGCGTCGATCGCCGCGTCGCTGAACTGGAGGGTCACCTCCTCGGTGCCGAGTAGGGCAGTGTACTGCACCACCAGGCTGTTTTCCGGCTCGGTCAGGATGCGCTTGAAATCGTCGCGCGTGAGCGCGTTCAGCTCGACGCGGATCGGCAGGCGGCCCTGTAGCTCGGGCAGTAGGTCGGCCGGCTTGGCGAGATGGAAGGCGCCGGAGGCGATGAAGAGGATGAAGTCGGTCTTCACTGCGCCGTGCTTGGTTGCGACCGTGGTGCCTTCGATCAGCGGCAAAAGGTCGCGCTGCACGCCCTCGCGGCTCACATCGGCACCCATGCGGTCGGATCGCGCGGTGATCTTGTCGATCTCGTCCAGGAAGACGATGCCGTTCTGCTCGACCGAGGCGATTGCCTCGGCCGTAATGGTCTCCTGATCGAGCAGCTTGTCGCCCTCCTCGGCGGTCAGCAGGCCCATGGCCTCGCTGACTGACAGGCGGCGGGTCTTGGTACGCCCGCCGCCGAAGGCTTTGCCGAGGATGTCGTTCAGGTTGATCATGCCCATCTGGCTGCCGGGCATGCCGGGGATGTCCATGGTCGGCAGTGACAGGCCGGCGGTGTCGGCGACCTCGATCTCGATCTCGCGGTCGTCCAGATCGCCGCTGCGCAGTTTACGGCGGAAGGCGATGCGGGTGTCGTCGCGCGCGCCCTCGCCGACCAGCGCGTCGAGCAGGCGTTCTTCGGCGGAGAGCTCGGCCTTGGCCTTGACCTCCTTGCGCAGGCGCTCGCGTGTCATGTTGATCGCCACCTCGACCAGGTCGCGCACGATCTGTTCGACGTCCCGGCCGACATAGCCAACCTCGGTGAACTTGGTCGCCTCGACCTTGATGAAGGGCGCCTGGGCGAGCTTTGCCAGGCGGCGCGCGATCTCGGTCTTGCCGACACCGGTCGGGCCGATCATCAGGATGTTCTTGGGCAGCACCTCGTCGCGCAGCTCCTCGGGAAGCTGCTGGCGCCGCCAGCGGTTGCGTAAGGCGATCGCCACGGCGCGCTTGGCGTCGCCCTGGCCGATGATATAGCGGTCCAGCTCCGAGACGATCTCACGCGGGCTGAAGCTGCCGGCGCTGCCGCCGGGCGCGGCGTCAGTTGCCAGCGACAGTTTCGACGATGACTGAGTCATTGGTGTACACGCAGATTCCAGCGGCGATGGTCATAGCTTTTCGGGCGATGGCTTCGGCGTCGAGCTCGTCCCGGTCGATCAAGGCGCGGGCCGCGGCCAACGCATAGTTGCCGCCCGAGCCGATGCCGATCAGGCCGTCCTCCGGCTCCAGCACGTCGCCGGTGCCGGTCAGCACCAGCGAGGCGGACTGGTCGATCACCGCCATCATGGCTTCGAGCCGCCGCAGATAGCGGTCGGTGCGCCAGTCCTTTGCCAGCTCGACGCAGGCCCGGGTCAGCTGGCCGGGATGGGTCTCCAACTTGGCCTCAAGGCGCTCGAACAGGGTGAAAGCATCCGCCGTGGCGCCGGCGAAACCCGCCACCACGTTACCTTTGCCCAAACGTCGCACCTTGCGGGCGTTCGACTTGATCACCGTGTCGCCCAGGCTCACTTGGCCGTCGCCGGCGATCACCGCCGTGCCGTTCTTGCGCACCGAAAGGATGGTAGTGCCGTGCCAGACTTGAGACTCTTGCTTCGACATGGGCCAAGACATGGGCCAAAGCGCCGGACGCTTCAAGCGCCTTATCGCGCCGCCGGCAGCATGGCAGCCCTGTCCGCCGAAGCCGACGCCTTGTGCAATTCCACCACCATGGCCTAGCCCTGGCCGCGGCTTCCTGCTAAAAGGCGCCGCTTCCAACAGTTTAGGACCCGGACACGACCGTCCGGATCGGGAGAAAGCCGATGGGCAAGGGGGCCGCGCGGGCCGCAACGGTCGAGCGCAACACCAAGGAAACGCGGATCTCCGCCAGCGTCACGCTGGACGGCCGGGGCCGCTACGACGTCGAGACCGGGATCGGTTTCCTCGATCACATGCTGGAGCAGCTCTCGCGGCACAGCCTGATCGACGTGACCCTGCGCGCCGAGGGCGACCTGCACATCGACTTTCACCACACCACCGAGGATACCGGCATCGTGCTCGGCCAGGCGGTCTCCCAGGCGCTCGGCGAGCGCAAGGGCATCGTGCGCTACGCCGACGCGCTGATCCCCATGGACGAGACCCTCACCCGCGTCGCGCTCGACGCTTCCAACCGACCCTACCTGATCTGGAAGGTCGACTTTTCCCGCGACAAACTGGGCGAGATGGATACCGAACTCTTCAAGGAGTGGTTCCAGGCCTTCGCCCAGCACGCTGGGCTCACCCTGCACGTCGAGAACCTCTACGGGGCCAACAACCACCATATCGTCGAGTCCTGCTTCAAGGGCCTGGCCCGCGCCCTGCGCCGGGCAATCGAAATCGACCCGCGCATGGCCGAAGCGGTACCCTCTACCAAGGGCTCTCTCTGATGATCGATGGTCCCACTTTGAACCTTCGGCGCGTCGCGCACGCCCGTCACTGACATGCCCGTTACAATCATCGACTATGGCTCGGGCAACCTGCGCTCGGCGGCCAAGGCGCTGGAGCGTGCGTCCCGCGAAGGCGGTACCGGGGCCGAGATCCTGGTGACCGCGGATCCGGATGCGGTGCGCCGGGCCGATGCCGTAGTGCTGCCGGGCGTCGGCGCCTTCGCCGATTGCCGCGCCGGACTTGCCGCGGTCGCCGGCATGGAGGATGCCCTGCAGGAGGCGGTCATAGAGAAGGGCCGCCCCTTCTTCGGCATCTGCGTCGGCATGCAGCTGATGGCGACCCGCGGCCTCGAGCACGGCAGTCACGCCGGTTTCGACTGGATCGCCGGCGAGGTGGTCGTCATCGCGCCGGATGACGAACGTCTCAAGGTTCCCCATATGGGTTGGAACGACTTACAGGTGGAGGCCAAGGACCATCCGCTGCTTGACGGACTGGTTGCGGGCGCGCACGTCTATTTCGTGCATAGTTACCAGTTCCGGCCGCGCGACCCCGCCTCTGTTCTGGCGACGGCCGACCACGGCGGGACTGTGGTTGCGGCGGTCGGACGCGATAATCTGTTCGGCACGCAGTTTCATCCCGAAAAGAGCCAGGCCGCCGGCCTGCGTTTGTTGAGCAATTTCTTGAGGTGGCGCCCCTGATGACTGACACCGTGACCCGCACGCCGACGACATCGGTCGAGCGTCTGACCCAATTCGAGGGCGGCGACCTGCACGACCTCTGCGATGCCGCCGATGCGGCGATCCTCGATGGCGGCGGCTTCGGCTGGCTTGAGCCGCCGACCCGCCACCTGATGGAGACCTATTGGCACGGCGTCCTTCTAGTGCCGGAGCGCGAGCTCTTCGTCAGCCGCCTGGACGGCACGATCGCCGGCTCGGCGCAGCTCCAGCGCATGCCCAAGAACAACGAGGCGCAGACCTATACCGGCCAACTTACGACCTTCTTCCTGGCGCCCTGGGCGCGCGGTTACGGGCTGGCCCGCATGCTGGTCGAGGCGGTCGAGGCTGCTGCGCGAGCGGCCGGCCACCGCATCCTGAACCTCGACGTGCGCGAGACCCAGGAACGGGCGATCCGGCTCTACGACCAGCTCGGCTACAGCCGCTGGGGCACCCACCCCTTCTACGCCTACGTCGACGAGCGTTGGGTGACGGGCTACTACTATTACAAGGACCTGACGGCGGACGCCTCCAAGGGCTAGCGTCGTCGGCATAGCGCTGCGGGCCATGATCCTCTTTCCAGCTATCGACCTGAAGGACGGCGCCGCGGTGCGCCTGCTGCGCGGCGAGATGGGCACCGCCAAAGTCTTCAATCCGGATCCGGCGGCGCAGGCCCGCGAGTTCGTGGAAGCAGGCTTCGCTTGGCTGCATCTGGTCGACCTCAATGGTGCATTCGCCGGCCGGCCGGTCAACGATGCGGCGGTGCGCGCCATTCTCGCGGCGGTCGACCTGCCGGTGCAGCTCGGCGGCGGGATTCGCGACATGGCGACGATCGAGGCCTGGCTCGAGGCCGGCGTGCGCCGCGTCATCCTGGGCACCGCCGCGGTCAAGACGCCGGACCTGGTGACCGAGGCCTGCCGCGCCTTTCCCGACCGCATCGTCGTCGGCATCGACGCACGCGGCGGCAAGGTCGCGGTCGAGGGCTGGGCCGAGGCGAGCGAGATCGAGGCCCTGGAGCTGGCGCGCCGCTTCGAGGACTGCGGCGTCGCCGCCATCGTCTACACCGACATCGAGCGCGACGGCGCGCTGCAGGGTGTCAACGTAGAGGCCACTGCGCTACTCGCCGAGGCGATCGGCACGCCGGTCATCGCCTCCGGCGGCGTCTCCTCGCTGGACGACCTAGCGGCCTTGATGGCAGTGGAGAGCTGTGGCCTGGAGGGCGTGATCGCCGGCCGCGCCCTCTACGACGGACGGATCGACCCCAAGTCGGCCCTGGCGCTGCTGGCCGGCCAGGGCACCGCAACGGAAGCCGAAGGCGGGGCCGCGGCGTGCTGAAGGCCCGGGTGATCCCCTGCCTGGACGTCAAGGACGGCCGAGTCGTCAAGGGCGTCAACTTCGTCGACCTGATCGATGCCGGCGATCCGGTCGAGCAGGCCAAGGTCTACGACGCAGCCGGCGCCGACGAGCTTTGCTTCCTCGACATCACGGCCAGCAGCGACAAACGCAACATCATCCTCGACGTGGTCGCCAAGACGGCGGAGGTCTGCTTCATGCCGCTCACCGTCGGCGGCGGTGTGCGCAACCTGGAGGACATCCGCCGTTTACTGTTGGCCGGGGCCGACAAGGTTTCGATCAACACGGCCGCTGTGAAAGACCCTGACTTCGTCCGCCAGGCGGCGGAGAAGTTCGGCAGCCAGTGCATCGTCGTCGCCATCGACGGCAAGAGCCGCGGCGATAACGCGGGCGGTTTCGAGGTCTTCACCCACGGCGGGCGCGAGCCGACCGGGCTTGACGCGATCGATTGGGCGCGCCGAATGGCCGATTACGGGGCGGGCGAGATTCTGCTGACTTCGATGGACCGCGACGGCACAAAGCAGGGCTACAATCTGCCGCTCACCCGCGCCGTTGCCGATGCGGTGCCGATCCCGGTGATCGCCTCCGGCGGCGTCGGCACGCTCGACCATCTGGTGGACGGCATCCGCGAGGGCCATGCCAGCGCCGTTCTGGCGGCCTCGATCTTTCACTTCGGCACCTACTCCATCGCCGAGGCCAAGCAGCACATGGCGGCGGCGGGTATCGCCGTGCGCCCCGCGTGATGCGCCTGGCGCAATGTGCGGCGCGCAGATGACAGAATCGGCCTGACCTGTTAGGGGAAGATTCGTTTCAGGCGAAGTCCCGCTCAACCAACGGTCGGGACCGCAATCAACGGGGAACCGAGCGATGGCCAATAGCATCTTGGATGGCCGCACGCTGGACGAACTCTACCAGGTGATCGAAAGCCGACGCGGCGACGATCCCGGTAGCTCGCACACGGCCAGGCTGTTCGACCGCGGCGTCCCCAAGATCGCCCAGAAGGTCGGCGAGGAAGCCGTCGAAGCGGTGATCGAGGGGGTTTCCGGCACGCCGGAACAGCTGGCCGCGGAAAGCGCCGACCTGCTCTACCACCTGCTGGTCCTCTGGGCTGCCCGCGATCTTCCGCCGGCCGAGGTCTGGCGTGCCCTGCAGGCCCGCAAGGGTGTCTCCGGCCTGGAGGAGAAGGCCGCGCGCGATAAGCAGCAAGAAATCCCAGGAAACGTTCGAGCCGAGTAGGAGACGAAAGCCACCATGACGGCATATGACGACGGCAACATCTTCGCGCGCATCCTGCGCGGCGAGATTCCGTGCGACAAGGTCTACGAGGACGACCACGCGCTGGCCTTCCGAGACATCAACCCGCAGACGCCAACGCATATCCTGGTCATCCCCAAGGGCGCCTACGTCTCCTTCGATGATTTCTCCGAGAAGGCCAGCGCGGATGAGATCGCCGGATTCGTTCGCGCGGCCGGCAAAATCGCGCGCGACCTGGGGGTGGTCGAGCCGGGCTACCGCATCCTGGCGAACACCGGCCGCGATGCGCATCAAGAGGTCGCCCACTTCCACCTGCACATCTTCGCCGGCAAGGATCTCGGCCGTATGATCAAGCCGGTCGACAGGTAGGCTCAGTAGGCTCGCCCTTCCCTCTGCACCTCGCTGCCCGGCTCGCGGGGGCGCCGCGACCCGGGCACGGCCCGGGACCCTCCTCGTGGTTAAGTGGCCATAAACCTCTTTGCGCTATTGCTGCGCACCATGAAGGAATTCGGATACTCCTCGGCCGCGGCCATCGGTCTTCTGGTGGTGACTGCCGGTCTGTCGCTGGCGGCGGTGATCGCCAACCTGCCGCTGCAGCGCGCTGACGAGATTAAGGGCTCCTGGAAGCCGGGCTCCGACACCCGTATCGTTGAGGCCGGGTCCGCTACGCCGGCGCTGTCGCAACCAATCGAGGAGTCGTTCCTGGTCAGCTTTGATCCTGGCGCCGATCTGAGGGAGGCGGATTTTGTTGCAATGGCGCAACAACAACCGCAGCAAATAAACTCATACACTATCCAGTCCGAGCAAATAGTGGCACTTGGGGACCTGTCTCCCGCGGCTGGCCCCGCCCAGGCTCTGGGTCCCGACCCTGCTTCGGATGAGTTCTCGGCAGCGCTCGCGGCCGCCGACCTGGTGCCTGAGCCCTTCCCATCGCGGCCGCCACGCGAAGTCTCCGCGGAGCTTCTCGAGCGGAGATCCGTTGCCGCGCTACAGCTCGTCTCGCTCTCGCTGATGCCCTCGGATGAGCCCGATCCGGCCGCCGAGCCGGCGGCGGAAGCGACGTCGCCGCCCGTCGTCGAAGGCCGACCGCAGCTCGCCGTCGCGCCATCGCAATCACCGTTGGAGCCTGCCGCGGACCCATCCGAGGCGCCGGCGCCGTCGGTCGAGCCGCCGGCGGGCTACGTTGTGATCGGTAGTTTTCTGCGCCTCGATGCTGCCGCCGCGCACGCGCTGAAGTATCAGGACTGGCAACCCACGATCGTCCCCGGCCAGGTCGGTGACAAGCTCTATCAACGCGTCGTGGTCGGCCCGTTCAGCGAAGACGACCTGCGGGACGCCTGGGAGCGCGTCGTCACGGCCGGGGTCAAGGACGCCTGGCGTCTGACCCTCGACGGTGAAACCGACCTCGCGGTAAAGCAGCTCGACGTCCTCGGCTGAGCGGGACCCGCTCCCGCGATCCATACCCATATGCCCTCCAGACCATTGCGTCCCATGCCCGTCAAGCAGGGCAACGCCCCCTACCGAGGGGGCGGCCGGGACCCCAAGAATGGCGATAGGCGGCTTACTTAGGGACCCCGAGTACGGGCCAGGCCTCGGCGGGCACCTGACCTCTTAGCAGACCTGATAGCTGTCTGTAAGTACTACTATATATAGTATGTAACTGTCTAAATTATACCATATATTGACTTTTAGTTGAACTATCATCTTGTAAGAATGTTTCTATTAACTATCCATAACAGATAGTTAATGCCTCCAGTACGAGTTTATTGCCGACGATCCACTATTCTTCTATCCGCGTATTAGGATCTTGTTGCGACTTGCCCGCGGGGCGGTTGCTAGAGAATCCCGGGCAATGCGCTCGGCATTGTTAGCGCGAGAGACCTCAATATTAGAGGCATGGGCCATATCGATGCGGCGGGATCGGAGCCAGTGGCCGTATCGGCGATCAAAATGGCCCTAGCGAGCTCTGTGCCGCGAAGGCGCCAGCGCCGCCAAGGCGGCGCTCAAATCCGATCGCGCCCTGATCTGATTCGCCCTGATCCGCTTCGCCCTGACCCGCTTGCGCTCTGATCCGCTCTCGCCCCGGGGGCCGTCAGCCCCGGCCCGGAACCACCCGGCGGTAGGACAGTGCCTCGGCCACGTGCAGGCGGCGGACCGTCTCGCTGCTCTCAAGGTCGGCCAGGGTTCGGGCAACACGCAAAACCCGGTGATAGCCGCGTGCTGATAGCTTCATCTGCTCGCTAGCCGTGGTCAGCAGGGCTCGGCCCTCGGCATCGGGCGCCGCCAGCTCCTCCAACAGCTGTCCGTCGAGCTCGGCGTTGCCAAGGGGGCGGGCTTCCTCCTTCAGGGCCGCATAGCGCTCACTCTGGCGTCGGCGCGCGGCGGCGACCCGCGCGGCAACCTCGGCCGAGCCCTCGGCCGGCGGCGGCAGGCTGAGGTCTGTTGCCGCCACGGCCGGCACGTCAACGTGCATGTCGATGCGGTCGAACAGGGGCCCTGAGATCTTCGACTGGTACTCGACGGCACAGCGCGGCGCCCGGCTGCAGGCCAGGGCCGGATCGTCCAGATGGCCACAGCGGCAGGGGTTCATGGCGGCGACCAGCTGCACCCGGGCCGGGTAGGTGACGTGCGCGTTGGCGCGGGCGATCGAAACCCGGCCGCTCTCCAGCGGCTGGCGCAGCGCTTCCAGCGTGGCGCGCGGGAACTCCGGCAGCTCGTCCAGGAACAGCACGCCGCGATGAGCGAGCGAGATCTCCCCCGGCCGGGCCCGCAAGCCGCCGCCGACGAGGGCCGGTAGGGAGGCCGAATGGTGCGGGTCGCGAAACGGCCTCCGACGCAGCAGCCGCCCGCCGTCGAGCAATGCGGCCACCGAATGGATCATACTGACCTCGAGCGCCTCGGCCGGCTGCAGTGGCGGCAGTAGGCCCGGCAGGCGCTGGGCCAGCATCGACTTGCCAGCGCCCGGCGGGCCCAACATCAGCAGATTGTGTCCCCCAGCCGCGGCGACCTCCAGGGCGCGCTTGGCGGTCTCTTGGCCCTTGATGTCGCGCAGGTCCGGCTCGCCGCCGATCGGATCTTCCAGCGCCGGCGTTGGCGGGCTCAGCACCTGGGTGCCCTTGAAGTGGTTCACCAGGGCAAGCAGCGACTCCGGCGCCAGCACCTCCAGACCATCCGCCCAGGCCGCCTCGCCGCCCTGCGCTGCCGGACAGATCAAGCCCCGATCGTCCGCCAGAGTGGCGATGGCCGTCGGCAGCACACCGGCCACGGCGGTGGTGCGCCCGTCCAGCGCCAGCTCGCCCAAAGCCGTGTAGCCTGCCAGCTCATCGGCCGGTAGCACCCCCATAGCAACGAGCAGGCCGAGCGCGATCGGCAGATCGAAGTGGCTGCCCTCCTTGAGCAAATCGGCTGGCGACAGGTTCACAGTGATGCGCTTCGGGGGCAGCGCCAAATCCATCGAATCGAGCGCAGCGCGGACCCGCTCGCGGCTCTCCGCGACCGCCTTGTCGGGCAGGCCGACCACGGTGAAGGCGGGCATGCCGGCGGCCATCTGCACCTGCACGTCGACCGGTACCGGCTCGATCCCCATCAACGCCACCGTATTGATCCGCGCGACCATCGCCTCCCCATTCCCATAGACCCATCCACTCGGCCGCGCGAGTGTAGGCTGGCCGACCCCTGCCTGTCACAGTTGAATGCCGGGCACGCTGTCGCGCGTGTTCCGTCGGGTTGCGAATGGCCGGCGCGGCGGATGCCCTCCATTCCGCGCGATCCGAGGCCCTACAGCCCCAGATCGATTGGCAGAGATATTTTCCATCGTATGACTAGTAGGTCGGTGCGGCAGAACCAACTAGCGACAGAAAAGAAGCCATACACGGCCCAATAAGTATATGAAAATGTTTTCAGTTTTCTGTAAATCAGCAGCGACAGCTGCGCATGACAGCAGGAAACGCAACATTCTTTCGCTGATACCTTAGGCCTATCTCGCGGCCTCTTCGAAGCCTAGCAGCACGTTGATCGCGTTGACCCCGATTGCGGCGACGGCATAGCCGCCCTCCATCACGAAGTGGGTCGGCAGGCCGAGGGCGGCGATCTTTTCACCGATCCGTAGGTAATCCTCGTGCTCCAGCTTGAAGTGAGAGATCGGGTCATCTTTGAAGGTGTCGACGCCGAGCGAGATCACCAGCACGTCGGGGGCGAAGCCCTCGATCTTGGCAATGCCGTCGTCGAGCGCGGCGCCGTAGACATCCCAGGCGGTGCCCCAGGGCATGGGGTAGTTGGCGTTGTAGCCCTCGCCCTCGCCCTCGCCGGTCTCGTCGGCATAGCCGGCGAAGTAGGGGTACTCCTGGTCCGGATGGCCGTGCAGCGAGACGAAGAGCACGTCGTCCCGACCATAGAAGATGCTCTGGGTGCCGTTGCCGTGGTGATAGTCCACGTCGAGGATCGCCACCCGCGCGGCGCCGGCGTCACGGAACGCCTGGGCCGCCACGGCAGCATTGTTGACGTAGCAATAGCCGCCGGCCATGTCGGCTGCGGCATGATGGCCGGGCGGCCGGCAGAGCGAGAAGACCGACCGCTCGCCATTCTGGACCAAGCGCTGGCCGGTGAGCGCGATGTCGGCCGAGGTCTTGATCGCTTGCCAGCTGCCGGCGACGATCGGTGCGCCGACATCGAAAGTGTAGGCGCCCAACTTGGAGAAGATCGAACGTCCTGGCTTCTGCCGCAGGCCGCGCATGGGAAAGACGAAGGGCAGCGCGAAGTCGGTCTCCGCCTCCTTTTGCCAAAGCTCGAAGGCCTCAGCGAGGAAGTCCACGTAGTCCTCGGCATGGACGGCCGTGATCGGTGCCAGGTCGAAGCTCTCCGGCTCCTGCATCTCGCCGTAGCTGAGCTCCGCGATGCGCTGCAGGATCATGTCGATGCGCTCGGGCTTCTCGAACATCGGTACCATCTCGCCGTTGATCATCTCCTTGGCGCCGGCGTGCAGGCGATGGTCCTCGCTATAGATGATCTTCATGTTCCCTGCCGTTCCTCGTGTTTCGAGTTGTCTTGCCCGCGCCTGCGCGGGAGACGAGCCAAAGATGTTCTGAAACGGACGAACGAAGACCATCAAGGTAGTGTCTAGATTCTTTCGCACTTTGGGGTTGGCGGCCTGTCCCGTCAGGCACTCATTTTGTGCTGTTTGAGTAGGTTCATATTCATATAGCGCTTGCTCGACCACTTGGTGCCGGCGATGTGCCTCAATCTGGCCGCGGCCAGGTTGAGAGCCGATTGACCATCTGGAAAGGCGCCGACCACACGGGTCCTCCGTCGGATTTCGCGCATGATGCGCTCCAGTGGGTTGTTGGTCCTGATCCGGCGCCAGTGTTCGTTTGGGAAGGCGTAGTAAACCAGGGTCTCGTCAACCGTCTCCTCGAGCCATGTGGCCACCTTGGCAAGCCGCATGGCCTTCAGCTTGGCGATGACCTCGTCGGCCTTGGCCCGGGCTGCTGCGCGGCACTCCTGAGCGTGGATCGCCTTCAGCATCAGCG
>Ga0209458_1000020_pt1 | contig 118584 bp, 113 predicted proteins | sample WorMetLIZAISLAND_FD_187411 | JGI IMG/M metagenome (GOLD analysis project Ga0209458, IMG submission 187411) | Marine gutless worms symbiont microbial communities from Max Planck institute for Marine Microbiology, Germany - Inanidrilus manae... ...
CCGTCGGTTTGCCCAGGCAGTGCGGCTCAATCTTCGCCCATTGGGCGTCTGTCAGCACAAAGCGTTCCATCCCGAGCTTGAATCACAAACAAACCCAAAAGGGAATCCTGAATCTCAACAGGCCCTAGACTGGGTTGCTAAAGCCCGAGGCGGAGCATCGCCAGGCCAGCGACCAGGCCGGCGTTGATCAGGCAGGCGACCGGAAAGAGGAAGAGCGCGCGGTCGAGCAGCGTCTTGTGCGGCGTTTCACCGTCCGATCCCTCGTCCTCAGCCAGTCCAAGCGCGGCGGCAAACGCGGCCTCCGCTCGGTGACGCCCCCCGCGTAGGGCGTCAAGCGCGGCACCGGGCCTGCAGTGGGGTACGAAGATCGCCGCCACCGCAATCAGCAAGGTAGCAATCCAATCCGGCAGCGTGAACAGCGCCCGGTCGCACCATAGGACCACCGCGCCATAGGGATCTCCGCCCTCCTTGCGACCCACCTTCGGCGCGGCAGCGGCGATACGGATCGCCTGCTGCAGGAAGACTCCGGGCAGACCCAGCACGATGTACCAGAAGGTCGGCGCCGCCAGATCGCCGGCAAGGCGCGCGGCTAGGCCGGCCATCGCGCCCATCGCCAAACCGCGACCGTCAAGCTGCTCCAGCTCTGCCGGGGCAATCCTTTCGGCTGGCAGGCGACGCAGCGCCTCGCGCGCCGCGATCAGGCCGCCGCCTTCGAGCGCTTCGGCGACCGCTGTGGCACGCAGCCAGCTGCTGCGCTGCGCCACAACAGTGACCAAAAACAGAACCTCGAGAATCCAGCCGAAGGGATAGTGGCGGGTGAAGAGCGTCACCAACCAGCCGAGCGCGAGCGCGATGAGCGCGATGAAAACGACGGTGACCCAGCCGCGAATACGTAAGGCGCGGGCGCCGCGTTGCGACCGGTTGAGGCGCCGATCCAGGCCATGGGCCAACGCCGCTGCGGCCCGGCGCGGCGCGCGCGTCCAGCGGCCGAGCAAAGGCCGGTCGCCGATATAAGCCTCGATCGCCAAGGCGAGCAGCAGCAGAAACAGCGGATCGGCCGAGCCGTAGGCGCCGGGCGGCAGGGTCCAGGGCATGCCGCCAGTCTCCGACGCGGCCCTGCGGATCGTCAATCATCGTCGACTGTTCCATGTGGCTGGAGCTCGATCCGCGCGAGCAGGAGAACGACAAACAGCCGTGACCCAGAGCAGCCAACCCTCGCGCAGCCTTGACTGGACGCCGCGGCTTCCCAGTTCCATAGTCTGATGCCCTTTGACTGGCCGGAAAGGACAAGCCATGCCCCAGTCGCCCCTTGCCCGCGCTTTGTTGATCTTCGCGATCGGCTTCGCCGTGTTGATGACGGGTGCCCTGGCCTGGCAGTGGAACCGGATGAGCCAGCAGAGCACCGCCACCAGCGGCGGCACGACGGCCAGCGGCACGGCCCTGATCGGCGGGCCCTTCGAGCTGCTCGACCAGAACGGGGAGCTGCGTCGCGAAAGCGATTTCGCCGGCCGAAACATGCTGATCTATTTCGGCTACACCTACTGCCCCGATGTCTGCCCCTCTTCGCTCAGCGTCATGACCCAGGCGCTCGACATCCTGGAAGAGCGCGCGCCGCAGAAGGCGCAAATCATCGCGCCGATCTTCATTACCGTCGATCCGGAGCGCGATACAGTCGAAGCCATGAAGAGCTATGCCGAGCACTTCCATCCGGACATGGTCGCGCTGACCGGCAGCAGCGAGCAAGTCGCCCAGGCGGCCAAGGCCTACCGCGTCTACTACGCCAAGGCCGAGGACGAGGCGTCCGGCGACTACCTGATGGACCACTCCAGTTTCATCTACCTGATGGGGCCGGACGGCAGCTATCTGACCCACTTCGCGCACAACGCAACGCCCGACAGCATCGCGGAAGACTTGGAACGCTACGTCGGCTCGTAACTCGGTTTGCTCGTCATTCAAGCACACGAAGCCTAGCAATGACCTGAAGTGGATTTGGACACGGATGGATACGGATAATCAAACACCGGCCTAAAGCTATCCGTGTTCATCCGTGTCACTTTGCCTTTCTTCCGGTTCTGCCAGGTCGTACTCCCACGGCCCGAACTGGAACCCATTTGTCATTGCCGGACTGGATCCGGCGATCCAGACTGGCCGCCGTTCAGCGGTGGATGCCCGGATCCAGTCCGGGCATGACAAGAAAGATTCAGGTCCCAAGTCTCGAATGAGCACAAGTCAGAAAGTCCTGGTGGTCGGCGCCGGGATCATCGGGGCGTCGATCGCCTATCATCTGGCGCAGCGCGGGGCCAGGGTCACGCTGGTCGACCGCGGGCAGCCGGCGGGCGAGGCAACCGAAAAGTCGTTCGCCTGGATCAATGCCTCCTACGGCAATGCCGAGCCCTACTTCCGTCTGCGCTTACTGGCCATGCAGGAATACCGCCGCCTGGAGCAGGAGCTTGGCGGCACGCTAAGGGTGAACTGGTGCGGCTGCCTGAGCTGGGACCTGACGGATCAGGAGCTCGAGGACTACGCCCGCAGGCACGGCGCCTGGGGCTACGACGTGCGGCTGGTCGAACAGCCGGAAATCCGCGTCCTCGAGCCCAAGCTGATCGATCCGCCGCAGCGCGCCGCCTATGCCGCCGGCGAAGCGACGCTCGATCCGGTGGCGGCGACCAAGGCTCTGCTGGAGGGTGCGGAACGGCACGGCGCGACGATCCGCCTCGGCTGCGAGGTCACGGATTTCGTTACTCGTGGGAGCCGACTCTGCGGCGCCAAGACGGCCGAGGAAGATATCGAGGCGGATAGCCTGGTGCTTGCCGCTGGCGTCGACTGCGGCCCGCTTGCGGGGCGGCTCGGCGTCAGCTTGCCGATGCGCTCTTCGCCCGGCCTGCTGCTCCACTGTAAGCCCACGCCGCCTTTGCTCAAACGCGTGGTCGAGAGCCCCGGCCTGCACGTCAAGCAGGAGCTGGACGGCCGGCTGGTCGTCGGCGAGGACTTCGGCGGCGGTCCGGTCTCGAACGACCCGGCTGCCGAGGCGGAGCGCCTGCTGACGCGTCTGAAATCACGACTGCGCGGCAGCGAGGATGTGGAACTGGAGCGGGTGACCGTCGGCTTGCGTCCGATCCCGGCCGATGGTCTGCCCGCGGTCGGCTTCGCACGGAACATAGGGAGCCTCTACATCGCCGTCATGCACAACGGCATCACCCTGGCACCCGCCGTCGGTCGTTTCGCCGCCATGGAGATCCTCGACGGTGTGCAAGTCGCGCTGCTCGATCCCTTCCGCCCGGCACGCTTTCAATCGGCTGCCTAGTCGCGGGCCAAAGTCCCGGATGCCTGGATCAAGCCCAGGCATGCCGCCAAAACCATCAATCGGGCGACAGAGGCCAGCTGGCAACAAGCCGCGCGCCGGTATCCTTGTCGAAGACATGGATGTGGTCGGGGGTGATCATCAGCGGCAGAAGATCGCCCGCGCCGGGGTTCTGGATACCCGAGAGGCGGACCGTGAGGTCGCTTTTGTCAGCGCCGAAATGCCCATGCACCATGGTATCGGCGCCCAACTGCTCGACCAGATCGACCTTGAGGTGCGCCGTGGCCTGCCCGTCCGGCGCCAGGGCGATGTGTTCCGGCCGGATGCCAACAGTGACGATCCGACCTGCATGCGACAAGGCGGCCGCGCCGTCGAGGCTCAAGATCTCGCCGCCCGGCAGTTCCAAGGTCTCGCCGCCACCGCCGACACGCCCTTCGAGGAAGTTCATCGAGGGGGAGCCGATGAAGCCGGCGACGAAGACCGTGGCCGGCCGTTCGTAAAGTTCGATCGGCGTACCGAGCTGCTCCACGTTGCCGTTGTTCAGCACCATCAGCCGGTGGCCCAGGGTCATGGCCTCGACCTGGTCGTGGGTGACGTAGACGCTGGTGATGCCGAGCGTCTCCTGCAGCTTCTTGATCTCGACCCGCATCTGGACGCGCAGCTTGGCGTCGAGGTTGGAAAGCGGCTCGTCGAACAGGAAGACCGCGGGTTCGCGCACGATCGCGCGGCCCATGGCGACACGCTGCCGCTGGCCGCCGGAAAGCTGACGCGGCGTGCGCTTCAGTAGCGCGCTGAGCTCAAGGATCTCGGCCGCCTTGGTCACGCGCTGGTCGATCTCGGCCTTACTCATGCCGCGGATCTTCAGGCCGTAGGCCATGTTCTTGTAGACCGTCATGTGCGGGTAGAGCGCGTAGTTCTGGAACACCATGGCGATGTCACGCTCGGCCGGCTCCAGATCGTTCACCCGCCGCTCGCCGATCATCAGGTCGCCCGCCGTGATCTGCTCGAGCCCGGCGATCATGCGCAGCAGGGTCGACTTGCCGCAACCCGACGGCCCGACGATCACCAGGAACTCACCATGGGCGATCTCGCAATCGACGCCGTGGATCACCTCGGTCTTGCCGTAGGACTTGCGCACGCCGCGCAGGCTGACCGCCGCCATAGTGGGCCTCCCGACCTACTTCTCGGTTTCCACCAGCCCCTTCACGAAGAGGCGTTGCATGACAATCACGACGAAGACCGGCGGCAGCATGGCCAGCATGGTGGTGGCCATGACGAGCTGCCATTCCGCCTGGTCGTCGCCCACTGCGAGCATGCGGTTGATGCCGATGATAGCGGTCACCATGTTCGGGTCCGTCGTGATCAGAAGAGGCCAGAGATACTGGTTCCAGCCGAAGATGAAGAGGATGACGAAGAGCGCCGCGATGTTGGTGCGCGACAGCGGCAGCAGAATGTCGAAGAAGAATCGCATCGGCCCGGCGCCGTCGATCCGGGCCGCCTCGGCCAGCTCGTCGGGCACGGCGAGGAAGACCTGCCGGAACATGAAGGTCGCCGTCGCCGAGGCAATCAGCGGAATGGTCAGGCCGGCGTAGCTGTCGAGCATGCCGAGATCGGCCACCACCTGATAGGTCGGCAGGATACGCACCTCGACCGGCAGCATGAGGGTCAAGAAGATCAGCCAGAAGGCGGTCATGCGGAAGGGAAAGCGGAAGTAGACGATGGCGAAGGCGGCGATGATCGATATCGCAATCTTGCCGACCGCGATGCCGAGCGCCATGACCAGGCTGTTGAACATCATGCGCCCGGCGCCGGGACTGGCCGTGCCCGCCGCTTCGCCGAGGCCTACGGTGAGGGCCTGCAGGTAGTTTTCCACCAGCTGCGCGCCGGGCCACATGGGCATCGGCGCCTGCACCACGTCCTGCAAGGTATGCGTCGAGGCGACGAAGGTGACGTAGATCGGGAAGGCGACGAGCAGAATGCCGCCGAGCAGCACGGCATGGGTCAGATAGGTGAGCCAGCGCCGGTTGTCGACCATCAGTAGTGCACCTTCCGCTCGACGTAGCGGAACTGGATCACCGTCAAGGTGATCACGATGCCCATGAGGATCACCGATTGGGCGGCCGAGCCGCCCAGGTCGAGGCCGATGAAGCCGTCGTTGAAGACCTTGTAGACCAGGATATTGGTCGCGCCCGCCGGGCCGCCCTGCGTCACCGCGTGGATGATGCCGAAGGTCTCGAAGAAGGCGTAGACGACGTTGATCACCAGCAGGAAGAAGGTGGTCGGCGTCAAGAGCGGGAAGACGATGGTCCAGAAGCGTCGCGCCGGACCGGCACCGTCGATCGCCGCCGCCTCGATCAGCGAGCGCGGGATCGCCTGCAGGCCGGCCAGGAAGAAGAGGAAGTTGTAGCTGATCTGCTTCCAGGCCGCGGCAACGACCACCAGCAACATGGCCTGGCCGCCGCTGACATGGTGGTTCCAGCCGATACCGAGGCCAGCGAGCAGGTAGGGCAGGATGCCGAGGGTCGGGTTGAACAGCAGCAGCCAGAGTACGCCGGCGACCGCCGGGGCCACCGCGTAGGGCCAGATCAGCAGGGTCTTGTAGGCCATAGCCCCGCGGATCACCCGGTCGGCTTGGATCGCCAGATAGAGCGCTACCGACAGGGCCAGCAAGGCGACTGCGGCGCTGAAGCCTGCCGTGATGGTCAGGGACTCCATGTAAAGCGGATCGGCAAACAGCTCTTCGAAGTTCTCGAACCAGACGAACTCGCTGCTGAGGCCGAAGGCGTCCTCCACCAGAACCGACTGCTTCAGGGCCTGCGCCGCCGGCCAGATGAAGAAGATCAGGGTGATGGCGATCTGCGGCGCCAACAGCAGATAGGGCAGCAGCTTGTTGTTGAAGACGACGCGCTTTTCCATATGCCGGTCCGGAATCAGCCTCGCAGCGCTTCAAAGGGGCCGGAGCCGGCAAGGCTTTCTGATCGATGCATGCCGGGATCGTCGCCCTGCCAGCCTTGCGCCGTCAAGCCGAGAGGGGCCGAACCGGATGCAGGACGTTCCTCCCCCAAAATTGGGGGAGGGACAGGAAGGGGCGTGACTGCGCGTAGGAGAAGGCCTGACAATTGCGAGGACTACCCGCGCCTCAGTTGTTGGCCTTCTCGAACTTGCGCAGCAGCTTGTTGCCACGGTCCACCGCATCGTCGAGCGCCTGTTGCGCGCTCTTGCTGCCGCCCCAGACCGCTTCCAGCTCCTCGTTTATGATGTCGCGGACCTGGACGAAATTGCCGAAACGCAGACCGCGCGAATTCTCGGCCGGCGCATTCAGCGTCATTTGCAGCAGTGCGGTTTCCGTTCCCGGGTTCTCGTCGTAGAAGCCCTGCTTTTTTGTCAGCTCATAAGCGGCGTGGGTGATCGGCAGATAGCCGGTCCCCTGATGCCACTCGGCTTGCACCTCCGGTGAGGAGAGGTAAGTGAAGAACTTGGCGATACCCTTGTACTCGTCTTCTGGATGCCCATCGAACACCCAGAGCGTTGCCCCGCCGATAATGGTGTTCTGCGGCGCACCTCCCAGGTCCGGCCAGTAGGGCAGCATGCCGGTGCCGAACTCGAAGCCGGTCGCCGTCTTCTTGATACCGGCATAGCCCGCAGACGACTGGGTGTACATGACGCATTCGCCTGACGTGAAGAGCGCCTGTCCGTCGCCGCGCCGGCCGCCGTACTTGAAGATGCCGTCGGCCTGCCAATCGGCCAACTGCTGAATGTGCTTCACATGCTCGGGGCTGTTGATCTTGAACTCCGTATCCAGGCCCTGGAAGCCGTTGGCCTGGGTGCCGATCGGCAGGTTGTGCCAGGCCGAGAAGTTTTCCAGCTGCACCCAGGACTGCCAAGCGGTGGTGAAGCCGCAGGGATAACCGGCCGCTTGGGTCTTCTTGGCCGCTTCGGCGACTTCCGGCCAGGTCTTGGGCGGATTGTCGGGATCGAGGCCAGCTTTCGCGAAAGCATCGCGGTTGTAGTAGAGCACCGGCGTCGAGCTGTTGAAGGGCATGGAGAGCATGTTGCCCTCCGGATCGGTGTAGTAGCCGGTCACCGTCGAGAGGTAGGCCTTGGGGTCGAAGGCCTCGCCGGCGCCGGCCATCACCTCGTAGACCGGCTTGATGGCGCCCTTGGCCGACATCATGGTCGCCGTGCCGACCTCGAAGACCTGTAGGATATGCGGCGGCTTGCCCGAGCGGAAGGCCGCGATCCCCGCCGTCATGTTTTCCGTGTAGTTGCCCTTGTAGGTCGCTACAACCTTGTAATCGCTCTGCGATTCGTTGAAGCCCTTGGCGATGTCGGCAACCCTCTCGCCGAGCGCGCCGCCCATGGCGTGCCACCACTGAATCTCGGTCTGGGCCAGGGCGCTGCCGGCCGTGAAGCTGGCCAAAACAGCAGCGGTGGCGAGCGAAAACCTGCGGGTCGAATTCATCGGCGTCCTCCCTGTTGCGACGCAGTGCAATTACTAGATTCTGGCGAACTTAAGAAGCTCGACAGTCGTTATCGTTAAAGAAATGTTACGATTTCTTGACGGCGTCTGCAAAGGTCCCACGTGACTCTTGCGGCTAGGCCGAAGAAGGGGCCCTTGCCGGCCCAGAAGTCGAAGCGCAAGCTTCGGATAGATAGCGCGGCAGCCAATCCCTACATCGGATACAGCAACAGTGGCAAAACGAGGGATCACGGAAATGGCGTTCGTCAGCGCGGAATCTCCCAGTTCGGGACCCCGGGCAAGAGCCCAGGCAGGCTCCCGACCGAAATCGCAGGCTCCTCAGACCGGCGGAAAGGCCAAGAACGGTGACCGGCAGCTCGAGACGGTCGAGGCGGTCTGCGCCGCCATCGAGGCGCGCGAGGGCGAGCCGGTTACCCTGGCGGAACTCGCCGCCGAGGTGGACATGAGCCCCTGGCACCTGCAGCGTGTCTTCAAGAAGGCCATGGGCGTCTCGCCGCGCGACTACGCTGACGCCTGCCGCAGCCGGCGCTTCCGCAACAAGCTGAAGCAGGGCGATTCCATCGCCGGAGCGACTTACGAGGCCGGCTACGGCTCCTCCAGCCGGGTCTACGAGCAGGCCTAACGGCAGCTCGGCATGACGCCAGCTTCCTACGCCAAGGGCGGCAAGGGTGCCAAGATCGCCTACACCATCGTCGATTCGCCGCTCGGCCTGCTGCTCGTCGCCGCCACCGGGCGCGGCGTCTGCTTCGTCAGCCTAGGCGACGACGAGGCCGAGCTGCAGGCGGCGCTGGAAGCCGAGTACCCGGAGGCCGACGTTATCACCCGCGATGACGAGGCCATTGCGCCGGCCGTGCACGCCATCATCGACTATCTGGAGGGCGAGACCCCGCATGTCGACCTGCCGCTCGACGTGCGCTTCACCGCCTTTCAGCGCCGCGTGTGGAGCGAGCTGGTCGCCATTCCCTGCGGCGAGACGCGCAGCTACTCCGAGATTGCCGAGGCGGTCGGCCTGGCCCAGGGCCAGCGTGCGGTCGGCCGGGCCTGCGCGACCAACCCGGTGGCCCTCATCGTGCCCTGCCATCGCGTGCATCGCGCCGACGGCGACCTCGGCGGCTATCGATGGGGCGTCAAGCGTCAGGCCGCTCTCTTGACCAAGGAGGCAGACTGGGGCTGAGCCGCTCAGGCCAGGCCTCCCACCAGCGAGTCACTTGCCGATCTTCGAGGGGCAATCTATACAACATAGATGCCCCTCGACGCTCCAAGATCCCATATCTTGTGCCTAGAAGGCCGGGACGTGACGCTAGCGGTCCACCGCCACCGGCGCGCCCGGCGCCTCACCCTGCATGTCGACCAGGCGAGCGGCGAGGTACGCCTGGTGCTGCCGCAGCGGGCCCCGCTGCGGGAGGGCTTCGCCTTCGCCAAGCGCAAGGCCGACTGGATCCACGCGCAGCTCGACGCCCTGCCGCCGCGCCGGCCCTTCGCCGATGGCGCGGCGGTGCCCTATCTGGGCGAAGCGCACGTCATCCGCAGCGACCCGACGGCGCGGCGCGGCGTCTGGCGCCAGGACGGCGAGATCCGGGTCTCGGGCCTGCCCGAGTTCCTGCCGCGGCGTCTGACCGACTTCCTGAAGCGGGAGGCGCGGCGCGAGCTGACAGCGCGGGCCCACGATAAGGCCAGCCTCATCGACAGGCAGGTTAAGCGCATCAGCCTGCGCGACACCAAGAGCCGTTGGGGCAGCTGCGCCAGCAGCGGCGACATCAACTTCTCCTGGCGCCTCATCATGGCGCCTGAATCGGTGCTCGACTACGTCGTGGCGCACGAGGTGGCGCATCTGGTGCACATGGACCACAGCCGCCGCTTCTGGAAACTGGTGACCGAGCTGACCGACGAGGTAGCCGCGCCGCAGCGCTGGCTGAGGGAGCAAGGCAACGGCCTTTTACGCTACGGTTAGCCAGCCATTCTTCCGGTAGCATCATGACAAGCAGGGACCAGGCCGTCGCGGCCAGCCAAGCCTATTTTGACGACGGCGGCTTCTTCGCCGAGCTGGCGCGGCGTATCGCCATCCCGACGGCAAGCCAGGAGGCGGAGAGCGGCCCGGCACTCCGGCGCTATCTCGCCGAGGAAATGACCGACACGCTGCAGGCCATTGGTTTCGCCTGTCGCCTGCTCGACAACCCTGCGGCGCCGCGTGCGCCCTTTCTCTTCGCCGAACGCCCGGAGCCGGATGCCCCGCTGACCCTGCTGACCTACGGCCACGGCGACGTGGTGCGCAGCATGGCAGACGACTGGCGCGACGGCCTTTCGCCTTGGGCCCTGACCCGGGAAGGCAACAAGTGGTTCGGCCGCGGCAGCGCCGACAACAAGGGCCAGCACAGCATCAACATTGCCGCCCTGCGTACGGTGCTGGAGACGCGGGGGCGGCTCGGCTTTTCCTGCAAGCTGCTGATCGAGACCGGCGAGGAGATCGGCTCACCGGGCTTGCACGACGTGGTGCGGGCCAACCGCGACCTCTTCGCCGCCGACCTGTTGATCGCCTCCGACGGGCCGCGCCTGAAGCCGGAGACGCCGACCCTCTTCATGGGCGCCCGCAGCGTCATCAACTTCGACCTAATCGTGCGCCTGCGCCAGGGCGCACACCACTCCGGCAACTGGGGCGGGGTGCTGACGAGCCCCGGCCTGATCCTCTCGCACGCCCTGACCAGTCTGGTCGACCGCCAGGGGCGGATTCGCGTCGAAGGCTGGCGCCCGCCGCCGCCGAGCGAAGCGGTGCGGGACGCCTTGCGCCTCTGCGCGCCATCGGACGGCCCCGGCGGCGAGCCGGCGATCGATCCCGATTGGGGCGAGCCAGGCCTGAGTCCGGCCGAGCGCCTCTACGCCTGGAGCGCCTTCGAGGTGCTGGCCTTCGAGACCGGCAATCCGGCGGCCCCGGCCAACGCCATCCCGCCCGAGGCCCGCGCCCATTGCAGCCTGCGCTTCACCGCCGACATCGAGCCGGACAGCATCCTGCCGGCCCTGCGCCGACATCTCGATGCCGAGGGTTTCCCGATGGTCGAGATCGTCGGCCCAGCCGACCCAGCCTATCGGGCGACGCGCATGGAACCGGACCATCCCTGGGTGCGCTGGGCCGCCGCCTCGCTCGAGCGCACCACGGGCAGAGCCCCGGCGCTGCTGCCGAACCTGGGCGGCACCCTGCCGAACGACGTCTTCGCCGAGATCCTCGACCTGCCGACCATCTGGGTGCCGCACTCCTACGCCGCCTGCTCGCAGCACGCGCCGGGCGAGCATCTGCTGGCCGAGGTTATCCGAGAAGGCCTGGCGATCATGACTGGCCTGTTCTGGGACCTGGGAGAGACGCCGCCGTCCCTTTAGTCGGGAATACCGACGCCCGGCACCCAGATGTAACCATCGGGATCGGCCAGAAAACATTCGCGCAGGCCGTGCGGCTTATCGGCCGTCGCTGCCAAGACGGTATCGCCCCGCGCCCGGGCCCGCGCCTCGGCGGCATCCGGATCGATGCCGTAGAGCCGCAGCTCCGCGCCGGCGCCGCGAATCGCTCCGTCGCCAGTCAGCGCCAGCATCGGATGTTCGCTGTAGGTATGATCGCCGTGCAGCATCCATTCGTGGCCGCCGTGGCGCAGCACGGCGAAGTCGGCATCGCTGTGGACCCGCTCGACGCCCAGCACCTCGGTCTGGAAGGCCAGGGCCCGCGCGATATCGCGCACCAGCAGGTTGACGCCGAAGCCGCGCAGGCTGCGGCCATAGTCGCCCGCCGACATGAAGGGTTTCTCGTCCGACGCCGTCATCGCGACCTCCCCGTCACACACAAGCCTGTGTGGTGGCTTTGTTTTCTCTCGGCGACTATAACCGGCTCTTCCGCCCGCCGGTAAAGGACCAATTGCGGAGTTGCAAAGGGATCCATGGCGCGTCCTGACAGCCTGACCGTTGTAGTAATCGTCACCTGCCTGGTGGCCTTCGGGGCGATCTCGACCGATCTCTACCTGCCGTCGCTGCCGTCGATCGCGACGCATTTCGCGGTCGGGGCCGGCGAGGTGCAGCTCACGCTCTCCGTCTTTCTGGTCGGTTTCGCGATCAGCCAGCTGGTCTACGGCCCGCTCTCCGACCGCTTCGGGCGGCGGCCGACCATCATCGCTGGCCTGGTGATCTACGGTCTGGCCTCGCTCGCCTGCATGCTGGCGACCAGCATCGAGATGTTGATCGCCGCGCGGCTGCTGCAGGCGGTCGGCGCCTGCGCCGGGGTGGTCCTGGGGCGCGCTGTGGTGCGCGACGTTTACGGCCGCGAGCGGGCCGCCAAGGTGCTGTCCTACATCGGCATGGCCATGGCCCTGGCGCCGGCCCTGGGGCCGATTCTGGGCGGCTATCTGGAGGTCTGGTTCGGCTGGCGGGCCAACTTCTTCGTGTTGGTTGCCTTCGGCGCCGTCACGCTGGCCGCCGTCCTGCTGCAGCTGCCGGAAACCAACCAGTGGAAGGACACGGCGCTCAACCTCGGCCGCCTGGCCGGCAACTACCGCAATCTGCTGCGCGAGCGCGTCTATCTCGGCTACGTGCTGGTCTGCACCTTCGCCTACGCCGGCATCTTCACCTTCATCTCCGGCTCCTCCTTCGTGCTGATCGAGGTGCTCGGCCTCAGCCCGGAGCGTTACGGCCTGTCCTTTGCCGCGATCGTCGTCGGCTACATGGTCGGTACCCTGGCCTCGAGCCAGCTCACCCTGCGCCTCGGACTGGAGCGGCTGGTGCTGGCCGGTACGCTCTTCGGCCTAGCCGGCGGCAGCGCGGCAGCGGTTCTCTCGCTTTCCGGCCAGCTCAGCGTCGTGACCGTGGTGGCCCCGGTCTTCGTCTTTTTGATCGGCAGCGGCCTGATGTTGCCCAATGGGCTGGCCGGCGCGCTCGGGCCTTTCCCAACCATGGCCGGCGCCGCCTCGGCTTTGCTCGGCTTCATCCAGATGACCGTCGCCGCCGTGATCGGGGTCGCCGTCGGACAGCTGCACGACGGCACCGGGCGCAGCATGGCCTTCGCGCTGGCCCTCTGCGGCATCTGCGCCGTGCTGGCCTATGCCATGCTAATCCGACCTGCTATCGCGACGGCACCCGCCGACTAGTTCGCGCTACGCCGGTGCATCCTCCGGCCATTTCGGCCGGATCATAGTGAAGGCCTCGGACACGTGCACGTAGTCCATGTAACCGAGGCGGCCGATCGGCTGCAGCTTGGCGATATCGACCATGCCATCAACGATGACCGACTCGTCGATGTGAATGCCGACCACACGGCCGAGTACCAACAGGTTCGGATGCGCCGGATCGGCGGTCAGCAGCTCGACGGTCTGGGTGTGCAGACACTCCAGGTGCACCGGGCTTTCCGCCACGCGCGGCGGCGCCACAAGTTCGGACTCGCTCTTGGTCAGGCAGGCCAGCGCGAACTCGTCTGTGCCGTGCGGCGCCGGTATCGATGAGGCATTGACCTTGTCTCGCAAGTCCCAGGTCGCCAGGTTGACCACGAACTCGCCGGTGGCGGCGATGTTGCTGGGGCTGTCCTTGAGGCCGCCATGCTGATGGCTGCCGGTGGCCGAGAACATGACCTGCGGCGGCGTATAGGCGACGGCATTGAAGAAGGAGTAGGGCGCGAGATTGACCTCGCCCTCGGCGTTCAGGCTGGAGATCCAGCCGATTGGGCGCGGCACCACGATGGCGTTAAAGGGATTGTGGCGCAGGCCGTGATGCTCTTCCGTGCGATAGAACATGGGACCTCTGGGTTCGGGCGAATTCGGCGTCCATCAGGAATCCCGCAAGGACGCGGGTAATGCAAGCCTGAGGGTTGACGTCCTTATCCGCCCGTCTTTGAGCGCTCCGCCCCATCCAGGGAAAAGCTGAACATCACCGTGTCGTCCGGGTCCTCTTCACCGCCGATCAACGCATAGAGCCGCATGGCAGGACCGTTGGTCCGTTCCGTCAGCACCCAAGCTTCGCTGCAGCCAAGCTCCCGGCCCAGCGCAAAGAGCGCGCGCAGCAATGCCTTGCCATTACCGCACCCCTGATGCGCCGGCGCCACGCCGACCTCGTTGATCCAGAGTTCCGGGCGGGCCTTGTCGGGATGGACATAGTGGACCGCGGAGGCGAAGCCGACGACCACACTATCATCGATAACGACGGCCAGGTGGTGTCGGGGGTCCGCAAGGAACGCCCGGGTCGCAGGTAGGTCGATCGGATCGTCGAACACGTCCGGTGCGACGCTTTCCAGAAGCAACAGCTCGTCGCGACCGAGAATCCTGATGTCGGCGGTCACGGCTTCATACCCCTTCCGCAAAGCCTTCGATTCGCACCCTGTATGATGCAATAGTTCGCGGCGAGGTGGCAGCGCTCGCAGAACGACAGACAACGAACAAGGGGAGGCCCTCGTGCCGCAGACGACGGTAATCCGAAACGCGGACTGGCTGGTCGGATGGGATGAGGCGGCCGGCGAGCACCGCTACCTGCGCGATGCCGACCTGGCCTTCGCGGACGGCACGATCACCCATGTCGGCAAGGGCTACGACGGGCCGGCGGACCAGGAGATCGACGGCAGCCACACTATGGTCATGCCGGGCCTGATCAACATCCACTCCCACCCGCTGTCCGAGCCCATGAGCAAGGGCTTCGCCGAGGATGTCGGCAACCCGCGTCTGGGCATGAGCGGGCTCTATGACTACATGCCGGTCTATGGGCCCGACGAGGAAGGCATGCTGGCCTGCGCCGAGGTGGCCTTCAGCGAGCTGCTGCTGAGCGGCGTCACCACCCTGGTCGATCTCTCCGTACCCTATCCGGGCTGGCTTGACCTGCTGGCGCGGAGCGGCCTGCGCGGTTGCGCGGCGCCCATGTTTCGCTCCGCCCGCTGGTACACCGAGAATGGCCATGAGGTGAAGTACCGCTGGGCCGAGGACGGCGGCAGGGCCTCCTTCGCCGCCGCGCTGGACGTGGTCGACCAGGCGCTCAACCATGCCAGCGGCCGGCTGAGCGCCATGATCACCCCAGCGCAAATCGACACCTGCACGCCCGAGCTGTTGCGCGACGCCCGTGGGGCCGCCGAGGAGCGCGGCGTGCCGCTGCAGATCCACGCCTCGCAGAGCGTCGTCGAGTTCAACGAGATGACACGGCGGCACGGCGTGACGCCGCTGCAGTGGCTCGACGGCCAAGGACTGCTCGGCCCAGAGACCATTATCGGCCACGCGATCTTCATCGACAGCCATTCCTGGATCTTCTGGGGCAGCGAGCAGGACCTCGACATCCTGGCCGGCTCCGGCGCCGCGATCGCGCATTGCCCGAACTGCTTCGTGCGCCACGGCATGGTCCTGGAGCACTTCGGCCGTTACCGTGAAAAGGGCATCCCCATCGGCATCGGCACCGACACCTTTCCGCATAACATGCTGGAGGAAATGCGCGCCGCAGCCCTGCTGGCCCGCGTCGCCTCACGCCGGGTCGAGCAGGCGACCACCGCCGATGTCTTCGACGCAGCCACCCTGGGCGGCGCCCGTGCCCTGGGCCGCGAGGATGTCGGACGCCTGACACCCGGCGCCAAGGCAGACCTGGTTCTGGTCGAACTCGATCATCCGGCCATGAAGCCCTTGCGCGATCCCCTGCGCAGCCTGGTCTACATGGCCGCCGATCGGGCAATACGCGACGTCTACGTGGACGGCGTCCAGGTCGTAGCTAACGGCCAAGTGCTCACCCTGGACTACGCCGGCGCCGCCGAGCGCGTGGAAGCCGCCCGCCTGCGCGCCGAGGCCGAAGTGCCGACGCTACATTGGAGCGGCGGCACCATCGACGCCGTCTCGCCGCCGACCTTTCCCTTGGCCGAGGGCTAGATCGCGACCTAGCGGCCGCCGCGCGAAATCGGATAACCGCCCGAGAGGTCGTGCGCCAGCCGGCACTGCGGCGTGTCGACGGCCACGTAGCACTCCGACGCCGTCTTCTTCCCGATGGGGTGCTGCCGCGCCTGCTGCCCGGCGCAGGCGGCGAGCGTCAGACCGAGCGCCGTGACCACCGCGAGTTTGAGACCTGTGACAAACATGCCACCTCCTTTGCCTGCAAGGGAGATGGCGCGCGACAAGCGCCACGGCCATAGGGCACCACTTCACGAAACTTCAAACGAATGTGACGTGACTCGGTTACAACATCGTGGCTATAATGTCACAGCATACCGCGTTGTGATGTCTATCGCCTTGTTGCTGCTTGCTGGGACACCACGTACCAGTTTATAGAAGTAAGAGGCATTGAAGACCAAAGGTCGAAGTCGATGCGACGACTGCTGGAAAGAACTCAAAACGTGCGCCGGTCGGATTGGCGCTCCTTCGTGGTGCTGGCGACGGTCGCAGCGGCCTTCTGGGCGGTCTTCACCTTCGCACCGGACAATCTTCTCTTTTAGTCGCGCTTAGCGCAGCGGCCCGCCCTCGCCGATCGGCTTGGCGCCACTGCGGCGCGGCGTCTCTTCCTCCGACGAACCCGACAGATTGCGCAGGATACGGGCGATCAGGCCGATCTCCTCTTCCTCCTCCGCGACCGGCTCGTCGACGGGCCAAGCGTCGTCCTCGGCCACCAGCGGTGCGGCTGCCGGCAGGGGCCGTGGCGGCTCGCCCTCCAGCGCGCGACCGATCACACGGCCCCAGAGACGCGCCGGCAGGCTGCCGCCGGTCACGCCGTCCATGGCGCGGCCATCGTCGTTGCCGAACCACACGCCGGCCACCAGCTCCGCCGTGAAGCCGATGAACCAGGCGTCGCGGAACTCCTGGCTGGTGCCGGTCTTGCCGCCGGCCGGCCGGCCCGGCTGCGCGGCCTTGCCGGTGCCCCAAGAGACTCCGGCGCGCATCACGTCGACCATGCTGTTGACGTGCTCAGGCGCGACCAGGCGGCCCGGGCCGTCGCCGCTGCGCTGGTAGAGAATGCGGCCGTTCGGCTCGCGGATCTCGATGATGGCGTAGGGCCAGACACCCCAGCCCTTGTTGGCGAAAGCGGTGTAGGCGCCGGTCAGCTCGAGCAGGGTCACCTCAGAGGTGCCGAGCGCCAGGCTGGGCGCGGCCTCGAGCGAGGCAGTGATGCCGAGGCGCTGCGCCACGTCAGCGACCGCCTGCGGCCCGACCTGCTGGGTGAGCTGCACGGCCACCGAATTGAGCGAGCGGGCGAAAGCCTCGCGCAGGGTGACCTCGCCGTAGTAGCGCCCGCCATAGTTCTTCGGCTGCCAGCCGGCGACGTTCACCGGCGCGTCGACGAAGCGGTCGTCGGCGCTGAAACCCTGCTCCAACGCCGCCAGATAGACGAAGGCCTTGAAGGCCGAGCCCGGCTGACGCAGGGCCTGGGCGGCGCGGTTGAACTGGCTCTCGCCGTAGTTCGTCCCGCCCACCATGGCGCGCACCGCGCCCTCGGGCGAGAGCGCCACGAAAGCCGCCTGGCTGGCTTCGCGCGCGAGGCCGTCGGCCGACACGATGGCCTGCGTCTCTTCCTCGGCGATCCGCTGTAGTCGCGGATCGAGCGTGGTCACCACCACCAGGTCGCGGTCGATCTGGCCGACGAAGTCGGGAATCTGGTTCATCACCCAGTCGGCGTAGTGGCGCGCGGCGCGCCCGCTCTCCGCCGGCGGCTGGGCGCCGCTCTGCTTCGCCTGCTCCGCCGACTCGGCGGCGATGAAGCCGGCCTCGACCATGGCCTGCAGCACGAGGCGCGTGCGCGCTTCGGCCAGCTGCGCGTCGTTCGCCGGGTTGTAACGCGATGGCGCCTTCAGCAGGCCTGCCAGCATCGCCGCCTCGTATAGCAATAGCTGGGTCGCCGGCTTGCCGAAGTAACGCTGCGCCGCCGCGTCCAGACCGTAGGTCCCGGCGCCGAGGTACACGCGGTTGAGATAGAGCGTCAGGATCTGGTCCTTGGTGAAGCGCCGCTCCAGCCAGAAGGCGAGCAGCGCTTCCTGCACCTTGCGCTTCAAGGAGCGTTCGGGCGTCAGGAACATGATCTTGGCGAGCTGCTGGGTGATGGTTGAGCCGCCCTGGACGATGCGCCCGGCCCGCAGGTTGACCACCACGGCGCGCAGCAGCCCCCAAAAGTCGAGGCCGACATGCTCGTAGAAGCGCCGGTCTTCGACCGCCAGCACCGCGCGCGGCACATGGGGCGGCAGGTCGCGCAGACGCACCGCCTCGCCATAAAGATCGCCGAAGGCGGCCAGCCGGCTGCCGTCCTCGGCCAGCAAGGTAACGCTCGGCCGCCGGGTCAGCTCTGCGATGCGGCTGACGTCCGGCAGGTCGTAGGCGAACCAGGCGACCAGGCCGGCGCCGATCACGGAGATCCAGATGGCGGCCACCAGGCTCCAGGTCAAAAGCGGGCGCAGCAGACCGCGGCGCGCCGCCTTGCGGGGCTTCGCACCGCCGCGCCCCCTGGTTTTGCCGCGCCCCCTTGCATTGTCGCGACCTGGGGCGCCTCGGCTCTTCTTTGGCTTGCCGCGCGAGGTCCGTACGCGGTCTTTGGGATCAGCTCGTAACATCACACAAGGATTAGCGAATGTAAGGGCGCAGTACCATAGATCTTGTAGGATCGCCACCTTTGGTCCCGCTTGCCGGCGGCAGGGAAAGGGGGCAATGTGGCGAGGTTATGGCGCTCACCATCCGACCCGCCGAACCGGACGATGCCGAATGCGTGGTGGCCATGATACGGGCGCTCAGCCGGCACGACGGCGAGCCGAACCCCGGCCTCACGGAAGAAGATTTTCGCCGCGACGGCTTCGGTCCGGAGCGCAACTTCTGGACCCTCATCGCGGAGCTGGACGGCCAGCCCGTCGGCTGCGCCGCCTACAATCGGGCCTACAGCCTGGAGTGGGCGGCACAGGGCTGCTACCTGCTCGACCTCTACGTCAACGAAAGCGTCCGGCGGCACGGTGTCGGTCGGGCCTTGGTCGAGGCGGTTTGCCGCGCCGCCCGCGAACGCGGCGCGAGCTTCCTTGCCTGGTCGATGGCGCGCAGCAACGTCGAGGCGACGGCCTTTTACAACAAGCTGGGGGCGCAGACCCATGACGTGGTGTTCTGGACCGCCTCGGGCGATCTCTTTGCCGAGCTTGCCGAGGGCTAGCGCGGCCGGGCGCTGCTCTCAGTCCCCACAATCAAGGAAGCTGGTGCCGGCGCGACGCGGGGCGAGATCCGCGACTTCGGCCTTGGCCGCTGCCTCGCCGACGCAAAGCTGCATCTCCCCATCGTCCAGGTAGTCGACCAAGACGGACAGGCTGCTCGCGATATCGCGGACCAAGGCCGTATCGGCCTCGGATGTGGGATCGTATTTGGCGAAGGCGGGCGCGAGTTCGTCCAGTGCCTGCGCTATGCGTGTAATCCGCTCGGCGCTGAGCGGATGGGTCCGATGCTCTGCGATAAAAGCCTTCCAGGCGGCATCGCTCCGGAACTGGGCACGGTTCGGCGACCAATGCGCCATGGCCTGGAAATAGAGGATGATCCCCATGGGAACGTTTCCGGCCCTTGCTAACAGATCGAGCGCGAAGCGGTCCGCCGCGATCTCGTCCTGCAGCACCTGCGGCCCGCGCCCTTCATGCTTGTAAAGGATGTGGGCCAGCTCGTGCGCTAGGATGAAGGCCCGCGCCGAATTGAAGAAACGCAGTGACATGTCGTCGACCTGAGGGTCATCGATCGCATTGGCGGGGATTCCCAGGGCCTCGAAGGGTGAGGGATAGCGCCCGCCTGGAAAGGCCGCCAGCGGCTTGTAGCGGAGCATGGCGACGTATGCATCGACCGTCTCGAAGCTGTAGCCCTTGGCCCAGAGCCAGGCATAGGCGATTGAGAGATCGTCGAGCAGCTTCAGCGAGACCACTGGCAGGACAATCTTGGGCGGCGGCCAGGCGGCGTAGAAGCCGATCAGATCGTCGCCGCGTGGGGGAAAGGCAAGCTCGACGGATCCCAGGGCCTTATACTCCTGCAGATCGAGCTCGGGAAACAGTCCCTCGTGCAGGATGCGGTTGCTGGTACGCGCATAGCGTTCACCCCAATAGGCCAGCGTCTCACGGTCGTAGAGTGTGGCAGCCGGGTTTTCACCGGAGGCGGACGCTGTCCAGAGGAACAAACCAGCAAACAAGGCGACCAGGGCACTGCGGATCATGGCGCACCTCATTCCTGCCCATGTCGATAGAGCGCGGCCGGCGCCTCAAACCCCGCCGGCGCCGTGCCTTCCGCACCCTGTTGCACCCAACTGGCGAAGTCGTCCCACTTTCCCCAGTTGCCCCAGACGGCCTGTACAAGTTCGAGCTTCGTGTTCTGTAGGTTGCGGATAATGCTGCGCCGCTCCTCCTCGCTCAAATCGTCGCGCAGTTCATCGGGCAGGTCATTCAAGAAATCCATCTGCCCGCGCACTCTCAAGCGCGCTAGCTCCAGCGCCTTCACGGCCGCAGGATCGACTGCGCCATCGAGGTAGGAGCGTTTCTCGGTCTCGGTCATCCCGCTTTCGGCAGAGGCGTACTGCCGCGCGGTCTCAGTCACCAGCGGCGCGGTGACGGCGATGCCAATGACGGCGGCGCCGAACAGGCCGAAGAAGACGCCAGGCCCCACCCGGCTGATGTAGATCGAGATGCCGCCGGGAAGTGTGACCTTCCCTTCACCGCCCTCCGCATTCTTTGCCAGCGGAGGCATGTTCAGGAATAGGCGATAGCCGAGATAGATCGCCAGAGCGCCAGCGGCGACGATCAACAGCCGCTCGATCCCGCGAAAGCTTTCCAGGTCCATGGCCGTTTCTCCGCCCAGGAGTCTCGTTGCCGCAGCGACCCTAGCGGCAAAATCTGCCGTTTCGGATCACTGCGACGCGGTAAATAGGAACACTATGCGGAAACAGCGACCTTGGGCGTAAGGAAAATCACATCGTCCTGGGCGCCTAGACGTCCAGGTTCGCCACCTCTAGGGCGTGGGCCTGGATGAATTCGCGGCGCGGCTCGACCACATCACCCATGAGGGTAGAGAAGATGTCTTCCGCCTCCTGGGCGTGCGGCGCGCGCACCTGCAAGAGCGACCGCACATCCGGGTCGAGCGTGGTTTCCCAGAGCTGCTCCGGGTTCATCTCGCCGAGGCCTTTGTAGCGGGAAATCTGTACGCCCTTGCGGCCGAGCTCGAAGATCGCGTTGGCCAGCGAAGTTGGCCCGGTGATCTGGACCTCGCTCTCCTTGCTGCGCAGGCTCGCATGCGCCACGTAGTGCTGTTGCAGCTCGACCACCATCTCGTCGAGCCGACGCGCCTCGCTGGAGCGGATCATGGTGGCGTCGATCACCCTTCGCTCGGTCACGCCCCGCAGGCTGCGCGAGAAGGCGAGGCCGCCGTCTTCCGCTGCGCGGCCTTGCCAGCCGCGCTCGCGCTCCGGCGCTAAGGCGTCGAGCCGCTTGGCGATGTACTGAGCCGCCTGCTCGGCCCGCGCTTCGTCGGAGATGACGTCGGGGTTGAGCGCACCGGCGATCGCCGCCTGCTCGACCACCTCGGCGTTGCCGACCTTGCGCAGCAGCGGCTCCATCAGGTGCTTGGCACGCACGGCCTGCTCGACCAGCTCGGTCAGGTGCTCGCCGGCGATCTGCCCGGCGTCGGGATGATCGAGCACGGAATCCGCAACACCCGCAGCAATCAAATAGCGTTCCAGCGCGCGATCGTCCTTCAGATAGACCTGGGACGAGCCGCGCTTGGCGCGATAGAGCGGCGGCTGGGCGATGTAGAGATAGCCGCCGTCGACGATCTTGCGCATCTGCCTGAAGAAGAAGGTCAGCAGCAGGGTGCGGATGTGAGAGCCGTCCACGTCCGCGTCCGTCATGATGATGATCTTGTGGTAGCGCAGCTTCTCGAGGTTGAACTCCTCGCGGCCGATGCCGGTGCCGAGCGCGGTGATCAGGGTGCCGATCTCGGCCGAGGACAGCATCTTGTCGAAGCGCGCCCGCTCCACGTTCAGGATCTTGCCGCGCAGCGGCAGGATCGCCTGGGTCTTGCGGTCGCGGCCCTGCTTGGCCGAACCGCCGGCCGAATCACCCTCGACGATGAAGAGCTCTGAGAGCGCCGGGTCGCGCTCCTGACAATCGGCCAGCTTGCCCGGCAACGAGGCCACGTCGAGCGCGCCCTTGCGGCGGGTCAGCTCGCGCGCCTTGCGTGCTGCCTCTCGCGCCGCGGCGGCCTCGACCACCTTGGCGACGATCTTGCGCGCCTCGGCCGGATGCTCCTCGAAGAACTGGGCGAGGCGCTCGTTGACCACGCTCTCGACCACCGGGCGGACCTCCGAGGAGACCAGCTTGTCCTTGGTCTGGCTGGAGAACTTGGGGTCCGGCACCTTGATCGAGAGCACGCAGGTCAGCCCCTCGCGCGCGTCCTCACCGGTCAGCTGCACCTTCTCTTTCTTGGAAAGGCCGGAGTCGACCGCATAGGCGTTGATCTGTCGCGTCAGTGCGGCGCGGAAGCCGGCCAGATGTGTGCCGCCGTCGCGCTGCGGGATGTTGTTGGTGTAGCAGAGCACCGTCTCGTGATAGGCGTCGGTCCACTGCATGGCGAGTTCCACGCCGATGTTGTCGCGCTCAGCCTTGATCAGGATCGGCGGCTCGGTCAGCGTCGTACGGGTGCGGTCCAGAAAGCGCACGAAGGCCTCCAGCCCACCCTCGTAGTGCAACTCCTCGCTTTTCGATTCGGCGTGGCGGTCGTCGGTCAAGACCAGTCGGACGCCGGAGTTGAGGAAGGCCAGCTCGCGCAGGCGATGCTCCAGGGTCGCGTAGTCGAACTCAGTGTTGGAGAAGACCTCCGTCGAGGGCACGAAGGTGACTTCCGTGCCGGTGCGGTCCGCAGCGTCGCCGACCGAGGCCAGCGGCGCCTCGGCTTCGCCATCGCGGAAGCGCATGAAGTGCTCCTGCCCGTCGCGCCAGACGCGCAACTCCAGAGTCGAGGAGAGCGCGTTCACCACCGAGACCCCGACGCCGTGCAGGCCGCCGGAGACCTTGTAGGAGTTCTGGTCGAACTTCCCGCCGGCATGGAGCTGGGTCATGATGACCTCGGCCGCCGAGACGCCCTCCTCGGCGTGGATGTCGACCGGGATGCCGCGTCCGTTGTCGCGCACCGTAACCGAGCCGTCGCCGTTCAGGATCACCTCGACCTTGTCGCAGTAACCGGCCAGCGACTCGTCGATCGAGTTGTCGACCACCTCGTAGATCATGTGATGCAGGCCGGAGCCGTCATCCGTATCGCCGATGTACATGCCGGGGCGCTTGCGCACCGCCTCCAGGCCGCGCAGCACCTTAATCGATTCGGCGCCGTAGTCGGCTGCGCCGGCCGTTGCCGGCGCTCGAGGAGCTTTCATTTCGCCCGGTTGCTGCGTCATATCCAGTGATCCAATAAAACGTCAGGTACGGTCTAAGCTTCGGTAGAGAGCCGCGTTCAGGTCACGCGGCGGAGCGTGGCGTCTTCGACTTCGAAGACCTGCGCCCCGTCGTCCAGGCTGCGGAACAGCTCTGCGTCCGTCCCGGTCATCCAGGCCTGCAAGCCGAGTTCCAGGATCTCGGCGAAGAGCGCGCGGCGACGATCTTCATCCAGATGCGCGGCGATCTCGTCCAGCAGCGGAAGCGGCGCGGAAGCCCGGTCGAGCGCCAAGAGGCGGGCGTGCGCCAGTACGACCGAAATCAGCAGCGCCTTCTGCTCGCCGGTCGAACAGAGCTCGGCCGGCTGATCCTTCTCCAAATGCCGCACGGCGAGGTCGCTGCGATGCGGCCCCTGTGCCGCCCGGCCGCTCTCGGCGTCGCGCGCCCGGCTCTCGGCCAAGGCATCGCGCAGGCGGTCTTCCGCGTCCACGGCCGGCATCTCGGCGAGCCAGCTCTCGATATCGCCAACCAGGCCGAGGCCAGCGCGTGGGAAGGGCCCAACGCCAGCGGCGCAGGCATCGGCCAAGCGCGCCGTCATCTCGCGGCGCGCCGCAGCGATCGCCACCGCCCGGCCGGCCATGGTCTCCTCCAGCGCCGCCAGCCAGGCCGGCTCGGGCCCAGACCCCTTGAGTGTGGCACCTTTGAGCAAACGGCCGCGCTCGCGCATGGCGTGCTCGTAGGAGGCGACACGTCCGGCATGCGCGATGTCGAAGGCATAGACGAGGCGGTCGAGGAAGCGCCGCCGTGCCGAAGCGCCCTCGCGAAAGAGGCCGTCCATCTGCGGCGTCAGCCAAACCGCGCTGACGATCTCGCCGAGCGCCTGCTGGCTACGCGCGAAGGCGCCGTCGATCTTGACCAGCCGCCGCTCGCGCCCGTTGTCGTTACCGGCGGCGGCCGGATCGGCGCCGGTGCCGAGTGCGCGCGCGCCGTCACGGGTGACCACCTCGGCGGCGACGGCCCAACCCGTCGGGGCGTTCTCCTGCGGAGAGCGCCGCTGGATCTCGGCGAGCCGCGCCCGACGCAGGCCGCGCCCCGGCGCTAGAAGAGAGATCGCCTCGAGCAAATTGGTCTTGCCCGCGCCATTCGGTCCAGTCAGCACCACGGGGCGCGCGTCGGTCTCCAAGGTCGCCGAGCGATAGCAGCGGAAAGCCGTCAGGTTAAGGCGCCGAAGCCAGAGGGCCGTTCGCCGGTCAGGCAGCGTCGTCACGGACGGCCCCACCACGCTGTTGTCGGACGCGCTTGCGAAGGAGGTACTCACGTCATTACGATGCTGAACGCTCACACCCGCATGGGCATGAGCACGTAGAGGGCGCTGCTGTCGTCCAGGTCGCGCACGATGGTCGGCGAGGCCGCGTCGGCGAGCGCGAACTGCGCGGAGTCACCCTCGATCTGACGCGCGATGTCGAGCAGGTAGCGCGAGTTAAAGCCGATCTCCAGCGCGCCGGCGCCATAGTCGATCTCGATCTCCTCGGTGGCGCTGCCGTTTTCCGGGCTGGTCGCGGAGAGCACCAGATTGCCATTGGCGACGGCCAGCTTCACGGCGCGGCTCTTCTCGGTCGAGATGGTCGAAACCCGGTCGACGGCTTCGGCGAAGTCGCGGCAACCGACCTGCATGATCTTGTCGTTGCCCTCCGGGATCACCCGCTCGTAGTCGGGGAAGGTGCCGTCGATCAGCTTCGAGGTTAGGACGGTCGAGGCGAAGGCAAAACGGACCTTGGTGTCGGAAAGGGACACGTCGATCGCCTCGTCGGTCTCCTCGATCAGCTTGCGCAGCTCGCCGACCGTCTTGCGTGGTACGATCACGCCAGGCATGTCCGCGGCGCCTTCCGGCAGCGGCATCTCGAAGCGGGCCAGACGGTGCCCGTCTGTAGCCACCGCGCGCAGCACCGGCAAATCGCCGTCGGTAGCCGCGTGCAAATAGATGCCGTTGAGATAGTAGCGCGTCTCTTCGGTCGAGATCGCGAAGCTGGTGCGATCGATCAGGTTGCGCAGCTCGGCCGGCTGCAACGAGAAACGCTGCGGTAGGTCGCCGTCGCCGGCGGCCGGGAAGTCCTCTTTCGGCAGGGTCGAGAGGGTGAAACGCGAGCGCCCGGACTTGACCGTCATCTGGCCGCTGTCGCCGCTGGTCGTGATCTCGATCTGCGCGCCGTCGGGCAGCTTGCGCACAATGTCGTAGAGCGTATGCGCGGGCGCGGTGGTGGCCCCGGGATCGGCGATCTCGGCGGCAACACCCTCGACGATGTTCAGGTCCATGTCCGTCGCCGCCAGGTCGAGCCGCCCGTCGGCCGCCTCGATCAGCACGTTGGAGAGGATTGGAATGGTGTTGCGGCGCTCGACCACACTCTGCACGTGAGCCAGCGACTTGAGTAGCGCCGCGCGTTCGATTGTCAGCTTCATGTTGCTCTGAGGTTCTTCTTCGGACGTATGCGAAAGCCGTTGCGAATGCCCTTTTGCGGGCCGGTCCGACGCCTCCCTTGAGGGCTCGAACCACCGTTTATCAAAGCTGCCGTAACGCCTGGGAAACGCCCGCGAATCGGAGCTCAGCGGTACGGGATCGCATTATAGCATAACCTACCTGAAAGGTAAGCATTTATGCGGTTTTTCCAGCCCCCTGCTCGGGCCTTTGTGGAGCCACAAAAAGGGCTGGAAAGAGCCCATTCGGGGGCCGACCGAGGGGGCCGTCCTGGCCCCGGAAAATCGGCCCTCTCGGGGCACTAGGCCTCCAACATTCGGCGCAGCAGCTCGACGTCCTCGGCGAAGCTACCGTCGATTGTCTTGAGCTCCTCGACCTTGCGCACCGCGTGCATCACTGTGGTATGGTCGCGACCACCAAACTTGCGGCCGATTTCCGGCAGCGAGCGGGCGGTCAGTTGCTTGGAGAGATACATGGCCACCTGGCGCGGCCGGGCCACGGCGCGGGCGCGGCGCGCCGAGTGCATGTCAGCCACACGCACGTTGAAGTGCTCGGCCACCCGCTTCTGGATCTCCTCGATGGTGACCCGCTTGTCGGCAGCGCGCAGCAGGTCGTGCAGCACTTCCTGCGTGGTCTCCAAGGTGGTCGGCCGGCCGATCAGGGTGCTGTGCGCGACGATGCGGTTGAGCGCCCCTTCCAGCTCGCGGATGTTGGAGGTGATTTTGTGCGCCAGGAACTCGAGCACCTTGATCGGGATCTCGGCGGCCATCTGCTCGGCCTTGGCCTGCAGGATGCTGAGCCGCAACTCGTAGGTAGTCGGGTGGATGTCGGCGACCAGGCCCCAGCCGAGGCGCGAGCGCATGCGCTCCTTGACCCCCTCCAGGTCGGACGGACTCTTATCGGCCGAGATCACCACCTGGCGGTTCTGATCGACCAGCGCGTTGAAGGTGTGGAAGAATTCCTCCTGCGTCGCCTCGCGGCCGCCGATGAACTGCACGTCATCGATCATCAACACGTCGACCGAACGAAACTGCTCCTTGAAGGCCATGGTGTCCTTGGTGCGTAGGGCGCGCACGAACTGGTACATGAACTTCTCGGCCGAGAGATAGATGAAGCGGCGCTGCGGCGTGCGGTTGCGGATATGCCAGGCAATCGCGTGCATCAGGTGCGTCTTGCCGAGCCCGACGCCGCCATAGAGGAACAGCGGATTGAAGGGCACCGCGCTGGCCTCGGCGACGCGACGGGCGGCCGCATAGGCGAGCTCGTTGGGCTTGCCAACCACGAAGTTCTCGAAGGTGAAGCGCGGGTCGAGTGGCGCGCCGAGGTGGCGGCTCGGCTCTTCGGCCTCGGCGGAGCGCGCGGCACCGTTGAGAGCGCCCGTCGTGCGGCGACTAGGTATTTTGGCGGCACCGGCACCGACGCTCTGGCCGACCGTCTGGCCTGCGGTCAGCCCAGGCTTGACCGTCGGTCGGTTCGGCGGCTGCACAACGACCTCGACCTGCAGCACGTCTTTGCTCGCTTCGCGCCAAAGGCTGTTCAGCTTGTCGGCGTAGTTGCTCTGCACCCAGTCGCGCATGAAGCGCGTCGGCACAGCCAAGCGCACGCCGCCATCGTGCAGGCTCAGCAAGGTGAGCGGCTTCAGCCAGCTGCGAAAGGCGGCTTCGCCGACCTCGTTGCGCAGCTGTCCGCGGACACGCGCCCACTGCTCGACGACAGTTTGATCGAAAGCCTCGTCGTTCATCATCTCACCTCCGGACTTAAGAGCGGCAGAGTGCAATTGGAGACGCGCAGCGCGACGGCACCCGAACGGGCGTTGGTCCGAAGCGCTTCGAAAGCGCCTTGGTGGATTGCACTCCGATGCCTGGATGGGTGAGATGAACCATTGCTCATAGGCGATACAGAACCAGGAGCTTGGCACATTTCGGGCAAAACCTCCCCGTGCCGATGTCGCAGCCGACAGCGGCAGTTTTGAAAGCCTAAAGTCTGTTGGTCTTCAGGCGAAGTTCGGAATATTTGAAAGAGGCGGAATTTCTATCCGCTTCTTAACCCCCAAACGCAAAACGGCTCTTCAAACCCCAGAACAGAAAGCAATTTTTATTGTAATCGCCCGGATTTTTATTTGTCCGGAAGCCCCTGCACTGGCGTCAAATAATCTAGCCGCGGGCGCGTTCGCTGACAATGGGACCGAAAGCAGAACGCAAAAAAATTCCAACCGCGTGTCGCGAACTGCACAGTGACGTCGCCATGAAACGCTCGCACGAACGTCTACCGGCGGCGCAAAGCATGCCCGTCGAGGGTCATCTTACACGACAAGTGCGAGGCAATGAACGACAATACGGCGGCGTCGAACCGACAGCCGCCGCAAGCGAAACAGGAACCGAAAAAGAACGGCGTTTGCCGTTGGACGCTTGCCCTTAGGCCATCGCCTTGATACGCGCGCTCAGACGCGACAGCTTGCGCGCGACCGTGTTGCGATGCAGGACGCCTTTGTTGACGCCGCGGTGCAGCTCCGGCTGCGCCTGCTTGTAGGCGGCCTGGGCCGCCGTCTTGTCGCCGCCGGCGATCGCCAGCTCGACATTCTTGACGAAGGTCCGGATACGGCTGATGCGCGCGCCGTTGATGGTGGCGCGGCGCAGGTTACGGCGGATCCGCTTCTTTGCGGACTTGTGATGGGCCATGACTTTGACCTACTGCAATCTCTTTGTGGGAAAGGCGCGGGTTTATAGCCGCCGGCCCAGGCAAGGTCAAGCCCGCTTAGGGCGGCCTTCCAGGGGCCATCCGGTGGCCCTGGAAGGCCTCTTCTTGGCGACCTGAGCGGTCCCTCTCTGACTCCCCCTCTAGGCCCCCTGCTAGCGGTGCTTCCAAACCGGCTTGCGCTTGTCCGCGAAGGCCTCCATGCCTTCCTTGCGGTCCTCGAAGGCGAAGGTCGCGTGGAACACCCGACGCTCGAACGTGATACCTTCGGCGAGCGTCGTTTCGAAGGCGCGGTCGACCGCTTCCTTGGCCACCAGCACGGCCGGCAGGGAGAAGGAGGCGATCTTCTCGGCGGCCGCCATGGCCTCCTCGAGAAGCTTGTCGGCCGGCACAACGCGGGCCACCAGGCCGGCGCGCTCGGCTTCCTCGGCATCCATCATGCGTCCGGTAAGGCAGAGATCCATGGCCTTCGCCTTGCCGACCGCACGGGTCAGGCGTTGCGTGCCGCCGGAGCCCGGAATGGTGCCCAAGGTGATCTCCGGCTGGCCGAACTTCGCGCTGTCGGCGGCGATAATCATGTCGCACATCATGGCGATCTCGCAGCCGCCGCCGAGCGCGTAACCGGCAACCGCCGCGACCACCGGCTTGCGCGTGCGCGACAGCCGTTCCCAACCGACGGTGATGAAATCCTCCATGAAGGTGCCTGGGAAATCCTTGTCCTTCATCTCCTTGATGTCGGCCCCGGCGGCGAAGGCTTTCTCGGAGCCGGTCAGGAGGATGCAGCCGATCCCGGGATCGGCCTCGTAGTCGTCGAGCGCTTGGGCCAGCTCCTCGATCAAAGCGGCGCAAAGCGCGTTCAGGGCCTTCGGACGGTTGAGCGTGATGACGCCGACCCGGTCGCGTTGCTCGACGATGATGTTTTCATAAGCCATCGGGACTTCCCTCTAGACGGACTGTGTTGGTCAATGTGCGAAGCAGGCGAGCCTGCGGAGATGATCACGGTAAGGCGGGGCTATCGAGAGGCTACTCCGGCTTCAAAGTGAAGCGCAGGGTGAGCGGACCCTCGTCCGGCAGAAACTCGATGGACAGGCTCTCGCCCTCACGCGCGAAGGTGAGGCCGGCGGTCTCGACCCAGCCGAGCTGGGGCAGTGTGTCGCGGTAGAAGGCCGCAACCGACTCGCGGGTGACGGCGCCGCGCGCATAGGCTTCGACGATGCGGCCCGAGGGCTTGTCGAAGACGACGCCGGCGCCCTCCACCTCGGCCAGGCCCGGCATCAATGGCAGATCGTCGATCTCCGCGATGAAACCTGTTTCCTGCGCGCTCGCAGAGGCGATCAGCAGAAAGGCGGCCAATAACAACACCACCGGCAGCGCTGTGCAGAGTAGGCGGAAAGCTGCAGTTAGCATGCCGCGTTCCTACCCTACCGCTGATGCGTCGCACAATAGAAAGTCGAGCGGCCGGACTGCACCAGTCGGCGAATGCGGGCACCATTTCGGCCGGCGTCACGGCAGCGCGGACAGGGCTCGCCCTCACGGTCGTAGACCGCCCATTCGTGCTGGAAATAACCGAGCTCGCCGTCGGCCTGCACGTAGTCGCGCAGCGACGATCCGCCGGCCGCCACGGCACGCATCAAGACATCGCGGATCGCGCGGGCCAGCCGTTCGGCGCGGCCGCCCTGCACGGTGTAGGCCTGGCGGCGCGGCGACAGGCCGGCGAAGTAGAGGGCTTCGCAGGCATAGATGTTGCCGAGCCCGGCGACCACACGCTGGTCGAGCAGTGCCGCCTTGATTGGCGTGCGCTTGCCCTTGAGACTCTTTGCCAGCGCCGGCCCGTTGAAGTCATTCGACAGCGGCTCGGGTCCGAGGTCGCGCAAGAGCTTATGCCGATCCAGTTCCGCCTCGGGCACCAAATCCATCATGCCGAAGCGCCGCGCATCGTTGTAGCGCAGCTCCGCCCCGTCCTCGGTGTGAAAGATCAGATGATCGTGCGGATCGAGCGCTTCGCCTTGCTGCTCGACGAGGACCATGCGACCGGACATCCCGAGATGGGCCATCAGCACCTCGTCGCCGTCGAGGTAGAACAGGATGTACTTGGCCCGACGGCCGACGGCGCGCACCCGCCGACCGGTGAGGCGCTTGGCGAAGTCCGCCGGCAGGGGAAAGCGCAGGTCGTCGCGGCGCTGCTGCACACGGGCGAGTATGTGGCCTTCGAGGCGGGGCCGCAGGCCGCGGACGACGGTTTCGACTTCGGGAAGCTCGGGCATGGTTGGACCGACAGTCTTCGATGCCGGGCGAGAGTAGCGCCGGCGAGACCCGCACGCTATCTTCCGCCGCATGGCTGTCAACATCCCGTCGCCCAACCACGATCCGAGCGCGGAAAACCGAGCCGAGCCGGCCGCACCGGAAACGGCGCCCTTCGGCTTTCGCGAGGTGCCCGAAGAAGACAAGCAGGGCCTGGTGCGCGACGTCTTCCAGTCGGTCGCCACGCGCTACGATCTGATGAACGACCTCATGTCTGGTGGCGTTCACCGGCTCTGGAAGAGTGCCATGGTCGACTGGCTCAACCCGCGTCCCGGAATGAGTTTGCTCGACGTGGCCGGCGGCACCGGCGACATCGCCACCCGGGTGATCGAGCGAATCGGGCCGGAGCGGATGGGCCCCGTCATCGTTTGCGACCTGACGCCGGAGATGCTGGCACAGGGGCGCGACCGCCTGCTCGACCGCGGCCTTGTGGCGCAAAAAGTGGAGGGCGGTCTCCATTGGGTCTGCGGCAACGCCGAAGCGCTGCCGTTACCCGACCGCGCCGTCGAGGCCTATACGATCGCGTTCGGCCTGCGCAACGTGACCCACATTGAGCGTGCCCTGAGCGAAGCGTGGCGCGTGCTGAAGCCGGGCGGCCGTTTCCTCTGCTTGGAGTTCAGCCGAGTCGTGGTGCCGCTGCTGGCAGAACTCTACGAGCTCTATTCCTTCCGCGTGCTGCCCGCGCTCGGCGAGCTGGTCGCGCAGGACCGCGAGGCCTATCAGTATCTGGTGGAGAGCATCCGACGCTTTCCGCCGCAGGACGAGCTGGCCGGGATGATCACCGCTGCCGGTCTCGAGCAAGTCCGCGTGCGCAATCTCAGCGGCGGGATCGCGGCCTTGCATTCCGCCTGGCGCCTTTAGGCGACACAGCGTTAGGCCACCTCATGCTGCGCCCCTTCCGCACGCTGTTCCGCCTGCTTGCCATCGCTCGCATCCTCGCACGCCACGACGCGCTGGCGCCGCTGCAAGAACTCGGCATCGCACCGGCAATCGCCTGGCTCGCCGCCAAGGTCTCGCGCCGAGAGGTCAGCGGGCGGCCGGGCCAGAAGCTGGTCGCGGCGCTGACCGAGCTGGGACCGAGCTTCATCAAGCTCGGCCAGTTCCTCTCGACCCGCGCCGATCTGCTGGGCGAGCAGCTGGCGGCCGACCTCTCCGAGTTACAAGACCGCCTACCGCCCTTCGATAGCGCTGCGGCCCGCGCCACCATCGCCGCCGAGCTCGACCAGCCGGTCGAGAACCTCTTCGCAAGCTTTTCCGACGAGCCGGTCTCGGCCGCCTCCATCGCGCAGGTCCACTTCGCAGAGATTGCGGCGGAGGGCGATGAGCCGGCGCGTCAGGTCGCCGTGAAGGTTTTGCGCCCTGGTGTGGAGCAGGCCTTCGCCCGCGACCTGGAGCTGTTCTACGCGCTGGCCGAGCTGGCCGAGCGGACCCAGCCGCGGCTGCGCCGCTTCAAACCGGTCGAGGTGGTGCGGCTGTTCGAGGAGACCGTGCGCATCGAGATGGATCTGCGCATGGAAGCCGCCGCGGCGGCCGAGCTTGCCGACAACTTCGCCGACGATCCGACCTACAGGGTGCCGGCGGTCGACTGGCAGCGCAGCTCGCAGCGGGTGCTGACCCTGGAGCGCTGCGGCGGCATCCGCATGGATGACCGCGCGGCCCTGCTGGAGGCCGGCCACGACCTGCAGGAGGTACTGACCCGGGCGGCAACGATCTTCTTCAAGCAGGTCTTCCGCGACGGCTTCTTCCACGGCGATCAGCATCCCGGCAACATGTCGATCGACGAGGAGGGCAACATCGTCGTGGTCGACTTCGGCATCATGGGCCGGCTCGACCGCAAGACCCGCCGCTTCCTGGCCGACATGCTGCTCGCCACCCTGGCCCGCGACTACCGCCGCCTGGCCGCCGTGCACGTCGAGGCCGGCTACCTGCCGCGAGACCGCGATCTCGACATCTTCGCCCAAGCCCTGCGCTCGGTCTGCGAGCCGATCTTTGGCCGGCCGCTGAACGAGATCTCCTTCGCCCGCCTGTTGGCGCAGCTGCTACAGCTGACCGAGTCCTTCTCCATGCCGGTCCAGCCGCAGCTTCTGCTGCTGCAGAAGAATATGCTGATGGCCGAGGGCGTGAGCCGCAGGCTCTGCCCCGAGCTCAACATCTGGCTGCTGGCCCAGCCGCTGATCGAGGACTGGATGCGCACCAATCGCGGCCCCGAGGCGCGCCTACGGGCCAGCGCGAGCGATCTGGCCGAACTGGTGCAGCGCCTGCCCGAAAGCCTGGCCAACGCCGAGCGGCTGGCCGCGGATCTGGCCAAGGGCGGTATCAAGCTGCATCCCGACAGCCTGACCGCCCTGGCCGGGCGGGATCGCGGAGCGCGCTGGCACATTCGCGCGCTTTGGCTTGCGGTGGCTCTGATCGGCGGGCTCGTCGTCCTGCTCTCCTGATCTGTCGACGCGCGGATTCGGCCGCATTCTGGGCAATTTCGCCGAACACCGCGCGGCGGCAGGCCAACAAAGTTGCGTTTAAGGGCTTACCGCCCTTGACCCGGTAGGGACGGTCCTTAGGTTATCTACGACGACCTGTCGTAGAATTACCGGATAGGGTCATGTTGGCGGGCAAGCGCATACTCCTCATCGTCGGCGGCGGTATCTCTGCCTACAAGAGCTTGGAATTGATCCGACGGCTGCGGGAGCAGCGGGCCAGCGTGCGCGCCATTCTCACGCAGGCCGGCGCGCAATTCGTCACCCCTCTGTCGCTCGCCGCGCTCACCGAGGACAAGGTCTATTCGGATCTCTTCTCGCTGACCGACGAAGCCGAGATGGGCCACATCCAGCTCTCGCGCGATGCGGATCTGCTGGTGGTCGCGCCGGCGACTGCCGACCTGCTGGCCAAGATGGCGACAGGCCGGGCCGACGACCTGGCCTCGACCACGCTGCTGGCGACCGACAAGCGGGTCCTCGTGGCGCCGGCAATGAACGTGCGGATGTGGGAGCATCCGGCGACGCAGGCCAATCTGGAGCTGCTGAAAGGCCGCGGCGTGCTGACGGTCGGCCCCAACGAGGGCGACATGGCCTGCGGTGAGTACGGGTTCGGTCGCATGGCCGAGCCCGACGAGATTCTTCAAGCGACTGCCGCCTACTTCGGCGGCGCGGCGCCGCTGAGCGGCCGCCACGCCCTGGTCACTAGCGGCCCGACCTATGAAGCGATCGACCCGGTGCGCTATATCGCCAACCGCTCGTCCGGCAAGCAAGGCCATGCCATCGCCAGCGCCCTGTCGCGCCTCGGCGCGCGCACCACGCTGGTCTCGGGTCCGACCCAGCTCTGCGACCCGGCGGGCGTCGCGGTGATCCACGTCGAGTCGGCCGCCGACATGCTGTCCGCCTGCAAGGAGGCGCTGCCGGCCGATGTCGCCGTCTGCGCCGCCGCGGTGGCCGACTGGCGGGTCGAGACGGTGAGCGATGCCAAACTGAAGAAAGGCGCGGGCGGACCGCCGCGGCTCGAGCTTGCGACCAATCCGGACATCCTCGCCACCCTGTCTCAGATGGGCAATCAACGGCCGCGCCTAGTGATCGGCTTCGCGGCCGAGACGGAGCGGGTCGTCGAACAGGCGCAGGCAAAGCGCGAGCGCAAGCGCTGCGACTGGATCGTTGCCAACGATGTCTCGGCCAGTAGCGGCGTCTTCGGCGGCGCCAACAACCAAGTGCACGTCATCGATGCCGCCACGGTCGACAGCTGGCCTTCGATGACCAAGCAGCAGGTGGCCGAGCGCCTGGCCCAGCGGGTCGCCGACCACCTGGATGTGATTGCGGGATCAGCGGCATCATGAACGAGGCTGCGACGAACCGCGTGACGGTCGCCATCCAACGCCTGCCGCACGGCGCGGACCTGGAGCTTCCCGCCTACGCGACGACGCAGAGCGCCGGTGTGGATCTGTTGGCGGCGGTCGAGGCGGAGGTAATCCTGCAGCCTGGCGAACGGCGGCTGATCCCGACCGGCTTCGCCATGGCGTTGCCGAGCGACTTCGAGGCGCAAGTGCGGCCGCGATCCGGCCTGGCCCTAAAGCACGGCGTTACCGTGCTCAACGCGCCCGGCACCATCGACGCCGACTATCGCGGCGAAGTCGGCGTCATCCTGATCAACCTGGGTCAGGAGCCTTTCGTCATCAGCCGCGGCAGTCGCATTGCGCAAATGGTGATAGCGCCCTACGCGCAGGCGGAGTGGCAGGCAAGCGATGGCCTGCCGGAAAGCAGGCGCGGCGCGGGCGGCTTCGGCTCGACCGGCTACGCCCGCATCGACAACGCAAAACCTTAGATCAGTTTTCCCTTAGGACGTCTCATGCTTCGACTTTCAAAGAAACTGCTCTTCGCCATCGAGGCGGTCGTCGATATCGCCTACTACTCCAGCTCCACCCCGGTCCGGTCCACCGAGATCTCCCTGCGGCAAGGCATACCCCGGCGCTATCTGGAGCAGGTACTGCAGCAGCTCGTCCACCACGGCATCCTCACCGGGCAGCGCGGCCCGCGCGGCGGCTACCGCCTGGCACGCGAGCGGCGCCGCGTGACCGTCGGAGAGATCGTCCGCATCGTCCGCCAGTTGGAGGGCACCGCCGACCCGGCGAACGAGCCCGACGGCTCGGAGATCGGCGTCAAGGTGGTACGGCCGATCTGGATCGAGATGCAGCGCGAGATGATGGAGCGCTTCGACAACATCACGGTCGAGCAGCTCTGCGAGCGTGCCCGGGCGCAGCAGGTCCCGCGGGACACCCAGCAAACCGCCGACTTTTCGATTTAGCCGACGACCGGGGCATGGCTGCCCTGCTGCCGGGTCCGGTTGATTCAACAGACGCCCAGGGGTAAACCGAACCTAACAACGCTCGGCAGGCCGGTTTTCGGCGCCGGGCCTGACGGGAACGGCCCATGGACACCGCCGCCCTGGCCAGCAAGCTGTCGGAGATTGCAGCACCGCGCGGCCGGGTCTTCGACAGCATCCTTGATACCGTTGGCGCCACGCCGCTGGTGCGCCTGCCGCGCCTCTCGGAAAAGTATGGCGTCAAGGCCGACCTGGTCGGCAAATGCGAGTTCTTCAATCCCCTGGGCTCGGTCAAGGACCGCATCGGCCTGGCGATGATCGAGGCCCTCGAGGCCGAGGGCAAGATCGGCCCCGAGACCACCATCATCGAGCCGACCAGCGGCAACACCGGAATTGCGCTGGCCTTCGTCTGCGCCGCCAAGGGCTATCGCCTAGTGCTGACCATGCCGGAGACCATGTCGGTCGAGCGCCGCAAGATGCTGCGCCTGCTGGGTGCCGAGCTGGTTCTGACCGACGGTGCGCAAGGCATGCGCGGCGCAGTCGCCAAGGCCGAGGAGCTGCTCGAGACATTGAAGCCGGCGGTCATCCCGCAGCAGTTCTCCAACCCGGCCAATCCCGCGATCCATCAGCTAACCACCGCGGAGGAGATCTGGACCGACAGCGAAGGCCAGGTCGACGCGATCATCTCCGGCGTCGGCACCGGCGGCACACTGACGGGCGTCGGCCGAGTCCTGAAGTCGCGCAAGCCGAGCCTGCGCATGATCGCGGTCGAGCCGGAGGACAGCCCGGTGCTCTCCGGCGGACAGCCGGGCCCGCACAAGATCCAGGGCATCGGCGCCGGCTTCGTGCCGGACATCCTCGACTGCGATCAGATCGACGAGGTGGTGCGCATCGCCAGCGACACCGCCTTCGGCATGGCGCGCGAGGCCGCCCATCTGGAAGGCCTGCCGGTCGGTATCTCCTCGGGTGCCGCGATCGCCGCCGCCATCGAGGTCGGCAGCCGGCCAGACATGGCGGGCAAGCAGATCGTGACGATCCTGCCTTCCTTCGCCGAGCGCTATCTTTCGACCGACCTTTTCGAGGGCATGTAGAGGCCCCATCTCAGGACAGGTATGACTCGACATGTCTGAAAGCATGGACTTCACCGACGAACAGATCGACCGCTATGCGCGCCACCTGGTGCTGCCGGAAATCGGCGAGGAGGGACAGGCGCGCCTCGCCCAGTCCCGCGTTCTGGTGGTCGGCGCCGGCGGGCTCGGCTCGCCGCTGTTGCTCTACCTGGCCGCCGCCGGGGTCGGCACCCTAGGCGTAGTCGACGACGACGAGGTCGACCTTTCCAACCTACAGCGTCAGGTTCTGCACGACACCAGCAGCATTGGGCGCGAGAAGGTGGAAAGCGCCAAGGCACGGCTGGCCGAGGTGAACCCCGAGGTGAAGGTCGTGACGCACGACGAGCGGGTGACTAGCGCGACCGTCGCCAAGCTGATCGAAGGCTACGATCTGGTGGCCGACGACTCCGACAACTTCCCGACGCGCTACCTGCTGAACGACGCCTGCTATCTGCACCGCAAGCCGCTGGTCTCGGCCGCGATTATGCGCTTCGACGGCCAGATCTCGACCTTCAAGGCCTATCTGCGCGAAGCCGGCGAGGCCGACAAGCACCCCTGCTATCGTTGCATCTTCGGCGCCCAGCCGGGCGACATGAAGGACAGCTGCGCCGACGTCGGCGTGCTGGCGCCGCTGCCCGGCGTGCTCGGCACTCTGCAAGCGACCGAGGTGATCAAGGAGTTGCTCGGTATCGGCGACAGCCTGTCGGGACGCCTGATGCTCTACGACGCCCTAGGCGGCGGTTTCCGAACAATCCAGGTCCAGCCCGATCCCGGCTGCGTGCTCTGCGGCCCGCAGGCGACGATCAAGAACCTGGAGAGCGGAACATACGGCGAGGACGCGCCAATCTGTGCGGCATGACGCGAGACGCCAAGGCCAGCTTTCTGCGTTCCACTCCAGTCTTGAAGTCTGGCGACTACACTCGCTCCCGCACTTTCTACGAAGGCAAGCTCGGCTATCGCGTGTTGGAAGAGGGTGGCGATCCTCCGCGCTTCGGCATCTTCGAGCGTGGCGGTAGTGTTCTCTTCGTCAACGCCTGGAAGGGACCGCCGAACCCTGTGCCGGGTGTCTGGGAAGCCTATATTCACGTGACCGGCTTGGACGCGCTGTTCGTCGAGTTCCAGGCAGCCGGCGCGCCCATCGTCCGGCCGGTCGAAGACACGGTCTACGGCATGCGCGAGTTCGAGGTGGCCGATCCGGACGGCAACGTGCTCTGCTTCGGCGAAGACAGCGACCCTACGGCCAAGCCGTAGGGCCACCCGTCAAAACATGGTTTCCAGCACTCGGTCGGGCGGGGTGTGGCCGTCGGCGAAAGTCTTGATGTTGATGATCACTTTCTCGCCCATGGCGATACGGCCTTCGATGGTGGCCGAGCTCATGTGCGGCAACAGCACAACGTTCTGCAGGTTCAGCAGCTTTGGATTGACTGCCGGCTCGTGCTCGTAAACGTCGAGCCCGGCGCCGGCGATTTCCTTACCTTCCAGCATGCGGGTCAGCGCGTTTTCGTCGATCACTTCGCCGCGGCTGGTGTTGACGATGTAGGCCTGCGGCTGCATCAGCTTGAGGCGCCGCGCCGATAGCAGATGATAAGTCGCCGGCGTGTGCGGGCAGTTGACCGAGATGATATCCATGCGCGAGAGCATCTGGTCGAGGCTTTCCCAATAGGTCGCCTCGAGCTCTTCCTCGATCTCTTCGTGCACCCGGCGCCGATTGTGGTAGTGGATCGAGAGGCCGAAACCGCGCGCACGTCGGGCGACCGCCTGGCCGATCCGGCCCATGCCGATGATGCCGAGGCGCTTGCCCCAGATGCGATGGCCCAGCATCGAGGTCGGGCTCCAGCCGTTCCAGTCGCCGCTGCGCACCAGGCGTTCGCCCTCGGCCAGGCGCCGCGGCACGGCGAGCACCAGAGCCATGGTCATATCGGCGGTGTCCTCGGTCAGGACGCCGGGGGTGTTGGTGACGTTGATGCCGCGCTGGCGCGCCGTCTTGAGATCTATATGGTCAACGCCGGTGCCGAAGGAGGCGATCAGGCGCAGGTTCGGCCCGGCCTGGGCGATGATCCCGGCATCGATCCGGTCGGTGACGGTCGGCACCAGCACGTCGGCCTGCTGCACCGCCTCGATCAGCTGCGCCTGGGACATGGGTTCGTCGCTGACGTTCAACCGCGCGTCGAACAGCTCCATCATCCGCGTTTCGATCACGTCGGGCAGCCGGCGCGTGACGACGACGAGCGGTTTCTTTTGGGTCATGGACGGGTTCCGGGCGCGGGTTTTGCTTTTGGCTTGCCATAGCAGGTGCGCCCCGGGCTTGTCCAGTCGCCCGCCCCAAACGGCGTCATGCCGGCGATCGCGCCTACATTACGGTGTTTTGTACCGATCCCGCCGGACTTGACCCTACCGCGGTGATGCGGGTACGACTCTCGCGGGAACGGGGGAACATGCAGGGTTGGACACCAGAGGGCGGGAAACCGGGGGCCGAGAGCGATCCGCTGGAACTGAGTGTTATGATGACCATCTCTGCGATACCACCCATCCGCCCACGTCTCTTCCACTTGCCCGTGATCCTGGCCGTGGCCGTCCTGCTGGCGCCGGGCAGCGCGCTGGCGCAGACGACCAGCCAGATCCCGATCACTGACGCAACGACGGATGTGACAACGGAGGCAACCGCCGATGCGACCACGGGCGAGATCGCGAACGCCGGCAGCACGGCGATCAACCTGAAGCTGCCGCGCTTCGCTTCGCTGCGCGCGGACGAGGTCAATCTGCGAGCCGGGCCCGGCACACGCTATCCGATCGAATGGGTCTATAAGCGGCGCAACCTGCCGGTCGAGGTGATCGACGAATTCGACACCTGGCGACGCATCCGCGATTGGCAGGGGACCGAAGGCTGGGTGCACCAAAGCATGTTGAACGGCCGGCGCTCGATCATCATCGTCGACGACCTCGCCATGCTGCAGCGCGACCCGCAGGAAGACGCCCGCGGCGTTGCCCGTCTCGAGGCCGGTGTGATCGGCCGGGTCGACAGCTGCGGCGACATCTGGTGTGTGGTGACGGCCTTCAATCGCAAGGGCTGGTTGCGCCGCGAGCAGTTCTACGGCGTCTACCCCGGCGAAGAGATTCAATAGAGCCGTTCGGCCCGACTATGAATCGTTCGGCTCCAGGCGAGCAGCCTACGCCCCTCGAAAACGTCTAGTCGAGATCTTCGGCCAGGGCCGCACGGGTTGCCTCGGGCATGACGGCCATGTGGCCGTAGGCCGAGTGGGTGAAGCCGACGACGATCTGCGTGCCGTCGGTCTTGAAGAGAGCGGCCTGGGCGTCGTCGAAGGGGAAGTGGATGAACTGCACCGAGGAGGCTTTGCCGTCGGCAGTCGTGCGGTCGACATCGGCCTCCGGCTGGCCCACGACGCGCTGACCGGCAAACTCCAGGAAGGCGGTCTCCTCGACGCCGCCCAGCTTGCCGAGAAAGGCCCGGCGGCGCGCCTCGTCATCGATCTCGAACATGACCGTGGCGACCAACTCTCGCCCCTTGGGGATCAGCGGGTTGTAGGCCGCAAGCTCGTCCGGGATCTGTTCTTCGCCGCCTTTCTCGATGAACAGCATCTCGTGCACCTGGGCCCACATGGTGTCGTAGTTCTCGAAGTAGAAGGTGGCGACCGGCCCAACCTCGATGCGGCGATGCTTCTTAATCTCGACCAGCGCCTTGCGGCGCTCCTTACGCTCCGCGGCGTAGCTTTCCATCGACATGATGTCGTCGCGGGTGATCTCGCGCTTCGCAGGCATCAGCATGATTTCTCCAACTACTCTGCTTTAAACGGTTAGGCCGTAAGCGCGAGCGAAAAGCTCGATCGGGTGATGCGAGACCCTGTCGGCCGGCATGCCGTTGACATCGAGCCGCTCGATGCCTTGGAGAATGTGCTCGCCGGCCAGCGGGCATTCCGATGCAACGAAGGTCTTGGCGCTTTTCGCCGTCTGGCGCGCCGTCGTGCGGCCGAACTTGATGGCCGTCTCGAAGTTGTCCTTCATGATTCCCCAGGAGCCGCCGTGGCCAGAGCAGCGCTGGATTACCTCGATATCCGCCTCGGGAATCAGGCGCAGCATCTCGGCCGCCTTGGCGCCGATGTTCTGGGCCCGCGCGTGGCAGGCCATGTGCAGCGCCACACCACCATCGAGCGGCCGCAGACCCTCGGCCAGGCCTTCGTTCTTGGCGATGTCGACGACGTACTGGGTGATGTCGAAGGTGGCACGTGACAGCCGCTTCACGTCCTCGTCCTCGGGCAGGATCAGCGGCCACTCGAACTTCAACATGAGGGCGCAGGAGGGCGTCAGGGCGACGATGTCGTAGCCCCGGTCGATCCAGTCCTTCATCTCGCCGGCCACCCGCTTGGCGCTTTCCGCCACCTTGGCGATGTCGCCCTGCTCGAGCTGCGGCATGCCGCAGCAGGAGGGATAGACCACCTCTGTCTCGATGCCGTTCTTAGCCAGCACGGCGCGCGCCGCCATGCCGGTCTTCGGGTTGTTGTAGTTGACGAAACAGGTGGCGTATAGCGCCACCTTGCGGCCGAAGGCTGGCGCCTCGTTGTTGACTTCCGGCGGCTCGCTCTCGGCGCGCAGGGCGAAGGTCTTGCCGTGATACTTCGGCAGCGCCGCCTCACGGTGCACGCCTGCAACGTTCTCCAAGAGCGGCCGCGTTACCTTGTTGCCGGTATCACTCGCCCAGTTGCAAAGACCCGGCGCCAGGCCGGCAAGCTTGCCGTTGCGGTCGGTCTTGGTCAGCTGCTCGGCCATGCGATCGCGCTTGCCGTTCTTCAGCTCGGCCGCCCGGTAGCGCAACATGAGGTGTGGGAAGTCCAGGTCGAACTCATGCGGCGGCACGTAGGGGCAAGACACCATGAAGCACATATCGCAGAGCGTGCAGGCGTCGATGACCGGTTTGAAGTCCTTGGAGTCGACCGTGTCGAGCTCGCCGCTCTCCGACTCGTCGATCAGGTCGAAGAGGCGAGGAAAGGAGTCGCAGAGATTGAAGCAGCGGCGGCATCCATGGCAGATGTCGAAGACGCGCCGCAACTCCTCATCGATCTTCTGCAGATCGGTGAAGTCGGGACTGTTCCAGTCGATGATATGCCGAACAGGGGCACCGAGGCCGCCTTCGCGCATGGCGTGCTTCCGGATCCGCGTGTCAGTCAGGCCCGCCGCGCAAGCCGCAGACATTCGGCAGAATGGGCGGCAGAACGGGCGGCAATACGGGCAGCAGAGCGGACGGCGCAACGGAGCCGGGCCACAGGGGCCCGGGCGACCTGCGCGCCGACCGCATGCCGCAGCGGCTCAGCCCAGCGTGTCCAGGGCCTTCTGGAAACGGCCGGCGTGGCTCTTCTCGGCCTTGGCCAAGGTCTCGAACCAGTCGGCGATCTCGTCGAAGCCCTCTTCGCGCGCGGTGCGCGCCATACCGGGATACATGTCCGTGTACTCGTGGGTCTCGCCGGCGATGGCGGCCTTCAGGTTGAGCTCGGTCCCGCCGATCGGCTCGCCGGTCGCGGGATCGCCCACTTCCTCGAGGAACTGAAGGTGGCCATGAGCGTGGCCCGTCTCGCCCTCGGCGGTGGAGCGGAACACCGCGGAGACGTCGTTGAAGCCCTCGACGTCGGCCTTCTGCGCGAAATAGAGGTAACGCCGGTTCGCCATGCTCTCGCCGGCGAAGGCGTCTTTCAGATTCTGCTCGGTTTTCGAGTCCTTAAGCTGCATCGATATCTCCCTCTCGCATTCGACTTGGAGCCGGTTTCTTTGGTGAGTTCGGCGTGCCCGATGGGGCCGCGACGCCCCTTACTTACGCCGCCGCGTTTGCTCTGTCAACGAGATTAGAATAATTCCAGAGAGTTTCTTAGTTCTATGATAAGAAACGCATTAATCGGAATCGTTCGCGACGCGAATAATCACGTCGACACGCGAAATCCGATGCCCGTGCGGCGGCTCCGGCAGGTCCATCCACTGCACCTGATCGCCGGGGATATCTTCTAACCGCCCCTTATCCTCGTAGAAGAAATGATGGTGATCGGAAACGTTGGTGTCGAAATAGGAGCGCCCGGGCGCCACCACCACCTCGCGCAGTAGGCCCGCCTCGGTGAATTGGTGCAGGCTGTTGTAAACGGTCGCGAGCGAAACCGGCACCTCGGCGGAGACGGCCTCACCGTGCAGCTGCTCGGCGGTAATATGACGATCACCGGCGGCGAAAAGCAGCTTGGCCAGGGCCAAGCGCTGCCGGGTCGGCCGCAGGCCGGCCCCCTTCAGGCGATCAATCAGAAGGCTATAGGCACGATCATTTTTCATGCCTGTAATATAACCGATCTGACAGCGATTTAAAGGCGCTAAAACAGCGCATTGCAGAATTCTTTGGAACCTTTGTAAAGCACTTCCCGGGGCCGGGGCGCCGCCCGGCGCGGAGGTCCGATCGGTGTCTTCGTGTACCTTCGCAGTTGCTTGAGGGGTTGGCGCCTGTGCTATAGTCCGCGCCGTGGCGGCGTCGAAGGGCGATTCGACGCCCCGGTTGCTTTGGCCAAACCATGGTGGCAGAGCGGGGCAGTGACGAAGCAGAAGAGTAGCTACACCTTCGAAGATCTCCTGGAGTGCGCGCACGGCCGGCTGTTCGGGCCGGGTAACGCGCGGCTCCCCCTTCCGCCCATGCTGATGTTCGATCGGATCGCCAAGATCACGGACACGGGTGGACTGCACGACAAGGGTGAGATCATCGCCGAGCTCGACATCAAACCGGACCTCTGGTTCTTCCGCTGTCACTTCGAGACCGATCCGGTCATGCCGGGCTGCCTGGGTCTTGATGCCTTGTGGCAGCTGGTCGGCTTCTTCCTCGGCTGGCGCGGTGCGCCGGGTCGCGGCCGGGCGATCGGCGTCGGCGAGGTCAAGCTGGTGGGTCAAGTGCTGCCGACGGCGAGCAAGGTGATCTATCACCTGAACCTGAAGCGGGTGATCATGCGTAAGCTGGTGCTCGGCATCGCCGACGGCATCATGAAGGCGGACGGCCAGACGGTCTACGAAGCCAAGGACTTGAAAGTCGGTCTATTTACCTCGACCGAGGCAGCTTAAGGACGACGGCGATGCGTCGTGTGGTCGTTACCGGCCTTGGAATTGTCTCAAGCATCGGCAACAACCGCGACGAGGTCGTGGAGTCGCTGAGGACCGGACGTTCGGGCATCACCTTCTGCGACACCTACGCGGAGATGGGCTTCCGCAGTCACGTCCACGGCTCCATCAAGCTCGACATTGAGGAACATGTCGACCGTAAACTGCGGCGCTTCATGGGTGACGGTGCGGCCTACAACTACATCGCCATGGAAGAGGCGATCGCCGATGCTGGCCTGACGGCGGCGGAAATCTCGCACGAGCGCACCGGCCTGGTGATGGGCTCGGGCGGGCCCTCGACCTCCAACCAGGTGCTGGCCGCCGACCTCCTGCGCGAGAAGAGCGCCAAGCGGGTCGGCCCCTACATGGTGCCGCGCTGCATGTCGAGCACCAACTCGGCCAACCTGGCGACGGCTTACAAGATCAAGGGGCACAGCTATTCCATTAGCTCGGCCTGCTCGACCTCGGCGCACTGCGTCGGCAACGGCGCCGAGCTGATCCAGAGCGGCAAACAGGACATCGTCTTCGCCGGCGGCGGCGAGGAGCTGCACTGGTCCCTGACCGTGCTGTTCGACGCCATGGGCGCGCTTTCGAGCAAGTACAACGACAGGCCGGAGAAGGCTTCGCGCGCCTACGACAAGAACCGCGACGGCTTCGTTATTTCCGGCGGCGGCGGCGCCGTGGTGCTGGAGGAGCTCGAGCACGCCAAGGCGCGCGGCGCCAAGATCTACGGCGAACTGGTCGGCTACGGTGCGACCTCGGACGGTGCCGACATGGTGCAGCCCTCCGGTGAGGGCGGACTGCGCTGCATGCGTTTGGCCATGCAGGGGCTCGGCAACACCCCGGTCGACTACATCAACACCCACGCCACCTCGACACCGGTCGGCGACTGCATCGAGCTCGACTCAATCCGTGAGATCTTCGGCGCCGACATGCCCAAGATCAGCGCCACCAAGTCCCTGACCGGGCACTCGCAGGGCGCCACCGGCGTGCACGAGATCATCTATTCGCTGTTGATGATGGAGAACAATTTCCTCTGCGCCTCGGCCAACATCGAGGACCTGGATCCCGAAGCCGAAGGCGTGCCCATCCTGATGGAGCGCGAGGACGACGCGAACATCAACTGCGTCATGTCGAATTCCTTCGGTTTCGGCGGCACCAACGCCACCTTGGTATTCCGGCGCCATGGCGACTGACGGAACAGCGCGAGCGGTCGAGACGCAGGAGGGCGCGGAGGCGGCCCGCGAGGATCGAAAGCAGGCGGCCGTACCGGCCCTCATGGCCGACAAGCGCGGCCTGGTCATGGGCGTGGCGAACGACCATTCGATCGCCTGGGGTATTGCGCAAACACTGCACGACCACGGCGCTAAGCTCGGCTTCACCTATCAGGGTGACGCCTTCGGGAAGCGGGTCAAGCCGCTCGCCGAATCGATCGGCTCCGATCTCGTGATGCCCTGCGATGTCGACAACGCGCAGGATCTGGAGGCGCTCTTTTCCGCGATCGAACAACAGTGGGGTGGGCTCGATTTCATCGTTCATGCCGTCGCCTATTCCGACAAGGAAGAGCTCAAGGGCCGCTATCTGGACACTACACGCAGCAACTTCGCCCGCACCATGCTGGTCTCCTGCTATTCCTTCACCGAGCTGGCGCGCCGCGCCGTGCCCTTGATGGCGAACGGCGGCAGCCTCCTGACGTTGACCTATCTCGGCGCCGAGCGGGTGACCCCGAACTACAACGTCATGGGCGTGGCCAAGGCGGCGCTGGAAGCCAGCGTGCGCTACCTGGCGACCGACCTGGGCCCGGCCGGTATCCGCGTCAACGCCGTATCAGCCGGTCCGATGCGCACGCTCGCCGGCTCGGCGATCAGCGACGCCCGTTTCGTTTTCGGCTGGAGCCGCACGCATGCGCCTTTGCGCCGCAGCGTCGCCTTGGAAGAAGTTGGCGGCAGCGCGCTCTATCTCCTGTCCGATCTCTCTGCCGGAGTCACCGGCGAAGTGCACCACGTGGATTGCGGCTACAACATCGTCGGCATCCCCGCACCGGGTCGCATGGACGGCGAAAGCGCCTGACGCTCGCCGCAGGGCGCTACAACTCACCGCTCGAAGAGCTTTTCCTCAAACGCCGAACGCAGCGGCGACCTGATCCGGCGCGTCGCTGATTAGGCAGTCGACCGCCCACCCGGCGAGCCGCTTGGCACGTGCCGGATCGTTGATCGTAAAGCAGGCGAGCTGGTAGCCAGCTGCCTTGACCTCGGCGGCCAAACGCCGCGACAGCCGTTTGTGGTAGAGATGGAAGGCCTGGCAGCCGAGCGCGCGGAGCACATCCTGCCAGTCCGACGGAGCCTTCAAGGTGATGAATCCGCGCGGCCAGGCCGGCTGCAGGGCGTAGGCCGCGGCCAGGCTCATGCGGCTGAAGGAGGTGATCATCGGCGCCGGCGCATTGGCCGGCCAGCAACGCCCCAGGACCTCGAGGGCCGCGACCGTCGTTTCCACATCGCGGCCCGGCGTCGACTTGATCTCCACGTTGGGATGGAGGCCGCATTCCAGAAGCACGCCGATCGCCGTCTCCAGCGTCGGGATGCCTTCGCCAGCGAAGGCGCGATCATGTCCCCGACCGATCGTCAGGCCGGCCAGATCGGCCAGAGACGTCTCCGCCATCTCACCCTCGGCGCCGGTCATGCGCTTCAGGCTGTCGTCATGAAACAGCACCGGCACACCATCGCCGGTCAGCATGACGTCGAACTCGACCCAGGTCACGCCGAGCGCGGCGGTCTTGCGCAGGCCGGCCAAGCTGTTCTCCGGTGCATGCGCCAGCACGCCGCGATGGCCCATCAGGCGCGGCAGGCGAAACTGGGGTCGAAGGTCATGCATGGCTCTGTCACCGCAAAATTGGATAACGGCTCCAACCGATCAAACTAGGTTCGAAATATGAAAGAAGACATCGATTGCCAAGATCGTTTTCGTTCGAGCGGAAACGGCAACGGCCGGGACAGTTGTCCCGGCCGCGCCACACAGGTTCGCGAAAGAGCGCAGGTCGCCTTAGCTGGCCTCGGCCTTGATCTCTTCGCCGCTCTGTTGGTCGATCACCTTCATCGACAGCTTGACCTTGCCACGGTCGTCGATGCCAATGCACTTGACCTTGACCATGTCGCCCTCGTTGACCACGTCGCCGACCGTCTTGACACGATGCGGCGCCAGCTCGGAGATATGCACCAAGCCGTCACGCTGGCCGAGGAAGTTCACGAAAGCGCCGAAGTCGACCACCTTGACGACCTTGCCGTCGTAGATCTTGCCGACCTCGGGCTCGGCCACGATGTCGTTGATCCAGTCGATCGCCGCCTGCGCCTTGCTCTGATCGGTCGCCGCGACCTTGACGGTTCCGTCGTCCTCGATGTCGATCTTGGCGCCGGTTGTCTCGGTGATCTCACGGATCACCTTACCGCCGGTGCCGATCACTTCGCGGATCTTGTCGCGCGCGATGTTGATCACGGTGATGCGCGGCGCCGTATCGGCCAGGCCTTCGCGCGCCGTGCTGAGCGCCCGCGACATCTCACCCAGGATATGCAGGCGGCCATCACGGGCCTGGTTGAGCGCGACCTGCATGATCTCGCTGGTAATCGAGGTGATCTTGATGTCCATCTGCAGCGAGGTCACGCCGGTCTCGGTACCGGCCACCTTGAAGTCCATATCGCCCAGATGGTCCTCGTCACCGAGGATATCGGACAGCACGGCGTAGTCGTCGCCTTCCTTGATCAGCCCCATGGCGATGCCGGCAACCGGCCGTGGCAGCGGCACGCCGGCGTCCATCATCGCCAGCGACGAACCGCAGACCGTCGCCATCGAGGAAGAGCCGTTCGACTCGGTGATCTCGGAGACCACGCGGATTGTATAGGGGAAGGCCTCCTTTTCCGGCAGCAGCGGCCGCACGGCGCGCCAAGCGAGCTTTCCATGGCCGACCTCGCGCCGCCCCGGCGGGATCATGCGCTTGGCCTCACCGACGGAGTAGGGCGGGAAGTTGTAGTGCAGCATGAAGTGCTCGCGGTACTCACCCTCGAGCGCGTCGATGATCTGCTCGTCCTGGCCGGTGCCGAGCGTGGTGGTGACCAGGGCCTGGGTTTCACCACGGGTGAAGAGGGCGGAGCCGTGCGTGCGCGGCAGAATGCCGACCTCTGCCTGGATCTGCCGCACGTCGGCCGTACCGCGGCCGTCGATGCGCTTGCCGGTCTTGAGGATGCTGCCGCGCACCACATCACTCTCGAGCTGCTTCAGCACCGTTGAGGCGACGGCCAGTTCGGCCTCGTCTTCGCCGAGCTGTTCGATGGCTGCGTCGCGGACCGCCCCGACCTTCTCATGGCGGGCGAGCTTGTCGGCCTCCTGATAGGCCTCGGCAAGCTGCGTCGAGATGCTGGCGGCCAGCTTCTCGCGCACGGTCTCCAACTCGGGTGCCGGCTCCGGCAGATCCATCGGCTCCTTGGCGCAGGCTTTGGCCAGGCTGATGATCGCGTCGATCACCGCCTGCATCTGCTGGTGGCCGAAGTTGACGGCGCCGAGCATGACTTCCTCCGAGAGCTCGCTGGCCTCGGACTCGACCATCAGCACGCCTTCGCGCGTGCCGGCAACGATCAGGTCCAGCTCGGACTCGGCAACCTCGTCCATCCGCGGGTTGAGGATGTACTCGCCGTCCTTGTAGCCGACCCGGCAGCCGCCGATCGGCCCCAGGAAGGGCAGCCCGGACAGGGTCAAGGCCGCCGAGGCGCCGACCATCGCGACGATGTCCGGGTCGTTCTCCAGGTCATGGCTGAAGACCGTGCAGATTACCTGGGTCTCGTTCTTGTAGCCCTTGGCGAAGAGCGGCCGAATCGGCCGATCGATCAGCCGCGAGGTAAGAGTCTCCTTCTCGCTCGGCCGGCCTTCGCGCTTGAAGAAGCCGCCCGGAATCTTGCCGGCTGCGAAGGTCTTTTCCTGGTAGTTGACGGTGAGCGGGAAGAAGTCCACGCCCTCGCGCGGCGCCTTCGCGCCGACGGCGGTGCAGAGCACCACGGTGTCGCCGTAGCGCGCCATGACCGCGCCGTCGGCCTGGCGGGCGACATGGCCCGACTCGAGGGTGAGCGTTCGCCCGCCCCATTCGATTTCCCTACGATGTACTTCGAACATTGTTCTTTGGTCCTTCCAACCACAGCCGGTTTGCCCGGATTGGCAAATCGGGGACCGGACCCGCGCAAAGGGCGCGCGAAGCCTCGGGCATCCAAGCTTGAAGCCCAGACATCCGAAGGCTGCCGCCCTTTGCGCCGGCCCGGCCCTGTCGATCGATCGCGCCGGCTTGTCGCGATCTCATTGCATTCGATGAAGGCCAGTCGGCACCTGCCATGGCCGCGCGTAGCGGCGGCGCGCCCACGGGCGTACCACGGGCGCGCAGCAATCTCGACTGGCCGGTGTTCACCTGCGATGCCTCTTAGCGGCGCAGGCCCAAACGCTGGATCAGGCTCTCGTAGCGCGATTGGTCCTTGCGCTTGAGATAGTCCAACAGACGACGGCGCTGACCCACCATGATCAGCAGACCACGCCGGGAGTGAAAGTCCTTCTTGTGGACCTTCAGATGCTCGGTCAGGTTCGCGATGCGCTCCGAGAGGATGGCGACCTGAACCTCGGGCGACCCCGTATCACCGTCGTGGGTCGCGTAGTCGGCAACGACTGCTGTTTTCCGCTCTGCGGTAATAGACATTCTCGACTCTTCCTCGACATCACAAGTTCAATACACGAATTGGCCGAAGCTCGCCTGCCTCGAAACGGGCCAGAGCCACCGGTCTCCCGGCAGACATGGCGCAGACCACCGCTCCTTGCGTGAGATCCCGGATCCGTTCCCGGTTCGCTCGGGCTATCAGCGATACGGCCTGCCCGCAGCGAAGGCGATTTGCCTCTATTTCGGCCAAGGCCAGAGCCGGGATGTCGTCCAGCGCGGTCTCGACCGGGAGCAAAAGCTCCAAAGCGGCGGCACTATGCCCCAGGGCCTCCAGGGATTCCAGCGAAATCGCATCGGCCTCTCGGAAGGGGCCAACTGCTTGACGGCGCAGGGTAATTATGTGTGCAACGGTGCCCAGCGCGGTCCCCAGATCGCGTGCTAGGGAGCGCATGTAGCAGCCCTTGCCGCAGTCCACGGCGAAGCTGGCGTGATCCGAATTGTCCATGGAGAGGAGCTCGAAGCGATCGATCCGCACCCGGCGGGGGGTCAGGGTGAAATCCTGCTTGGCGCGGGCCAAGTCGTAGGCCCGCTGGCCATCGACCTTGACCGCCGAATAGGCTGGCGGCACCTGCTCAATCTCGCCCAGGAAGCGCGGCAGCACGGCCTCGATCTCGGCCCGCTCGGGCCGCTTGTCGTGCTCGGCGACGACCTCGCCCTCGCTGTCGTCTGTGCTGGTTGCCTGGCCCCAACGCAGGGTGAAGCCGTAGCTCTTGGCGCCGTCCATCACGTAGGCCGTGGTCTTGGTGGCCTCGCCGAGCGCGATCGGCAGCAGGCCGGTGGCCAGGGGGTCGAGGGTCCCGCCGTGGCCGACCTTCTGGGCATCGAAGGCGCGCCGCACCCGCCCGACCACCTGGGTCGAGGTCAGGCCGCGCGGCTTGTCGATCACGACCCAGCCGTGCACCGGCTGACCGCGGCGCTTACGAGCCATGGTGCCCATCCGAATTCGCTGAGGCCTTCAAGGGAGCGTCGTCGGCGCCCGGCTCCGCTTCGGCCTGCTCCAGGTCGCGTTGCACCCGCGGGCGCGAGAGGACGTCCTGCAGACGCATCGCGTTGTCGAAGGAGCGGTCGGCGGCGAACTGCAAACGCGGCAGGTAGCGCAGCCGGACCTCCGCGGCCAGGCGGGAACGGACGAAGCCGGCCGCACGGTTCAGCGCAGTCACCGTTTCGGCCAAGGCTGTGCCGCCTAGCGGCGTGACAAAGGCCGTGGCATTGCGCAGATCCGGGCTCACCTGAACCTCGGTCACGGTGATGTTGGCCTCGTTCAGTTCAGGGTCTCGGAAACCGCCCTGGGCGAGCAAGCGCGCTAAGGCGTGTCGCAGCTCTTCGCCCACGCGCAATTGACGTTGGCTCGGCGGTTTCGCGCCGCTCCGGCTCATCTTGGATCCCCAATTGGGGCGGCGTCGGACCGCCCGCTACAGCTCGCGTGCGACCTCTTCGAGTTCGTAGCACTCGATGCGGTCGCCCTGCTGAATGTCCTGATAGTTCTCGAAGGCCATGCCACACTCGTAGCCTTCCCTGACCTCGCGCACCTCGTCCTTGAAACGGCGCAGGGTCTTCAGGGTGCCGTCGTGGATCACCACGTCGTCGCGCAGCAGGCGGACCTTGGCACCGCGCTTGACCTGGCCCTCGGTCACCATGCAGCCGGCCACCTTGCCGACCTTGGTGATGTTGAAGATCTCGCGGATCTCGGCGTAGCCCAGGAAGCGCTCGCGCTGCTCCGGCGCCAGCAGGCCAGTAAGCGCCGCTTTCATCTCGTCGACCACGTCGTAAATGATCGAGTAGTAGCGGATCTCGACCGCGTCGCGCCGCGCCATCTCGCGCGCCTGCGGATTGGCACGTACGTTGAAGGCGATGACGATGGCGTTGGAGGCGCGCGCCAGGGTGACGTCCGACTCATTGATGCCGCCGACGCCGGAATGCAGGATGCGGATCTGCGCTTCCTCGTTGCCGATCTTCTGCAGGCTGCCGATGATCGCCTCGAGCGAGCCGTGCACGTCGGACTTGACGACGACCGGCAGCTCCTTGACCTCGCCCTCCTGGATCTTCGACATCATCTGCTCGAGCGTGCCGCGACCCTGCGCCGCAATGTCGGTCTCGCGCTTCCTCTGCTCGCGGAACTCGGCAATCTCGCGCGCCCGGACCTCGCTCTCGACGACGACAAAATCGTCGCCGGCGACCGGTGTGCCGGTCAGGCCAAGCACCTCGACGGGTTCAGAGGGGCCGGCCTCCTCGACCTGCTCGCCGCGATCGTTGATCAGGGCGCGCACACGGCCGGACTCGCTGCCGGTGACGAAGATATCGCCGACCTTCACCTTGCCGCGCTGAACCAGGATGGTGGCGACCGAGCCGCGGCCGCGCTCCAGCTTGGCTTCGATGACCACGCCCTCGCCGTTGCGATCGGGATTGGCGGTCAGCTCGAGCAGCTCGGCCTGCAGCAAGATGGCCTCTTCGAGCTTATCAAGGTTGAGCTGTTCCTTGGCCGAGACCTCGACCGCCAGGATGTCTCCGCCCATCTCCTCGACCACCAGCTCGTGTTGTAGCAACTCGTTCCTGACCCGGGTCGGATCGGCATCGGGACGGTCGATCTTGTTGATCGCCACGATGATCGGCACCTGGGCCGCCTTAGCGTGGTTGATCGCCTCGACCGTCTGCTCCTTGATGCCGTCGTCGGCCGCCACGACCAGAATGACAAGGTCGGTCGCGTTGGCGCCGCGCAGCCGCATCTCCGTGAAGGCGGCGTGGCCCGGCGTATCGATGAAGGTGATCTTGTCGCCGGAGCTGAGCCGCACCTGGTAGGCACCGATGTGCTGCGTGATGCCGCCGGCCTCGTGGGCCGCGACGTCGGTCTGACGCAGCGCGTCGAGCAGCGAAGTCTTGCCGTGGTCGACATGGCCCATGACCGTGACCACCGGCGGGCGCGGCTGCAGGCTGGCGGGATCGTCGGGCGTGCCGGTCAGGCCCACTTCGACGTCGGCCGCCGAAACGCGCTTCACCCGGTGGCCGAACTCGCCAATCACCAGTTCCGCGGTGTCGGCATCTATAGTCTGGTTGATCGTCGCCATAACACCCATTTTCATCAGGGCCTTGACCACCTCACCGCCGCGTTCCGCCATACGGTTGGCAAGCTCCTGCACGGTAATGACCTCAGGCAAGGTCACGTCGCGGATCACCTTGGTGGGCGGCTGATGGGCCTGCTTCTCCAGGGCGCGCTGACGTTCGCGCTGGCGCCGGACCGACGCCAGCGAGCGTACTCGTTCCAGATCGCCGCCTTCCAAAGCCTGGCTGATCGTGAGCTTGCCCTGGCGACGGCGTGGCTCGCCGCGGCGGCCGGGCGTCGCTTTGGGCACCGCCGCCTTACGCGGCTTGGCACGGCCGGCCGTCTCGGCCTCCGCTTCGCGCGTCCGCGGCTTCGGCTTGGCTGCGCCGGTATCGGCGGCGGCCGCGTCGGGCGCGGCTGCTGCAGACTCCGCCGGCGCGGCTTCGCCGGATGCCGGCATGGCCGGCCTACCAGCCGCAGCCTCCGACGCCGCAGCGGCGGTTTCCTGCTCGGCCTCCAGCTTCGCCCGCGCCTCGGCTTCGGCCTTAAGCCGGGCCTCTTCCTCGGCCTGCCGCTTGGCTTCTTCTTCCGCCTCGCGAGCACGCTGTTCCGCCTCGATCGCCTCGTCGATCTTGCGCTGTTCTTCCTCGAGCTGCGCCGACTCCAAGGCGCGCAGACGCACCGCCCGTTCGGCCTCGGTCAGATCCCGCGTCGCTTCGCCGATCAACGCAGCCTCGGCCGCCGCCGCCTCCTCGGCGAGCGCTGCCTCGGCGGCCTGTCGGTTGACCGTGACTTCGGTCATGCGGCCGCCGACGCCCGGTGCAAAAGTCCGCTTGCGCTTAACCTCGACCGTAACCGCCTTGGACCGCCCATGGCTGAAGCTCTGCCGCACCTGTCCGGTCTCGACGGTCTTCTTCAGCTCGAGCCGTCCAGGCCGGTTGAGCTTCAGGGGCTTCTTTTCGTTTTCTTTGCTCGTCGTCATCGCTTCCAATCAATCCGTCCCGGGCACGGCATCACCGCCGCGGGCCGGACACCTCGTCTTGCTGAACATCATCCATCGCCGCGACCGACCGAAAGCGATCGAGCTCGACCCTCAAACGGTTGGTCATGGTGCCCGGCTTCAGCACCAGATGCACCAAATGCTCGCGGCCCTGAACGCGCCCAAGCTCGGCGGCGCTAAACAATCGAAAGACCGCGAGGTCGGGCCGCACGGCGCGGCCCAGGGCCGTCAGCTTGTCGCGCCCGTCGTCGGACGCATCGGCTGCCTGCAGCAGAAGCGCTGCATCACCGGCGGCGAGCCGCGCCTTGGCCTTCTCGAAGCCGGCGGTGACCAGCCCGGCCCGCCTGGCGAGGCCGAGCAGTTCCAGGCAGCGGCGACGCAGAGCACCCTCGACCAGACTCGGAAGGGCGTCGGGCAGGCGAACCTGACTGCGCGCCGCCTTGGCGAAAAGGTTGCGCTTACAGGCTTTTTCGAGCGCCGCACGCTGCGCCGAGACCCAGAGCCCACGGCCCGGCAGCTTGCCGCTTAGATCGAAGACAAGCTCGCCGTCCGGACCGACGACGAAACGCAGCAGTTCAGCTTGCGGCCTGCTCTGCCCGGTCGCGATGCAACGCCGCAGAGGCGCCGGCCGTCGCCTGGCGCCCCGACGCCCCTGTGGGGGCCGGCCGGTCGGCACTTTGCCCGGCTGTTGCGTTTCGCTCAGAGTCACGTCGCCCGCTCATGCCTCCGTGGCGACCGCGCCGTCGGCGGGCGCGTCCGCATCCGTTGCCACCGCTCCGGACTCCTGATCCGGCGACTCATCGGCCGCTTCTTCGGTGTCCTCTCCGTCGAACCAGTGGGCCCGCGCCGCCATGATGATGCGGTCGGCCTCTTCCGCGTTCGGCGCCAGCTCGGCGAGCAGCTCAATCAGCTCGTCGCTCGCCAGATCGGCCAGGTCGTCCAAGGTCTTGACCCCATTTTCGCCGAGCCGCACCAGGACCGCCGCGTTCAGACCCTCGATCGCCGCCACCTCGTCGGCCACGCCGAGCTCGCGGCGCTTGACCTCGAACTGCCGGTCCTGCTCCTCGAGGAAGGTGCGCGCCCGGGCCCGCAGCTCTTCGGCGACCTCTTCGTCGAAGCCCTCGATCTCGGCCAGCTCCTGTACCGGCACGAAGGCAACCTGCTCCAGGCTGGTGAAACCCTCGGCGACCAGCAGATGGGCGATCACGTCGTCGACGTCGAGCGCCTCGATGAACATCTGCGAGCGGTTGCGCATCTCTTCCTGGCGGCGGCGCGATTCCTCTTCCTCCGTCAGGATGTCGATCTCCCACTCGGTGAGCTGGGAGGCGAGGCGCACATTCTGGCCACGCCGGCCAATCGCCAGCGACAGCTGCTCGTCGGGAACGACGACCTCAATCCGCCCCTGCTCCTCGTCAAGCACCACCTTGGTGACCTCGGCGGGGGCCAGGGCGTTCACCACGAAGGTCGCCGGGTCCGGCGACCAGGGGATGATGTCGATCTTCTCGCCCTGCAGCTCGCTGACTACGGCCTGCACCCGGCTGCCGCGCATGCCGACGCAGGCACCGACCGGATCGATCGAGGAATCGTGCGACAGCACGCCGATCTTGGCCCGGCTGCCGGGATCGCGCGCAACCGCCTTGATCTCAATGATGCCGTCGTAGATTTCCGGCACCTCCTGGGCGAAGAGCTTGGCCATGAACTGCGGATGCGAGCGCGACAGGAAGATCTGCGGCCCGCGCGGCTCCTCGCGCACGTCGTAGATGTAGGCGCGAACCCGGTCGCCGGTGCGGAAGGATTCCCGCGGTAGCGATTCATCGCGCCGCATGAGCGCCTCGGCGCGGCCGAGATCGACCGTCACGTTGCCGAACTCGTTGCGCTTGACGATGCCGTTGACGATCTCGCCGGTGCGGTCCTTGTACTCCTCGAATTGGCGCTGGCGTTCGGCCTCGCGTACCTTCTGGACGATGACCTGCTTGGCGGTCTGCGCCGCGATGCGGCCCAGATCGATCGGCGGTAGCTCCTCGATGATGAACTCGCCGAGCTCGATGCCGGGCTGGCGCGCCTGCGCATCGGCCACGGTCAGCTGGGTGAACTCGTTCTCGATCTCCTCGACCACCTCACGAAAGCGACGCAGCTGGATCTCACCGGTCTTGCGGTCGATCTCCGCGCGGATGTCGTGCTCGTGGCCATACTTCGCCCGGCCGGCCTTGCCGATGGCCTGCTCCATGGCTTCGAGGACCTCGTCCCGTTCGATGCTCTTTTCCCGCGCCACTGCGTCGGCGACCTGCAAGAGCTCGGTCCTGGAAAGCGCAGTTGTATCCATTACTCTGCCTCTGGCACCTCAACTTGTTCCTGGTCGGCACGTTGACTGGCGGCTATCAGGTCGTCGGTCAACACAAGCTTCGCCTTGGTCATGCCGGCAAAGCTCAACGCAAGTCGTTCCGCATCGCAATCGAGCAGAACGCAATCGCCCTCGACGCCGACGATGCGGCCCTTGAAACGGCGGCGGCCGTCGGTCGGCATGCGCATCTCGACCCGCGCCTCGAAGCCGGCGAAGCGGCGGAAGTCGTCGAGCCGGGTGAGCGGTCGGTCGATGCCCGGCGAGCTCATCTCGAGGACATAGGAGCCGGCGATCGGATCTTCCACGTCGAGCAGGGCAGAAACGGCACGGCTCGCCGCCGCGCAATCCTCGACCGTGATCCCGTCGCGAATCCGATCCTCGCCCGCGCGCTCGATCATGATCTGCAGCTTCGGGCTGCGGTCGCCGGACAGGATGACACGGACAATGTCGTATCCCATAGACTGCAGCGTCGGCGCGATCAAACGCTCGACCTGCGCAGCCCTGCCCTCGCTTGTCTTCGCGAGAACGGGTTCGTCCTCCAGCAAAGCTTGAGGCAAATCCGTCTCCGTCCCGAGATCGCCGTAATAAAAAAGTGGGCCACAGGCCCACCGCTAATCAGAGCCTGAAGCAATCGAAATTGCCAACTACATCCGGCCCTATGGGTCCCGGCAATGTACGCCCCCGGGCTAGGCCCCGCAAGGCTTTTCTCCCGCCGGAGACAGCGGCTTAACCCACCGGGGTGAGGGGAAAGGGGCGGCGCTCAGGTCGATTCTCGCGGCCGGCGTCTGAACCGTAAATAGGTCGGTGCGCGCCCCGACTCAAGGGCCTTGGTCTCGTAACGCGAGGCCGGCCAGTCGCCTGCACGCCGCCGCCAATCATCCGGCCGCCGGGCGAGCCAACGGAAGGCAGGATGCGCGCAGCAGTGGGCCAGCATCCAGATCAGGTAGTCGCGATGATCGGTCGCCAGCCGCAACTCCGCGCCATCCCGCATGACATGCGCCAGCCGATCCAGGGTCTCGCGCTGAACGACACGCCGCTTGTGGTGCCGTGTTTTGCGCCAAGGATCGGGGAAAAGGATGAAGACTCGGCTGATCGATGCCTCGGGCAAGGCTTCTAGCAGATCTCGGCCGTCGCCCTGATAGAGCCTGACATTGCGCAGCCTCCGTTTGTCGAGCTCGCGCAGCAGGCTGGCAATGCCGTTGACGAAGTACTCGGCCGCCAGGAAGCCGACCTCGGGATGATGCTCGGCCTGCCAGGCCAAGTGCTCGCCGCCGCCGAAACCGATCTCCAGCCAAAGATCCTTTGGCGGAGGCTCAAAGAGCGCAACAGGATCGATCGTCCGCGACGAGGCCGTTTGGGACGCTGGGGGCAGCGGAATCGCCAACTGCGGCAGAAGCCGGTCCACAAGATCCTGGCGGCCCGGACGCAATTTGCGGCCCTGCCGCCGCCCGTAGATCTGCCGCCGTTCCGGCTGGCTGTCGTCTGTCGTCACCAACGAGGTGCCTTGGTCGGCGCCCTGGACCTTCCCGGCCATCGAACCCGGGCGACTATCGCCGACCGCCAGCAATCAACCGTTGAAGGCGGCCTTCAGCTCATCGACGAGATCGAGCCGCTCCCAGGAGAAGCCGCCGTCAGCTTCGGGCGCGCGGCCGAAGTGGCCGTAGGCGGCGGTGCGCGCATAGATCGGCTTGTTCAGACCGAGATGCTGGCGAATGCCGCGCGGCGAGAGATCCATGACCTGCTGCAGTACCTCGGAGAGCTTGTGCTCGTCGACTGTGCCGGTCTTCTGGGTATCGACGTAGACCGAGAGCGGCTTGGACACGCCGATGGCGTAGGACAGCTGAATCAGGCAACGCTCGGCCAGCTCGGCGCCGACCACGTTCTTCGCCAGGTAGCGCGCGGCGTAGGCCGCCGAGCGATCCACCTTGGTCGGGTCTTTGCCGGAAAAGGCGCCGCCGCCGTGCGGCGCGGCGCCGCCGTAGGTATCGACGATGATCTTGCGCCCGGTCAGGCCCGCATCGCCGTCCGGCCCGCCGATCACGAAGCGGCCGGTCGGGTTGACGTAGAAGTCTTCTTCGCCGCACATCCAGCCTTCCGGCAGCACGTTGACCACGTGCGGCCGCACGATCTCGCGCACCTCTTCCGGCTCGAGTTTCGCACTGTGCTGGGTCGAGACCACGACCGTGGTCGCCCGCACCGGCTTACCGTCTTGATATTCCAGGGTAACCTGGCTCTTCGCATCGGGCCCGAGGCCGGGTTCGGCCCCCGAGTGACGCGCTTCCGCCAGCGACCGCAGGATGTTGTGCGAGAGATAGATCGGCGCCGGCATGAGATGCTCGGTCTCGCGGCAGGCGAAGCCGAACATGATGCCCTGATCGCCGGCCCCCTCATCCTTATTGCCGGCGGCATCGACGCCTTGGGCTATATCCGAGGACTGCTCATGGATGTAGTTCTCGAGAGTGGCTTTCTTCCAATGAAAGCCATCCTGCTCGTAGCCGATCTCCTTGACCGCATGCCGCGCTACGTCTTCGACCAGTTGCGGCGTCACGGAGCCCGGCCCGCGCACCTCGCCCGCCAAGACGATGCGATTGGTCGTCGTCATGGTTTCGACCGCGACCCGCGCTTCCGGATCGTGGGACAGAAAGGTATCCACGATGGCATCGGAGATGCGATCGCAAACCTTGTCGGGATGCCCTTCGGACACCGATTCACTGGTGAACAGATAGCTACCGTTGCGCACGCTTAATCCCCTCGGCTGGACCTCACAGCGGCCCTCGATTGACAACGATTACGGGCCTTGAACAGGATCAGGCGGGCAAGCGCTGCCCCCGAATGCGCTAGACCGCATGCTCTTATCGGCGATCGGAATCGTCGAGTAGACCTCATCTGCTTGTCGGCGCGCCGGCGTCTGACCCGCAAATTCCCGATCAGATGCGGCGGTCAAGTTCGGCGGCCAACCGCAGCGGCTGCCGGGCTGCCCCCGGCGGCGCGGCATGTTGTAGCTTCGGGAGAATCCGCGTCAAGCATATTCGCCATCCGCCGCGGCGACGAGCCAACGCCCGCCGCCCGCGGCAGTATGAGGAACCGCTTGACGCGGGACACCGTGCAAAGGCTCGTCAAGCCTCCTCGTCGCGCGCCGCGCCAAGGGCCTTGGTCATTTCGAACAGACGCTTACGGACACGCGCGTCCCTGATCTTGTAGTAGGCGCGCACGAGTTCCAATGTCTCGCGCTTGGCCATAGGATCAGGTTCGTAGGCTTCCGGTTCCTCGACCAGACCACGGATCTGACGTGGCGAGCGCGCCGCGACGTCGTCGGACATATCGTCGAAGAAATACCCGACGGGAACGTCCAGGACGCGCGACAGGTCGAACAGGCGACTAGCCCCTATGCGATTGGCGCCACGCTCGTATTTTTGTACCTGTTGAAAGGTCAGGCCGATTGCTTCGCCCAGCTTCTCCTGACTTAATCCCAGCAATGTGCGCCGCAAACGGACGCGGCCTCCGACATGCACATCGATCGGATTCGGAATCCCTGTTCCAAAACTCATCAGTACCTCATCTGCTAATTAGTCCTAGCCCATCGGGAATATACAACGATAGATTGAAGCAAGAAAAGTGGTTCTTTGAAAAATGTTGTGGAAATTTTAAGTCATTTAGAAAAAAGACAAATCGCGACGCCCAACACGCGGCCCGAGAATTTAACCATCTCTTCCCGCGCATAGCGCTATACCCATAGAACATGGGGTTTACTGTTGGCTCTAGGGTGCTACTCTTTAGGCAGGGGAGAGAACCCGGGTAGTGTAGGTCATAGCACGCCGGGAATCGAAAGCAGATTCGTTCGCCCTATCCGCTTCGCTTTACCGCGACATCGAAGGGGGCGCAGGAGATGTCGACAGAGGACTACCACCTTCTTCTAGAGAAGTGTCAGAGTCTTGCGCAGCTTGAGGGTCACCTGCTCAAGGTTCTGTCCAACTTCGGCTTCTCGCACTTCGCCTACGTGCCGATCGACCCGCCGCGCAACAAGCGCTACCGGATGATCACACCGGAAAGCGCCTCCGTCGACGAGGCCTATCCCGAGTTCGTATCGACCTTCCCGGCACCCTGGGTCGAGCGCTATCTCAGCCAGGACTACAGCAACGTCGACCCGACCTATTCCCACGCCGCGGTCACGATTTTTCCGTTCCGCTGGGACCAACTTTTCAAGGAAGATTGGTTCACGGCTCAGCACCGCTCCTTCTTCAACGAGGCCGCGGACTTCGGCTTGCGCAACGGCGTCACGATCCCTTTGCATGGACCGCTGAGCGGCCTCGCGACTCTCAACCTGGCGGGCGATCTGGCCAATGAAGAGCTGCGGGCGGCCTTCCAGCAACACCAGGTCGAGCTGATGCGCGTTGCCTTTTCCGCGCACGAGATGATGCTTCGTTTTCTCTCCCTGCATCCGAACCAGGACAAGGTGAAGCTTACGACGCGGGAGCGCGAGTGCCTACTCTGGACCTCCCGCGGCAAGACCAACTGGGAGGTCGGCGAGATCCTCAACATCTCCTCCGAGACCGTGCGCTTCCACCTGAAGAACGCCATGAACAAGATGGGCGTCTATTCGCAGCACCATGCTGCCGTACGGGCGATCATGCGGAGCATGATCTTTCCCTGAGGCAGCTTCGACCCATCCGACCCACTTCATGAAGCCGAGAGGCTAGTGCAAAGCCTCAACGGACCGAACCGGTCTTGGTTCGATCTGCTTAGCCGACATTGTTCTAAACCTATGAGTTAGAGCAGCTTTATCCAATCGACTAGAAGCGCTCTGCGATTCTAGTCGATTGGATGCGTCGCCATCCTCCCGCGGGAACCGAAAGACCCCGGATTTCCAGACTTTGTGCCACCGGTGTCCGGACCTCGGGCGCCTCCCCCCCTATTCCGGGGGGTGCTCAAATCTAGTTCGCACTCGTCTAATGACGGCCGTCCAGACACCCCAAGGGACGGTCGCCGTGATCCACCTCGTTGGCCCCGCTGACTACCAGGCTTACGCTGCCCAGCTAGATGCCATGCATCAACTGCGTTACCGTGTCTTCAAGGAACGCCTCGGCTGGAACGTGCACACAATCGACGGACGGGAACGGGACGAATTCGATGATCTCGACCCGCTTTACCTTCTGGCCTTGGACGAAGGCGGCGCGGTGGTCGGCAGTTGGCGCTTTCTGCCGACCACGGGTCCCTACATGCTGCGCGACGTCTTTTCGCAGCTGCTCGACGGCCGGCCCGCGCCCAGCGACATGGGAACCTGGGAAGGCAGCCGCTTCGCGGTGGAGCGTTCGCGGCTGCGCGGCAGCACTCTCGCATCAGTCAGCCAGGTCGCCGGCGAACTGCTCTGCAGTGTCGTCGAGACCTGCATGGCGATGGGCGTGCGCGAGCTGATCACCGTCTACGACCGACGCATGGCGCGGCTGCTCTGCCGTATGGGCTGCCCGCCGCGCCAGCAAAGCCGCTGCCACACCATTGGCCAGGCTGCCGCCATGGCCGGCTACTTCGACATGACCGCCGAAGTGCTGGACAGCATCCGCGAGGCGACCGACCGCGCCGTCATGCGTCAGCCAGCCGGTCTCTCGATCGAGAGGGACCGCCCGAAGAACCGTCATCACAGCAACGGAGCCCTCGATGCCAGACGCCAAGGTCAAGATGATCGCCGCATCGCGCGCCTACAGTGAAGCCCTAAGGAGCTTGAACCGACAGCTGCAGTTCCTCGAAGCCGAGGCTCGCGAGTTCAATCTCGAGATCGCTGCCACATTGATCGGCGCCGCGGTTGAGGAGGTGCGGGAGCGCCTGGCCCTGGTCGAAGAAGGAGACGCCGAGGACATCCCCGACGCAACCACGATCGCTCCAGGTTCCGATCTCCGCCATTGAGCGGGAGGGCCGCCGGTCCCTCGAGGCCCCAGTGGCAAAGACCAGGGGCAAAGACCAGTGGCAAAGAAAGACAGGACAAGACAATGCAGCCGACTGCCATTGACTTCGCTCGCAGTTACCTTCCCGAATCGCCGGTAGCGCTCGAGCCGGCGCGACGGCCCGGCTATCCGGTGGTTGGCGTGCTTCCCGACCTGCGGCGCGATCCTCTGAACTTCTTCGTCGAGACAGTGCGCGATTGGGGCGACATCGTCGAGCTGAAGTTCGGTATCGAAAAGGTCCTGATGGTCAGCCGCCCGGACTATATCCGGCACATCGTTCAGGACAATCGCGAGAACTATCACAAGAGCAAGTTCGTGCAGCTGCTGAGCCCGATCCTCGGCGACGGCATGTTCCTGGCCGAAGGCGAGATTTGGAAGTCGCAGCGGCAGTGCTCGGCGCCAGCCTTCCAGGGCTGTCAGCTCAAGGCCATGACCGGCCACATGCGCGATGCCACCGCCGACCTGATCTATCGCTGGCGGCAGAAGGAGCTGCGCGCGCAGCCGGTTGCGATCGTGCCGGAGATGATGCGCCTGTCGCTCGACATGGTCTTGCGCAGCCTCTTCAACGTGCGCCTCGACCAGGAATTCTCGGAAATCTACGACGCGCTCACCACCATCCTGACCGATACGGAAGAGCGCTTCTGGTCCTACCTGAGCCTGCCACGCTGGATGCCAACACCGCACAACCTTCGCTTTCGCCAGGCCCTGCAGGTACTCGATGATTTCGTCTATGGCATCATCGAAGAGCGGCGCCGCAATCCGCAGGGCCACAGCGACCTCCTGACCCTGCTGCTGGCCGCTGCCGAGCGCCAGCCTTCGTCCAAGGCCGGCGACAAGCTGCTGCGCGACCAAGTCCTCTCGATCATCCTGGCCGGCCACGACACCACGGCGAACTCGCTGGCCTGGTCCTGGATCCTGCTGTCGCGTCACGCCGACGTCGCCAGCCGCCTTAAGGAGGAAGTCGACCGGGTGCTCGGGCCGCGCCTGCTTTCCTTCGAAGACGTACCGCAGCTGACCTACACCAAGATGGTTTTCGACGAGGTGCTGCGGCTCTATCCGCCGCTCTGGACCTTCTCACGCACTGCACAGGCTGACGATCGCCTGGGCGCCCACCGGATTCCGAAGGGCACGAACGTCATGCTCTGCGCCTACGCAGTGCACCGGCGGCCGAGCCTCTGGTCGAATCCGGAGGGCTTTGACCCGGAGCGCTTCAACCCGGGGAAGACGCCGGAGCACGATCGCTTCGCCTACATCCCCTTCGGCGGCGGCCCGCGGCGCTGTCTCGGCGCGCGTTTCGCGGCGCTCGAGGCAACCATCGCGCTCTCGATGATTGCCCAGGTCTTCCGGCTGGAGCTGGTTCCCGGCCAGCGCATCGAGGCTGAGCCTATGATCACTCTGCGGCCGAGCGACGACGCGCGGATGGTTCTACGGGCCGCCTGACACCATGCGGCTCCCCGTCGTCATCACCTTTCTCTATTTCACCGGCGTCGCCATCGTCTATCCGGCACTGCCGTTTCAGGCCATGGAGCTCGGCGCCTCGGCACCACTGGTCACCCTGCTTCTGGTGGTCGAGCCACTGATGGCCGCCTTGCTCGCCCCCTGGGTCGGGCGCCTCAGCGATCGCCTCGGCCGCCGTCCGGTCGCCCTGACCCTGATGCTGCTCGCGGTGCCGGCCTACCTGATCATGGCCGCGGCCGGCAGTCTGTGGCTGCTCTTCGCCTCCCGCGTTCTGGCCGGCGCCAGCAGTGCCGTATCGCCGGTGATTCAGGCTCACCTCGCCGACGTCACGACGGCGGACGAACGGGTCTCCGGCATGGCCGGCATCAACGCCGCCTACTGCCTCGCGTTCATCGTCGGCCCGCTGATCGCCATGCTCTCGCTGGGGTCGAGCGGCGCCGACTATGCGACGACGGCACTGATGGCGACCGGCTTCGCCGCCATCGCAGCCGCAGCGGTGGCCTATCTCACCGTGCCGCGGCAGACAGGCGAGGCCGACGGCACAACAGCCGCCACTGCCGAACCAGCGGAAGCCCGGCCTTTCGCCGCAGCGTTCAACCCACGCTGCGTCGTCCTGGTGGCAGTTCTGGTGACCTTCGGCCTGGTCTACGCGAGTCTGGACACAACCCTCGGGCTCTGGCTCGATCGGGCCCATGGTTGGGGCGCGCGTGAGCTGTCGATCGCCTTTGCCATTGCCGGCGCCGCCGCCTTCGTCGCGCTCTGCTTCATTCGTCGCCTGACCGATCCTTTCGGCGAGGTGGCGACGGCGCTCGGCTGCGGGCTGGCGATGACGGGCGGCTTTCTCGTTCTGCTGATCCCCACGGGCTGGCCCAGCCTGACCCTCGCCATGCTGCTGCTCGGCGCCGGCATGGCGGTCGGCACCTCTTGCCTGCAAAGCCTGATTTCCAAGATCGCACCGGCGGATGCCCAGGGCCGCGTGCTCGGCGAGTGCGACTCGCTGCTCAACGTCGCTGGTATCGCCGGGCCGCTCGCCACCGGCATCGGTATCGACCACCTGGGCCCCGATTGGCCCTACTTCGCGCTGTCTCTCATCACACTCGGCGCCGTGCTGTTGCTGCGGCAGCGGGCCCAGCAGCTGCTCACTATCGTTCCGCCCTCGACACAGATGGAGAATGGCTGATGCTGAACGTCGCTTTCTATCTCGATGCCACGGCGGCCCGTTCCCCCGACGTCACCGCCGCCGTCTACCGGGACCAGCGCTACACCTACGCGCAGCTTCATCGCTTGGCCAACCAGGTGGCCAACGGCCTGGCGGAGGCCGGCTACGGCCCGGGCGACCGGCTGGCCGTCTGCTGCTGCAACCGTCCCGGCTTCATTCCGGTCTACTACGGCATCCTCAAAACTGGCGCCACGGCCGTCGTCCTGAGCGACACCTTGTCGCCGCGCGACCTTGCCTACGAGCTGGAGGATTCGGAAGCGAAGGCGCTCTTCGTCTACGACCGGAAGGAAGACCTGGCGGTCGGCGAGGACGCCGCGGAGATCGCCGGGCTGGCGCCGGCCTGCGACGATCTTTGGGTCATTCCGCCCGATCCACTGGCGCCTTCGACCATTGCCGGCTGCGCCGCCCTCTCCGACCTCGTCGCAGGGCAGGCCACGGACTTTGAGACGCGCGGGTTCGGCGACGCCGACTCCGCGATCATCCTCTACACCTCGGGTTCGACCGGACGGCCCAAGGGAGTGGAGATCACCCAAGGCAACCTGACCTCGATGGTCATGCTGAACCTGATGCTCGCCGAGCGCGAGGCGACGCGGGTGCGCTTGGTCGTCGCCGCGATGTACGACGTGATGGGCCAGGTCTTTTCGCTGAATCTGCCGGTGCTGTCGGGCGAGACGATGGTCCTAGTCGAGACCTTCGAGCCCGAGGAGACCTGGCGCCTGATCGCCGAGGAAGGCGTCTCCTACATGGCGGAGATGCCGATCTACTACCGCCGTCTGCTGGACCATGCGGACCGGGTTGACGCCCGGCGTGTGCGCCAAACCTTGCGCCTCTGCGCGACCGGCGGCGCTGCTCTGCCGGCCGCCTGGTCGGAGGAGTTCGAGGAGCGCTTCGGCGCGCCGCTCTCGCCCGGCTACGGCATGACTGAGGCGACCTCCACGGTGTCCTGGAACAGTCCGGCGCACGAAATCAGGCCGGACACCGCCGGCAAGACGATACCGGGCGTCGAGCTGCGCATCCTCGATCAAAGCGGAAACCCGCTGCCGCCGGGCAACTTCGGAGAAATTGTCGTGCGCAGCCCCGGCGTGATGAAAGGCTACCTGCATCATCCCGAGGAGACCGCCCGAGCGTTACGTGGTGGCTGGCTCCACACCAACGACATCGGCGCACTCGACGAGGATGGCTATCTGCACATTCAAGGCCGCGCCGACGGCATGATCACACAGGGCGACGAGCACATCTATCCGGCGGAGATCGCCAACATGCTGCAGCAGCACCCGGCCGTCGCACGGGCGGCGATCAAGGGCTTTCCGCATGAGACGCTGGGGCAGGAGGCGAGAGCCTACGTCACCCTGCGCGAGGACCACGACATAGACGATGACGACTTGCTCGACTGGCTCGCCAGCGAGCTGCCCAAGGACCGGGCGCCTGGCCATCTGCAGGTGGTGCCCAGCTTGCCGCTGACACGCAACGGCAAAATCGCTTACCACCTGCTGTCCTAGCCCGACGGGCCAGGCACCCAAGCCGCGCCGTTCGCCCTTTTTGCCGGGGCGCGGCGCGGCTTTAGTTTTCGACGGAGAGATGGAGCCGGCGGTGACCGGGCCGGACTTCAAGCAGTACCTAGCGGGAGCCGAAGATCAATAGTCCTCGTCGTCCTCCGAGCGCACGGCACCAAGGGCCTTGGTGAACTCGAAGAGGCGCTTGCGGACTCGCGGGTCCTTGATCTTGTAGTAGGCGCGTACCAGTTCCAGCGTTTCACGTTTGGCCATGGGATCCGGCTCGTAGCTTGCCGGCTCTTCGGCCAGGCCCTGAAACTGACGCGGTGAACGCGCCGCCACGTCTTCCGACATGTCCTCGAAGAAGTATCCGATCGGAACGTCCAAGACGCGGGATAGGTCGAATAGGCGGCTGGCGCCGATGCGGTTTGCTCCGCGTTCGTACTTCTGAACTTGCTGGAAGGTCAAGCCAATCGCTTCACCCAGCTTTTCCTGGCTTAGTCCCAATAGCGTGCGCCTGAGGCGCACGCGACTGCCGACGTGGACATCAACCGGATTGGGTTTACCCCCCCTGCCACCGCGCCGACCGGTGCCCCGCCGATTTGTCATAGTGTCTCCCCGGAACAGTCAACAAGACATCATTACAAATGTTCTAGCCCCCGCCGGCGAACAAGTTAGCACGCGTTTGAAGGCCGTCAACTAAGAGGATGAGGTTTTGGGCAAATGAATCGAAATTTAGGCGTTGCGGCAGGTTAAAAAACACAAGATTGCGGTTACAAATAGTATAACTATTACCATATAATTACTTGTAGTTGCAAAGATCGTAGCAGATTCGATTGCTTGCGGTAGATGCGTATCTATCAACCCGCGGTGATTTTGTCCGAGGCGACTCAAGACTCGCCCGTATCCATCGACCACGGCGGTGATGCCGTTGTTGGCGACCCGCACCATCGGCAGGCCTTCCTCAACGGCGCGCAGCCGGGCGTTGGCGAAGTGCTGATAGGGCCCCGAGCTGGTGCCGAACCAGGCATCGTTGGTGACCGACAACAGCCACTGTGGTCGCTCGTCCGGCGCTGTGACCCCACCGGGGAAGATCACCTCGTAGCAGATCAGTGGGCTGAAGGGCGGCAGCCCCGGCAGGTCGATGGTGACGCGTCCGGGGCCGGCCGTGAAGTCGCTGCCGCCGGTAGTCAGCTTGGCGAAGCCGAGCCAGGAGCGCAGCGGCACGAACTCGCCGAAAGGGACCAGCTTGACCTTGTCGTAGGTCGCGACCACGGCACCCTCGCGGTCCATCGCATGCAACGCGTTCCACAAACGTCGCTCGCGCCGCTCCTCCTCGCTGCGCGGCGCGCCGGTAACGAGGTAACCGTCTGGCGGGACGATCGGCGCTATGGCGCGACGCAGGGCGTCTTCGTTGGCGAGGAAGAAAGGCACCGCGGTTTCCGCCCAGATCACATGGGTGATCTTTTCGAAACCCGGCTCCACGGTCATCGTCATCTGATCGGCGACATGCTTCTGGCGCAGCTCCGGATGCCACTTGAGCGCCTGCTCGATGCTGGGCTGCACCAGACGCAGGGTGACGCCGGGGACGCGATCGCTCCCGGCGTCCGGCGCCGCGGCCAAGCGCAGGGCACCGCCGGCCCAGAGCAAGGCGGGGCCGATCACGGCGAGTGCCAAGGTCAGTAGAAGCCGGCGCCGCGTACCCCCGCTGGTCTGCTCGCCGGGCTCCCCCAGCAGAGCCGGGGCGGCAGCGAAGAGAACCGTCAGCCAGGAAAGCCCCCAGACGCCAGCCACGGACGCGAGCTGAATCGCACTGTCGGAGAAAACCCAGACCGTGCCCATCAGGTTCCAGGGAAAACCGGTCAGGAGCCAGCCGCGCAGCCACTCGGCTAGAAGCCACAGGCCGGCCAGAAGAAACAGGCGGGCCGCACCGCGCCAGCCGGACATCTGTAACAGCAGCACGGCGGCCGCGGGAAAGAGCGCCAGGCCGGCCGAGAGCCCCAGGACCGCGGCCGGCGCGAAGACGCCGAAGCGATCGGCATCGACAAAGAAAGCGATTCTGACCCAGTAGAGACCGGCAACGAAGTGGCCGGTCCCGAAGGCCCAGCCGATAAAGAAGGCCTCACGCCGCCGCGCCGCGCCGTCCAGCAGCCAAAGCAGACCCGTGAAGGCCGGCCACAGCAAAGGCAGTAGATAAAGCGGCGGCAGGGCCCCTGCGGCAAAACCACCGAGGATGAGCGAAAGCAGATAGCGGCGCCAGCCGATCAAGGCCCCGAGAGCGGCGCCAAGCGCGGCGGCGCGGCGGTGCAAGGCTCCGCTTGGCGCGACCGCAGTCTGGCTGGCCGGCCCGCTCAAATCTTCCGGTCCTGCCGATCGCTCATACCAATCACTCTTGACCGTCGTTCTCGGCCGGAAGATTGCGCAGGCGCAGCCGCTTCACGCGCCTCGGGTCGGCGTCCATGACCTCAAAACCGATGCCGGAGTCCTGATGCACGATCAGTTCGCCGCGGGTCGGCACGCGTCCGGCAATCGAGAAGACGAAACCGCCTAGAGTATCGATGTCCTCGCGCTCCTCGTCGCTCAGGATCGGCCCCACCAGCTCTTCGAACTCCTCCACCGTGGCGCGCACATCGGCGATCAGCGAGCCGTCCGGCCGGCGGATCAGCTTCGGGCCTTCGGTGACGTCGTGCTCGTCCTCGATCTCGCCGACGATCTCCTCGACAAGGTCCTCCGTGGTGATCAGCCCGTCGGTGCCGCCGAACTCGTCGACCACCAATGCCATGTGCACGCGCGTGCGGCGCATCTCCAGCAGCAGATCCAGCACGCGCATCGAGGGTGCGACGAAGAGCACCGCCCGGGTGATGCTGGTCAGCTTGAAACGCTGCTGTCCCTTGGCGTAGGGCAGGACGTCCTTGATGTGAACCAGGCCGACCACGTCGTCCAGGGTTTCGCGGAACACCGGTAGGCGCGAATGGCCCTCCCGGCTGATCACCTCGATCAGCTCGCTCAATCCGGTGTTCACTTCGACCGCGATGATATCGGCGCGCGGCACCATGACGTCCTCGGCCGTAAGGTGACGCAGCTTGAGGATATTGGCGAGCATGACGCGCTCGTCGTCGCCGATGACCGTCGGGCTTTCCTCTTCGCCTTCGCTCTCGCCGATCTCCTCGATGATCTCTTCGATGGTCTCGCGTAGCGAGGAGTCGCCGTTGCGCGAGCGGAAGACGCCGCGCAGCCAGTTCCAGACGCCGCTACCGGCACGCAGCTCTCCGCCGCCGTTTCCGCGCGACATGCGCAAGCTGCTCTGGGAGTCTGCCATCGTCTTTGTCCTAGAGATCCGGCGCCAGGGCGCACTGCCCCTTGCGAGCCGCCGCCGCGCGGTAGGGGTCCTCGAACCCGAGGCCGGCCAGCACGGCGACCTCGAGCGCCTCCATGCGAGCGGCCTCGGCCTCGCTTTCGTGATCGTAGCCGAGCAGGTGCAGCACACCGTGCACCACCAGGTGGCTCAGGTGGCCGGCGAGCGGCTTGTCGACCGCAGCTGCCTCGCGGGCCACCGTCTCGCGCGCCAGGATCACATCGCCGAGCAGGAAGGGCTGTCCCTCCACCGCGACCTGCGGGGCGCGGCCCTCGTGCGGGAAGGCCTGATGCGGGAAGGAGAGCACATTGGTGGCCCGGTCACGATGTCGATAGTCGCGATTCAGCCCGCGCACCTCCGCATCATCGGACAACACGATGGCCAACTCCAGCGGGCGTGGCAGCTCGGCCGCCTCCGGCGCCTTAGCCAGGGCCGCACGGGCGGCCCTTTCGACAAGCGCCGTCGCACGCGAACAGTCGTCCGCCCACGCCGGATCGCGCAGGATCACATCAACGTCTATCGAGGGACTGTCTGGATCTTCGCTCATCTGCAGCCTTCGGCCGCGTTTCCCTTGCCTATGCCTTTCCGCCGCGACCCTCGAAGAGATCCCCATCGCGCGCCGCCACGGCGGTATCGCGGGCCTCGTAAGCCTGCACCACGCGGGTAACCAAAGGATGACGAACAACGTCCTGATCCGTGAATTGGACGCAGGCGACGCCCTCCAGGCCGGCCAGCAGGTCGACGGCGTCGCGCAGCCCTGATCCCTGGCCCTGCGGCAGATCGACCTGCGACAGATCGCCGGTCACCGCCATGCGGCTGTTCTCGCCAAGCCGGGTCAGGAACATCTTCATCTGCACCGGCGTGCTGTTCTGCGCCTCGTCGAGAATTATGAAGGAGTTGCTGAGCGTGCGGCCGCGCATGAAGGCAAGCGGCGCCACTTCGATCTCGCCGTTTGCAAGCCGCTGCACGACCTGCTCGGCCGGCAGCATCTCGTAGAGCGCGTCGTAGAGCGGCCGCAGATAGGGGTCGATCTTCTCCCGCAGGTCACCCGGCAGGAAACCGAGGCGCTCGCCGGCCTCTACCGCCGGCCGCGAAAGGATCAAACGGTCGACCTCGCCGCTCATCAAAAGCGCGACCGCCTTGGCGACCGCAAGATAGGTCTTGCCGGTCCCCGCCGGGCCGCTGCCGCTGCGCGCCATGCGGACCACGGCATCGCCTACCTGCATACCCTTCTTGAGCCGCTCGTAGAGCGCTTCGAGGGCTTGGCCCGCGGCCAGGGCCGAGTCCTCCGGCCCCTGGATCGCCAAGCGATTGCCGCGCGACACCAGCGAAACACCGAGCTGCTTTTCGAGCCGCGCCAGGTTCTGGTCGTGCTCGCCGAACAACAGGGGCAGCAGGGAATTGTCGTCGAACTGGATCACCCTGGGCTGGACGCCCTCCTTGTCGGAGGGACCGGGCCGGGAGGCCGAGGTCATGCGCAGACCCTTTCCGCAGCGGAAGGTCCAGCGAACGACCGGGTCGCCTCTCCACCATGCGGGACGAGCTCACCGGCCAGGCTGTTCGGCTGTCCATCGGTGATCCGCACGGACCGTATGCTGCCCATCAACGAGTCGGGCGCATCGAGATGCACCGCCTGCATATAGGGGCTGCGGCCGACCAGCTGGCCCGGCTTGCGGCCCCGGCGCTCCAGCAGAACCCGTAAGCTCCGGCCGACCATCGCCAGGTTGAAGGCCGCCTGCTGCTCGTTGAGCAGGGCCTGCAGCATCGCGAGGCGCTCGCTCTTGGCTGTTTCCTCGACCTGATCCTCCAAAAGCGCGCCCGGCGTACCGGGACGCGGGCTGTATTTGAACGAATAGGCCTGGGCGTAGCCGACCTCGGTCACCAGGCGCAAAGTATCGGCGAAGTCGCGGTCGCTCTCGCCCGGGAAACCGACGATGAAGTCGGACGAAAGGGCGAGGTCGGGACGCGCCGCGCGCAGCCGCTCGATTAAGCGGAGATAATCGGCCGCACCGTGCCGCCGGTTCATCGCCTGCAGGATGCCGTCCGAGCCGGACTGCACCGGCAGGTGCAGATAGGGCATCAGCTTCGGTTCGTCGGCATGGGCCGCGATAAGCTCCTCGTCCATGTCGCCCGGGTGCGAGGTGGTATAGCGCAGGCGCTGCAGGCCGTCGATTTCCGCCAAGCGGCGGATCAGGCGGCCGAGGCTCCAGATCCCGCCTCGCGCGGCCTCGCCGTGATAGGCGTTCACATTCTGGCCCAGCAGGGTGACCTCTAGGGCGCCGCGGGCAACCAGACGCTCCGCCTCGGCGACCACGTCGGCGACCGGCCGGGAGTATTCCGCGCCGCGCGTGTAAGGTACCACGCAGAAGCTGCAGAACTTGTCGCAGCCCTCCTGCACCGTAAGGAACGCCGAGGGGCCTTGAGACGCCGCCTCTTCCGGCAGGTGATCGAACTTGGATTCGGCCGGGAAGTCAGTATCGAGGACACCGCTGCCGGCGCGCTGGGCGCGGGCAACCAACTCCGGCAGCCGGTGGTAGGTCTGCGGCCCCAGCACCAGGTCGACCTGTGGCGCGCGGCGCAGCATCTCCTCGCCCTCGGCCTGGGCGACGCAGCCGGCGACCGCGATGGTCATGCGGCCGCTCCCGGCCGCCTTCTCGGCCTTGAAGGCGCGCAGCCGGCCGAGTTCCGAGTAGACCTTCTCGGCGGCCTTCTCGCGGATATGACAGGTGTTCAGGATGACCATGTCGGCACCGCGCGGGCCTTCGACCGGGCGATAGCCGAGCGGCGCCAGGACATCGGCCATGCGGGCCGAGTCGTAGACGTTCATCTGGCAGCCATAGGTCTTGATGAAGAGTTTTTTGGTCAATGTCGCGTTATCACCCGCACGCGCAGCAGGCGGCCCGCGCCGCACGGCTGCTATCACCGTTGTTCCACTGTAGCGGCGCAGTCTGCTGAAAACCTTGAAAATCTATCACCTTTGGCCCTATCTGCACAATCTTCAGCACAACTTCAAGCCGCCATCTTCTGCTGCCGCCCCGTCGGCAGGCGCCCGGCCAAGGCACGGGCCACGCCGCGCGACACCTCCGCGTGGCAATGGTCGCTCAGCGCCTTGCGCGAGGCGAAATCACGCAGGCGGACGGGACGGTGGAAATGGACTACGACCGTGAGCCGCCCGAGACCGGCCAGCTGCCAGAGGTGAGGAACCATCTCCATGTCGCCGTACCAGGCAAACAGCGGCCGCAGATGGCGCCCGAGCGGCAGGCCGTCGAGCCGGGTGTAGCTGATCGACACCGGCTGAACCGTAACCAACTCGCCGTCGACCTCGCAGGCGGCAGCGGCGAGCAGGCCGCTCTTGAACGGCAGCACCCGGTTGCCGTCGTCGCTGGTCCCTTCGGGGAACAACACCAGGCTATCGCCCTGCTCCAGCCGGGCGACGATCTGGTTGCGCTGGTCAGCCGTGCGCCGTGCCCGACGCTCTATGAAGACCGTGCGCTGCAGCTTCGCGAGCCAGCCGAAGAAGGGCCAGCGCGAGACCTCGGCCTTGGCGACGAAGGAGGTGCGAAGAAGCGATCCCAGCACCGAGATATCCAGGTAGGAGGAGTGATTCGATACGAAGAGGGTGGGCCGGACAGCCGATCGCCGGCCACGCCGCTCGACCTTTATGCCGAGAATCCGGCAACAGCGGCCGTGATACCAGAGCGGCAGGGTTTCGCGCAGTTGTAGCCGCAAGGCCACGGCGACGGCCTGCAGCGGCATCAGGGCGAAGGTGAATCCGACATAGGCGGAGAGTCGGAAAAAGGCGCGAAACGGCGATCCGAGGGGCGCGGCCATCGCGTTCAGGCGTCGTCCGCCTGCCGGGACTGTTCTTCGCGGGCGTAGTGCCGGTAATACTTCTCCGTCACCAGGTCGGTCTTGACCACGATGCAGACGTCGATCGTGCCGAAGTCGGCATCCACCACCGCACCGTCGCCGACGCAGCCGCCGAGCCGCAGGTAGCCCTTGATCAAGGGCGGCAGCGCCTTGCGGGCAGCGCTCACGTCGACCGCTTCCGCCGGCATCCGGTTCATCTCGACGTAGCGTTCGGGGAGCGCGCGCGGCCGCAGCTCGGGCGGCGCCAGATGGCGGTGATAGAGGTAGGACAGCGGCATCGCATGCTGCTCCGGATCGGTGCCAGGCAGGCTGGCGCAGCCGAACATGAGGTCGATGTCGTAAGCAAAGACGTATTCCGCGATCCCACGCCAAAGCAGCTGCATGGTCGAGCCGCCGCGGTAGGCACTGTCGACACAGGAACGGCCGAGCTCGAGAATCTCGCCGGGATAGTCGATCAGCGTCGCGATATCGTACTCATCCACGGTGTAGAACTGGCCGCGCCGCGCCGCGCCGGCTCGGCGCATCAGCCGATAAGTCCCGACCACCGCGTCCTCACCGTGACCACGGCTCAGGTCGAAGACCAGAAGATGATCGAAAAACTCGTCGAAGGAATCGAACTCGCGCTGGGCAAGGGTCATCTCACGGGTCGGCTTGGCCGCCATCTCCTCGCAGAACACCCGGTAGCGGAGCCGCTGCGAGGCCCGCACCTCACCCGGAGTCTCGGCCAAGCGGATATGCAGCTGACCGGCCCGAACGTCGACCGGACGAGGACTGTTTGCTTCGATCAAGACCATGGCGCGGACCGCTCCTTTGGCGGCCGAACGGCGATCGTCGTCGCGCAGGGACGAATCATGCGTCAGCCGTCGCTGAGACTCTTGTTCGAATCCTCGTCGTCGCTGGCGGCCTCATCGATCCTGACTCCGAAGAGCTCCAGGCGATGGCCGACCAGACGATAGCCGAGCGTTCGCGCAACCTCCTGCTGCAGCCGCTCGATCTCCTCGTTCATGAATTCGACGACCTCGCCGGACTTCACGTCGATGAGGTGATCGTGGTGATCCTCGGACGCCTCCTCGTAGCGCGCGCGCCCGTCGCCGAAGTCGTGGCGCTCGAGAATATTGGCCTCTTCCAGAAGCTTGACCGTTCGGTAGACGGTGGCGATCGAGATTCTCGGGTCGAGTTTCGTCGCCCGCCGATAGACTTGCTCGACGTCGGGGTGGTCCGTCGCCTCGGAGAGCACCCGGGCGATGACCCGGCGCTGATCCGTAAGCTTCAAGCCCTTGTCTAGACAGAGATTCTCGATACGAAGAGGCATTGTCCCGCCAGCAGCAAACGGCCATATCTTTTAATTATAGCTGAAAAGATTCCGTCCGCATAACCCACAGCGGCGCCTTTGCACGCGCGATGGGGGCTCCAGCCTCCCGTTCCAGTTTCCGCCGGGTCCAGTCCTGCCTGCTCCAGCCGCCTTAGCTCTAGCCGCGTCTGCGCCGGGCCCGGGTGCCGAGGCCGATTTGCTTCGCCAGCTTGCTTCTCTGCTTGGCATAGTTCGGCGCAACCATGGGGTAGTCCGGCGGCAGACTCCAGCGGTCGCGATACTCCTCGGGCGTCATGTTGTAGGCGGTCTTGAGATGGCGCTTCAGCATCTTCAATTGCTTGCCATCCTCCAGACAAATGATGTAATCGGGCGTGACCGACTTCTTGATGGGCACAGCCGGCGTCGGCCGCTCCGGCTCCCGCTCGCCAGCACCACCAACATTTGACAGGGTCTGGTAGACATCCCGGATCAGAGCGGGCAGGTCGCTGACGGCCACCGAATTATTCGAAACATGGGCTGCGACGATATTGGTCGTCAGAGACAGCAGCTCACTAGGATTTGCCTGTTCAGCCATTGACTTCATCACCTCGTATTCCGGCTTCTTATCTGTGTTTGAGTCTGTATAGATATTATTAGAGTCGAAATCAACCTCATAAATGAAAAAAAGTATATAGGCAAACTTAGTGTGTGATAGTCTAGGCAAATTAGCGCGTCCGTAAGTGGTTGTTCTAGATTCACCCGCAGCGTTTTGCGGAATCATCACCATGACCACTGTAGCCATATGGAAAATTAAGGTCTTGCGGACAGTCGGCCACACCAAAGGCCGGGCCCGGCCAGCGCCAATTCAAACGAGATGGCGGACCAAAACCGCAGCATCAATTGCCGCCTGGCCAGGTCTTCGGTAGTAATTCTTCCGCCAAGCGCTCGGAACGAACCCCAAAGCTTCGTAAAGCGCGCGCCCGGCCCAGTTATCGGCAGCAACCTCAAGGTAAATATGGCGTGACCCTTTGGCAGCGGCCTCTGCGCAGACGGCTGCGAGCAGTGCCCGTCCGACGCCGAGTCGGCGCTGCGTCGGCAGCACGCCGAGCGACAGCAACTCGCACTCATCCGCGACCTGCCGCGCCAGGGCGAAGCCGGCTGGCTCACCCTCGCGAAGCGCGATCAGGGCGAAGCAGCACGGCCCGGCCAGGAGATTGGCCAGAGCCGATTCACCCCAGGCCGAGTCACCGAGGGCCGAGTCGCCGAGTGCCGAGTCGCCCTGGGCTGGCTCGGTCGTCTCCGCTTCCGCACCAAACCCATCGGCGAAGCAGGTGGCCTGCATCGCAGCAAGCGCCGGGATCTCGAGCAGGCCCGCCGTCCCGACCGTTATCCCCGCCGCGCAGAGGCTCATTAGGCGGAGTCCCGCTTGACAACGCTCGCCGGCGGCGTGACATCGGGCGCCCGCAGATAGAGGGGCGCGGGCGGCAACGCCTCGGCCGGCGGCAAGGGGCGGGAGGCGGCCAGCGCAGCGATCAAGGCGGCATCGCTCAAGCCCGGCGCCCTGGAGACACGGCAGTCCCGATCGCTCAGTGCATCGCGCAAACGACTCTGCGCATCGCCCACCAGTAGCAACGGCCCCGGCGGCAAGGCGGCGGCCGCATCTTCCGGCGCGATCAGGCAGGGCTGCGTCAGCGGTTTCCGCCGTGCGTCGAAGGCCTGCAGATAGACCTCATGACGCTTCGACTCCAGCACTGCCAAGATGGCCCGCCCTTCGGCCTCCGCCGCCGCCACCCCGCTCACCACGGCTTCGAAGTTGGTGATGCCGATCAGCGGCGCGGCGCAGGCGAGCGCGAGCCCCCGGGCCGTGGCCAGGCCGATACGCACACCGGTGAAGCCGCCCGGTCCACGGGTTACGGCGATCGCGTCCAACGCCGCGTAGTCAAGCCCGGCCTCTGCCATCACGTCCTCGATCATCGGCAGGAGGCGTTCGGACTGGCCGCGCGCCATCGCCTCGAAGCGCCGCGCGGAAAGAGCACCGCCGGCCCAGACCGCGGCCGAGCAGGCAGCGCCGGCCGAATCGAGCGCCAGCAAACGACGGGGCTTCGGCATCACCTGCCTCGATGCGGCACGATCGTCGGCCCGGCCCCGAATGTGGCGGCTGCACGCCGGACCCGGGCGACGTAGGTGGATACGACGCGATGGGAGACGCTATTCGATGGTGCAGACGTCATCGAACTCGAAACGCGGCGAGCGCGGAAAGAGCACCGCCGGATCGCCATAGCCGAGATTGCAGAGAAAGTTCGACTTCACCTTTCCGTCGGGGAAAAAGGCGGCATCGACCTTCGCATTGTTGAAGCCCGACATGGGGCCACAGTCCAGGCCAAGTGCCCGTGCCGCCAGGATGAAGTAGGCACCCTGCAGGGAGCCGTTGCGGAACGCGGTCTCCACAATCAGGGTGTCGTTGCCGACAAACCACGGGCGGGCATCGGTGTGTGGGAACAGTCTGGGCAGATGTTCGTAGAACGTCGTGTCGTGGCCGATGATCGCGGTCACCGGCGCAGCCATGGTCTTGGCGACGTTGTCTGCGAGCAGCGCCGGCTTGAGCTTCTCCTTTGCCTCCGGCGATTTGGCGAAGACGACACGCATGGGACTGCAGTTGGCGCTGGTCGGGCCCATCTTGGCGAGATCGAAGACCGCTTCCAGCAGGACGTCGCTGACCTCCTTGTCCTGCCAGGCGTTATGCGTGCGCGCCTCGCGGAACAGCAGATCCAGCCCCTTGTCGCTTAGTATCTCGCCCACTGACTCGTCCCCTGTTGGAATGCCTGAAACAGGTGCTCGCCGGCACCGCGCGGCTAAAGTGGCGCGCGGCACTTCCCCCGGCAAGTCCCAAGCAACCTGGCCCCGAGGTGAACCTGGCGGGGCGAAAGGGGCGGCTAGTCGGTCTCCTCGGCCGATGCGACCTGATCGGAGCCATCGCCCCGGTAGTAGAAGAGATGCCGGCCGAGCTTCGGGCCCATAGTCAAGGCCTTGCGCCAGGCCGGCTTGACGTAGTCGGCGTGGTACCAGAGGGCACCGCCGGTGGGGTCGACGGCACGGTCCCAATAGACCAGATCGGCGATCCGGTTGCTCGCCTCCCAGGCCGGGCCCTCGCTCGGCTCGTCGCTCAGGCCGTCGCACCACCAGGAGAACTGACAGTTATGCTTGACCGTCTCGCCGCCCTGCCGCACCACCTTGCAGGCCGTATCGGGAAACTCTTTGTCGAGGGCGCGGTTCATGACGACGTGGCCGACGGCGAACTTGCCGATCTCAGGCTCGCTGCGCGCCTCGAAATAGATGTTGAGCGCCAGACAGGCGATTTCGCTCTCCGGATCGGCCGCGGTCGGCGGCTCGCTCACGCCCGGCTGAATGACGACAGCGCGCGGCAGAAAGAGACTCGGTCCGAAATGCCCGATGCGATCACCGTAGACGACCGCCGCCACAACAACGGCGGCAAAGGCCATCATGAGCAGCGGGAACAGCCTAATGCTACGGGAGCCGAGCTCCCGCTTTTGCTGCTGTTGCACCCTCCCGGTCTCCCATCGCTAGCCTGTCGCGCCAGCCTTCCGGGTCGGCCAGGTCAAAGCACCGGCCGAACCTCGACGACCTCGGGGATGTAGTGCCGCAGCATGTTCTCGATGCCCATCTTCAGCGTCGCGGTGGAGCTGGGGCAGCCAGAACAGGCACCCTGCATCATGAGATAGACGACCCCGTCCTCGAAGCTGCGAAAGACGATGTCGCCGCCGTCCTGTGCGACCGCCGGCCGCACGCGAGTATCGATCAGCTTGCGGATCTGGCGCACGACCTCGCTCTCCTCGCCAGTCGCACCATCGTCTCCGCCGGCGTCGGCCAGGATGACCGGCCGTCCGGCCGTGAAGTGCTCCATGATGACGCCTAGGATGGCCGGCTTGAGGAGATACCACTCCTTGTCCTCGGCCTTGGTGACGGTCACGAAGTCGGAGCCGAGAAAGACGCCAGTCACGCCTTCGATCTGGAACAGGCGCTCAGCCAGGGGCGAGCGGCCCGCCGACTCAGGATCGGGGAAATCGGCCGTCCCGCTCTCCATCACGTCACGGCCCGGCAGGAACTTCAGGGTGACGGGATTGGGGGTCTGTTCGGTCTGGATAAACATTGTTGGGGGCCCTCCCGGGCGGCGTTGCCATCGCTGACAGCAATTTGGGTGAGTTTGCACCAAACTGCAAGGGACCGGCGCCACATGGCGCCCCACAGGGCACACATCCAGAACGCCACGCCAGACGTATCAAAGGCGTATTTTCAAATAGTTAGCTGACCGAATCGATGTCCTCGTCGGCCAGGTTGCCCGGCACGATCGTGATCGGAATCCGCAGCCGGCCGAGCAACTTGCCGGTCAGCGCCGAGACCAAGGGGCCAGGGCCCCGCTGTTCCGTGCTGGCCGCCAGAACCAGGATCGAGATGCGCGGCTCCTCGTCGATCAGCTTGAGCAGCTCGTCGCGCCGGTCGCCCTCGCGGACGTGGAGGATGGGCATCGAACCGGTCAGCTCGTTGACCTGCGCCGCCAGCTTCTGCAGCAGCTGCTCGCCTTCGCTGCGCGCCTCCTCGCGCATCAGATCGCCGACTGCCATCCAGTGCTGAAAGTCGGCCGGCTCGACCACATAGAGCAGCGCCACCCGACCACCGGTGTGCTGGGCGCGACGACAGGCGAAGCGCAGCGCCACGGGCATCTCCTCGCTGTCGTCGACGACGACGAGGAAAACGCGGTCTTCAGAGTGATTGGAAGGCTCGGTCATGAGGGGGATCACGCCTTGCGGAAGGCAATGTGGGCCAACCATCCTGCCACCAGCGCCAAGAGGATCGCAACGACACCGTAGAGTGCGCTGTTATTGTGGGCAAAATAGAAGATTTCCGCCTCCAGCCCGATCTTGCTGACGATCAGGGGCGTGGTCTGAGCGCTGGCCACCGCCCCATCGCGAATCAGGTAGACCTGCACCTGATAGGTTCCGGTCGGCACGTTGGCGGGAAAGAAGACGTCGCTGCGGAACAGTCGCGCGCCGAGGAACACGACCCGGCCGATATCGGCGGAGTAGAGGTTTTCCCGCTGCCTGGCTCGCTTCAGGGCGGCGCGCCATTCCTTGGCGACATTCTCCGAGGCTTTGGCCCGGGGCAGGTCGATCTGCAGGTGCTCCAGCCCGATCTGGTTGCGAAGCAGCACGCTGCTCGCCGCAATCTCGTTCAGCGGGCGCGTCGCCGCCACCGCGTAGAAGCTGGGGACTTCCTCGAAGGTCATGGCGGCGGTGTTGACCCAGATGCCGCCGAGCCGGCTCTTGCGGTGCATCACCACGTCCTCTTTCGGACCGCGCACCACGACCACCACGTCGCCGGGCTCCTCGACCGCTCCGAACAGCAGCACCTCGGCTCCGGCAAAGCCGGTGGTGATCGCCACCAGATGATCGGAGAGATCGGCAACCAAGCCGTTCGGCCGCACCTGGCTTGCCGCTCCGGCGACCAGCACGAACAGCAGCGCGATGCCTGTCACATGCGAGCGTCTCAATGGACCTCTCCCATGGAGTAGACATCCTCGGGCGTGACCGAGAGGTCGAACAGCAGCTTGCCGCAAACGCTGAGCACCATAAGCGACAGCAGGATGCGCAACTGCTCGCCGCGCAGCTTGGCGCCGATCTTGGCTCCGATCTGGGCGCCGATCACGCCGCCGGTCAAGAGCAGCAAGGCCAGCACCACGTCGACCGTCTGGTTGGCGTAGGCCTGCAGGAAGGTAACGTTCGCGGTGACGAAGATGATCTGGAACAGTGAGGTGCCGACCACCACGACGGTCGGCATGCCGAGCAGATAGATCATCGCCGGCACCATGATGAAGCCGCCGCCCACGCCCATGATGGCCGAGAGCACGCCGACCACGAAGCCGACGCCGAAGGGCAGCAGGGCGCTGATGTAGAGCTTCGACTTGCGGAAGCGCATCTTCAGCGGCAGGCCATGGATCCAGGTGTGGCGATGCAGCTTGCGGCGCACCGGGGAGCTGCTGCGGCGGCGCTGCAGGGCGCGCAGACCTTCGACCAGCATCAGGGTACCGATAATGCCAAGGAAAGTGACATAAGAGATCTTGATCACCAGGTCGATCTGGCCGATCTCGCGCAGCACGGCGAACAGCCAGACGCCGAAGCTGGAACCCGCCAGGCCGCCGAGCAGAAGAACTGCGCCCATCTTGAAATCGACGTTGCCGCGCGTCCAATGGGCGAGCACGCCGGAAACCGAAGAAGCAACGATCTGATTGGCTTCGGTGCCGACCGCGACCGGCGCCGGCACGCCGATGAAGATCAGGATCGGCGTCATCAGGAAGCCGCCGCCAACGCCGAATATGCCCGACAGAAGACCGACCGCCCCACCCAGGCCAAGCAGCAGGAAGGCGTCAACAGAAATCTCGGCGATGGGCAGGTAGATCTGCATCGCTAGGCTTCACGGTTCGGCCCGCGGCTGCGGCCAGCCGCCGCACGCGGGCACATCACGATCAATCACGAGAACGGTCCGCGGCGAAAACGGCAGATCCGTTTGCTGCGGTAACTTACAGCCGCTTTGCGGCGACGCACAATGCCCGAAGGCCGATTTAACTGGAATATTTGGCGAGAGCTTACCGCGACGCAGAAGAGCCCGGCAGGTGGTCCTGACGGAGCCTGCTAACGCCGGGCGCACGACTTGACGGCGCCCTGTTGGGTCAGGGGCGCAGGAAGCCGACGATCTCGTGCACCTCGTGCAAGATCGGCTCTGCCGTGGCCCGGGCGCGCGCCGCGCCGTCGTGCAGGATCTTGTCGACGTGATCCGGATCCGCCGTCAGCCGCTGCATCTCGGCACCGATCGGCCCCAGCGTGGCGACCGCCAGGTCCGTCAGCACCGCCTTGAAGTGCGAGAACTGGGAGCCCTCGAACTCAGCCAAGACCTCCGCCAGCGGCTTGTCGGCCAACGCCGCATAGATGCCCAGCAGATTGTAGGCCTCGGGCCGTGCCTTCTGCGCCTCCGCCGACACGACGCCGCCGTCTTCCAGGACGCCCGGACCGGGCAGGGCCTCCGGGTCGGTCCTGGCCTTGCGGATCTTCTGGGCGATGGCGTCGGCATCGTCAGTCATGTTGATACGGCTGTAGTCCGAGGGATCGGACTTGCTCATCTTCGCGGTACCATCGCGCAGCGACATGACGCGGGTCGCGGTGCCGAAAATCAAGGGCTCCGTGATCGGGAAGAAGTCGACGCCGAAGTCGGTGTTGAACTTCTGCGCGATGTCGCGGGTCAGCTCGAGGTGCTGCTTCTGATCCTCGCCGACCGGCACGTGCGTCGCCTTGTAGAGCAGGATGTCGGCGGCCATGAGATTGGGGTAGGCGTAGAGCCCGACGCTCGCGTTCTCACGATGCTTGCCCGCCTTCTCCTTGAACTGGGTCATGCGGTTGAGCCAGCCGAGCCGGGCCACGCAGTTGAAGATCCAGGCGAGTTCTGCGTGCTGCGGCACCTGGCTCTGGTTGAAGATGATACAGCGATCATGGTCCATCCCGGCGGCCAGAAAGGCGGCGGCGATCTCGCGCGTCTGGCCGCTCAGCTCCGCCGGCTCCTGCCACTGGGTGATGGCATGCAGATCGACCACGCAATAGATGCAGTCGTAATCGTGCTGCAGGGCGACGAAGTTGCGGATCGCGCCCAGGTAGTTGCCGAGATGAAGATTGCCGGTGGGCTGAACGCCCGAGAAGATGCGTTTCATGGAGCCGCTTGCCGCAGTTGGCGCCCTGGTTCGATGCCGTGGATCGGCGCCGGGGGTTATCGCCGCTGGCCCCGCGACGGTCAAGGCTGTCGCGTCAGGCCGAGCCCCGCCGGGCGAAGAGCGCCTTGACCTCCCCCATGTGCGTCGCGCCGAAGGCCAGGGCCAGCGCACCGTAAAGACCGAGGCCAGCACCGACCAGGATCGCCAGGGCCAGGATGCCGCTGAAGACATCGGCCTCGAACCAGCCGGCGAGCTGACCGGCCGCCAGCCAGAGGAGCCCGCCCATGGCGAGACTGGCCGCCAGCATACGCGGCAGGCGCGCCATGAAACGCCCGTCCAGCGCAAGGAATTCGTGACGTCGCAGCAGAATGAACAGTAAGCCGGCGTTGAGCCAGGCTGCGATTGCAGTGGCCAGCGCCAGCCCGACGTGCCCCATGGGCCAGAAGAGGGCGAGCGACAGCGCGATGTTCGCGACGACCGAGACGACGGCGACCTTGAGTGGCGTGACCGTATCCTCGCGGGCGAAGAAGGCGGGCTGCAGGATCTTCACCAGCACGTAGGCCGGCAGGCCCGCCGCATAGGCGGCAAGCGCCAGCGCGGTGGCATCGCTGGCGACCCGGTCGAAGGCGCCGCGCTCGAACAGCACCACGACGATCGGCCAGGGGATCGCGATCAATGCCACCGTCGCCGGCAGTGTCAGCAGCAGCGCCATCTCAAGGCCGCGGTTGAGGCTGTCCATCGCCGCCTGCTCGGCGCCGCTGCGCAGCTTGCGCGACAGCTCCGGCAGCAGCACGACGCCGAAGGCGATGCCGATCAGCCCGAGCGGCAGCTGATAGACCCGGTCGGCATAGTAGAGATAGGAGACGGCGCCGGCCTGCAACGACGCGATGATGGTGCCGACCATGATATTGAGCTGCAGGGCGCCGGCCGACAGCACGCCCGGAACCATCAGCCGCAGCATGCGCCGCACGCCTTCGGTCAGGCGCGGCCGCGGCAGCCGAAGCGCCATGCCGGCGCGGGCCGCCGCGATCATCAGCCAAAGGAACTGCCCGATGCCGGCCGCCGCCACGGTCCAGGCCAACACGTGGCCGGGCAGGCCGACGAGCGGCACCACGACCACGAGGGCGGTGATGAAGAAGACATTGAGCAGAATGGGCGCCGCTGCCGCGGCGGCAAAGCGGTAGAGCGAGTTGAGCAGCCCACTCAAGAGTGCCACCAGCGCCATGAAGAGCAGATAGGGGAAGGTGATACGGCTGAGCTGCACCGCCAGGTCGAACTTCTCGGGATCGGCCGCGAAGCCCGGCGCCAGCAGATACATGAGCCAGGGCATTCCCGCCATGGCGACCGCCGTCAGCAGCAGCAGGGCCGACAGCAGGACGGCCAGCGTCTGCTCCGCGAAGAGCTTCGCCGCCGCCTCGCCCTGCTGCTCCAGCCGGCGCACGAAGAGCGGCACGAAGGCGGCGTTGAAGGCGCCCTCGGCGAACAGGCGGCGAAACAGGTTGGGCAGTCGGAAGGCGACGAAGAAGGCGTCGGCCACCGGACCAGTGCCGAGCACCGAGGCGATCAGGATGTCACGGATAAAGCCGAGGATGCGGCTGATTCCGGTGAATCCGCCAACCGTGGCAATGGAACGGGCGAAGGCCATGGCGGCGAGTATCTAAAGCATTGCGGCGAAATGTGGAAGCAACGGTGGCGACGGCATGGGCGAAGAGGCGCCCCGAACGATTTGTAGGGCGGTTTCCGGAACGGCTCGGGCAGCCTGGAAGACCGTTGGGCCTTGGCGTCGCCCGGCTGTCGTGGGATCTTGCCGATGGGCCATAGGAGGCCACCCCTCCCGATGAAACAAAAGCGTGCGAACAAATCGGATCTTAACGCTTTCGGTATAGACCGATTATCATGTGGCATCAGTAATTTGACCCCAATCCTGCCATTCGGGCTTTGAACGCTCCGGTGACCGCCGAGATTTCCAACCTGCGACAGGACCGCGACCGCTTCGTCGCTTTCGCCTTCTCCTCCGCCGAGCTGCTGATCGAGGCCGACGAGCAGCTGGCGATCGTCTATGCGGTCGGCGCCAACAGTCAGCTGGTTGGCGAGGACGCGCCGAGCCTGGTCGGCACATCGCTCCTCGCGCTCTTCGCCGCCGGCGACCGCAAGCTGGTGCGTCACGCACTGGCCCGACTCGGCCCGGCGGGTCGCCTGGAGCCAATATCGGTGCGTCTCGGTGAGGAAGGCCTGCCGGCGGTTCTGGGCGCCTGTTGCGTGCCCTCGGCGGAGGGTCGCGTTTTCGTCTCGCTGTCGAAGAGCCGGACACGCGGCCTGACTGCGCTCTCGGCCGAAGCCCGCGACCAGGAAACCGGTGTCTGGCGGCAGGAGCAGTTCGTCGAGGTGGTCACCGAGTTGGTGCGGCAAGGCAGTCAGGAAAGGCGCAGCGATCAGCTTACGGTGCTTCAGTTCGACGGGCTCGAGGCGCTTCGCGCGCGGATCGGCGAGGCCGCGGTCAACGAGCTGCTGAGCGAGACCAGCGCCTATCTGCGCGCGCAGTCTCTGGGCGGCGATGCGGTCGGGCGTATCGCCGACGACAAATACGGCATCGTTCACGACGGCACAGTTTCCGCCGACAGCCTGACGGACGATGTGGACGAACTAGCGCGGGAAAGCGATCCCAATGGCATCGGCATATCGCTGGCCAAAGGCTGCATGAACCTGGCCGCCGACGGTATGAACGCCGAGGACATCGGCCGCATCATCAACTTCTCCATGCAGACTTTCAGCGAGCAGGACGTGGCCGGTCTCGACATGATGTCCATGTCGGAGGCCTTCGACGATCTGGTGCAGGCGACCGCCGTCCGCCTGGCCAGCCTGAAGCAGACCGTGGCGCAGCAGGAATTCCATATCGCCTTCCAGCCGATCGTCGCCCTGGCCGACCGCGACGTGCACCACTTCGAGGTACTGAGCCGCTTTCCCGATACCATGCGCCCGGCCGAGACGGTGCTGTTCGCCGAGCAGGTCGGTCTGATCGAAGAGCTCGACCTGACAGTTTGTCAGTTCGCCATCACGGTGATCCAGGAGCGCTTGGCTCGCGGCGACTTCCTGGAGCTGGCAATCAACGTCTCGGGCCGCTCGCTGGGCAGCAGCATCTTCGTGCGCTTGCTGAACGAGCTTCTGGCACAACTCAACGAGAACCGCGTCAATCTGCTGATCGAGGTGACAGAGACGGCCCGTCTGGAGAACCTGGTGGAAGCGCGCAACATCCTGCAGCAGCTGCGGAACAACGGCCACGCCATCTGCCTCGACGACTTCGGCAGCGGCGCCTCCTCCTTTCAATATCTGCAGAGCCTGCCGGTCGACTTCGTCAAGATCGACGGCTCCTTCGTCCGCGGTTTTCTGAACAACCATGAAGACGCCGCGATTATCCGCTCCATGCTCTCCCTGGCCAACGAACTCAAGGTCCCGGCCATCGCCGAGATGGTGGAGACCGAAGAGCAGGCCGCAGCGCTGCACGATCTCGGCGTCGCCTTCGGCCAGGGCTGGCTGTTCGGCAAGCCGCAGCGTCAGGTGCCGACCACCTCAGGCCGGCGCAGGCTTCAGGCAAAAGCGAGAGCCGGCAAAGGCGCCGCCTAGTCTGCAGCCACCGCTGGCTGCTTTCGGCCGGTCTCGCCGCTTTTCGTCTTGCTGCCGCTGGATCTCGCGCCACCGGACTTCGACGTACCATCGGCTTCCTGCAGGGCCTCCAGCAGGAAACTCCGGATACGCTTTTCGCGGGCTTCGCCCTCGACCTTGCCGCCGCGCGCGTCGGCCACGTAGAAGACGTCGACCGCACGCTCGCCGTAGGTCGAGATCTTGGCCGAGTGGATCATCAGCTTCAGCTTGGTGAGCGCCTGGGTCACCTGATAGAGCAGGCCGGGCCGGTCGCGGCCGTTGACCTCCACCACCGTGTGGCGGGCACTGGCCTTGTTATCGATCAACACCCGCGGCGCTACCTTGAAGACCTGATAGCGGCTGGCAATGGTCGACTTGCGCCGCGCCAGTTCAGCCACGGGATCGAGCTGCCCGGAGAGCATCCGTTCGACCGCAGAGGAGAGCCGCGCCAGCTTGCTGGGGCTATCGAAGGGACCGCCCTGGGCGTCGCGCACGAAGAAGCTGTCGAGCGCCATGCCGTTGGCCAGGGTGAAGATCTTGGCCGCGTCGATCGAGCCGCCGGCCACGGCGATGGCCCCAGCGATGCGGCTGAAGAGGCCAACGGTGTCGGCAGTGTAGATCGTCACCTCAGTCACTTCGCGGTATCGGTCGATCCGCGTATCGACGGTGAGCGGCGTGCCGGCTACCTCGGCCCGACGCACGAGTTGCGCGTGGTGGACATGGGTGTCGGTGTCGAGCGATAGCCAGTAGGCCGGCGTGCCGCGCGCCAGGTGCGCGCGCACGTCGGCGGCCGGCCAGTCCTGGAGCGCGGTCACCAGCGCGTCCTTGGCGACCACGACCCGCTCTTCTCGGCCCTCGGTCGCCAGGCCACCGGTGAGGACTTCCTCCGTGCGCCAATAGAGCTCGCGCAGCAGCGCCGCCTTCCAGGCATTCCAGGTGCCGGGTCCGACCGCACGGATATCGGCCACGGTCAGAACCAGCAGCAGGCGCAGGCGCTCCATCGACTGCATCAGGTCGGCGAAGCCCTGGATGGTCTGCGGGTCATCGATATCGCGCTTGAAGGCTGTGTCGCTCATGGCCAGGTGGTGCAGCACCAGCCAAGCAACGCTTTCCGTCTCCTCGTCGCTGAGGCCGAGGCGAGGGCAGAGCTTGTGGGCGATCTCTGCGCCCAATTCCGAATGGTCGCCGCCGCGCCCCTTGGCAATGTCGTGCAGCAGCACGGCGAGATAGAGCACGCGGCGCGACAGCACCTTGTGCACCACCTCACTGGCGATCGGTGCTTCCTCGTTCAGCAGCCCCTGCTCGATGCGATGCAGGATGCCGATGGCGAAGATGGTGTGCTCGTCGACCGTGAAGTGGTGGTACATGTTGTACTGCATCTGCGCCACGACGCGGCCGAAGTCGGGCACGAAGCGGCCGAAGACGCCGGCCTCGTTCATGCGGCGCAATGCCGTCTCCGGATCGTTCGGCGAGGTCAGAATATCGAGGAAGATCCGGTTCGCCTCCGGGTCGGGACGCAGCTGCTTGATGCGCCGCAAGTTCTGTGTCATGGCGCGCAGCGCGGCCGGGTGGATATCCAGGTCGTTCTCCTGCGCCACCTTGAAGATGCGTAGCATCTCGACCGGCTTCTCGGCGAAGACCTCCGACTTGTCGATGGTCAACCTATCGCCCTCGACCCGGAAGCCGCCGATGCGCCGGTTGCGCCTGAGCGGATTGAGCCGGAAGCGCGAGCGCCGGTTGTGCTCGGCCTCCAGCGCCGCGCAGAAGATGCGGGTCAGGTCGCCCACATCCTTGGCGACCAGGAAGTAGTGCTTCATCAGGCGCTCGACATCCAAGGTGCCGGCGTGCGCTGTGTAGCCCATGCGCGGCGCCAGCTCCTTCTGCACGTCGAAGGTCAAGCGCTCCTCCGGTCGGCCGGTCAGGTAGTGCAGGTGGCAGCGCAGGGTCCAGAGGTAGTTGCGCGCCTTGACGAAGCGCTTCATCTCCGCCTTGGTGAAGACGCCACGCTCGACCAGCTCGGACATGCTGGCGACGTGATAGATGTAGCGGGTGATCCAGAAGAGCGTGTGTAGGTCCCGCAAGCCGCCCTTGCCGTCCTTGATATTGGGCTCCAACACGTAGCGCGAGTCGCCCATCTTATGATGCCGCTCGTCGCGCTCGGTCAGCTTGGCCTCGATGAACTTGGTCGCGCCGCGCGCCAGAATCTCCTTCTGGAAGCGCTTCTTCAGCTCGGCGTAGAGCGGCTGGTCGCCCCAGAGGAAACGCATCTCCAAGAGGCTGGTGCGGATCGTCATGTCGGACTTCGCGAGCCGCAAGCAGACCGCGACCGAGCGTACCGCGTGGCCGACCTTGAAGCCGAGATCCCACAGCAGGTAGAGCATGGCCTCGACCACCTGCTCGTGGTGCGGCGTCATCTTGTAGGGCAGCACGAACAGCAGATCGACGTCCGACTGCGGCGCCAGCTCGCCGCGGCCGTAGCCGCCGAGCGCTGCCAACGCCAAGCGCTCGCCCTTCGAGCGGTTGCCCAAGCGGTAGACCTTCGTCGTCACGTAGTCGTAGATGACGCGGATGATCTGATCGGTCAGATAGCAGTTGGCCCGCACCACCTCGGCGCCCGAGGCACTCTCGTCGAAGCGCCGGCGGATCTCTGCCCGGCCGTCGGCCAGCGCCTGCTTCAGAATGGCAAGCACCTGATCGCGGGCGGAAGCCCCGTCGGGCGCATCGCTCAGCAGTGCGTCCAGCCGCACCGCCAGCGCCCGCCGATCGATAATAGCCCGCGGCTGCACAACGCCGTTGCGGCCCGCTTGTGCGAGCGTCTCATCCTCCGCTTCGGCGGCGGAAAGAGCCAGTTTTCCGCGAGGCGCGGTCTCCGCGATTTCGGTAACGGCTGCCGTCATACTGCTCAGATTGCGGTTCAGGTCGCTCGAGGCAAGGAGCTACGGGAGGCGCCCGCCACTTGCATCCGTCATTATGGCACGGGGAGCCGGCTTGCGCGAAACGTCACAGGAAAACCCCACGGAAAAGGCGGCAATCGCCTATAGTGCCGCCATGCAAGCGACCCGCCGCGCCGCCCTTTTGGGCCTGCTCACTGCCCTGGTCCTGACGGCCTGCGCCGAAGAGCGGGTGCGGCGGCCGACCACCTTGCTCGCCACGGCAACGCTGCCCGGCCCAGCGCACGACGTGGTCGAAGTGGTGGTCTACGACATTCCCTCTGGCACCGTGCTCGACCGGGTCTGGCTGAAGGGCCCCGAGGGCGAGCGCGTCTCCGGCTCACCGGTCGGCCGCAGCATCAGCGAGACCGGGCCGGGCGTGACCAAGGGCCTGGGCATCGGCATCGGCGTCACCGGCGGCTCGAGCAGCGGTGTAAACCCCTCGATCGGCATCGGCTACGGCGTCTCCGGCATCGGCGGCCCGAGCCGCCAGAGCCGCCAGGTCACCTACGTTATCCCTCTGCCGCCCGACCTGGGCTACGTCGAAGACCCGCGCGGTTGGCGCATCGACGTACACTACCTGGACGTGACCGGCGCCCCACAGGTGCGGACCATTCCGGCACCGCTGCCGGGGTAGGAGCCTACTCCCGGAGCAATCCTTTCAGTTCGTAGAGTAACTCTAGCGCAGCCTTTGGCGTCAGCTCGTCCGGGTTGATTTCGGTCAGTCGCGTCTCGGCAGCCGAGGATTCGGGCGGCGCAGCGGATGCGGCTTGCGGGCGGGCGGCAAAGAGGGGGAGGTCGTCGGCCAGGCGGGTGAGGGCGCCGGCCTGCTCGCCCTTTTCCAGAGTTTCCAGCACCGCCTCGGCGCGTTCGATCACGACGGGCGGCAGGCCGGCCAGCTTGGCCACGTGAATGCCGTAGGAGCGGTCGGCGGCGCCGGCGGCCACCTCGTGCAGGAAGACGATCTCGCCCTGCCATTCCTTGACCCGCATGGAATGGCAGGCGAGCGCCGAGAGCTTGGCGGCGAGCGTCGTCAGCTCGTGATAATGGGTGGCGAAAAGGGCACGGCAGCGGTTCATCTCGTGCAGGTGCTCGACCGCCGCCCAGGCGATCGAGAGCCCATCGAACGTCGCCGTGCCGCGGCCGATCTCATCGAGAATCACCAGGGAGCGCTCGCTCGCCTGATTGAGGATGACGGCAGTCTCGACCATCTCGACCATGAAGGTGGAGCGGCCGCGCGCCAGGTCGTCGGCCGCGCCGACGCGGCTGAAGAGGCGGTCGATGACGCCGATCTCGGCCGCGGCCGCAGGCACGTAGGAGCCCATCTGCGCCAGAACGGCGATCAGCGCGTTCTGCCGCAGGAAGGTGCTCTTGCCCGCCATGTTGGGCCCGGTCACCAGCCAAAGGCGCTGCGCCTCGGCCAGGTCACAGTCGTTGGCGACGAAGGGATTTTCTTGTGCGGCGACGAGCGCCGCCTCGACCACCGGATGGCGCCCGCCATCGATCTTAAAGGCGCGGCTTGTGTCGACCACGGGGCGGCACCAGCGGCCTTCGACCGCCAGCTCGGCCAAGGCCGTGGTGAGGTCGAGGGCGGCCAGCGCCCGGGCGGCGCGGGCGATCTCCTCGGCGCGACCCAGGATCTCGCCCACCAAGTCGTCGAACAGGCGAAGCTCGACGGCGAGCGCCTTGTCGGCGGCGCTGCCGATCTTCGATTCCAGCTCGCTCAGTTCGACCGTGGTGAAGCGCATGGCGTTCGCCATGGTCTGGCGGTGGATGAAGGGCCCCTCGGCCCCGCTCGGCACCTTGGCCGCGTGGGTCGCCGTCACCTCGATGAAGTAGCCGAGCACGTTGTTGTGCCGGATCTTCAAGGAAGGAACCCCGGTTTCGCCCGCGTAGCGGCTCTGCAAGCCGGCGATCAGCTTGCGGCTCTCGTCGCGCAGGCCGCGCAGCTCGTCCAGCTCCTGATGGTAGCCGGGTGCGATGAAGCCGCCGTCGCGCGGGGTGATCGGCAGGTCCTCGCCGAGCGCGCGGGCCAGGCGTTCGACCAGGGTTTCGTGGAAGCCGAGGTGGCGCGCTGCCTTGACCAGACCCTCGGGCGGCGGCGCGAAGGACTCGCCGGTGAGCAACTGACGCAAGGCCGCGGCCTCGCGCAGGGCATCGCGAATCGCGGCCAGGTCGCGTGGACCGCCGCGCGCCAGGGTGAGACGGGCGAGCGAGCGTTCGATGTCCGGGCAGCGCTTCAGCCGGCCACGGATGTCGGCCCGGAGCGCGTCGCCCTCCAGCAGGTACTGCACCATGTCGAGCCGCGCGGCGATCATCGCCGGATCGGTCACCGGGGCGGCCAGGCGGGCGGCCAGCAGGCGCGCGCCGGCACCGGTCACCGTGCGGTCGATGGTGCCCAGCAGGCTGCCCTTTCGGCCGCCGGCGAGCGCCTGGGTCAGCTCCAGGTTGCGGCGGGTCGCCGGGTCGATCTCCATCACCGCGCCAGAGGGCTGGCGGCGCGGCGCGGCCAGGCGCGGTAGGCGGCCCTTCTGGGTCAGCTCGACGTAGTCGATCAGCGCGCCGGCAGCGGCCAGCTCTGCGCGCGAAAAATCGCCGAAGGCGTCCAGCGCCTTCACGCCGTATAGCTCTTCCAGGCGGCGATGAGCATTGGCGCTGTCGAAACGCGCCGAGGGCAGCGGCGAGAGCGCCGTCTTCCAATCGCCCAGGGTCTCGAAGAGGGACGGGCGTTCAAGCAGCCGTTCCGGCAGCAACAACTCGCCTGGCGCCAGGCGGGCCAGAGCAGCGGCGACAGCGGGCTCGGTCAGTGGCTGGGTCAGGAAATCGCCGGTCGACATGTCGAGCCAGGCAAGCCCGAGCCCGCCGCCGGCATCGGCCAGCGCCGCCAGGTAGTTGTGCGCACGGGCGTCCAGCAGCTCGTCCTCGGTCAGGGTCCCGGGGGTGACGAGGCGCACCACGTCGCGCTTCACCACCGCCTTGCTGCCGCGTTTCTTGGCCGCCGCCGGATCCTCCATCTGCTCGCAGATCGCCACCTTGAAGCCCTGGCGGATCAGGCGCGAGAGATAGGCTTCGCCGGAATGCACCGGCACGCCGCACATGGGGATGTCCTCGCCACGGTGCGAGCCGCGCTTGGTGAGCGTGATGTCGAGCGCCGCCGAGGCCTGCACCGCGTCGTCGAAGAAGAGCTCGTAGAAATCGCCCATGCGGTAGAACAGCAGGCAGTCCGGATGAGCCTGCTTGATCTCCATGTACTGCGCCATCATCGGCGTGACGGCGGCGGCTTTGGCAGGCGACGGCTTGTTCGATGCGGCTGGGCTGTCCGGCTTTTGCGTCAGGGTCTCAGACACGGAAGGCTTTCGCGGGAAGGGATCTTCGATAAGGGGCGCGAGAAGGCGACCATAGCATGTGCCCGTCGGCCTGGCCGAGTCGCTTGCCTAGGACGGGCAATAAATACCATAATTGTGCAGGTGCTGGGGTGCCGGTCCAAGCCACCGGCTGAGAACATACCCATCGAACCTGATCTGGGTCATGCCAGCGAAGGGAGATCCGCCATTCACAGCCAGAAATCCCATACATCATCGGCACGGCCTTCCGTCGCGGTAATAGGAGCCGGCGTCTGCGGCCTCGGCATCGGTTGGCGCTTGGCCGCAGCAGGCTGCCAAGTCGACATCTTCGACCGCGGCGAAGCCGGGCAGGGCGCCACCTGGGCCGCGGCCGGCATGCTCGCCGCCGGGGTCGAGTGCGAGCCGGGCGAAGAGGCCCTGCTGCCGTTGAACCGCCTAAGCCAGGAGCGCTGGCCCACCTTCGCCGCAGAGCTGAAAGCGGCTTCGGGTATCGATGCCGAGTACCGCGACGAAGGCACCTTGGTCGTGGCGCTCACCCAGGACGACGTGGCGGCCCTGCGCTTCAACCACGACTTCCAGATCGGTCTGGGCGTCGAACTGGAGTGGCTGAACGGCGGCGAGGCGAGACGCCGCGAGCCGCACCTGCGGCCCGGCACGGCTGCCGCCGTCTACAGCCCGAACGACCATCAGGTCGACAACCGCAAGCTGGCGCTGGCCCTGAAGGAGGCCTTTCTGCGCGCCGGCGGCCGCCTGCACGAGAACACCGCCGTCGAGGCGGTCGAGGTGCGCGGCGGGTGCGCCCAGGGCCTGCGGGTCGGCGGCGAGATGCTATCGAATGATCGGGTGCTGCTGGCTGCCGGCGCCTGGTCGCGCGCCATCGACGGCTTGCCGGTCGAGGCGCTGCCGCCGGTGCGTCCGGTCAAAGGGCAGATGCTGGCCCTGCAGATGGACCCGCGCGCGCCGCTGCTGGAGCACGTGCTCTGGGGCCCGAACCTCTATCTGGTGCCGCGCAACGACGGCCGTCTGATCGTCGGCGCCACGGTCGAGGAAAAGGGCTTCGACGAGAGCCTGACCGCCGGCGGCGTCTTCGCCCTGCTGGAGGCCGCCTGGCGCGCGATCCCGACCGTCGAGGAGCTGCCGCTGGTCGAGAGCTGGGTCGGCTTCCGCCCAACCAGCCGCGACGACGCCCCGATCCTTGGCCCGACACCGGTCGAGAACCTGACCATCGCCACCGGCCATCACCGCAACGGCATCCTGCTGGCGCCGATCACCGCCGACGCGGTCAGCCACTTGATCCTGACCGACGAGCTGCCAGCGGAGATCGCCGGCTTCGGCCTCGACCGCTTCGCTGAGACGCCGCTGGCCGCCGCGGGAGGTGCGTCGTGAGCGCGACCATCCGCGTCAACGGCGAGGAGCGCGCCTTGAGCGCCGCGACGGTCGACGAGCTGCTGCGCCAGGAGGCGATCGACCCGGCGGCCAAGGGCATCGCCGTAGCGATCAACGGCGCCGTCGCCCCGCGACGCGCCTGGGCCGAGACGACGCTCGCCGCCGGCGACCAAATCGAGATCGTGAAACCCTTCAGAGGTGGCTAGCGGAACGGATTGAATCTTCCTCATCCTCACCTTCCCAAGGTCACTACGTGACCTCGAGCCCCTCCCTCTCCCTTGAGGGGAGAGGGAGGGGCCCAAGCGACCGGAGGACGCTTGGGAGGGTGATGGTGACAAGACGAAAGGCTTCGATCCGCAGCCGCCTCGCAGATGAGCAACAATGACCATGACTGACACGCTCACCATCGCAGGAACCACCTTCGGCTCCCGTCTACTGATCGGCACCTCGGGCTATCCGAATCAGCAGGTCATGTTGGATGCCATAGCCGCCAGCGGGGCTGAGATCGCTACCGTTTCCATCCGCCGCGTGAGCCTGGAAGGCTATGCCGAGAGCATGGTCGACCTCCTGGGCGATCGCTACAGGCTGCTGCCCAACACGGCCGGTTGCGCCACCGTGCGCGACGCCGTGCTGACAGCGCAGCTCGCCCGCGAGGCGTTGGAGACGAACTGGGTCAAGCTGGAGCTGATCGGCGACCGCGAGACGCTTTACCCCGATACGGAACAGTTGGTGCGGGCGGCCGAGGAGCTGATCGGCGACGGCTTCACCGTGTTGCCCTATTGCACCGACGATCCGGTCACCTGCCAGAAGCTGATCGACGCCGGCTGTGCCGCAGTCATGCCGCTCGGCTCACCGATCGGCTCGGGCATGGGGATCTGCAATCCCTACAACATCGAGCTGATCTGCAACCGCAGCCCGGTGCCGGTGATTCTCGATGCTGGCATCGGCACCGCCTCGGACGCGGCGCTTGCCATGGAGCTCGGCTGCGCGGCCGTGCTGCTCAACACCGCCGTCGCCAAGGCGCATGACCCGGTCACAATGGCCGCGGCGATGCGCGATGCCGTCGCCGCAGGCCACGCGGCGCGCCAGGCCGGACGCATTCCCAAGCGCGGCTACGCGGAGGCCTCCAGCCCGCGCCTTGGGCTAATCGGTTCCTAGCCCGAGTTTCTCACCAGGATAGCGTCGTTATGGGCGAGATAGGCCGACAGACTAGGAAAAGCGCGCAGCGCGATGCCTTCGCCCAGGGCTCCATTGGGGGCAAGCGCGTTGACGCAGGCTGTCGGCCTACCTCGCCCACCCTTTGGGTCGCGCCGGGCGGGCCGCCCGCGTTGTCGAAGGCTTCAATCGTAGCGCCATGCTACGCTTTTCGGCCTTCTTCTAGCGGATCGGACTCCGCCCGGCGCGATGACGGCCCTATCCTGGTGAGAAATTCGGGCTAGGCTCTTGCGCGCCCTGCCGCAGCCGCCGCTTCTCGTCATCACGGATCGCAAGCAGGCGCGCCGTCCTCTCGAAGAGATCGCCGAGGCGATCTTCGCAGCCGGCTGCCGCTGGTTGTTGCTGCGCGAAAGGGATTTGGCGGCGAGCGAACGGCTCGCCCTGACTGCCCGGCTGTCCGCGCTGGCGAAGGAGCACGGCGCGACACTGCTGGTGAGCGCCGATCTCGATGCCGCTCGGCTTGCCGACGGCGTGCACCTGCCGCGCGACGGCGACGTAAAGGCGGCACGCGTGACCCTTGGCCCGGATGCGCTTATCGGCCTTTCCGCGCACGACCTGTCGGAGGCCAGCGCGGCGGCGGAGGCCGGTGCGGACTACGTAACCCTCAGCCCGATCTTCGCGAGCGACAGCAAGCCGGGCTACGGACCCGCCTTGGGCTTAGCGGCGGTCGGACGGGTGGTTGACGCCTTGTCCATTCCCGTACTGGCACTGGGCGGCATAGCCGCAGGCAATGCCTCAGACTGCCTAAGGGCGGGCGCCACGGGCGTCGCGGTCATGGGAGATATCATGCGCGCCGCGGCGCCGGGCGAAGCCGTGGCCGAATTGCTCCCGGTACTGCTTCGGAACGAAGCGGAGGCTGGTCAGGACCGGGGCTCGTCGGCAGAATGCGGCTGAGCGCAGAGAGCAGCAACGGAGCAGCAGGGTGTCGGAAAGCGAAGCCGTAAACGCGAGTGGTGGCGTCACCGAGGTGGTCGGCCGTTTCACCGAGCGCGAAGCCTTTCAGGCCGCGGTCGAAGCGCTGCGCGCCGCCGGCTTCGCGGAAAGCGACCTCTCGGTACTCGACAGTCACGAGGCGCTCTCGGCCAGCGAGAGCGAGAGCGAGGCCTGGAAGCGGACGCTGACCGGGCTGGTCGGCGAGATCAAGTACATGGGGCCGCTGGGCGCAGCCGGCCTCATCATGCTGACGGCGGGGCCTGTCGGTGCCTCCATCGCCGCGCTGCTTGCCGCCGGCATCACCGGCGCGGCGCTGCGCGAGGCGCTGGACGAGATCCGCGCCACGCCGCACACCGAGGCCTTCGCCCGCGCTCTGGAGAACGGTGCCCTGTTGCTCTGGGTGCGGGCCGAGAGCGCTACGCAGCAGGCTGAGGCCAAGGCGATCCTGATCAACCACGGCGGCGCGGACGTGCACGTGCACAGCCGGCCGACGTCGTCCTAAGCCTTCGACCCTGTCGGGATAGGCCGCCTCGTTTCCTTCGCGTTCCAGCTTTGACGCTGGTCTTTGACGCTGGAAGGGGCGCTCTCTAACATCGTCTTTTCGATACAGGCGGTGCGCAACGATCGCGCGAGGCTTTTCCAAGGGGCCTCTGCCGAAAAGCAACAGCAAGAAACGGCGGAAGGAAGCGCCATGGAATCCGGTAAGTTCGAGAACCTCGAGGAAGACGCGCTGCAAATGCATGCCGCGGGCAAGCCCGGCAAGCTTGAGATCCGCGCAACCAAGCCGCTGACCTCGCAACGCGACCTCTCGCTCGCCTATTCGCCGGGCGTGGCAGCACCCTGCCTCAAGATTCACGAGAACCCCGGCTGCGCTTACGACTACACCAACAAGGGCAACCTGGTGGCCGTGATCTCCAACGGCACCGCCGTGCTCGGCCTGGGTGACCTCGGCGCGCTGGCGGCCAAGCCGGTGATGGAAGGCAAGTCGGTGCTCTTCAAGCGCTTCGCCGACGTGAACGGCATCGACCTGGAGATCGACACCCGCGACGTTGACGAGTTCGTCAACTGCGTGCGCTATCTGGGCCCCGCCTTCGGCGGCATCAACCTGGAGGATATCAAGGCGCCGGAGTGCTTCCTGATCGAGCAGCGCCTGAAGGAGCTGCTCGACATCCCGGTGTTCCACGACGATTAGCACGGCACCGCGATCATCGCCGCGGCGGGCCTGATCAACGCGGCGCACCTGACGGGGCGGGAGCTGAGTTCGATGCGCATGGTGATCAACGGCGCCGGCTCGGCCGGCATCGCCTGCGCCGAGCTGGTCAAGGCGATGGGCATTCCGCACGACCACGTGCTGCTTTGCGACACCCGCGGCGTCATCTACAAGGGCCGCGAGGCCGGCATGAACCAGTGGAAGTCGGCTCACGCGGCGGAGACCGAGGCGCGCGATCTGGCCGCAGCCCTGAAGGGTTCGGACGTCTTCTTCGGCCTCTCCGCCAAGGGCGCGGTGACCCAGGCGATGGTGACCGCCATGGCCGACAAGCCGATCATCTTCGCCATGGCCAACCCGGACCCGGAGATCACGCCGGAGGAAGTGCAGGCCGTACGGCCCGACGCCATCATGGCGACTGGGCGCTCGGACTACCCGAACCAGGTCAACAATGTGCTGGGCTTTCCCTACATCTTCCGCGGCGCGCTCGACGTTCGGGCACACACCATCAACATGGAGATGAAGATCGCCGCCGCCGAGGCGCTTGCCGCACTCGCCCGAGAAGACGTGCCGGACGAGGTCGACCGCGCCTATGCCGGCAAGCGTCTGCGCTACGGCCCCGACTACATCATCCCGGCTCCCTTCGATCCGCGGCTGATCGTCGCCGTACCACAGGCCGTGGCCAAAGCCGCCATGGATTCGGGCGTTGCCCGGCAGCCGCTGGCCGACATCGAGAACTATGCCCAGGCGCTTTCGGCGCGGCTCGACCCGACAGCGGCCAGCCTGCAGAAGATCTTCGACAAGGTGCGTGCCGCGCCGAAGCGTGTGGTCTTCGCGGAGGGCGAGGAGGAAACCTCGATCCGCGCCGCCCTGGCCTTCCACAACGCGGGCTACGGCACGCCGCTCTTGGTCGGCCGCGAGGAGCGAATCCAGCAGACCTTGGATCACCTGGGTCTCTCAGGCGATTTCCTGGAGATCCACAACGCCCGCCTGTCGCAGCACAACGAGCACTACCGCGACTTCCTCTACGGCCGGCTGCAACGCAAGGGCTCGCTGCTGCGCGATTGCCAACGCATGGCGAACCAGAACCGCAACGTCTTCGCCGCCGCGATGGTCGCTTGCGGCCATGCGGATGCCATGGTGACGGGCCTGACGCGCAGCTTCGGCGTCGCCTTCGAGGACATCACCCGCGCGCTCGACCCGCAGGAAGGGCACCGGGTCTTCGGCCTCTCGATCGCGCTCACCCCCGGCCGCACGGTCTTCATCGCCGACACTACGGTGCACGAGCTGCCGAACCCGGAGCAGCTCGCCGACATCGCGATCCAGAGCGCCGCGCAGGCCCGCCGCCTGGGCCACGAGCCGCGCGTGGCGCTGCTCAGCTTCTCCAACTTCGGCAACCCGATGCGCGCCCGGGCCGAGCGCATCCGTGAGGCGGTGCGGCTGCTCGATGCCCGCAAAGTCGACTTCAAATACGACGGCGACATGCAGGCCAATGTGGCGCTCGACTTCGACCTGATGCGCCAGCTCTACCCCTTCTGCCGGCTATCGGGGCCCGCCAACGTGCTGATCATGCCGGCGCTGCACGCCGCCAACATCTCGGCCAAGTTGATCCAGCATCTCGGCGGCGGCACGGTGGTCGGACCGCTGCTGATCGGCCTCTCCAAGCCGGCGCAAATCGTGCAACTCAGCAGCTCGGTGAACGATCTGGTGACCGTGGCGGCGCTGGCCGCCCATGAAGCCGAGCAACGCGATCTTCTGCTGTAGCCCCTTGTCGCGGCAACGCCGGTTCCTGTAACTCCTGTGCGATAGATCCGGGGCGCGGTGTTGCCGCTCGCCACGGCCACTCGCCGCACAGGTTGTAACGCCACCCATGCCCAACTGGCTTAAGAACACGCTGCTGATCCTGCTGTCCTGTGTGGTCGGGCTGGCCTTGGTGGAGGTCGCGCTACGCGCCTTCGTGTCGATCCGCGATGTCGGGCCGTCCTTCACCACCTTCGATCCGGAGCTCGGCAAGCGGCTCAAGAGCAGCTTCTCGACCACGCGTATCACACCCGAGTTCACCATGCGCTTCTCGACCAACGCGCAGGGCTTCCGCGGATCGGAGCCGGAAGGTGCGGCGAATAGCCCTCCGCAGCGCCCGATCCTCTTCCTCGGCGATTCCTTCACCATGGGCTATGGGGTCAATGACGGCGAGGAGTTACCCGCCCTGATAGGCCGCGCGTTGGCCGAACGCGGCGTCGAGATCCCGATCGTCAACGCGGGGATGGGCGACAACGGCAACGGCCGCTGGCTGAAGTTCCTGCGCCTTTACGGCAAGGACCACGATCCACGCCTGATCGTACTGCAGTTGATGGCCAACGACTTCGGCGACAACGCGCAGGAAGGCCTCTTCGCGCTGACCGAGCAGAACGAGTTGCAGGCGCTGCCGGTAAAGCCCGGCGGCTCACGCGCCTTGCAGCAAGCGATCGAGGCGGTGCCCGGCCTGGACCAACTCTACCTCGTCGGGCTCGCGCGCCAGGTGAAGGCTGCCATGGGCCAGCGGACGGACGAGGATCCGGCTGCGGCGGCGGAGCGCGAACGCCTGTCGGAGCGCCTGACCTACCGGCTTCTGCAAGAGATTCTGACCCTGGTGCAAAGCGAGGGCTGGCCAGTGGCCGCCATCAGCGTCGAGATCGAAGGCGAGCGGCTCGCGGAGATCAAGCGGATCTTCGCCCGCTTTCAGGTGCCGCTGATCCCGATACCGGGCAAGCAAGAGCGGCCCGAGCTCTACTACGTCGTGGACGGCCATTGGAACGCTCGCGGCCACGTCGAGGCGGCGGTACGAGTCCTGGACTGGATGACTGAGAACGAACCGCTTTGGCGTCCAGTGGAGTGACAGGGTAAAGCGACGGGGTGCCCAAACGGCCGGCCCAATTCGCCAGCGACGGAAGCGCGAAAACGTCATGTAGCCATGCTAGTCTTTTGCGACATGCTAGCCTTGCCGCAAGCGGGCCCAAAAAGCGTGCACTCATGAAAGGCTCACCGAGCGGTCCACACCGATGACACCACCGCCTGATCCAGCCACCGAGCGTAGCAGCGACAGCCGATCCGGGATGCCCTGGCGTGCGATCGCGGCGGTTGCCGCACCTGGCCTCCTGGCGCTGCTGGTGCCCCTGCTGTCCGGGGCCCTGTCGATCGGCTATGCCGCCCTCGGCGCGGCTGTCGTGGTGATCGGCTCGGGGTTGCTGCTGCACCGCCATTTTCTGCGCCTCGACGCGCTGCGTCGTTACATCGAGGAGCTGGGCCGCAGCAGCTCCGGCTCGATGCCGCAACCGCCGCGCGCCGGCAGCCCGATCCTGTCGCCGGGCCTGGAGAATGCGCTGGCCGCCGCCTCGGCGGAACGGCAGCGCCGACGGGGCGAGCTCGAGGCCCTGATCAGCGGCAACGAGGCCATCCTCGCTGCCCTGCCCGACCCGCTGGTGATGCTCGATGAGTCGCGTCGTATCGTCCGCGCCAATCCGGCCGCGATCGCGCTGTTCGGCGACGCGCTGGCCGGCCGCGACCTGACCAGTGTGCTGCGGTCGCCCAAGCTGCTGGACGCGGCCGACGCCGTGCTCTCGGGCGACGGCGATCGGATCGTCGATTTCACGATACCGGGGCCCGTGCAGCGAACCTTCAGCGCCCAGGTGAAGCACCTGCCGACGCCGGCCCCCGACGGCACCGTGGCCATTCTCGCGCTGCACGACCTGACCAGCGTCCGCCGGGCCGAGCAGCTGCGCGCCGACTTCGTCGCCAACGCCAGCCACGAGCTGCGCACGCCGCTCTCCAGTCTGCTCGGTTTCGTCGAGACCCTGCGCGGGCCGGCGCGCGAGGACGAGGAGGCGCGGCAGCGGTTCCTGGCCATCATGCACGAGCAAGCAGTGCGCATGTCGCACCTGGTCGAGGACCTGCTGTCGCTCTCGCGCATCGAAATGCAGGAGCATACCCCGCCGACCGAGATCACCGATCTGATCGCCGTCCTCAGTTCAGTGATCGGGACCGTGGACATGCGCGCCAAGGAAAAGGAGATGTCGCTTGTCATCGACGCCACCGACCCCCTGCCGGTCATCGGCGACGGCGAGGAGCTGGCACAGGTCTTCCAGAACCTGATCGACAACGCGATCAAATATGGCCGCGCCGGCACAGAAGTGCGCATCGAGGTCGCCGAGAGCGAGGCGGCGCGGCGGCGCCTTGGTCGGCGCGGCCTCGCTGTTTCGGTGATCGACCGAGGCGAGGGCATCGGCCGCGAGCATCTGCCGCGGCTGACCGAGCGCTTCTACCGGGTCGATACGGCGCGCTCCCGGCAGCTCGGCGGCACCGGGCTGGGCCTGGCCATCGTCAAGCATATCGTCAACCGGCACCGCGGCGCTCTGGAGATCTCCAGCGCCGAGGGCGAGGGCTCGACCTTCACCGTTCTGCTCCCCCTGGCCGATGTGCCAGCGGAGGACGCGGCCGCCGAGTAAGCCTTCCCGCCTGCCGGCGACCATCGGCCAAACCTGCCGAGGCGAGGCCAGCGGCCGGATCGCAAAGAGAAAACAAACTGAAATACAGACCGGCAGAAGCCGCTCTCGAGCGGTGGAAACCCCGGCAACTGTCACATAACTGTCATCGAACCGTAGTATTTCCATATCGGACGCAAACTAGGGTAGCGCTTGCCTGGGGCTAGGCGCCCCGGGCCCGGCTGGCGCCGGATCCACATCATGACGGTTATCCAGACACCACATGCGGAGTTTCGACCCGTGATTCACAAGACCCTTTCCACTACAGCCGTGGCTGCGCTCGCCCTGATCGCCGTCGGAACCGCGGCGGAAGCGCGGGATCAGATCCGCGTCGTGGGATCCTCCACCGTTTTCCCCTTCTCGACCTCGGTCGCCGAACAATTCGGCAAGTCCACCGACTTCAAGACTCCGGTAGTCGAGAGCACCGGCTCGGGCGGCGGCATGAAGCTGTTCTGCTCCGGCGTCGGAATCGAGCATCCCGACATCACCAACGCTTCGCGCCGCATCAAGGAATCGGAATTCAAGACCTGCAGCGAGAACGGCATCACCGTTGTCGAGGTGAAGGTCGGTTTCGACGGCATCGTGCTGGCCAATGCCAAGGGCCAGGACGCCATGAGCCTGACCAAGCAACAGATTTTCCAAGCCCTGGCCAAGGAAGTGCCGGTCGACGGCAAGCTGGTCCCCAACCCCTACACCATGTGGAACGAGATCGACCCGGCGCTACCGGCGCGCAAAATCGAGGTGCTGGGCCCGCCGCCGACCAGCGGCACCCGCGATGCCTTCGTCGAGCTGGCCATGGAAGGCGGCGCCAAGACGTTCGAGATGCTCGCCACCCTGCGCAAGGAAGACAAGAAAGCCTTCAAGGCGATTGCTCATTCGATCCGTGAGGACGGCGCCTTCGTCGAGGCCGGCGAGAACGACAACCTGATCGTCCAGAAACTCGAGGCCAATCCGGATGCAGTCGGCATTTTCGGCTTCAGCTTCCTCGACCAGAACGCCGACAAGATGCAGGGCGCCATGGTCGACGGAGTCGAGCCGAGCTTCGAGAACATCGCGGCCGGCGACTACGGCGTGTCCCGCTCGCTCTACTTCTACGTCAAGAAGGAGCATGTCGGCGTGGTGCCGGGCATCAGCGACTTCGTCGCCGAGTTCACCAGTGAGAAGGCTTGGGGCCCGGAAGGCTACCTGGTCGACAAGGGTCTGATCCCGCTGCCCGACGAGGAGCGCGAGAGCGTCCGTGCGAGCTCGGTGAACCTGTCGCCGCTCAGCATGTAAGCGAGTGTCACCGGCGGTCGGTCTCAAGCCGGCCGCCGGCTGCTCTTTTGAATTTGGTTCGGATAGTTAAGTAGCGTCTCGGGCAAACAGCAGCGCCATGTCGACCCTGATCCTCATCGCGACCCTGCTGATCTTGGCTGTCATCGGCTACGCCATGGGCCGCAGCCGGGCGGTTGCCGTGAGCGAGGGCAAGACCAGCCGACTGCACTCCCTGCCGAGCTACTATGGCGCCTACGTCGCGCTCTGGTGCGGTTTGCCGAGCCTCGTCCTGGTCGTGGCCTGGATCGTCTTCGAGCCGCAGGTGGCCGAGTGGCTGCTATTGGCGAGCCTGCCGGAGGACTCGAAGGCACTGCCCGACAGCCAGCTAGCCCTGCTGATCACCGACATCAAGAACCTGGCGCAGGGCAACATCGTCAGCCGCGAGATCGACCCGGCACTGCAAGCTGCCGCCGACGGCTATGCCAACGTTCGCACCATGGGCACCGCAGCGATGATCGTGTTGGCGTTGGCTGTCGCCGTGCTTGGACTGCACCGCGGTCGCACCTTGGTTCGCGTTGACCTGCGCGCGCGTAACCAGGTCGAGAAGGTCGTCAAGGTGGTCATGATCGTCGCCTCGACGATCGCCATCCTTACGACCATTGGGATCGTTCTGTCCCTGCTGTTCGAGGCCTTGCGCTTCTTCGCTCGCGTCCCCTTCACCGAGTTCATCTTCGGGCTTGAGTGGAGCCCGCAGACGGCGCTGCGCGCCGAGCAGGTCGGCTCGTCCGGCGCCTTCGGTGCGGTGCCCCTCTTCGTTGGCACCCTGGTCATCACGGTCATCGCCATGTGCGTCGCGGCGCCGATCGGCCTCTTTTCGGCGATCTACATGTCGGAATACGCCGGGCCCCGGCTGCGCGCCACGGCCAAGCCGCTGCTCGAGGTCCTGGCCGGCGTGCCGACCGTGGTCTACGGCTTCTTCGCCGCCTTGACCGTCGCCCCCTTCTTCCGCGGCATGGGTGAGTCCATCGGGCTCGACGTCTCCTCGGAGTCGGCGCTCGCCGCCGGCGTGGTCATGGGCGTCATGATCATCCCCTTCGTCTCCTCGCTATCCGACGACGTCATGAACGCCGTGCCGCAGACCCTGCGCGACGGCGCCTATGCGCTGGGCGCGACCAAGTCGGAGACCATCAAGCAGGTTGTCGTCCCCGCGGCGCTGCCAGGCATCGTCAGCGGCCTGCTGCTTGCGGTCAGCCGCGCTATCGGCGAGACCATGATCGTGGTCATGGCCGCTGGCCTGGCCGCTAACCTGACGGTCAACCCGCTCGAAGCAGTGACCACGGTGACGGTGCAGATTGTCACCCTGCTAGTGGGTGACCAGGAGTTCGACAGCGCCAAGACCCTGGCCGCCTTCGCCCTCGGTCTGGTGCTCTTCACGGCCACGCTGACGCTCAACGTGGTGGCGCTGCACGTGGTCCGGATGTATCGAGAGAAGTATGACTGAGATCGCCGCGACGCCCGAGCTTCGCCGCCCCGACTTCTCCGCCGAGCGCGTCAAGCGGCGCTACGCGGCGGAGCGGCGCTTCCGGCTCTACGGCTTGTCGGCCATTTTCGCGGCCATCGGTATGCTGGGCTTGCTGCTCTTGTCGATCATCTCGGAAGCGCTGCCTGCCTTCACGCAGGCCTACGTCGCGCTCGACATCGAGTTCGATGCGGAGGCCATCGATCCGCAGGGTTCCGGCGATCCCAACGTCATTCGGCGTGGCGATTTCGACAAGCTGTTCAAGGAGGCGCTCAAGGCACGCTTCCCAGAAGCTGCCAAGGAACGGCGTGCGCGCCGCGCGCTCTATGGCCTGGTGAGCAACGGCGCCGGCCTCGATCTGCGCGACATGGTGATGGACGACCCCTCGCTGATTGGCAGCAGGCAGCGAGTCTGGGTCAAGACATCGGACGACGTGGACAGCTTCGTCAAAGGCCAGATCCCGCGCGACGTCGCCGAGAGCGAGCGGCGCGTCAAGGACAACGAAATTGCCTGGATCGACGCGCTGGAAGCGGACGACGCCTTGGAGACGCGCTTCAACTCGACGTTCTTCACCTCCGGCGACAGCCGCGAGCCCGAGCTCGCCGGCATCTGGGGCGCCGCCGTCGGCTCGCTGCTGACGCTCCTGGTCACTTTGCTGCTGAGCTTCCCGATCGGCGTGCTCTCGGCGATCTACCTCGAGGAATTCGCGCCGACCAACCGCTGGACCGATTTGATCGAAGTCAACATCAACAACCTGGCCGCCGTGCCATCGATCGTCTTCGGTCTGCTCGGCTTGGCGGTCTTTCTGAACTTCTTCGGCTTGCCGCGTTCGGCGCCGCTGGTCGGCGGCATGGTGCTTGCCTTGATGACACTGCCGACCATCATCATTGCGTCTCGCGCCGCGCTCAAGGCGGTGCCGCCGTCGATCCGTGAAGCGGCGCTCGGCATCGGCGCCTCCAAGCTGCAGGTCACGACCCACCACGTTCTGCCGCTCGCCATGCCGGGCATTCTGACCGGCACGATCATCGGCATGGCGCAGGCGCTCGGCGAGACCGCGCCGCTGTTGATGATCGGCATGGTCGCATTCATCGTCGACATCCCCGCTGGCGTCACCGATCCGGCGACCGTGCTGCCGGTGCAGATCTATCTCTGGGCCGACAGCCCGGAACGCGCTTTCGTTGCCAAGACCAGCGCCGCCATCATGGTGCTGCTTGGTTTCCTTATCCTCATGAATGCGCTCGCCGTGTTGCTGCGTAAGCGCTTCGAACGCCGCTGGTAGGGAGCAACCAATGGCCGCTGTCGAGCAGCTCGCACCGCAGGCCTTGGCCGCGACGGCCAAGGTCAAGACGCGCGACGTGAATGTCTTCTATGGCGAGGCGCAGGCGCTGAAGCATGTCGACCTCGACATGTATAGCAACGAGGTGACTTCGCTGATCGGTCCGTCGGGCTGCGGCAAGTCGACCTTCCTGCGCTGCATCAACCGTATGAACGATGTGATCGAAGGCTGCCGCGTGGAGGGCCATCTGGAGATCGACGGGCAGGACATCTATGATAAGTCGATCGACGTCGTGCAGCTGCGCGCCCGCGTCGGCATGGTCTTTCAGAAGCCCAACCCCTTCCCCAAGTCGGTCTTCGACAACATCGCCTACGGCCCACGGATTCACGGTATCGCCGAGAGCAGGTCGGAGCTCGAGGAGATCGTCCAGATCAGCCTGGAACGTGCCGGTCTCTGGAACGAGGTCAAGGACCGCCTGGACAAGCCGGGCACAGGGCTTTCCGGCGGCCAGCAGCAGCGCCTTTGCATCGCTCGCGCGATCGCGGTCAATCCCGACGTCATCCTGATGGACGAGCCCTGTTCGGCGCTCGACCCGATCGCGACCGCCAAGGTGGAGGAGCTGATCGACGAGCTGCGCGAGAACTTTACCATCGTGATCGTGACCCACTCCATGCAGCAGGCCGCGCGCGTCTCCCAGCGCACCGCCTTCTTTCACTTGGGTGTTCTGGTGGAGTACGGGCACACCGAGCAGATTTTCACCAATCCCGCAGACGAGCGAACCCAAGGCTACATCACGGGTCGTTTCGGGTAAGCTAAACGAAGAGGTAACAGGTGGCCGCTGGCACCGAACACATCGTCAGGTCCTTTGACGAAGAGCTGGAACAGCTCAACGAGATCGTCGTTCGCATGGGCGGCCTCGCCGAGGCGCAGCTGAGCAACTCGATCCAGGCCGTATCGCGCTGCGACGGCGATCTCGCCGACCGGGTCATCGAGAGCGACGGCGCGATCGACGAGCTGGAGCAAAAACTGGAAGACAGCGCCATCAAGCTGCTGGCACGCCGCCAGCCGATGGCCAACGATCTGCGCGCCGTGGTCGCCGCCTTGAAGATCGCGAGCGACCTCGAGCGCATCGGCGATTACTCGAAGAACATCGCCAAGCGGGCCCATGCGCTATGCCAGACCCCGCCAGTGCCGCCGGCATCCGCGATCCCACGCATGGCGCGCCTCGTGCAGTCGATCATCAAGGACACGCTCGACGCCTACATTGCCGGCGACGCCGAGAAGGCGATCGATGTCTGGATGCGCGACGAAGAGGTCGACGAGATGTATACCGGACTGTTCCGCGAGCTGCTGACCTACATGATGGAGGATCCGCGCAACATCACGCCCTGCACGCACCTGCTGTTCATCGCCAAGAACATCGAGCGCATGGGCGATCACGCCACCAACGTCGCCGAGACCATTCACTACAAGGTGACCGGGCGCCGGATGGAAGGCGGCCGACCGAAGGGCGACGAAAGCAGCTTCCAGGTGGTCGAAGCTGCGGAGAATGAAGAGGCCGGCGACGGCACGACGGAGACGAACCCATGAAGCCCCTGGTGCTGATCGTCGAAGACGAAGCGGCACTCGTGACCCTGCTGCGCTACAACCTGGAGCGCGAAGGCTTTCGCGTCAGCGAGGCGAGCGACGGCGAAGAAGCCATGGTGCTGGTCGAGGAGGAGGTCCCCGACATCGTCCTGCTCGACTGGATGCTGCCGCTAACCTCGGGTATCGAAGTCTGCCGACGCCTGCGCCGGCTGCCGGAAACGCGTGACGTCCCGATCATCATGCTGACCGCGAGGGGCGAGGAGGGCGACAAGGTGCGCGGCCTCGACGCCGGCGCCGACGACTACATCACCAAGCCCTTCTCGCCCGCGGAACTGATCGCCCGCATGCGCGCCGTGCTGCGCCGTGCGCAGCCGGGCCTGTCCAGTGAGCTTCTGGAGTACGACGATCTGGTAATGGATCTTGCGGCGCACCGCCTGCGCCGCGGTGCGCGCGACATCCACCTCGGCCCGACCGAGTTCCGCCTCTTGCGCCACCTCATGCAGCATCCGGGGCGCGTCTTCAGCCGCGAGCAACTGCTCGATTCGGTCTGGGGCCGCGACGTCTATGTCGAGCCGCGCACTGTCGACGTGCACATCCGTCGCCTGCGCAAAGCGCTCAACAACGGAGACGAGGCGGATCTTATCCGCACCGTCCGCTCGGCCGGCTACGCGCTCGACCGGTCGCAGGAGTGGAACGGCAACGCCGGCGCCTAACGCCGGATATCCGCGGCAACGATCGGGCGCTGGCGACTAGCGAAAGGGGAACAATGCCCGACCGAAGCTACAACGTCTTGTTTCTCTGCACCGGTAACTCGGCGCGCAGTATCATGGCCGAGTGCATCCTCAATCGGCTGGGCCAGGGTCGGTTCCAAGGCTTCAGTGCCGGTAGCCATCCCAAGGGGCAGGTCGACCCTGCGGCGCTCGATCTGCTGCAGAAGTTCAACCACTCTATCGAGGGTCTGCGCAGTAAAAGCTGGGACGAGTTCGAGGCTGTGGACGCACCGCAAATGGACTTCGTCTTCACCGTCTGTGACAACGCCGCCGGTGAGGTCTGTCCGGTTTGGCCCGGCCAGCCGGTGTCGGCCCACTGGCCGTTTCCCGACCCGGCCGCCTTCGTCGGCCCCGAGGCCGAACGCCGTGCCCTCTTCGCCGACGTCTACGGCCAGATCCACAACCGGGTGTCTATTTTCGTCAACCTGCCGCTCGACGCGCTCGACAGGCTCAGCCTGCAGAAGCGCCTCGATGAACTGGGCCAGAAACCGCCGGCGGATGGCTGATAAGCGGTTGGCGGACTTGCCAATAATGCGCCGACCGGTGCCGATACAAAAGCCAGACTCGCCGCTAACCGTAGCCTAGCGAGACGGCGATCCGCCTCAGGCGGCGACCGGGCCGTCGCGCACCGATTTGGTGACCTTCATCACATCGGGCTCTTCCGGCAGATGCGACAAAGTAAAGCCAAGCCGCCGGGCGAGCGCGAGCATGCCGTGGTTGTCGGCCAAGACCTGGCCCCAGACTTCCGCGATGCCGCGGCTGGCGGCGTAGTCGAGCAGACGCTGCATCAGCGCCAAACCAAGCCCGCGCCGCTGCACATCGGAGCGCACGACGATGGAGAACTCCGCCTTGACGTTATCCGGATCGGCGATCAGCCGCACGCCACCCAATAGTTTCGGCGATTCCGTGCCGTCGGTCGCGGCCTCCGGCGCCGATTCGTCGCTGCCCTGGCTCGCCGGGTCGATGGCGATCAGCGCCATCTCCCGATCGTAGTCGATCTGGCTCATACGCTTGGCCATGGTGTCGCTGAGATCCGACATGGCGGTGAAGAAGCGCAAGCGCACGTCCTGGGGAGTCAGCGCATGAAAGCTGGACTTCAGGTGGGGCGCGTCTTCCGGACGGATCGGGCGCAGGAAAACCGACCGACCATCGGGCAGCTGGAGCATCTGTTCGAGCGCCTTGGGGTAGGGCCGGATGGCCAGACGGGCCGCCGGGTTCTGGGCCGCCGCACCGCTGGCGGCTTCGACACGAATCCGCGCATCGAGCGCGATGACGCCCTCCGCATCGGCCAGCAGCGGATTGATGTCGACCTCGATGACCTCCGCCAGATCGGCGGCAAGCTGCGCCAGATTGATCAGGGCCAGGGCGATGGCGTCCAGATCGGCGGCAAGCTGGTCCCGGTAGCCTTCGAGCAGTCTGTGGACCCGCGTGCGCGCCATGAGGGCGCGCGCCAGGTTCATGTTGAGCGGCGGCAGGGCGAGCGCCTTGTCGCGGATCACCTCAACCGCGGTGCCGCCCTGGCCGAACAGGATCGCCGGCCCGAACTGCACATCGGCGACCACGCCGAGGATCAGCTCCTGGGCGCCGGGCCGCTTGCACATGGCCTCGACGACAAAGCCCTCCAGCCGGGCCTCGGGCGCCGCGCGGCGGATACGCGCCAACATGGCCTCGGCCGCCGCCTGCACCGCGGCGGGAGTCTCCAGATCGAGCACAACGCCACCCAGGTCGCTCTTGTGCGTGATGTCGGGAGAAAGGATCTTGAGGGCCACGGGCGCATCGATCGCTATGGCGCGCGCCGCGGCTTCCTCCGGCGTAGCGGCGGTCTCGGTCGCCAACACGGGGATACCGTAGGCCGCCAGCACGGCCTTGGCCTCGGGCTCGGTCAGCCAGCTTCGTCCTGCCTTCAAGGCCGTGTTGATGATGCCACGCGCTGCCTCGCTATCCGGGGTGAAGTGGCCGGGCAGCGACGGCGGCGTTTCGGTCAGGATCTCCTGATTGCGGCGATACTGCACGAGGTGCAGGAAGGCGCGCACCGCCTGCTCGGGGGTGTCGTAGGTCGGCAGCTGCGCACGAGCGAAACGCTGCCGCGAGTCACGCACCGCCTTATCGCCGAGCCAGGCGGTGAAGACCGGCCGGTGACGGCGTCCTTCAAGGCAGCCCACGATGGCCTCCGCCGCTTCGGACGAGGAGGCCACCGCCGTAGGGCAGTTCATGACCAGGATGGCGTCGCTGCCCGGATCGTCGAGCAAGGCCTCGAGCGCCGCGGCATAACGCGGCCCCGGTGCATCGCCGATGATGTCGATCGGATTGCCGTGACTCCAGGTCGGTGGCAGGGCTTCGTCGAGGCGCGCGATCGTCTCCGGCGAAAGCGTGGCCAGGCGACCGCCGCCGTCGATCAGAGCGTCGGTTGCCAGCACCCCCATGCCGCCGCCGTTGGTCAGGATCGCCAGCCGATCACCGTGCAACTTGCCGGCAGCCAGTGGCCCCAGCGCAGCCAAGGTCTCGGCCGCGTCGAACAACTCCTCCAGGGTCGACACGCGCAGCATGCCGGCGCGGCTGAAGGCGGCATCGTAAACGGCATCGGAGCCGGCCAGCGCGCCGGTGTGCGAGGCCGCCGCCTTGGCGCCCTCCGCATGACGGCCGCCTTTGATCACGATCACCGGCTTGGCGCGCGCCGCCGCGCGGGCCGCCGACATGAACTTGCGCGCATGGGTGATCGCCTCGACGTAGAGCAGGATCGCTCGGGTGCCGCTGTCGAGGGTCAAGTAATCGAGCATGTCGCCGAAGTCGACATCGCTCATATCGCCGAGCGAAACGATGTGCGAGAAACCGATGCCGCGCGGCGTGGCCCAGTCCAGCATGGCAGTTACCAGCGCCCCGGACTGGGTGAGGAATGCGAGATCGCCGGCGGCGGGCGCAAGGTGGCTGAAGCTGGCATTGACGCCCATACCTGGCACCATGATGCCCAGGCAGTTGGGGCCGACGACGCGCAGCAGGTGCGGGCGGGCCGCCTGCAGCATCTCCTGGCGGCGGCGGACGCCCAGGTCGCTGCCGCCTTCGCCGAAGCCGGCGGTGATGACCACGGCGCCGCGCGTCCCCCGCGCACCAAGTTCCGCTATGAGGCCGGGCACGCTGTCGGGCGGCGTGGCGATGACCGCCAAATCGGGAGCAAGCGGCAGATCGGCAACGGCGTTGTAGGCCAAGACGCCCTCGATCGCCTCGTGCTTGGGATGCAGCGGCATCACCGGACCAGCGAACCCGGCATTGAAAAGGTTATGCGCCACGACGGCGCCGACCGAACCGCTGCGCTTGCTGGCGCCAACCAGCGCAATCGATGCGGGCTTGAACAGGGCGTCCAGGTTTCGAACAGTCATAGCGGGAGTTTCCGATGCCAATGGCTTCGCCCGCAAAACCGCCGCACGCGGGCCAAGCGAGCTTCAAGACGGACCGAGGGACGGATTCTGGGACGCACTCTGCGGCGGGGTCCCGATCCTGCCAATGATGTAGGTCATCGTTCGGCGGAAACCCAGGATAGTAGGCTCGCCCACGGGAAACGGCGAAGAGCGCCATGCTGACCATCCGACCCGAAGCATCGGCCGACGAGCCGGCCGTAGAGGAAATCCTGCAGCGGACCTTCGGTCAGAACACCGAGGCCCAACTGGTGGCCAGCTTGCGCAGCCGCAAGCGGCTCTCGCTCGCCCTACTGGCGCTCGAGGACCAACGAGCGGTCGGCTACATCGCCTTCAGTCCGCTGCACATCGAGGGCCCCCAACCGTCGAATTTGAGCGCCCAGGGCCTGGCGCCTCTCGCGGTGCTGCCGGACTACCACGGCCGGGGGATCGGACAGCAGCTGGTCGAGGCGGGCCTTCGCCGGGGCGGTCGGGCAGGCTGGGATCTGATCTTCGTGCTGGGGACACCCGCTTACTACGCGCGCTTCGGCTTCGTGTCCGCCGCCTATCATGCGCTGCGCTGGGAGCAGGACTGCCCAGCACCCTGCTTCATGGTGAAGGCGTTAACTAAATGTAAACTCGTGCAAACCAAGGGGGTCGTATACTACGATCAAACCTTCGCTGAGATTTGAGCAACCTATTTAGCGACCGAGTTCTGCCCGATAGGCGCGCTCAGCCTCCGGCCCGAAGACAGCGAAAACCACCCGCTGGATAGGGTCGTTGTCGGTGAGGAAGGCGCGCACGGTTGCAACGGCGATTCGGGTGGCGCGATCCAGGGGAAAGCCATAGATCCCAGTGGAAATAGCCGGAAAGGCGATGGAATGGAGATGTTCTTCAACCGCGATCTTGAGCGCAGTGCGATAGCAGGAGGCGAGCAAGCCCTCCTCGTCCTGCGTACCACCGCCCCAGACCGGGCCGACACAATGGATCACGCGCCGCGCCGGCAGCCGGAAACCGTCGGTCGCCCGCGCCTCGCCGGTCGGGCAGCCGCCCAGCGCGGCGCAGGCCTTGGCCAGGTCGGGACCAGCGGCGCGGTGGATCGCGCCGCAGACCCCGCCGCCCGGTCGCAGATCGCGGTTAGCAGCGTTAACGATTGCATCGACCGCCAGGCCGGCAATATCGCCCCGAAAAAGCTCGATTCGTTGATCAACATCACTCATCGGCGCATTTACCCTTTCCTGAGCGAGAGTTTAGATCAACTAAATGGACCTCGCGTAACTTTATGGTGCGACAGCGTTGCCAACCGCGCCGTAAGAGCAAATAATTGTACGTACGAAAAAGAGATAAATTTGCAAAGGTATTGCAGCCACAGACTCGGACATCGGGGATGCCTGGGGTCGGAGCGCGCTACGTGACCCAGATCCTATTGGCCATAAGCCGGCGGCGGCTTCGTTTGGTCGCGATATTGTATGGCTTGGCCCTGACCTGCGCTGGAGCCTACGCGGGGCCAGCCTTGGCCGGCTACGAAGAGGGTATGGAAGCCTTCAGCCGCGGCGACTACGCCACAGCCTTCGACGAGTTGCGCCCGCTGGCCGACAAGGGTGACCCCAACGCTCAGTTCACGCTTGGCTTCATGTACGATTACGGCCAGGGCGTGCGGCGCAACGCCATCGAGGCGATCTGGTGGTACCGCAAGGCGGCCGAACAGGGCTCTGCGGTGGCCCAGTTCACGCTGGGCGGGATCTACGAGTCCGGCCGCGGCGCGCCGAAGGACCTGATCGCCGCCTATCGCTGGTACAGCCTGGCCGCCGAGAGCCTGCCGCCGGGCGAGATCCGCAATACGGTGATCGAGCGGCAAGACACGGTCGCGGGACAGCTGTCTGATAGCGAGTTGGCCCACGCCCGGGAGCTGCTGCTCGGCCAGGCGGCGGCGGTCGACGCCGACGCTGCCTCCGCCGCTTTGCGGCGGGCCGGGCCGGACGCGCCGGTGGACCGGGATCTCCTGGCGCGAATCCAAACAGAGCTGGCCCGCCTGGGCTATCACACGGGCAGGGCCGACGGGGTCATGAACGAAAGCACCCGGGGCGCCATCCTCGCTTTCGAAATAGAAAGCGGCCGCGACCCAAGCGGCACGCCGAGCGAGGCGCTGCTGGACGCCCTGGTCGCGGTCGAGAGCACCACCGTGCCGGTGGTTGCACAGGCGACCGCCGAGGGCGAAGACCCGGGCGCCGCGGATCCGCTGGAGGTCGTCAACGGAGCGTCCGATGACGGCACCCAGGAGGCGGACGTCGCGGCCACTGGATCGCCCCCCGAATCACCAGCCGACGCGGCGGCGGACACCGACAGCCCTTCGGCAGCGGAGCACGACATGGTCGCCGAGGTGCCGGAAACCGTCGTGTCGACCAACGAACAAGAAGCTTCGCTCGGCACGGACGATGCGGACGCCGAGGGCACGGCCGCCGACGCGGCCGCGAGCCCGGCTGAAGCCGACCAGCTCGCAGCACTGCCCACGGAGTCCGATGCGGAAGCGGCGACGCCGCCGGAAGAACGGCCCGCGACCGAAGCACCGGCACCCGATCCGCAGCCGGATCTGGACTTCGTGCGCGCAATCCAGAGCGAACTGAAGCGTCTGGGCTACGACGTCGGACCAATCGATGGCTTGGCCGGCCGCCAGACCGTGACCGCCATCCGCGCCTTCGAAGTATCGGAGCATCTGCCGGCCACCGGCGTGCTGTCAGAAGAGCTGCTGGCCCAACTGCGTGCCACGCAACCGCCGCAGACCCAACTGGACGAGGACGGCGCATCCGTCGATGCGGCGGGCGCTGAGGCAAATGGCGGCGACGCAGAAGCAGAAGGGCAGGCGGAAGGCCAAGCGGAAGAGTCGACAGCGGAGCTTGTGGCGGACGCGGTGCCGGAAGCGCCGGCGGAGGAAACCGCAGAAGAGAGGGCGGAAGACGCCGTGGAGCGAGCGGCTGAGGAGTTCGAGCCGCCGGCAGAGTCCCCGGGCTCCGACGAGGCAGTGGCGGAGGCTGCTCCCTCGGAAGACGCAGCGCTGGATACTGCGGGGCCGGAAGAGATCGCCGCCTCCGATGAGGCAGAGACCGCTGCGCCGGCTTCGGCCGCCAGCGATGCGTCTGACAACGCCGCTGTCACCAACGAGCTCCCTACGGCAAGCCCCGCAGACCAAACCGAAGCCGCCTCGGCCGGGACCGAGCCTGCTTCGGACGCGCCGAACGCGGCGGTTCAGATCGCATCGCAGGGCGAAACCGACCAACCGGCGTCACTGAGCGCCGAGACCTTCGAGGCCCCGGGACTTGAGCTTCGTCTAGCGGAGCCCGAACTGACACCATCGCAGCCGCCGGAGCTGGACAGCAATCGCGTCGTCTCGGAAGACGAGGAGAGCGATCCCGCGGTCGAGGCGCCGGAGCCGCCCGCCGTCGCCCTGCAGGCACCCACGCCGCTTGTCAGCCAACAGTCGGCAGACAGACAGCTCACCAGTGAACACCCCGACAGCGAACGGCTCACGGTGCCGCAGCCACCGGCCGCGCAGGCTCCGACCCCTCTCATTCCGGCGGCGCCCAGCCCGGATGCGCAGTCCGTCGGCGCCGAGCCGTCCGATCCGCAGACAACCGGGCCGAACGCACCGGCGCAGCAGCAAACCGCCGCCCTCACGAGCAAGCCGCGCCCAAACGAGTCCCGCACCACGGAGCCCGGATCGACCGACCCGAAGCCGGATCTCACGGCGGCGGCCAAGCGCCGGGTGCTGAACTAGCAGCTTGCCCGCCTGGGCGAGATCGCCGCGCAGGTGGACTCGCCGAGCGCCGCCGTGCCCGGCTGGAGCAAGCTGGAGGCCTGGGAGACCGAGACGGCGAACGTGCTCTCCTCGCGCTTCGGGCCGAAGACCGCCAACGGATTGCTGGCGAGGCGTCAGGAACTGGTTCTGGGCGATCCCTTCGGCAACTTCAAGCGCGCGACCCAAGCCTACCGTCTCTACCTCAACGGCTTGAAGAAAGACCTTTAGCCGGCAACGCCGTCAGGGCGCCCTCGGCCTATTCGCGGGACGCGTCGACGTTTGCCCGACGCATGAGGTAGAGCACCAGAAAGATCGCCGGCAGGCCCAGGCAGGAGGCGTAGACGAAGAAGGTCACGTAGCCCGCCGCGTCGACGACCACGCCGGAGAAGCCGGCGATGAACTTCCCGCCCAAAGTGAAGAGCGACGAGAAGAGCGCATACTGCGTCGCCGTGTAGGCCGTGTTGGTCAGGCTCGAGAGGTAGGCGATGAAGACGGTGCCCGCGATGCCGGCCGAGAGGTTGTCGGCCGATATGGTGACCGCCAACAGCCGGATGTCCGCGCCCTGTGTCGCCAGATAGGCGAACAGCAGGTTCGTCGAGGCCACCAGCACCGCACCGAGCAGAAGGGGCCGCATGATCCCGAAGCGCACAACCAAGAGACCGCCGAGGAAGGCGCCGCCGATGGACATGAAGAAACCGTAGAGCTTGGTGACGTTTGCGATGTCGGTCTTGCTGAAACCGAGGTCGTCATAGAAGGGATTCGCCATCACGCCCATGGTGATGTCGCTGAGACGGTAGACCATGATGAACAGAAGAATGGTCAGGGCCAGGCGACCGTTGCGCGCGAAGAAATCCACGAAGGGGCTGACCACGGCACCAAAAAACCAGCCATAGGCATCGCGCAGCCAGGCCGGCAGATGAGCCCGCGCCTCCATGAAGGCGACGAGCCGCTCCTCGCGTTCCCGGGTCGCGCCGTCACGCGTCACCTCGGGCTCGCGGATGATCAGCACGGTGACGATGCCGACCGACATCAAGGCCGCCATGGTAACGTAGGCGGCCGGCCAGGAGACGAACTCGGCGATGTAGAGGGCGCCCGCGCCGGCGGCGAGCAGGGCCAGGCGATAGCCGAGCTGATAGCCGGCGGCCATGGCGCCCTGCAGCTCCTGACCGACCGCCTCGATCCTATAGGCGTCGATCGCCACGTCCTGGGTGGCGGAAGAAAAGGCGATCAGCAGCGCCAACAGCGCGATGCGAATCAACTCCGTTGCCGGATCGCTGAACGCGATGCCGAGCAGGCCGGCGACGATGCCGAGCTGCGCCAACAGCATCCAGCCGCGCCGCTTGCCAAGCAGGCGCGTGAGCAGCGGCAGTGGCATGCGGTCGATGACCGGTGCCCAAAGCACCTTGATGGAAAAGGTGATGCCGACCCAGCTGAAGAAGCCCACCGTGCTGCGGCTGACTTCGGCGTCGCGCAACCAGAGCGACAGGGTCGAGAAGATCAGCAGGAACGGCAGCCCGGCGGAAAAGCCGAGAAACAGCATACCGACCACGCGCGGCTTGCGGTAGATGGCGAGCGACGCCAGCCAGCCGGCGCGCTTCCCCTCTGCCGCCTGCGGCGCCGTGGACATGGTACGTTTCTACTCCATCAAAAGGATTAGGCGCGCTGCTGAGCCTTCCCGCCAAATTCCCGTTCGACAAGACGCGCCAGGTCGGCCTCCGGCCGCGCACCGTAGTGCGAGATGACTTCGGCCGCAGCGATCGCACCGATCCGACCGCAGTCGTAGAGCGGCCGGCCTTGCGTGTAGCCGTAGAGAAAACCCGCCGCATAGAGATCGCCGGCGCCGGTGGTGTCAATCAGCCGCTCGACCGGTGCCACGTCGACCAGGTGCACCTCGTCGCCGGCCAGTACGACCGAGCCCTTGTCGCTGCGCGTCAGCACGGCGATCTCGCAACGCCCGCGCACGGCCTGCAGTGCCTCGTCGAAGCTGTCGGTTTCGTAGAGCGAGCGGATTTCCACCTCGTTGGCGAACAGCAGATCGATGTGGCCGTCCACCAGATCGCGGAACTCGGCCCGATAGCGTTCGACGCAAAACGGATCGGACAGACTGAGCGCCACCTTGCGGTCGGCTTCGTGCGCTGCCTGCGCGGCCTTGACGAAGGCCTTCTTCGCACCCGGCGGATCCCAGAGATAGCCCTCCAGATAGGTCACCTTGGCGGCGGCGATCTGCGCCCCGTCGATATCCTCCGGCCCGAGCTCGACGCAGGTGCCGAGATAGGTGCTCATGGTGCGTTGGGCATCCGGCGTCACGAAGATCAGGCAACGCGCGGTCGGCGCACCGCCGGTCGAGGGCGGCGTGTCGAAGGCGACGCCGGCAGCGCGGATGTCGTGCCGGAAGATGCCGCCCAGCTGATCGTTGCGCACTTTGCCAATGAAGGCGCCGCGCCCGCCCAGGGTGGCCACGCCGGCGAGCGTATTGGCTGCAGAGCCGCCGGAGATCTCGCGCGCCGGGCCCATGTCGGCGTAGAGCGCCTCGGCCCGCGCGCCGTCGATCAGGGTCATGACGCCCTTCGGCAGCTCCTGCCCGGCGAGGAAGCCGTCGTCGGCCTTCGCCACCACGTCGACGATGGCATTGCCGATTCCGACCACGTCGATCTGGCTGTCACTCATTCACTGTCTCCCACCCGAGGCTGCCGGAGTCGCCGGCGGCCCTCAATGGCGGCGCAGTATAGCCGCGCCTAAGGACGCAGCAAGGAAACCCGGCAGCTATTCCGGCAGCCTCGGCCGGCACCTCTTGTCCCCACTGTGCCGGCAGGCTACATGAAGGCCGCATGTTCGCCGCCCTCTCGAAGACCCTGGCGCAGATCAGCGATCCGGCCTTCCGCAGCGTCCTGCTGCGGGCGCTCGGCGTTTCGACCGTGGTTTTCGTCGTCTTGTGGATCGCCGCCTGGTTCGGCCTTGGCTGGTTGGGCGGCCTCTTGAGCGACTGGATCCTGGAGCAGGGGGCCAGCGGCTTCTGGAGCGACCTGTTCCTCTGGATCTTCAGCGCCGCATCGGTCGCCGCCGTTTTCGTCACCAGCTTTTTGCTGTTTCCGGCCGTGGCGGCCATCGCCATCGGCCTCTTCCTCGACGACATCGCCGAGGCCGTGGAAGAGCTCCATCACCCGAACCTGCCGGCCGCGCGCGATCAGCCCTGGAGCGAAATGATCGGCGGTACCGTCGGCTTCGCCGCCGTGGCGGTGACGATCAACCTCCTGGCCCTGCCGCTCTACCTGCTATTGCTGTTTGTGCCGCCGCTGAACCTCTTCGTATACTACGGCGTGAACGGCTACCTGCTGGGCCGCGAGTACTTCGAACTGGTCGCCGTGCGGCGTATGGACGCGAGGACCGCCAAGAACCTGCGGCGGCGCTTTCGCGGCAAGGTCTTTTTGGCGGGGGTGATCATCGCGTTCTTCTTGTCCATACCGATCGTCAATCTGCTGGCCCCGATCGTCGCGACCGGCTTTCTGGTGCACCTCTTTCACGATCTGAGGCGTCATCCCAAGGCAGCCGACATCGCATAACACCACCGTTGCCCCCGCAGCCAATGGGGCGGCCGTGGCGTCAGATGAAGGAGCAGGCATCATGTTCGGCAAACGCAGAACCCCGGGCTTAGGCGGCGGAGCGCAGGGCACGTCTCAAGGCGGGGGCCAAAGCGGGGCTC